>Ga0316223_1000055_pt1 | contig 161452 bp, 136 predicted proteins | sample TBH18009metaG_FD_206007 | JGI IMG/M metagenome (GOLD analysis project Ga0316223, IMG submission 206007) | Freshwater microbial communities from Trout Bog Lake, Wisconsin, USA - TBH18009 | ecosystem: Environmental > Aquatic > Freshwater > Lake > Hypolimnion/Profundal zone | place: USA...
TGCGCCTCCCGGGACAACCCTGAAACCACGGCGCCCCGCCGCGTTGGGTCAGTATCCGCTTTCCGGCTCACCCACCAAAGCCTTGGCGTGGGCGGGTATCCGCCATCCGAAATCGCCAGACCCCCCCGACCACGTCACCCCGTGATGTTTGCCACCCATTAGGTGACAAACCCAAGAATGGCCGGCGCTAAGTTTGCCACCGAGTATGTGGCAAACTTAGCCCGCCCGCCGGTAGCGCAGGAGCGTCCGCGGGGCGACGCCGTGCACGGACTTGAAGGCGCGGGAAAAGTGGTACGGGTCGGCAAACCCCAGCCGTTGCGCCGCCTCCTTCACCAGCCCGCCGTTCTCGACGAGATGCTCGGCCGCGAGATTCATTTTCCGCCGCAGCAGGTATTGGTAGGGACTGGTACCCTGATACCGGCGGAACCAGCGGCACACGCTTGACGCCTCCACGCCGGCGACCCGGGCGATTTCCTCCAGCGAGCCCAGCGCCTCGACCTGCGCGTCGATCACCGCCTTGCAGCGCAGAAACGCCTCGCGCGCCGGCTCGCTGGCATGCGGCGCCAGCGTGGCGGTGTCTTCGATCTTCAGCAGCAGCACTTCGAAGAGTGCCGCACAGATGCGGCCGGCCAGCGCCCCCGAGCGCTGGCCTTCCCGCACCAGGTCCTCCAGCACGCTCGTGATCTCCGCGTGGGCCGCCAGCTGGCGGGTCTGCCCGACCGACGCCCCACAGCGCCGCAGCCGCCGCGCGGCATCGGCCCCGGCGAAGGACAGAAAATACTTCACCATCGGGTCGCGCGGGTCGGTCCGGATCTCGCAGCGGGTCGCCGGCGCGTAGGCAAACACCATGCCGGGACCGAGGTTCTGCCACCGGTCGTCGAGCTTCACCGTGCCGTGCCCCGCCGCGACATACTCGAGGCCGTAGAACGGGAAACGGGCCCGCTGCAGCACGTAGTCCGGGTTGCAGTGCTCCCGTCCGCCCATCACCAGCCCCACCGGTCCTGTGCTCCGCGGCACGAGGTTGTGAAAGAAATACCGGGCGTGCGTGACTTGCTGCGACAGGAGACCCGAGGCAGCCTTGCGGTCGATTTTATCCATGTGAATGCCGGTTCTATCCATTCCTGCCCGGGCATTTCGAGTGCATTCTGTCCCCTCACCCCGGTCGATTTTCACTAGGCAACCCCACCCTCCCCTCCCCATGGCCAAATCCAAAACCATTCTCCTCGTCGCCAACGGCGACCTCCGCCAGTCCGCCAACGAAAAAACCTGGTCCGGCCAGGTCGCGATGGAGCAGCAGCTCACCGCCGCCGTCGCCAAGCTCGGCTACCGGCTCGTCCGGGCCCATCCCTACAAGCCCGAGGTGAAGCACGGCTTCATCAGCTCGCAGAGGGAAGGCATGGCGGTGTTCGCCACGATCGACCCCAAGACCCCGATCATTGTCGCCGAGTCCGTCTGGCAGTATTCGCACCACGTCCTCCACGGCCTCGTCTCGCACCAGGCGCCGATCCTCACCGTCGCCAACTGGTCCGGCACCGCGCCCGGCCTCGTCGGCATGCTCAATCTCAACGGCTCTCTCACCAAGGCCGGCGTGAAGTACTCCACGCTCTGGAGCGCCGATTTCACCGACGACTTCTTCCTGAAGAACCTGGCCGGCTGGCTGAAAAGCGGCGCGATCAAGCACCCCGTTCCGCACGTCCGGGCCCTGGGCAAGTCCAAGGTGCCACCCAAGGCCCGCGCCCTCGCCCAGAAGATCGCCGACGAGCTCCGGCGCAAAAAGTCCATCATGGGCATCTTCGACGAGGGCTGCATGGGCATGTTCAACGCCATCATCCCCGACGAGTTGCTCTTCTCCACCGGCGTCTACAAGGAACGGCTCTCCCAGTCCGCGCTCTACTACGGCGCCACCCAGGTCAGCGATACCGAGGCCCGCGGCGTCTTCACCTGGCTCAAGGCCAAGGGCATGAAGTTCCATCTCGGCACCGACGATGCCACCGAACTCACCGAGGCGCAGGTCCTCTGGCAGTGCAAGACGTACGTCGCCGCGCTCCGCATTGCCGACGAGTTCGGCTGCGAGACCATCGGCATCCAGTACCAGCAGGGCCTCAAGGACCTCCTGCCTGCGTCCGATCTGGTCGAGGGTCTCCTCAACAATTCCGACCGTCCACCCGTCGCGAACGCCCGCGGCGAGATCATCCGCGACGGCCAGCCGCTCACGCATTTCAACGAGGTCGACGAATGCGCCGGCCTCGACGGCCTGTTCACCAACCGTGTGCACACGGCCCTCGGCCAGCCGGTCGAGAACACGCTCCACGACCTGCGCTGGGGTGATTACGACCAGAGCGGCACGACAAAGGAATACGTCTGGGTGTTCCTCATCTCGGGCAGCGCGCCGCCGGCGCACCACGTGGACGGCTATCGCGGCACCGATTCGCTCCGCCAGCCCTACATGTATTTCCGCCTCGGCGGCGGCACCGTGCGCGGCATCGCCAAGCCCGGGGAGATCGTCTGGAGCCGCGTCTTCGTCGAGGCCGGCAAGCTCAGGATGGACCTCGGCCGCGCCAAGGCGATCGCCCTCCCGCGCGCCGAGACCGAGCGCCGCTGGAAGGAGACGACCGTCCAGTGGCCGATCATGCACGCCGTGACGTATGGCGTGAGCCGCGACCAGATGATGGCGCGCCACAAGGCCAACCACATCCAGGTCGCGTACGCCAATTCCGCCGCGGAAGCCGACCTCGCGATGTACACCAAGGCCGCGCTCGCCGCGGAACTCGGCCTCACCGTCTCCCTCTGCGGCACCAAGGCCGACGGCTCGAAATTCTGAACCGGACCTCACCGCCCGTCTGAATCCCAAACGGAGCCGCAAGGCTCCGTTTTTTATTTTCACCACAAGGCGCACCAAGAGCACGAAGCCCATCCCCAAGCCGATCTGCCTTGGTTCGGACCTTCGTGTGCTTCGCGCCCTTCGTGGCGGAAAACCGTTTTCGCTTCCGTCGCCGCGCAAAGTTGGCTGCGCTGAAACCCGTGTCCGCCCCTGACCCTTCCTGGCCCGCGTATCCCGTCATCGCCGACCCCGCGCGGCCCGTCTGGCACTTCGGCCCGCCGGCGCAGTGGATGAACGACCCCAACGGCACGCTCTGGCACGACGGCTGGTACCACGTGTTCTACCAGCATAACCCCAAGGGCGAGGAATGGGCCGACATCCACTGGGGCCACGCCCGCAGTCGCGATCTCGTCCACTGGGAGCACCTGCCGCTCGCCCTCCGCCCGCAGCTCGCGCTCGGTGAGGGCCACTGCTATTCCGGCTGCGCCGCGCCCGATGCCGGCGGCACGCCGCGGATCCTGTACACCAGCGTGGCGCACGATCCCGTCGGGCCCGGGACCCAGGTCTTCGCCTCGCCGACCGATCCGGACCTCATCGGTTGGACGCAGGACGTCGCGACACCCTTCCTCGATCTCGCCACGCACGGTGGCCCGGCGTTCGGCCGCGAATGGCGTGATCCGTACGTCTTCCGCACCGAGGGCCGCACGTTCCTCGTGCTCGGCGCCCGCTTGGGCGACGAAGCCGTGATCCCGCTTTACGAAAACCTCGACGGCCATCTGCGCCGCTGGGTTTACCGCGGCATTGTTCACCGCGCGCCGGTTTCCGAGACGGTTTTCTTCGAGTGCCCCAACCTGTTTCAGTTCGGCAAAAAATGGGTGCTGCTCACCTCGCCCGTCCGCGAGGTCGAATGGTGCAGCGGCACGCTCGACCTGGCCACGTATACGTTTCACGTCGAGCGCCGCGGCCGGGTGGATGAAAGCGACAGCTACTACGCCACCCAGACCATCATCGATCCCTCGGGGCGCACCGTGCTGGTCGGCTGGGTCCAGCGATTCCCGAAAGGCCGCGGCTGGAACGGCCGCCTCAGTGCCCCCCGTCGCATCTGGCTCGACGCCGCCGGCGACCTCTGCGCCGCTCCCGTCGCTGAACTCGCCACCCTGCGTACATCCGAGGTGACATTCCCCGCGCACGTCCTCGGCTCTGCGCCGATGACCCTCGCCCTGCCCGGCGACCATCTGCACGAGGTCGAACTCACCTTCGAGCGCAGTCCCGCCGCCACCGTGCGCTGCGAGGCCGCCGGCGTGCAGCTCGCCATCGGCCCGGACGGCGTGCGTTTCAACGACCGACCGCCGGTGACATTGCCCGCCTCCACGCCAATCCGCGTGCACTGGCTGCTCGACCGTTCGCTGATCGAGATCTTTGTGAACGACCGCGCCGTCTACACCCGGGTCGTGCCCTTTCCCTGCGCGTCCATCGCGCATCTCTCCGCCGACGGTGCCGCCCGCCTGCTCGCCGGCCGCGCCTGGGCGCTGCGCGCCGCGCCGCCGACTTTGTCATTCTGAGCGCAGCGAAGTCTGGCCGCTTGGGGCTGGTCTGACATCCAGTTGGGTAGGATCGAAGCATTCGGCGGAATCGCACTGGATTCTTCGCTGCGCTCAGAATGACAATCCTGCCATGAGCTCTCTCCCACCCCTGCCCGCCGAGCCGCGTCCCGGCCTCTACCGCCATTACAAAGGCAACGACTACCGTGTTCTCCATCTCGCGCGCCATTCCGAGACCCTCGAACCACTGGTCGTCTATCAGGCGCTTTATGGCGACCATGGCCTCTGGGTGCGCCCCGCCGGAATGTGGAGCGAGACCGTCGAAGTAAACGGCCAGCGCGTGACCCGCTTTACCCCGGTCGAAAGGTAGGGCGGATTATCCTTAATCCGCCGCGCTTGGCGCCGATGGACGCCAACCGGCGCGTTAGGTATGACGCGGCCTACCCTCCCGCGCAAAACGCTCGCCATGCCGCCTGCGGGAATTTCTCGTGATGCCGCCATGCGCGTGCTCCTCGCCTTCGACAAGTTCAAGGACTCCCTCGCCGCGCCCGCGGCCTGCGCGGCGGCCGCGGCAGCCCTGCGTCAACGGCATCCCGACTGGGCCATCGAGCTCTGCCCGCTGGCCGATGGTGGCGAGGGCTTCGCCGAGATCCTCACGCGCTCCGCCGGCGGCACCCTCTCCACGGTGTCCGTTACCGGTCCGCGCGGCGCGCCGGTCGCCGCCCCCTTCGGGCTCGTGCCTTGGGCAAAAATTCCCGCGCCGGCCCGGCGGCTGCTGCAACTGCCCGCCACGCTTCCCGCTGACGCCGAGCTCGCCGTGATCGAGATGGCCGCGGCCAGCGGGCTGGCGCTGCTGCCGCCCGGCCAGCGCGACCCGTGGCAGACCACGACCCTCGGCACCGGCCAGCTCATGGCCGCGGCGACGCAGGCCGGCGCGGCCGCCCTCCTCCTCGGGGTCGGCGGCAGCGCCACCAACGACCTCGGGCTCGGCGCCCTTTCCGCCCTCGGCCTCGTGTGCCTCTCCCGCAGCGGCGAGGCCATCCGGCCGCCCATCCCCGCCCGCTGGGACATGATCGAGCGCATCACCGGCAAAACCATTTCCCTGCCGCCCATCCGCATCGCGTGCGATGTCTCCAACCCCCTCCTCGGCCCCCGCGGGGCCGCCGCGATCTATGGACCGCAAAAGGGCCTCCAGCCGGCCGATCTCGCGAAGCTCGACCACGCCAGCGCCCGGCTCGGGCTGCTGCTGTGCGCCCAGAGCGGGCAGCCGGACAGCCTCATGGACCGGCCCGGCGCGGGCGCCGCCGGCGGAATCGCCTTCGGCCTGATGACCGCCGCCCATGCCACGCTCCTGCCCGGTTTCGAACTCGTCGCCGCGTGGCTCGATCTCGACGCCCGCATTGCCGCCGCGGACCTGATCATCACCGGCGAAGGCCGTTTCGACGACAGCTCGCTCAGCGGCAAGGGCCCCGGCGCCGTCGCCGCCCGGGCACTCGCGCTCGGCAAGCCCGTGCATGTGTTTGCCGGCCAGGTCACCGCCGGCGACGCCCGCCCCGGCCTCACCCTGCACACGATCACGCCCCCCGGCCAGCCGCTCGCTGCGGCGCTGCGCGAAGCCGGCGCCAATCTCGCCGCCACCGTGGGAAGCACGTGGTGAAAAAACCTTGGGAAACATCCTCGACGGTGCCGCGTCACCCACCAAGGTTTCGCCCCGCATGCCTGGTTTCCAACGCCTGCTCCCTTTGAAGCACTGCTGCGCCTCCTTCCTCCTGTTGCTCGGCCTGTTCGGCTGCAGCGCCAGCCGCCCGCCCACCCGGCCCGCCGATACGGTGCCGGCCGCGCCCATGCTGCCCAAGTCGCAGGCCCCGGCCACCCCGCGCGTGACGCAGACCGTGGCCTCCTCGGTCCCCATTTATCCCGTCATGCTCGGCATCGATGTGCTGGAGTCGGAGGGCTTCGCCGCGGTCAGGGGCAAGCGCATCGGCCTCCTCACCCATCCCGCCGGCGTGAACCGCCGCGGGGAGCGGACGATCGATGTCCTCCGTCACGCGCCCGGGGTGAAGCTCGTCGCGCTCTTCGGTCCCGAGCATGGCGTCAATGGCGACGCTCCCGCCGAGTTCAAGGTTCCCGACACGATCGACAAGCGCACCGGCCTGCCCGCCTATTCGATCTACGCCATGCCCAACCGGAGGCCCACGAAGGCCTCGCTCAAGGGCATCGATGCGATGGTCATCGACCTCCAGGACATCGGTTCGCGCAGCTACACCTTCGTCAGCGCCATGCGCTACGCCATGGAGGCGTGCTTCGCGAACAACGTCGAAGTCATTGTGCTCGACCGCCCGAACCCCCTCGGCGGCCTCAAGGCGGACGGGCCGCCGCTCGATGCCAAGTGGAGCAGCTACGTCGGCGCGTTTCGCGTACCCTACGTCCACGGCCTGACCATCGGCGAACTCGCCCGCATGGCCAAGGAGGCCCCGGGCGTGCTCGCGGTCCCGGACGCGGTGCGTGAGCACGGACGGCTCACCGTCATCCCGATGCGGGGCTGGCGGCGCTCGATGCGCTGGCCCGAGACCGGCCTGACCTGGATCCCGACCTCGCAGTTCATTCCGGATTTTGCTGCCATCGAGGGCTACCCCATGGTGGGGCTCGGCGCCTTCTGGGATCCGCCCAAGATAGACACCGGATTCCGTCATGGCGTCGGCAAGTCCTACCCATTCCGCGGCCTCTCGCACAAGTTCGTGAAGATCGATGTCGTCGAGAAGGAGCTCCGCGCCCTCAATCTGCCCGGCCTCCAGTTCCGCCGCGTGAGCGCCCTCGACCGGGAGGGCAAACCGGCCGTCGGGCTCTACATCGAGATCACCGACTATGACGAGTGGCAGCCGACCGAGTTGAATTTCTACCTGATGAAGCTGGCCTGCAAGTTTGACGCGAAGAACCCGTTCGCGCCAGGGCCCGGCCGGGACTTCAGCGGCTTTCTCCGCCACATGGGCTCGGAGGAATTTCTCCACGCGCTGCAGCACGACGGGGCCCGGGTGGATGTCGCCAAGTTTCTCGCCGACTGGCGGCAACGGGCGGCCATCTATCAACAGGAGAGCAAGCGCTACTGGCTGTACCGGTAACCTCGCTGGCTTCACCGCAAAGAACGCGAAGCACGCCAAGACTTGAGCCTTAACTTGTCATTCTGAGCACCGCGAAGAATCTAGTTGGAGAGAGCCGAGGCCCGTAGCGAACCCTCACCGGATTCTTCGCTATGCTCAGAATGACATTTCCCGGTTATCTTCGCGTACCTCGTGCCCTTCGCGGTTAAATAATCAACCCCGCCGCCGATTTTCCCTTGCCGCTCGCGGGGTGCGGCGCGAAATCTTGCACCGGCCGACAAGCCCCGCGCCCGGCCGCCTGCCCCTCAACCCCAACCTCCGCGTTTTATGCCGAGACCCGTCACGCTCTTCACCGGCCAGTGGGCCGACCTGCCCCTCGAAAAACTTGCCCCGCTCGTCAGGAAAATGGGCTACGATGGTGTCGAGCTCGCCTGCTGGGGCGATCACTTCGACCCCGACCAGGCCGCCTCCTCGAAAAAATACGTCGCCAATCAATGGGCGCTGCTGAAGGACCACGGCCTGTCCTGCTTCGCCGTGTCGAGCCACCTCGTCGGCCAGGCCGTCTGCGACCGCATTGACGAACGCCACCAGGCCATCCTGCCGCCCGATGTGTGGGGCAACGGCGATCCCGAGGGCGTGCGCCAGCGCGCCGCCAAGAAACTCGCCCTCACGGCCAAGGCCGCCCGTGCCTTCTTCGACGCCCAGCCCGGCCGCAAGGGTGGCGACGCCTTTCCGGCCGTCGTCAACGGCTTCACCGGCTCCAGTATCTGGCACTCGATTTACGCCTTCCCGCCGACGTCGCAGGCCTACTGGGACGCCGGCTTCGCCGATTTCGGCAAGCGCTTCGGCCCGATCCTCGACGCCTTCGACAAGGCGAACGTGAACTTCGGCCTTGAGGTCCACCCGACCGAGATTGCCTTCGACATCGCCTCGGCCCAGCGCGCCGTCGCCGCCGTCAAGGGCCACAAGCGCTTCGGCTTCAATTACGATCCTTCCCACCTCGGCTACCAGGGCGTCGACTACGTGAAGTTCATCCGCACGTTCAGCGACCGCATCTACCACGTCCACATGAAGGACGTGTGGTGGGGCCATGGCGACGGCACCGTCGGGACCTTCGGCGGACATGTGAGCTTCGGCGACGCCCGCCGCGCCTGGGATTTCCGCTCGCTCGGCCACGGTGACATCAAGTTCGAGGACATCATCGTTGCGCTGAACGACATCGGCTACCGCGGCCCGCTCTCCGTCGAGTGGGAGGATATCCGCATGGACCGCGTCCACGGCGGCACCGAGGCCGCCGCCTTCGTGCGCAAGGTCGACTTCCCCTCCAGTTCGCTCGCGTTCGACGCGGCGTTCGACAAAAAGAACCAGTAAACCCCGATTAACCGCTAAGACGCGAAGTTGCGAAGGCCTACGCCCGGTGCCCCTTCCTTTGTTCCGGGCTTAGCGTCTTTACGTCTTCGCGCTTCCCTGAAAATTCTCCTATGAACCGTAAACTTCGTTTTGGCATGATCGGCGGCGGACGCGGCGCGTTCATCGGCGCCGTCCACCGCATTGCCGCCATCATGGATGGCAAGGCCGAGCTCGTCGCCGGCGCCTTCTCCTCCGACGCCGCGCGCTCCAAGGCTTCCGGGACCGATCTTTTCCTCGATCCGGCCCGCGTGTACGGCAGCTATCAGGAAATGGCCAAGGCCGAGGCCAAACGGCCCGCCGCCGAGCGGCTCGACTTCGTCGTCATCGTCACACCCAACCACCAGCATTTTCCACCCGCGAAACTGTTTCTTGAGAGCGGCTTCAACGTGGTCCTCGACAAGCCCGCCACCTTTGATCTCGCCGAGGCGAAACAGCTGCGCGCAGTCGTGAAGAAAACGAAGAAGGTCCTCGTCCTCACGCACAACTACACCGGCAACGTGATGGTGAAGCAGGCGCGCGAGCTCGTGCAAAACGGCACCGTGGGCGACATCCGCAAGATCGTCGTCGAGTATCCGCAGGGCTGGCTGAGCACGTTCCTGGAAAAAACCGGCCAGAAGCAGGCCGGCTGGCGCACCGACCCGAAGCGCAGCGGCGCCGCCGGCTGCATGGGTGACATCGGCACCCACGCCGAGAACCTCGCCCGCTACATCACGGGACTGCACATCGAGTCCCTGTGCGCCGACCTCACCACCTTCGTGAAGGGCCGCAAGCTCGACGACGACGGCAACGTCCTCGTCCGCTACCGTGGCGGTGCCAAGGGCGTGCTCCACTCTTCGCAGATTTCCATCGGCGACGAGAACATGCTCAACATCCGCGTCTACGGCACCAAGGCCGGGCTCGAGTGGCGGCAGGAGTTCCCCAATGAGCTCGTTGTGAAGTTCGGCGACCAGCCCCGTCAGACCTGGCGCCGCGGCAACGGCTATCTTTCACCCAAGGTCGGCAAATTCACCCGCATCCCCGCCGGTCATCCGGAGGGTTACCTGGAGGCGTTCGCCAACATCTATCTTGAGGCCTTCCGCGCAATTGCCGCCGAGGTCGGGGGCAAGCGCCCGCCAAAGGACCTCGATTTCCCGTCCATCGACGACGGCGTCGAGGGCATGGCCTTCATCGAGACCGTGGTGAAGAGCTCCAAGCTCGGCGCGAAGTGGCTGAAGTTTCCGAAGGACTGACCCCTAGCTAGTCACTGCAAGGAGCGCAGCGACGAAGCAATCCATCTGACATTTCGACAATCTAACTTGTCACCGCGAGCCCGTCACTGCCGGCTGCAGGGATCCAGCTGGATTGCCGCGTCGCCCCGTCGGGCCTCCTCGCAATGACAGGCGAAAGCAGCCCGCGTCCTTTTATTTCGTGCCCGCCTGATTTTTCGCCACCCACGCCTCGTACGCCTTGCGGGGGACGAAGCGTAGCGAGGCGCTGTTGATGCAGTAGCGCAGGCCGGTCGGCGCCGGGCCGTCCTCAAACACATGCCCGAGGTGCGCGCCGTCCACGTTGCAGTGCACTTCCGTGCGCTCCATGCCGTAGCTCACATCCGTCGTCTCCCCGACGAACGCCTTCTCAATCGGCTTCGTGAAGCTCGGCCAGCCCGTGCCGCTCTCGAACTTGTCCCGGCTGTCGAACAGCGGCGTGTCGCTGCAGACGGAAAAATACACGCCGTCCGCGTGGTTGTCCCAGTACTCGTTCTGGAACGGCGGCTCGGTGCCCTGCTTCCGCGCGACCTGGAACTGACGCGGGTTCAGCAACTGCTGCCACTCGGCGTCGGTGCGCTGCACCTTGGCCTTGCTCATGTCGATCACGACGTTGGACGGCAGGCCGCAGGCGGATTTCTCGCCGGGCTTGCATTGGAGGGCGTCTTTGGCGGGTTGGGTCGAGTTCATCATTTCAGATTGGGCGCAGGCGGCGAGCGCCAGCGTGGCAAAGAGGGTTAACAGGCGGAGCTTCATCGTACTGGTAAGAGTACCCAGCCCGCCCGATTATTCCAGTCACCGGGGTCATTCCTCCGCCTGTACCCTGACCGACCCGTCGCTGAACTCCGCGCTCAGCCGCTGGCCGGCCCTGACCGCCGCGCGCCGCGCCACCGGCTGGCCGCCTTCGTCGCGCACGATCGCAAACCCGCGGTTGAGCACCGACGCCGGACTCGCCGCCTGCAGCCGCTTGTACAGCGAGAGCAGCTGATGCGATCCAAGTTGCACGCGCGTTTCCGGGGAAGCCTGCATCAGCCGGGCCCGGACATCGCCCAGTTGCTGGCGGCGCAGCTGCAGCGTCGAACGCAGGGCCGCGGCCAGACGATTGGAAAAATCGTCGAGCCGCAGGAAGCCCTGCTCGATCTGCGCCGCCGGCGTCAGCAGCCGCAGCCGGGAACGCGCATGGTCGAGCCGTTCGCCCGCCCGCTCCATCGCACCCTCGGCCGCCGCCAGCATCGCCTCGGAGGCTTGCTCCGCCTGTTCCGCGCAGCGCACAAAATTGCTCGAGATCAGCTCCGCCGCCCCGCTCGGCGTCTCCGCCCGCACATCCGCGGCAAAGTCGCAGAGCGTAAAATCGATCTCGTGTCCCACGGCCGAGATGACCGGGATCACGCAGCCCGCCACCGCGCGCACCAGGGGCTCCTCGTTGAACGCCCACAGGTCCTCCAGGCTCCCGCCACCGCGCCCGATTACCAGCAGGTCGAAGATTTTCAATTCCTGCGCCAGCTCCAGCATCGCGGCCATTTCCGCCGCCGCGCCGTCGCCCTGCACCTTGGCCGGCAGCACGACGAGCCGGCCGCGCCAGCCGCGCCGCGTCAGGATCCGCATGAAGTCCTGCACCGCCGCGCCCGTCGGCGATGTGATGAACCCCACCGCCGACGGCATTGCCGGGATCGGGCGCTTCTTCTCCGCGGCAAACAGGCCCTCGTCCGCCAGTCGCCCCTTCAGGCGCTCGAACTCCTGCTGCAACCGGCCCACACCGTCCTCGATCACCGCCCGCACGACGAGCTGATACTGGCCGCGCGCCTCGTAGACGCTCACCGCGCCAAAGACCACGACCTGCTGCCCGTCGCGCAGCTTCACCGTCTGCCGCGCCGCATCGCCCCGGAACAGCACCGCGCTCACCTGCGCCGTGGCGTCTTTCAGTGAAAAATAAACGTGCCCGCTCGCCTGCGCCCGCAGGTTGGACACCTCGCCGCGGACCCAGCCCGGCCGGATGCCGCTTTCCAGCAGGCTTTTCACCCGCCGCGTGAACTCACCCACGCTTTCCGCGCGCGCGCCGCCGTCGCCGAGGTCGGGTTCAGCCTTCACGTTTCGCGTATTTTTTCCGGAGCCATTGCACGGCGACCACCAGGACGACGAGCACGCCGAGCCCCTTCGCCGCGACGATGAAGTTGCCGTTGAGCAGTCCCTGGCCCAGCACGATGAAGCCCACCACCCAGGGCGCCTGGCACACCCATGACACGATCATGTAGAGTCCGAACGGCACCTCCGCGATTCCGAGCACATAGCACTGGACCACGTACGGCGGACCGGGCGTGAGTCGCATGACCAGGGTCACCGCCAGCGCGTTGTCCGGCGTCACGCGCGGCACGGCGTAGCCGTAACGCTGCAGCAGCCGCGTGAGCACCGGCCGCAGCGCGTAGCGCGCCACCCAGTAGCTCAGCGCGAGGTTCACCGCCAGCACCACCAGGGCGATGGCGATCACCGGACCGAGCCCGAGCTGCGGGGCGAACGCCTCGCCCGCCGGGATCGTGAAGAGGGAGAACGGCACCGCCGCCGTCGGCAGCACCGCCATCGCGAGGAAAAACGCCACCGGCCCGACCCGGCGGATCAGGTCCATGCCGCGGTGGATCAATGCGGCCAAGTCCACGCCGCGCACGACCAGCACCGCGGCCACCGCAAGCACCACGCCCGCGACGGCGAGCTTCACCCACGGGAGTTTTCTGGCGGCCTGCGCTTCCGACGACATGCCCCAGCCTGTCCGGCCGCGCGCGCCACCGTCAAGCGCGCCCGTCCCGCCCCCTCCACCGTCATCCTGAGCGATCAACCCGGACACAGGCTTGCCCGTTCCGCCGCACCCGGCTCTGATCGCCGCCGATGACGCGCCCCGCCGACTCCGCTTCCCGCCTTGCCCCGTTGCTTGGCATGGCCGGAGCCGTTGCCCTGCTGATCATCACCCTGGCCAGCCCCGGCGCCACGCGGATGCACTCCTCACCGTGGTCCTGTGCCTATGGGTTCGCGCTGCTTGCTCCGGCCGCCGTCCTGCTTCTGCGGGCCTTTGACCGCGATCGCCCCCTCATTCTGCCCGCCCGATCCTGGTGCTGGGCGGCGCTGGCTGGCGCGGTAGTCATCCTGGCGTCCGCCCTCGCCAGTCCCTACCGCGGCCCCAGCCTGCTGTGGTCCGCGCCGCTGCTGGCGGGCCTCGCCTTTTTCTTTGTCGCGTTCGATCGCGTGCACGCCAGCCCGGGCTCCACCGGCGCAGGCGGCACGCCGCTGTTGAAACGCCTCGGGCTTTTCTTCGGCGTGATCACGCTCGCCAGCCTCGGTCTCTGGCTCACCGGCTTGCCGGGACTGTCCGCCGCCGAAATTTTTAACGCGCGCAACCCCTACCCGCTCGGCCATTCCAACTACACCGCCGGGCTGGCGCTGCTCATGCTGCCCGGCTTCACGATCCTCGCGACCCGCGCCACCGGCACCCAGCGCCTCGCCTGGGCCGGAGCAGGGCTGCTCGCCCTCGTCCTGCTGTTCACCAGCGGCAGTCGCGGTGGACTGCTCGGACTCGGCGCGCTGCTGGCCGGCGGGTTGCCGGCCCTGCGGCTCGGTTGGCCGAAAACCGCCGGCTTGGCCGTGCTCGCCGTGGCCGCGGCCCTGGCCCTCGCCTTCGCCCATCCGCGCACCCGGGCGATGTTTCAGCGGCCGGATCCCGCGGCCGAACCCAATCTCAGCAATGTCCAGCGCTCCGCCATGGCCGAGGCCGGCGGACTGATGGGCCTGGCGCGACCGCTGCTCGGCTGGGGTCCGGGCACCACGCCGCTGGCCTACCCGCGTTTCCGTGCGCGCCTTGAGGGCGGAACCGAAAACGTCCTCGAACTCCACAGTCTGCCCGTGCAGCTCTGGGCCGAGCTCGGTGCCGCCGGTCTCGCCGGACTGCTCCTGTTTCTGATCCTCGCCGCCCGGAATGCCACGCGCTGCCTGCCCGCCGCCGTCACGCTCGGCGGTTACACCGTCTTCGCCCTCACCGACTACCAGCTCGACGTGCCCATTTTCACTTTCGCGCTTGCCGGCTGCGCCGCCCTTCTCGCTCCCAGCGAAGGAGCCGTTTGTCACCCAATGGGTGGCAAACCGGCCCGGCGCGTCCTCGGCTTCTTCACGGTGGCCGCCCTCGCGGTGATTGCGGGACTGGGCCGGAGTGATCCCACGCCGGAACTCAATCTCCGCGCCCTCTCTTTCGCCAGCGATCCCGCGCAGGAGGCGACCGCCATCGGGCTGTTCCAACAGTCGCTGGCGCTCAATCCCGATCAGGAAATCGCGCACTTTAACCTCGGCTGGTTGCTCGTCGTGCACGATCCGGCCGCCGCGGAAAGCCACTTCCTCGCCGCCGCGCAGCTCGTGCCGGACAAGGGCGGGGTTTACTTCGGACTCGGGCTCGCGCGGCTCAACCAGGGTCACCGCGACCCCGCCGTGCAGGCTCTTGCCCTCGAATGCCTCAACGACCCGGTCTTTCTCGTGTCGCCGTGGTGGCGCCAGCCGTCTCTGCAAACGCTGCAACCGGCCGTCCGAACCCTGACGCTGGCCATGATCCGGGAAATCCGGTCGCGTCAGCTCAGCGTGAACTCCCCGTTCGCCGACCGCGAAACCGCCTATCTGGCCGCGCTGATCCCTTGGCTCGCCGGCACCTCACCTTCCGGCGAAATTCTTGCCGCCGCCAGTACGCCCGAGCGGGTGGGCTATTTCAGCCGGCGCCCGACGCCGGCCGCTTTTGCCACGGCTCCCCTGAGGCACTACCATCGTGAACGCAGCGGCTATCCCGTACTGATGCGCAACCTCGATCTTCCTGCGCCCACCGACCTGTTCGACGTGGAGGAAAATGCCCTCGCCACGGGTGAACTCCGCTTTGTTTTCCCGCACAAAGGCTGGCTCCCTGGACCAGTGCTGCTTCACCTGCTCAAAAACTGACCGGCGTTTGGATCGGGCGGATCATCCGTGGCCCCGAGTTTGGTTCCGCCGGCTCCATCGGCGCGTTAAGGATAGCGCGCCCTCCCCGGCCTCCTCACGTCGGCTGTTCCGAATCTTCATCCGATTCCCGTTTCCCTGAGTTCCAGATTCACCCCTTCCCGGTTCCGTTCCGGCCCCGTGCTTTCAACCTTCAACTTTCCCCGTCCAACTGCATCCTTCCCGGTAACCCGTGCCCCGCGCCTCCTCCCAGTCCCTTCGTGAAACCGTCGTGCCGCTGGTGCTCGTCGCGGGCGACACGCTCGTGACCTTCGCCGGCCTCGCCCTGGGCTGGTGGCTGCGTTACGCCTCGCCGATTGCGCGCCTGGGCCTCGACGTGCCCAATGCCGCCTTCCCGCAATACCTTCCCCTGCTGCTCGTTGGCGTGGCCCTGCTTATCGGCGCGTTCGCGCAGTTCGGGCTTTACGACGCGCGCCTGCTGCTGCGCCGCTACCAGAGCCTGAGTGCGATTCTCAAGGGCACGGTCTTCTGGCTCGTCGCCTACCTCGGCGTCTCGCTGGTGCTGAAATTCGACCCGCCCATCTCGCGGCTGTTCGTCATCGTGGCGTTCGTGTGCGTCATCGCGCTGCTCTACACCTGGCGCACGCTCGCCTACCAGGGGGTCGCGCGCAGCGCGCTGCTCGGACGGCTGCGCCGGCGGGCCATCCTGCTCGGCTGGAATGAGGACGCCCGCGCCCTCGCCGCGGAGATCGCCCGCGACCCGGCGCATCCGTTCGCCCTCGCCGGCTGCATCCGCCTGCCCGTGGACACCAACGCGCCTTTCGACCTGCCGCCGCGCGAGATCTGTCCCACCCTTGGCGAGGTGGCGGAGCTCGAGGCCATCCTCCTCCGCGAACGGGCCGACCTCCTGATCGCCACGCGGCTCAACCTCCCGCGCCCCGAGATGCGCCGCATCGTCGAGACCTGCGAGCGCACCTACGTCGAGTGGAAGATCGTCCCCGGTGCCTTCGACATTTTCCTGACCGGCCTCCGCCTGCAGACCATCGGCCGCGTGCCGGTGCTCGGCGTCGAGGAACTCGCCATCAACCGCCTCTTCAACCGTGTGCTCAAGCGCACCTTCGATCTTGCCGCCGCGCTGGTCGGTCTCGTGTTCGGGGCGCCTGTCATGCTTGGGCTCGCCGTGCTCATCAAGCGCGAGTCGCCGGACGGCCCGGTATTCTTCCGGCAGACCCGCGTCGGCGCGGGTCACCGGCCGTTCACGCTCTGGAAACTGCGCAGCATGGCGCCCGGCGCGGAGCTGACCGACGACGCCCAGCAGAGCACCAGCCGCCGCGACCCACGGCTGCTGCAGATCGGCGCCTTCATGCGCCGCTGGAACCTCGACGAGCTGCCGCAGTTCTGGAACATCCTGCGCGGGGACATGAGCCTGGTCGGCCCGCGCCCCGAGCGGCCCCACCATGTCGACCAGCTGGCCGGATCGATCCCGCATTACCTGCCCCGCCACCTCGTCAAGCCCGGCCTCACCGGCTGGGCGCAGGTCCACGGCCTCCGCGGCGACAGCGACCTCGCCCGCCGCATCCAGCACGACATTTACTACATCGAGAACTGGTCGTTCTGGCTCGACGTGCAGATCGTGCTGCTGACCTTCGTCCGCTGGCGGGACACGAACGCGTATTAAGACTCACACTGGTCGTACCTGTCGGTGACCGCGCAAGATGGCCCGAAGCCGGGCCACGAACTTCCATGCACCGAAGGCTGCCGCATATTTCCAGCGTACCAGCGCCGAGCCATTCGGATTGAAGTGCTTTAGGTAGACCTCGCGGTTCGCATCGAAGATCGCCTGTGACATCGCCGTGTATTCCTTCGCCACGCTGACCCCCTTCAGGTGCGTAAGCGTGACTGAGCCGTCGTAAACGATCTTCCAGCCGGCCCGCGCCACGCGGATGCAGAGATCAAGGTCATCGCCGTACATGAAAAAATCCTCGTCGAAGACCTTTCCCTCCGGCGCCACCGACTCCAGCACGCGGCGCGGGGCCAACATGAAGGCCCCGTTGATCGCCCCGACCTCATAGGTGCCCCCGACCGGGAGGTACGTCAGGTTGTAGCCCGCGAACCACGCCGTGCGCGGAAATATCGCCGCGAGCCCGCTCGCCCGGCAGAATCCATCCCACAGCGTCGGGATGCTGCGCCGGCACGCGAGATCCATCGATCCGTCCGCCAGCACCAGGCGTGGAGAGATCAGCCCGATCCTTTCGTCCGCCCGCAGCCGGCCGAGACAATACGTCAGCGCAGCGGCGTTGCTCACGGTGTCCGGATTGAGAAACAGCACGAACTCACCCCGGGCCCGCGCGTAGCCGAGATTGTTGGCCCGCCCGAAGCCAAGGTTGGCCGGCGGCGCCACGTACGCCACGTGGGGAAACTGCGCCCGCACGATCGCGTCCGTCCCGTCGCCGGGCGAGTTGTCCACCACGATGACCTCCACGTCCCGCCCGCCCGATTCCCGGGGCAGCGAGGCCAGACACGCCGCGATTTCGTCCCGGGATTTGTAGGCAACGATGATGACGGAGAGCAGCGGCGTGTTCGGCGTGGACACGCCCTGACGCTGTGCGATGCTCCCGGCGAACGCAATGCCTCCCGATTCGCCGCCGCCCATCAGCGTGATTGTCGTCTGCAAGAATCCAGGCCCGCGCCTCGAGGCCGCGCTGCTGAGCGTCTGGGAGCAGCGCGAACTCCGGCCCGAACTCATCGTGATCGACGGCGGTTCGACCGACGGCACCCGCGAGTGGCTCGAGACCCAGCGCCCGCGGATTGCCACCTTGATCTCCGAGTCCGATACGGGTGTCTACGACGCCATGAACAAGGGGCTCGCCGCTGCGCGCGGCGAATGGGTGCTTTTCCTCGGCGCGGATGACGAACTGGACTCCGAGCACGTCCTGACCGGGATGCACGTGCAGCTGCAGCAGACCAGCGGTGGCGTCGGCGTCGGCGAGGCCGCCTACCAGGACGGCCGGATCTACCGCCTCGCCGCGGCCCCGAACCCGTGCGCGCGCAATTTTGTGCACCATCAGGCGGCATTCTACCGCCGCAGCCTGTTCGGGGAGAACGGCCGCTTCGACCCGGCGCTCGCCGTCATGGCCGATTACGATTTCAACCTGCGGCTCTGGAAAAACCACGTGCGCTTCAAGCCGGTCCCGCTGCGGATCGCCCGCTGCGGCACGCGCGGCCTGAGCGACCGCGGCCGCTGGCAGGGCTACCGGGAGGAGATCCGCGTGCGCCACCGCCATTTCGCCGCTTGGCGGTGCTGGTTCTGGGATGCGCTTTCGGTGCTGCGCTTCCTGCGCAAGAAATTCATCCTCCGCTTCACCCCCGCTCATGGCTGAATCCTTCAAGGCGCGCGTCCGCCACACCGCCAACCGGCTCCTGCATCCCCTCGGGATGCATCTGGCGCGCACGGACCGGGCCTTCGAGATGGACGGCCTCCTCGCGCGCGCCGCGGCCCGCGGGGTCAATCCCGGCACCTGGATTGATGTGGGCGCATCGGACGGTTCGTGGTCGCTGGTCGCCCGGCGGCATTTTCCAGCCGCGAAATTCCTGCTGTTCGAGCCGCTGGCTGAACGTCAGGCCGCCCTCGCCGCCCTGCACCAACGCCATGGGTTTGATTGCGTGGCCGCGGCCGCCGGCGCCCGCTCCGGCACCGTTCGGTTTGCCGTCGATCCGAATCTCGACGGCAGTGGCGTCGCCGCAGCCGGCAGCCCGGCCACGCGCTCGGTGCCGGTGGAGGCCATCGATGATGCCGTCGCCGCCCGCGCGCTGCCCGGTCCCTACGGCCTCAAGCTCGACACCCACGGCTATGAACTGCCCGTGCTCGAGGGGGCAGCCCAGACCCTGGCCCAGGCCAGCCTGCTCGTGATTGAAGCGTACAATTTCACCCTCACGCCCGGCTGCCTGCGTTTTCCCGAGCTGTGCACGTGGCTTGAGGCACGTGGCTTCCGCTGCTGCGACCTCGCGGACCCCATGCGCCGTCCGCGCGACGGCGCGCTGTGGCAGATGGACCTCGCCTTCGCCCCGGTCACCAGCCCGCTCTTCGCTTCGGACAGCTACGAATGAGGCGGCCGCTTATTCGCCGCGGGCCAGCTGTTCGCCAAACGTGATGAAGCCGTGCCGGGCCACGCGCTCGGCGTAAACCGGCACGTTGGCCGTCCGGAATGCCAGCCTCGCCCAGCGATGGCGCGGGGCAATCCGGTCGGCGGGCAGCTTGAGCTTGTCATAAAGGCGGTGATGTTCCTCCAGCATGACCGGAAGGTTCTTGGTCAGCTGGCCTGCGCGCAGGCGGAAGGCGGCCACGACTTTCTTGGTGGCGCAGAAAAACGGAATGCCGGCGACGCAGGCCCGCGCGAGGAATTCCGAGTCACCGCAAAACCGGAAACTGGAATCAAAGGGGCCCAACTGCTCGACGACCGCGCGGGTCGCCACTGTTCCATGTTGAAACACGGGTTCGATCCGCTGGGCGTAAAGCAGGCGGTTGAGGGAAGGAAACGGGGAGATCGGGATCGCCCCGATGCGCCGGCCCTGGGTATTGATCAACCGCACGCCGCCGTAGACGATCCGCGGCCCGGCCGTGCGCGCGAGCGCCATCACCTCGGCAAACCGGGGCAGCAGGAGATCGTCGTCGTTGATGTAGGTGAAGGCGCGCCAGTTTTCCACGGCGGCCAGGCCCGCGTTGATCGCCGCATACATTCCCCCACCCGGTTCCGGGATCACCCGGGTGTGCGGGAACCGCGCCGTGAGCTCCGCCACTGCGCCGGCCGGGGCCACCAGCACATGCGCGCACGGAAAGGGCAGCCGCGCCACGCTCTCGACCGTGAGCGGCAGCCAGGGCGATTGGCCGAGGGTGGGCGTCACGACCAGGACCTGCAGGGACTCCGGCGAAAAAAAAACCACCGGCGCAGGCTAGATGCACCCCGCCCCGCTTCAAGTGGCGAATCGCCCGGCCGCTCCGTCAGGCCGCGGTCCCCGGCTCGGTGCAGTGGAGTAACTGTCCACGAAGCCGGCGATAGCCGGGCCGCAGCCAGCGCGCCTTGAAACGCTCCCAGCGGTCTCCCAGGGTTTTTCCCACGGTCAGCCGCTGGTATCCGCGGCGGGGCGCGATGCCGTGGGTCATCCGCAACCGGCGCTGGGCCGCCACCAATTTTTCGAGATAAGGAAGGTAGACCAGCTCACGCAACGCCGGGGTAAGCTCCGCCCCGTACGCGAGGAACCCGGGATCGAACCAATCCGGCAACACCTCGCGAATTCCCTGAAAATGATAAAAGAGCAACGGCTGCCCGTTCACGAACAGCCGGCCCTCCTTCGCAACGACTCCGACCCCCTCCATGTTCCAAGGCCCCGCGTTGATGCCCGGATGATCGAGGACCCGCACGCCGCGGAAGCGCCGCGGAAATTCATCCAAGTAGCCCTGGTCGGCAAACCGGCCCTGGTCGACGTAGTCGTGGCACCACTCCAGGCAGCGCTCCCGCCACCACTCCAGGCAGGCCAGCCCGTCCCGATCGCGGCGAAACGAAACCCAGGCGACATTGTAGGTGCCGTAGACCCGCCGTTCGGCCAGGCGCGCGGGGAACCGGTGCGGCACGATTCCCACCGAGCCGTCCGCCTGTTCCTGGAATACCGCTGACACCGGGCCGAAAAAAAACAAATCGGCATCGAGATAGGTCATCTGCCCGGCTTCCGGCGCGCGCTGCAGGCAATGGCGCACGAGCACCGGCGTGGTCGTGAAATAGAATTCCACCGCTGCCCGCCGCCCGCGCACCGCCGCGTACTCCGGATCCGCCCGCAGGACTTCGTCGAGCGAAACCGCGGCCAGGCTCGGGACGTTCACAGCCCGGACCGCGGCCTCGGTCACGGCATCGAAGCATAGCACGTGCAGGCGGAAGGGTTCACCTTGCGCGGCAAGGGAGTCATGCAGGCAAAGCAGCCGCGCCGCATAGCCCTGGTCGCAGTACGTGCAGAAATGGTTCATCGCGGTCGCGGGCCGGGCTTGCGCGCCAGGACGATGTTGTCGAGATACAGGTCGGGATTTGCCGGCAACAGGGGCCCGAGCAGCAAGCCGAGGAGGTTGACCGGCGCCATCAGTGCCAGCATGGCCAGCCAGTTGAGCACCCGGCTCCGGGTCAGCGTGACTTTGTAAAGATAGGCACTGGCGAGCTGGAACAGCGCCCGGCTGTCCGGCGTGCTTTTGTGCACAGCCTCGATCTCGAAGCCCGCACGCTCCAGCGCCGCCCGCAACCCGAAGGAGGAATAGCGGGCATAGTCATGCGGCTGCTCGTGCTCGTCCCAGGCAAACGGAACAGTCAGCACCGCGCAGCCGCCCGGGCGCAGCACCCGGTGGATTTCGGCCAGAAACTCGGCCGGCGTGAACACATGCTCGAAAACCTGCGAGCAAAGGACGCCGTCAAACTCCCCATCCGCAAAGGGAAAGCGTCCGCCGTCGTAATAAACGTCGGCACACCCGCGGGCCCGGGATCGCGGCGAATCGAATTCCAATCCGACATAACGCGTCGCCGGGAGAAACGTCTCGTACGGTTTGCCGCCGCAACCCACATCAAGCACCGCACCGTCCAAGCGCGGGAAAAATCGCCGTAGCCCCTCCCGCAGGCCGCGCCGCGCGAAATAAAACGGGTTCACCATCCACCCGAAAAAACCGGGATCAAATTCCTGCCGGCGTCTCCAGCGCCGCAACGGGCCGATCGTTTCCGTGCTGCTCATGCCGGGCTCGCGGAGTCAATTCGTGCAAAGTGAAATCCGCGGTACTCCACACTCGGATCCACCTGGTCAAACCCCGGCCATTCCGTGCGAAGCACATAGTTGCGCTCCAGCGCAGCCAGCAGGGTTTCCCGGCGGAAGAACCAGCTAGGATAGCTACCGCCGCCCAACTCCGGCGGTGTGCGCTGGACCACGAGCCGTTCGCGGCCGTCAACGGCCAGCGGGGTCCGGTCGATGAGGATGTGTCGGAAGCCCCGCCGGTCCGCCTCGGCCAGCAGCGCATGCGGGAACTCCACGTAGGGCAGCACGCTCGAGAATAGGATCGCTGTTGCCGGGCCGTCCTGCCCGGCGGCGGCCAGCGACTCATGAAAACTGAGCACCGGGTTGGCAAACTCCTGCGCGGCCGTGACAAAATGGGGTTGCTCCACCACCCGCCACCGCACCCCGGCCAGATCCGCCAACGCGGCGCGGTGCTGCCACCACGTCCCGCCCAGCGCACCGCCAAAATCGACCAGCTCAAGTCGCTGGCCCTCCCCGGCCGCAATCGCGCGCAGCACCGCCAGCAGCGGGACGTTGAATTCCGGTTCCTGGAACGTCACGCCGTCCCGGTCCCAGAGCGCCCGCCCGGCCCGCACCTCGCGGGTTGCATGCAGCACCCGGGCCAGCACCGCGCCGTCGTCATAGCCCGCCGACACCGCGCGGGCCTCCGCCCAGGTCGCATAGTCGCCATGAAACCAGCGCCACCGCAGTGCCTGCCGCAGCCAGCGCCGGGTGCGCTCAGGCAGGGCGTGCTTGAGCAGGCTTTTCACGGGTGAAAATCCACCGGCGATCGGGGCTCGCAGACATGGGCGTCATCACTCAAATTTAGCCGGATCGTGCCGACGCCCAGCGCAACCATCAAGACAATCCCCGGCGGCGCCTTCTGGTTGGCGGCGGATCGCGCGTTCCGGCTTGGGCTGGGCTTCGTCGTGAGCGTGCTCGTGGCCCGCCACCTCGGTCCGGCCGGCAGCGGCGTGCTGCAGAGCGGGCTCGCCCTGGCCGCGCTGCTCGCCGCCCTGGTCGATCTCGGGCTGGAGGGTGTCCTGCGCCGCGAACTCGTGCGCTCGCCGGAGCGCTCGGGCGAACTGATGGGCACCGCCTTCGCGTTGCGCCTTGCCGTGTTCCTGCCCGCGGCGGCCGTGTTTCTGGTGCTTTTCTCCCGCGAGGCGCCCGACGCGGGTCCCCTGCTGGGCGGGCTGCTCGCGCTGACGGTCGCCATGCCCGTCATGCTGACGTTCGAAACCTGGTTCCTCGCCCGCGGCAGCATCCGCGTGAATGTCCTCGCGCAAAACGCCGCCTTTGTCCTCGGGGCCGCCGCGCGCGCCGCGCTGGCGCTGCTGGGCGCCGGGCTCACGGCCTTCGGGGCGACGGCTGCGGCGGAAACCGTCATGATCGGCGCGGGTCTTTGGATTGCCGCGCGACGCGAGGGCGTCACCGCCCGGCCCTGGCGCTTCTCGGCCGGCCTAGCCCGCTCGCTCCTGCGTGATTCCGCGCCGCTGCTCGTCACCACCTTCGCGATCACCGTTTACCGTCGCATCGACTTGGTGATGATCACGAGCCTGGTCGGGGAATCCGCGACCGGCACCTATGCCGTCGCGGTCAAGCTGGCCGAGACCGGCTACGTGCTGCCGATGATCCTGTTCAACGCCGGGTTTCCCTTCCTCACACAGACCCACGCCGAGGACCGCGCGCAATACCGGAAGGCGCTGAACCGGTTCTTTCACGCCGTCACGTGGCTTGGCCTGATTTTCGCCGCCCTGCTGACCTGGGCCGCGCCGCAGCTCGTCGGCCTTGTGTACGGCGCCCGGTTCGCCGGCGCGGCCGCGCCCCTGGCCCTCTACGCGTGGACCGCCGTGCTCATCGGCCAGGGCATTGTCCGCAGCCAATGGCTCCTGCTCGAAAACCTCCAGTGGCACGGCCTCTGGTTCGCGATCTCGGGCGCCGTGGCCAACATCGCCCTCAACGCCGTGCTGATCCCGCGCTATGGCACCTCGGGCGCAGCGCTTGCCTGCCTGGCCTCGCTCGCCGTGTCGCTTTACATCACGCCCATTTTCTTCCCCCGCACCCGTGCGGTCTGGCGGGCCGGCCTCGGCGCGTTTTTCCTTCGGCCGCCGCCGGCCGGGCTTTGAAACGGAGGGTTGGACTCCGCCCGTTTCTCCTGTTCGCTCGCCCCGCCTTTCCCCCGCCATGCGATTTCCCGGCAAGAATACCCTGCAGCGCCTCCTGTTTGCCGCCGTGGCGCGGCGGGCGGGCCTGCGACTTATCGACGATCACGAGGCGGGTGACGTCTTCTTCGTCGGCTTTCCCAAATCGGGGCACACCTGGGTCCAATACCTCACCGCCAGCCTGCTGGGCGCGGATGTGCGGCACTGTCCCGACGCGTTGGTGCAGGATCTCGTGCCCGACATCCATGACCGCCGGTTTTACCGGCGCTATGCGACCCCGATGGTTTTCAAGTCGCATGCGCTGCCGCGACCGGACTACCGGCGCGTGATCTACCTGCTGCGCGACGGCCGCGATGTGATGGTGTCGTATTATCACCATGCATGCGCACGCTTCGGGCCGCAGGACTGGAATCATTTTGTCGGCCATCCGCCCTGGCTGGACGCAAAATGGCACGAGCACGTCGAGGCCTGGCTGGCGAATCCCTATCAGGCGGAGCTGCTCATCGTGCGCTACGAGGATCTCAAGCGCGACGCAGCGACTGAGCTCCGGCGCATCTGCACCTTCCTCGGCCGGGAGGAAACGCCCGCGCGAATCCAGGAAGCAGTGGCGGCGGCGGCATTCGAGGTCATGAACGCGCGCGAGAAAAAACTCGGCTGGGAGGATCCGACGTGGCCGAAGGGGAAATCGTTCGTCCGGCGCGGTGCGGTGGGCAGTTTTCGGGACGAGATGCCGGCGGAAACGCTCGCGCTGTTCCTCGCGGACGCTGGGCCGACGCTGAAGAAGCTGGGCTACCTGTCCTGATTCTTGTGGCGTCGCCCGAACCAAGGGACCGTTTCCCCAAGGCCGCCCTTCACCGGAAAAAACTTCCGTCTCCTCCCCCCTCCGCTACCTTAACCCGCCCGCATGAAGCTCACCATCGTCATCCCGTGCTATAACGAGGCCAAGACCATCCGTACCATCGTCGACCGCGTGCGTGCGGCGCCAGTCGCCAGCATGGAGATCATCATCGTGGACGACTGCTCGCGCGATGGCACCCGGGACTTGCTCCGTACGCAGATCGCCCCGCTGGTGGACAAGGTCATCTACCACGAGTTCAACCAAGGCAAGGGTGCCGCCCTGCGCACGGGCTTCGCCGCTGCCACCGGTGACGTTGTCATCGTGCAGGACGCCGATCTCGAATATGATCCGCAGGAATATCCCCGCCTGCTCAAGCCGATCCTCGACGGCAAGGCGGACGTGGTGTTCGGCTCGCGCTTCATGGGTGCCGAGGCGCACCGCGTGGTCTATTTCTGGCACATGGTCGGCAACAAGTTCCTGACCCTGCTCTCCAACATGTTCACCGGGATCAACCTCACGGACATGGAGACCTGCTACAAGGTCTTCCGGCGCGACGTTCTTCAAAAAATCACGATCGAGGAGAACCGGTTCGGTTTCGAGCCGGAGATCACCGCCAAGGTGGCGAAGCTCAACTGCGCCATTTACGAGGTCGGCATCAGTTACTACGGGCGCACGTACTCCGAGGGGAAAAAAATCGGCTGGCGCGACGGCGTCCGAGCCTTGTGGGCCATCGTGAAGTACAACGTGTTTCACTGAACGACCGGTTCGCCGGATCCATCCCATGACTCCGGCGGCCTCGGCCGTACTTCTGTCTCCCGCCGCCATGATCGGATGGACCCTGCTCTTGCTGGCCGGTTTCCGGGGCCTGCACGCCGCCTGGGTGCAACAACCCACCCTCTCTCTCGGCTGGAAATGGTGGGCGCTCGTCGCGGCGATCCTCCTCTGCTTCCGCTGGCCGCTCGTCTGGGTCCCGCACCAGTTCAATCCCGACGAAAGCCAGCTGATCGCAGGAGCCATCACGCTGCGCCATGATCCGGTCTTCTGGCGCTCGGTGGATGGCAGCACCGCGGGACCACTCGACTATTACCCACTGCTGCCGGCCGCGTGGGGGAATGGCCTCGCGAGTTATGCCATCGCTCGTCTGATCGGCTTGGCTGCGGTGGTCGGCACGGGTTTTTTCGCCGGCGAAGCGCTGGCCATCGTTGCCGGTACGACTGTCGCCCGCTTAGCCGTGCTGCCCGCCCTCGCATTTCACGCCCTCACGACCAACCCGGATTTCACTCATTATAGCACCGAGGTCATGCCGGTGCTCCTACTCGCGGCCGCCGGCTACGCGGCGGTCGGACTCGGCGCGGCGCCATCGCGCACGCGTCTCGGGATGGTGGGTCTGCTGCTCGGCAGCGTGCCATGGGCAAAACCTCAGGCGGCGCCGCTCGCCCTCACGCTTTGGGCGTTGGTGGCCCTGCGCGAATTGGCCGCCAAACGGCCCCGTGCCTTCATTCCTCTGGTCGCCGGCTCCTTGCTGCCCGCGCTCGTGTGCTTCGCCGGCGTCACCTTGACCGGAGAAACCCAACACATGATCCTGCCGTTTCTGGTCCGCAACCTGGGCTACGTGCGCGAGGCGCCTCTGCCATGGGACGACCGGATCGTGTTGCAATGGCAGAATGCCCTGACCGACGGCTTCCTCGGACTCTGGCTGGCCGGCACCATGGCGTTTGTCGTACCGGCCCTGCTCGGAATCCGCCGAGCCCCGGAGTCGCTGCGCCGCGTCACACTCGCAGCCGGGATACTGCTGGCCGTCAGCGCGTGGAGTGTCGTCGCTCCCAGCCGTCCTTCGACGCATCATCTCTTGTTTCTCGCGCTCCCCTTGACCTGGATGGCGGGAGCCGCCCTGGCTCTCGTTTGGCCGCCAGTGGGTGCCACCGGCCGGTCAATGAAAGGACTGTTGATTGCCGGGCTTTTTCTCGCCTGCGGTGTGCTGCCGCAAGTCCTGTGGCGCGCCCGCGCAGGCGATGCGTTCGCCTTCTTCACCACGGCGCCGGTCAGGCCGGCCCATCGTCAGCTCACCGAACTTGTCCGCCGGTTCAGTAACCCGGATGAACCGATCGCCATCTGGGGCTGGCGCTGCTCGCTGTACGTCGAGGCCGGTCGGCGCCAGGCCACGCGTCAGGCCCAGAGCGAGGCGCAGATCTACGCGAACCCGCTGCAGGCCTATTTCCTGCGGCGTTACTTCGAGGATTTTCAGGCCGCCAATCCGCCGGTGTTCGCCGACGCCGTGGGGCCGGGCAACTTCGCCTTTGAAAATCGCGCCCGGGCGCACGAGTCCTTCGCCCCACTGCGCACCTGGGTGCGGGCCCGCTACACCCTGGTCGCCGACCTGGACGGCACGCGCCTGTATGTGCGCAACGACCGGCTCGCCCTCAGGGAACACGCTTTACCCGCCTTGCCCCGCCCCTAACGTTGCGTTCATGGGGTTCCCGCTGCCGAATTTTTCTCCTCTCGCACCCCCGCGGCCGCCTCCGGAAAAATGATTCGAAAAACCGGCCTCGTCCTCGCTGCTGCCTGCCTGATCGCCGGCCTCGCGGCCATCGGGTACTGGATGCTTTTCTCCAACCTGGCGCTGTACGACGACGAGGGGTACATCCTGATCTCGGCCCGGGAATACTTCGCTCACGGCGGGCTGTATGAATTCGTTTACAGCCAGTACGGCCCGGCGTTCTTCGTGCTGGCGGATGGCTTTCAGCACCTGACGGGATCGCCCCTTGATCACACCTCCGCCCGGTTGCTCACGCTGGGACTCTGGCTGGGCGCCGCTGCCTGCTGTGCGGCTTTGGTCCAACGGCAGACCGCCTCGCGCCGGCTCGCCGGCTTCACCCTCACGGCCACGTTTCTCTATCTGTATTTCATCACCGACGAACCGTTTCATCCCGGGTCACTCATTATCTTTGTCCTGGCCCTCTCCCTCTGGGGGACCACGGAACTGATCGGCCGTGACCGGCTCGGGGCGGCGGCCGCTGTGGCTGGTGGCACGGGAGCTCTTCTGGTCCTGACCAAGATCAACGTCGGCGTCTTCTATCTCGCCGGTATCGGAGCCTGGGCGGTGCTTCATGCCGCGTCGGCCCAGCTGCGGCGCGCAGCTGGAATCCTGATCGGAGCGATACTCGTCCTGCTAGCCGGCGCATTGATGCACACGCTGTGGCACGAGCCCTGGGTCCAGGTCTATCTTGTGCTTTTTGCCGTCGGCGCGATCACACTCATCATGGCCCTGCGTCCCGGGGCGATGCTGAAGGCCAGACATGCTGCTCTCTTTATCGCGGTCGGTGGCGGCATGACCCTTCTCGTCCTGGGCGCCGTAGGGCTGCGCGGGACTTCCCTCACCGGCCTCGTGAACGGCGTACTGCTCGCGCCCTTGCGCCATCCCGGCAGCTATTCCTATCCGGTCGATTGGCGGCCGGGTTCCCTGACGCTCGCCGGGTTGTCCCTGCTCCTCGCGGTGGCGCACCCGTGGATCCGCCGGCATTTTTCGGACGAGGCCGCGGATTGCCTGGTGATCATGCTGCGGTGCGTGCAGGCAGTAGCGCTGCTGGTCGGAATCGCCCTGCTCATGGACTTCCGCGCCGTCGGCGCAATTTTCAGCTACGTGGCGCCGCTCATCTGGATCTGGGTCATTCCCCTGCACGGCGCCCCGGGCTCGCGACCCGGCCAAGCTTGCCGCGGCCTGCTCGCCTGCGTCCTCTTGCTGCAATATCTTCATGCCTATCCCATCGGCGGCAGCCAGGAAAGCTGGGCGACGTTTCTGTTCATTCCTCTCGTGGCCTTGGGCCTCGGCGAAATCCGGTCCTGGAGCTCGGTTCGCCAGACCGGCGTGATCGCTTTGAAACGCGGCTGGACGGTCCTGGTCTCCGTTATGTTTTTCGTGGTCGTGCTGAAAGCCGGATGGACGGCTGTGACTGTGCATCAGCGCTACGCTGCGCGTTCGGATCTCGAGTTGCCCGGGGCGGAGAAACTTCACCTGACGGATTCGTTGGGCAGCGCCTACCGGCTGCTGTCGCTGAACGCGGCGGCTCACGGTGACCAACTTTTTTCCCTGCCCGGCATGTTCAGCTTCAACCTGTGGACCGACCTGCCCACACCGACGCGGAAAAATACCACCCTTTGGTTCACGCTCCTCAACGACGAGGAACAGTCCGCGATCATCCAGGCCATCAAGCAGTCGCCGCGCCCATGCCTGATCGTCCAGGAATCGCTGGTGCAGCTGATGCATGCAGGCAACGTTCCCATGCGCGGGATTCTGTGTGATTTTCTGCAGCGCGATTTTGCTACGGCCTTCCGGACCGAGGGATTCGCCTTCCTTGTCCGCAACGGGAGGACCATCGCCCCGCTTGGCATCGCCCAAGTGACGGTACGCTCCGCGCCCAGTCCCGCTCCCGGCCTGCCTGACACCCGCCTCGATGCCTGTCTTGCGAGCACGGGCGTTCCCATCGTGGCAATCGAAGCCTGCGACCTGACGTCGGATCGTCCACCCACCCTCACATTGAATTCCACCAGCGCTTCGGCCACCCTCGTGCCTATCAACAGCGCCAACCAGCCGATGGGAGCACCGGGAAAGGCGTCATGGCCGCTCCAATTCAAGGGCCTCGCCCGCCTCTCCCTTCAATTCAATCGCGGCGGAACAGCGCTCGCTCCCGCCACCACGGTGTTTCATCTAAAGGACGCCCAAGGCCGGATTTTGGGCGAAGTCCGGATCAACGAATAACCCGCTCCCGCTGAATGTTTTTCCCGTTCCTTCTCGGTCTGCTGCTGTTTTCCGTCGTGACCTTCGGCCTGGCCTGGCCGCTGGTTTCCCGGTTTGCGCTCGATCCGGCGGAAAGACTCTGTGCCTCCGTCACCCTCTCCCTGCTGGGTGTTTACCTGTTTGCCTTCGCGCTCTACGTGCTCCGCCTTCCCCTCGGGGCCTTCTGGCTGCTGCCGGCGCTGGCCGCTGCGGGGCTGGTGGTGCGGTGGCGCCCGCTGACTGCCTTGTTCGGTGACACCGACGCGCGGGGCCTGCTCATCGGGCTCCTGCTGGTCACCGGTTGGTGCGTCGGTTGGCTCTCACTGGTCGTGTCCTACTCGGGCGGCGGCTGGTCCGGCGACTGGTTCGAGCACTGGGAACGAACCCGGTTTTTTGTCGAGCGGTGGCCCCGCGATGCAAAATTCCTCGGCTTCAACGCCCTGCCGGCCCGGCCCCCGCTGGCCAACCTCGTCACCGGCGCCCTGCTTAGTCTCACCGGCCTGACTTTCGCCGGCTATCAGTTCGTCATCACCCTGCTCAACGGCCTCGTTTTTCTGCCGGCCGCGCTGCTCGCCCGCCGTTTCGGTGGCGGCCGGGCCGCGGTCGCCGCGCTGACCGTGCTGCTGATGGTAAACCCATCCTTCGTGGAAAACGCCACCTTCGCCTGGACGAAGCTCATCACGGCCTTCTTCATCCTGACCGGCCTCTACTTCTTCCTGCGGGCGAATGATCCCGCCGCCCCGGTTTCCGCCGGACCGCTTTGCGCCCTGAGTCTCGCCGCGGGCATTCTCGCGCATTATTCCGCCGGGCCCTATGTCCTGCTGCTCGCCGGCGCGTGGTTCGCCCTGAACCGCCCGCGCTGGCGCGAGCCTGTCTGGTGGCGGCGGACCGCGCTGCTCGGGCTGCTCGGCGGCCTGGTCCTGGCCACCTGGTTCGGCTGGTCGCTGTCCGTGTACGGCTGGGAGACCACCCTCTTCTCCAACTCCAGTGTGGCCGTGCCCGAGGCCCGCCACGGCAACCAGCTCCTCAAGGTCCTGCTCAACCTGCGCGACACGATCGTGCCCCATTTCCTCCGCGCCGTCGACCCGACCCTGATCACCCAGCGGAGCCCCTGGAGCTACGCCCGCGACTGGTTCTTTCAACTCTATCAGGTCAACCTTCTCTTCGTCTTCGGCTCCGTCGCCTGGCTCGGGCTTGGTCGTGAACTGGCCCGCCAGGCCCGGTCGGCCACCCTTTCAAGCCGGTGGTTCTGGGCGGTCTTTTCGGGCGGAGTGATCATCCTGGGCGTGGCTTCTGTCGGCGCGCGCGACCACTGGGGCCTTGCCCATGTCTGCCTGCAGGCCCTCGTCGTGCTCGGCCTCGCTTTCCTCGCCGCGCGCTGGCCGGTCCTGGGCCGCGGCTGGCGGCTCGCCCTCATTGCGGGCGCCGCGGTGGATTTTTTCCTCGGCATCGTCCTCCAGTTTGCCGCCCAAAGCCAGACGCCTGACCTCGCCCTCGTGCTCGGCCGGACTTCCGCCGGCGCCCCGGCCAGCTATAACTGGAGCGCCGGCATGAATCTCGCCGGAAAAATCCGGTACGGACTGGAATTTTTCAGCGACGCCGTCGCGGCGCCCGCGTGGCTGGCGCCCGTGCTGCTGGCCGGCCTGCTCGGGCTCGCTCTCCGCCGCATCCGACCGCGGCCGGAATGAGCCGCCCGCTCGGCCCGCGGCACCCCGCTTGTGCTCGCCCTGCGACGGATAATCCCCAGTCTCGGTCCGGTCCGCCCATTTCCCTGCGAACCACGCCATGTCCGCCACCACGCCCAAGATCGCGATCGTCATACCCGTGTTTAACGAGGAGGCCGTGCTGCCCGAGCTGTTCGCGCGGCTGACCGCATTGTTTGCCGCGCAACCGGGCTGCCGCTGGGAGGCGGTGCTCGTCGACGACGGCAGCCGCGACCAGTCCGCCGGGCTAATCCGCACCCAGGCGGCGCAGGATCCGCGGTTCCGGCTGGTCGAGCTATCCCGCAACTTCGGCTTTCAAAGCGCGCTATCCGCCGGGCTGGCCCGCACCGACGACGCCGATGCGGTCGTGACGATGGACGCCGACCTGCAGGATCCGCCCGAGATCATCCCGGAACTCGTGGCCGCCTGGCGCAACGGTGCCGACATCGTCCGGGCGTCGCGGCGCTCCCGCAGCGAAACCGGCCTGCGGCGCGCGGGCTTCGACCTGTTCCATTCGCTCTACGGCCGGCTCACCGACTACCCCATCGAACCGAACACCGGCACCTTCGGCCTGCTCGGGCGCCCCGCGCTCGAGGCCTTCAACGGCCTGCCGGAGCGGCACCGGTTTTTTCCCGGCCTGCGCGCGTGGATCGGGTTCACGACGGCCGACGTGCCCTACGACCGCAAGGCGCGCGCCGCCGGCCAGCCGCAGCAGAGCTTCCGCCGGCTCGTCCGCTACGCGCTGGACGGGCTGTTCAGCTTTTCCTACCTGCCCCTGCGCCTGCTGAGCTATTGCGGGCTCTTTGTCGCCGGGATCGGCTTTGCCGCGGGCGTCTTCTTCGCCATCCGCCGCATCCTCGGCATCGAGACCGCGGCCACGGGCTTCACGACGCTCGTGACCCTGATCCTCTTCCTCGGCGGCATCCAGCTCATCGGCATCGGCGTGCTCGGCGAATACCTCGGCCGCATCTACGACGAGGTGAAGCACCGGCCGCAATACATCGTCAAACGGACCCTTGGGCGCGACTAAGATCAGGCTGCCGTTTCTGGTGCTCGTGCTCGCGGCCGCCGCGTTGACGGTGGTGGCGGGCCTGTGGCTGTTCAGCTCGTTCATGTTCTACGACGACGAGGGCTATGTGCTGGTCTCGCTGCGCAACTTCGCCGAGCACGGCCGGCTCTACCGCGAGGTCTACACGCAGTACGGCCCGTTCCCCTATGTGTTCTACTACGGGCTTCATCTGCTGGGGCTGCCGCTGTCGCACACCACCGAGCGGTTGCTGACCCTCGCCGCGTGGAGCGGCTCCGCGACGCTGTGTGCGTGGACCTTCTGGCGGGCGACCCGGAGCCTCGCCGGCATGCTGGCCGTGCTCGCGGCGGTGTTCGCCTACCTCTGGATCATGATCAGCGAGCCCGGGCATCCCGGGGGGCTGATCGCCTTCACCACGGCCCTGCTGGCCGGCCTCGGCTGCCGCTGGCTCGCCGCCGGGCGCTGGACCGCCTGGGCGGCGCTGGCCGGGGCCGGCAGCGCCGTCCTGCTGCTGACCAAGATCAACGTCGGGGCGTTCGCCACGCTGGCCACCGGCGGGCTGCTCCTGCTGCATGCCCGCAGCGGGCGGCTGCGCAGCTGGGCGCCGTGGTTGGTCGCCGGCGGGCTGCTTCTGCTGCCCTTCGCCCTGATGCGGCCGCTGCTCGGCACCGAGTGGGTGCAGACGTACGCCACGATCTTCGCGCTCGCGGCGATTCCAGTCACCGTCGCGCTCAGCCGCGCCGCGGGACCGCAGGCCGGGCTGCAGACGGTGCTTACCACGGCGGCGGCCGGGGGCGCCGTGGCCCTGGTGGTTCTCGGCGTGATCTTTGCTCGCGGCACCACGCCGGCCGAGCTGCTGCAGGGCGTGATTCTCGGCCCGCTGCAGCACCCGGGGCACTTCAGCCTGATTTTTCCCTGGCCGGCCGGCTCAGGCGCGGTCGCCATCGCCTCGTTCGCCCTGTTTGGCCTGGCCTGGGCGGGCCTCCGTTTCGGCGGCGTGCGCCGGGCGGTCGTGGACACCGGCGTCGCGGGGTTGAGGCTGGCCGCCGGGCTGGGGCTCGTCCTCGCACTCTGGCAGTTTCCCGACGACAGCCCGGATCACCCGGTCTTCGCCTTCGCGGTGTCGTGCCTGTGGTTTATCCTCTGGCCGCTGGAGGGCGAGGAAGCCTCCGTCGTCCTCGCGCGCAGCTGGCTCGCACTCCTGTTCCTGGGCCAGTGGCTCCACGCCTTCCCCGTGCCGGGCAGTCAGATCGCCTGGGGCACGTTCCTCGCCCTGCCGCTCGGTGCCATCGGCGCGTGGCAGGCGGCGGCGTGGCTCGTCGGGCGGTACGACCGGATTTTCGCGCCGGTCCCGGCCCGGATCCTCCGCCTCGGGCTGGCCGGCCTGCTGCTGGCCTTCGCCGCCTGGACCGGTCGCAGCCTGGGCCAGATCGGCCGGCGCTATCTCGACAGCCGTTCACTCGACCTGCCCGGGGCTGAGAGCGTGCGCCTGCCCGACGGCACGACCGCGCTTTACCGGCTGCTCATGTTCAACGCGGACGCGCACAGCGACATGCTTTTCTCCCTGCCGGGCATGTTCAGCTTCAACCTCTGGTCGGGCCTGCCCACGCCCACGCTCACCAACGTCACCCACTGGTTCTCGCTCCTCGATGCCGCCCAGCAGCAGGCCATCATCCGCGAACTCGAAAGTCATCCGCGCGCCTGCGTGATCGTCCAGAAGGACCACGTGGAGTACCTCCGCACCCATCACCTCGCACCCGCCGGCCCGCTCTATGACTACGTCATGACCCGGTTCGAAACGGCCTTCGAGATCGACGGCTTCGAGTTCCGCGTGCGCCGGGGGCGGTCAGTCGCGCCGTTTCTGACCGGCGAGATCTTCCAGCAGAAAACCGCGGATCCCTCGAAGAATCCCGGGCCCCACGCGCTGGTGAAATTCGAGCTGCTCCTGCCGGCCGGCCAGACGATCGGCAGTGTGGAGCTGGCGGCGATGGATGACCGCCGGACCCCGCCGCTGGTCCTTTCCGCCGCCAATACCCGGGTCGAAATCACCCCGATCGATCTGGCGGGCAAGGCCCGGGGCCAGCCCGCGGCCAGCGGGTGGCCCCTGGCGCTGCCCGGCCCGGCCGAGGTCGCGATTTATTTCAGCCGCGACGGGCGCGGGTTTTCGCCGCAGCGCACGTTCCTCGTCATACGCGATGCCGCCGGAGCCGAACTCGCGCTGGTCCGCCTGCGGCCATAGGAAATTTACGAGGCCCGATTTACGGGGGACGAGGGAGTGACGGTCGCGGATGAGGCAGTCATGCGAGCCTCAACCGAGGAAGGTTTTTGGCACCATGCCGCGCTTGCGAAATCGTCCCTCGTCAATCGATCCTCGTCCCTACATTCGGCGGCGGGCCACCAGCAGCAGGCTGACTCCGAAGGGAAAGGGCACGCGCCACTTGGCCATGCCGACGAACACAGCCCGCAGCAGGCCGTTCAGCCAGCGCGGCGGCAGCCGGTCCTCGGTCCGGGCGGCCGGCGCGGACCAGCCCAGGCGGCGGCGCAGCGCCCGCCATTTGCGCACGGCCCACACGGCGGGATAAACCAGCACGTTGGTGTAATTGACGTAGACAATCTCCCACGCCTCGGCGGGAAACAGGGCGCCCAGCTGGGCCCGGTGGTAGCGGCGAAAGTGGTGCAGCGCGACATCCCAGTCGCTCCACAGCGCCATGCCCGCCGGCACCGTCACCGCCGCGAGCCCGCCAGGCTTGAGCAGCCGGTGAAATCCCCGCACCACCGCCGCGTCGTCCGGTACATGCTCGAGCACATCGAGCGCCGTGACATACTCCAGCGAGCCGTCCGGCAGCGGCACCGTGTCGCCCGACAAGCTCAGGATCTGCTCCGGCTTGAACCGCGTGCGCAGCAGCCGCAGCGCCTCCTCGTGGTCGTCCAGCACCAGCACGCGGCACAGCGGCTCCATTTCCAACGCAAACCGCCCGGTCCCCGCCCCGCAGTCCAGCAGCACATCCTCGCGCTGCGGCGGACGCACCACACACAGCCAGTCCCGGACAAACCGGCGCTTCCCGGAATAATACCAATGCTCCCCTTCGACTCGGTCCAGGTTGGTGTATTCTTCCGCGTTCATGAATCAGGGTTCTGGCTTGTTGCAGCGTCGCGTGCACGCGATGCTGAGTCCACGTTTTTGTCTCGCTCCGCATGAACCCGCCTTCCGTCCCGCCGGAACGACCGGCCGCCGTCCTGCACCGGACGCGTCCGGTGCTGCTTGCCGTGGTGGCCACCCTGCTCTCGCTGCACTGGCTGCTGGCCGTCGGCAGCAAGCGCGCGGAGAGCGTGACCGCCGACGAACTCGCGCACCTCACCGGGGGGTTCACGTACTGGCACTTCAACGACTACCGGATCCAGCCGGAAAACGGCAACCTGCCGCAACGCTGGGCCGCCCTGCCGGCGTGGCTGGAAGGGGCCAAATTTCCGGCGCCAGCCGGCAATCCCTACTGGCGGACCTCCGATGCCTGGATCCTCGGCCACCAATTTTTCTACGAAACCGGCGAGGATCATTTTCCGCGGCTGATGGCCGGCCGCGCGATGATCGCGCTGTTCAGCGTCGCCACCGGCCTGCTTGTCTTCGCCTGGTCGCAGCGGCTCTTCGGGCCGGCCGGCGGCCTCGTCTCACTGGGCTTCTTTGCCTTCTGCCCCAGCTTCCTCGCGCACGGCGCCCTGGTCACCTCCGACGTCTGCATGGTTTTCTTTTTCCTGGCCTCCGTCGGCGCGTACTGGCGGCACCTGCACGATCCGCGGGTTCGCTGGTGGGTACTGAGTGCGCTCTTGTTCGGGCTGGCGTGCGTGGCGAAATTCTCTGCGGTCCTGCTGCTCCCGATGATGGTGCTCATGGCGCTGGTGCGCGCCTGGGCCCTGGCGCCGCTCGCGCTGGCCGGGCGCACGTTCACCACGCCCGCCGGCAGACTTGGCGCCATCGCCCTCTCGACCGTGGCGCAGGGGCTGGTGGCCGTGCTCGTGATCTGGGCGTTCTTCGGCTTCCGCTACACGGCGTTCAACCCGGCTTTGCCCGGGGCGGACCATTTTATCCGCCCGTGGGAGACGACCCTCGGCAACCTTGGCGCCCAAGGGGACTTCATCCGCCGGCTGGCCGCGTGGCATGTGCTGCCCGAGGCGTTTCTCTACGGGTTCTCCTTCGTCATCGAGATGTCGGAATACCGCTCGGCGTTCCTCGACGGCGCTTACAGCATCGTCGGCTGGACCCGGTTCTTCCCGCTGGCGTTCCTCTACAAGAGCACGCTCCCCCTGCTGCTCGCGTGTCTCGCCGCGGGCGGCGCCGTCCTCGCGCGCTGGCGGCGGAGCGCGGCCTGGGCCGCGGTGCGCGGGGACCTGTACCGCGTGACCCCGCTCCTCGCCCTCTTCGGTGTCTATTGGATCGCCTCGCTCCGGCTCCACCTGAACATCGGCCACCGGCACATCCTGCCCATCTATCCGGTTCTCTTTGTCTTCACGGGCATCCTGGGCCGCTGGCTGGACTGGCGACGCCCGGTCGCAGCGCTGGCCGTCGCCGTGCTCCTCGGCTGGCAAGTCCGGGAGGCGCTGCATATTTACCCCGACTACCTCGCCTACTTCAACCCGATCGCCGGCGGTCCGGAGCAGGGTCACCGCCACTTGGTGGACAGCTCGCTCGACTGGGGTCAGGACTTGCCCGGCCTGAAGGCCTGGCTCGATGCCCACTCCGGGAATGAGCCGGTGTACCTTTCCTACTTCGGCTCGGGCGAACCGGATTACTACGGCATTCACGCCCGGCGGCTGCCGTTTATCAACGGATTCAAGATTCCCCAGCCCTGGGTGCCGCTCCAGGCCGGCATTTACTGCATCAGCGCGACGGCCCTGGAGCACGTCGACAGCCCCATCCGTGGCGAATGGACCCCGGCCCTGGAAAAGGAATACCAGTGGATGCGCAGCTTTGAACCGGTCTTTGAGGTCTATTTCCACGATCCCGCGCGCCGCGCCGAACTGGACCGCGAAGCCAGCCCGGAGAAATGGAAACGGGCCTGGACGCGTCACGACCAGCTGCGCTTTGCCCGGCTGTGCCACTACCTGCGCGTGCGCCAGCCCGACGCCCAGATCGGCTACTCAATCCTGATTTACCGCCTGAGCCCGGCGGAAATCGCGGCCGCGACCACAGGCTCGCTGGACGACTGGCAGGCGCTCATCCGGCGCACGGTCACGGGCGGGGCTCCCTGAGGGCGCGGGACCGCGCCGCCGCGGCCAGCCGGGGTTCGCCGGCCGACGCGAATTGGTCGGCCATGAGTCCGAGGGTCGCCGCGCGCGCGCGCGCGGAGAGGTGGCCGCCGGCGTGGGCCTCGGCCCAGAGATAACAGGCCAGGGCCGCCCGCGAATCGCCGCGCCGCAGGCAGACGAGCGCGCGGTTGTAGGCCGGTGCATAAAATTCCGGCGAGCCGGCGCCGGCCAGCCGGAGATGCTCCTGCGCCGCCGCCAAGTCGCCGGCCCGCGCCGACGCCAGACCCAGCTCCTGCTGCATGAGCACCGCCAGCGGGGTGGCCGGCGGGGCGCCGATGGAGGTGAGCAGGTCCCGCAGCGCTGAAGCCTGGCGCAGCAGGTCCGCCCGTTCCGCCCGCAGGGCGCGATCGTCCGGCAGCAGGGCCAGGCCACGGTCGATCAGGGCCAGTGCCCCGGCGACGTCACCCTGGCGGAACCGCACCAGGGCAGGACGCTGGAAATACATCAGCGGCGAAGCCGCCGGCGACAGGCCGGCGGCGATCCGTTGAAAGAGGGCCGGCGTATCCCGCCAGATTTCCGTTTGCCGCCAGCTGAGCATTCCCAGGACCCCGCCGGCCACTATCCCGGCCGCGAGCGCCAGGCGCCGGAACGGGGCCGGCCGCAATTGCACCAACCCCATCACCAGGGCTGCGGCCAGCACCGCTTGGGGAAAGGCCGAGTAACGGTCGCAGGGATAATAGGGGTGCTCGACCAGGCCGACGAGCGGGGCGAGCACGCAGAGGTGCGCCAGCCAGAAAGGCCCCAGCGTGCGCCGCACCGCCGGCCAGGCGGCACAGAGGAGGGTAAGGCTCACCAGCCCGAGGGCGCTGACGACGAAGGGAGCCGACCACGGATCGAAATCCACGAGCACCGGATTGAACGGCGTCAGTGTCACGGGCCAGAACGGCACCCAAGCGTAATAGGTCCAGGCATAGGCGGCCTGCATCACGCGGGCGGCCGGCGGAAACTCGGCCAGCGTGGGCACGCGGGCGAACGCGCCATCGGCCCCGACCCGGGCCACGAGATTCGCCACGGCCGCCCCGGCAGCCAGCAGGATGAAGGGCAGCGCAATCCGCCAACCGCGCCGGATGTTTTTCAAACGCCATGCCGCCAGCAGCGCGAACACGGGCGCAAACCCGATCGCCAGCGGGTAGCTGAGCAGCGACAGCGCGTAGGCCAGCAGCGACCCCAGCCGCGAAGCGGGACCCGCGGGCGATCCGGCGAAAATCACCAGGGCCAGTAGCAGGAAAAATTCCGCCTGCCCGTAAAGCAGTCCCGACGACCACGCGACCGTCTCCACGCGCAACGGATGCCACGCCCAGAACATCGCGCCGAGAAAGGTGCAGCCCGTACTCCAGTCCCGGGCTGTTACGTCACGGGGGGCATTCCCCGCCGCGACCAGCCGGCGGAGCAGGACGAAGAACAGCAGGGTGTTGACGGCATGCAGCCCAAGTCCGGCGAGGTGATAGCCGGCGGGATCCAGGCCGCTCACTGAAAAGATCGCGGAAAATCCCAGCCAGCCCAGCGGCATGCAGCGGCGCGCATACTGCCAGTCGCTGAACGCCCAGTGCACGCGATCCAGCGAAAGCGAACCCAGGTGCGGGTTGAAGAGCACGTTGTAGTCGTCGTCAAACGCGACGAATTCAAATGCGCCCACCCGCCGGTAGATCATCAGGCATCCGAGCACGAGTACCGCGCCCAGCAACCAGGGCAGGGCGCGGGAGAACGGGGGCTTGGCGACGGCCCGGATGGCAGGGTTCATGATCGCCGGCGGTTCAGGGAGTCCCGGCCCGGAGAAGGTCCATGCCCCGGCGCGCAAACGAGGACAGGAAAACGAGCAGGCCCAGGAAGAAGGCCCAGTCGATCGGCTGGCCGGCGAGGAATAGCCCGTCGGCCACCCGGACAATGGCGCCGCCCGTCATCACTCCGGTCAGCTGGTTGATGACCAGGCAGCAGGCGGGATCCCACCACAAAGACAGTAACAGCAGCCACCTCATGCTGCGCGCCAGCCGTCGCACCTCAGGGGGAACCGCCAGATCGGCCGGCGACGTCCAGAGGAAGGGGGCCATCCAGATCGAAAAGACCCAGCGGTAGCCGTAATTCATACCCATGAAAAAGCAGCCCGTCAGCAGGGCCGCCCCGAGCACGAAATGCAGCCAATCGGACTGCTGCTCCGGGGCGGGCCGCCAGTCGCCCAGCGCCCGCCGGAACCAGCACGCCGCCACCACAGCCGCACCGGCCGCGAGGCCCACGGCCTTGGGTAGCCACCCGCTCCAGCCCAGTGTGTTGAAAAATGCCGCCGCGCCAAAGCTCATCAACCCCTCGGGCTTCGGCCCGATCTGGCCGAAATGGGCCAGGTCGCCCGCGACGCCCCACCCCGCCAGGACCAGCAGCCCGAGGGTGATGGCCACGCGCGCGCGCAGCTCCCGCCGCGGGGCCGCCGTCAAGAGCAACAGTCCCGCCGCCGCCGGGTAGTACTTCAGCATCGCGGCGGCGATCACGAGCAGCGGCGCCAGCAACCGCACCACGCCCCGCCGGCTGAGCAGGCAGGGCACAAGCGGCGCCAGCACGATGAAGATCACCAGATCGTTGTTGGCCCGGTCGACCCCGAGGATCACCGGCGACGAGCAGAGCACCGCCAGGTACCAGAGGAATTGTCCCGCCGACACCGGCCGCAGCCGCCACAGGGCCATGAGCAAAAATCCGGCGCCCAGCCCCGCGCCCACCCAGACCACATCCGCCCGCGTCAGACCCACGTCGTGCAGATGCAGCCACCAGTGCGAATAGACGTGCGCCCGGTGGAAATAGTCCAGCGGGTTGGGGGCATAGGGATCGAGCCCCAGCGCCGCGGCGTCGCTGGAGGCGAGCAGGGCATAGGCGTCGAGAAACCAGCCCTTGTATTGGATGATGCCGACGTGGCGCAGCCAGACCGGATGCCAGAAGAACGCCGCCCAGTAATAAAGCGTCATGATCCCCAGCAGTCCGGTGCGGAGGGTCCAGGACAACGGGGCGGGCTTGGCCGGTTCGATCATGGAAAGGCTTTCAGCTTGGGCAGGGTTGGGCGCAAAGACACGCCGGATGATTTCAACCGCACCTAGTCGGCTGGTGGCGGATCCGTGGCCAGCCCGACCGCGGTCATCGGATCCAGGCTGAGCGACTGCACCACCAGGCCACCGGCGACGGCCGCCTGGTTCCGGCCCGGTTGCACGTGCAGGGTGTAGCGGTTGATCCCATGAGAGAGGACGAGCGGAAACCGCAGCAGACGCGGACCGGTCACGACCGTGTGCTGCCGTTTTCCGCCGGCATCGGCCAGCTCAAGCTCGCAGGCGGCGGCCCCGGGCATCGCCGTGCCCACGAAATCCAGCCACACTGGCAGCAGCGCCGGATCCGCGTCGGGGCGGTTGATTTCAAGTTCGAGCGCGGTTCGCACCAGGTAGTAACGCCCGAACGTGGCCGTCCCCTCCTCCGTCGCGCCGCGCACCCGCACGGTGCAGGCGGACTGGTGGCTCGCGACCGGACCCTGGAGCCGGAGGTCGAGCCACCATAAGGCCGCGCCGCCGGCCGGCAGCCGGCGGAAGGCATAGGTTTCGCTGGGCACCACCCGGTCGCCGAGATGACGCCGGTCGAGGTAGACCTCCGAGGCGCGGGCAAAAAAGCAAAGCCACTGGGCGACCAGCGGACGGTCGGTGACAACCAGGTAGGTTCTTTCGGGATGTGCGCTCACCTCCGCCCTGGCGCGGTGGATTCCGGCGGAATCCAATTCCGCCAGCGTCGCCTCCCGCCGGATCACCTGCGCCTGCTGCCGCATCGCACTCGCGACGCCGGCCCCGAGGAAGACCAGGGCCAGCGCGATCTGGATTCCGGTGAGGCGGCGCCCGGTTGCCGCCAGGCCCAGCACCGCCGTGCCCAGCCACAACGGGGCAAAGCCCGCACCGAGCTTGGCAAAGGGATATTTGGCCAGCACGGGCAGCAGCAAGAGCCAGACCAGCACCCCCACCGGGACAATCAGGGTCGCCAGCAACATCCGGTTCCGCCGCCACACTGCGCCGATCATCAGTGCCAGGATGAGCACACCCGCTGCGACCACCACGACATCTCCCGGGCCGCCGTCCGGCAGATCGAGAAACAGCCGGCCCCAGCCGGGCCACGTGCCGCTTTCCGGCACGAGCGCCGCCAGCAGGTTGGGGTCGCGCATGTGAACTCCCTGCTGGAGAAGAAACCGCGGCAACCGCGGCAGGTAGCCGGGATTCGCGAGCAAGGCACCGGCGAAAATCCAGCCCAGATCCTGCCCGCGGCGGCGCCACGGCACCGCCGCCATCAGCCGCAGCGAAACCACCAGTCCCGCCCCCACCACCGCAATCTCGGAATAGGCCCCGATCAGGAACGCCAGCAACAGGGCCGCCACCGCCCGTTGCCAGGTCCGGAGCGGTCCGCGGGTGGTCAGCAGCCCGGCCAGCGCCGGCAGGATGAACAGTGTGCTGGCCTGGGAATAGTAACAGTCCAGCTGCAGCGTCGTGACCGCCGGACCCAGCGCCGCCCCGGCCCCACCGATGGCCGCCAGCCAGCGCGGCACCGCCCACGCCCGCAGCCAAGCCGTCACCGCCAGGCCGGCCAGGCCGATAAAAAAAACACTGATGGCGCCGTAGGACTGCTGGGCGTCGACGCCGCTCACCACCGCCAGGGCGCCGTGCGCCACCGACTGCGTAATGCGCTGCTCCTTGGTCTCGATGGCCTTGGCCAGCCAGGGATGCAGGCCGATGTCACCGCCGGCCGTGGAAAAGGGCCGTTCGACCAGGAACTGTGCGGTGACGACGTAGTTGGCCTGGTCGTAGCGCCCCTTGCCGTAATAGTCCGCCGGTCCCACCCAGAACAGCCCGATGGACTGCACCGCGATGACGATCAGGAAAACGCCCGCGTACCACCGGGCCTCTCTCCATCCCCGCCCTGATCCCGTGCTGCGGCCCCGCCAGCCGCGCCAGGCTGCCGTCGCCAGCCCGGCCCACGCCACCGCGAACGCCGGCCAGGCCGTGCGCGCGATCGGTACGTCGAGATAAACCAGACCCTGCAGGACCAGGGCGTGGGCACAAAAGCCGCCCAGTCCGCACCACAGCCAGGCGCTGCGGCGAAGCGGAGCCGGCCGGCCCGCAAAGTTCCACACCCAAACACCCCACCCCGCCGCCGTGACCAGCAGGCAGAAAAATTGCCAGAGGAGCAGCACCCGGCCGTCCATCACGGGGTCGCGGCCTTGGCGGTCTCGGCCGGCATCGCGGGCTCCGGATCAACCGCCACCAGCCGGCTCACCCGGGCCATCCGGCCGCCAAAACGTTTCTCCGCCAGAGTCTCCAGCCGGAAACCATCGGGCAGCAGATCGTCGGGATCCACGCCAAATTTCCCCTCGCGCGTGGTCGGGCGCAGCGCCTGGGCCACGAGGATTTCCCTGAACGTCCCCTGCGCCAGATGGTAGCGCAGCTGCTCCCCCCGCAGGCGGGCGCTGCTCAGGTTCAGCGAGGGCGTCTGCCAAAGGATCCAGGGGATGCTGGACTTGTTGGAGATGAAAAGATCGTACCCTTTCGGCCGGGTCAGAAAAATCTCCCGCTCCCAATTCACCTCCTGCATCACCAGATTCTGCGAGGTATAGAGCCGGCGCGCCATCGCCGGCAGGGCCGAGACGAGCAGAAACACCCCGACGCCCAAAAAAGCCGCGCGACTCGCCGGCCAGCGGCGATCCAACCGGTGCACCAGCACGGCGGCCAGCAGCGCCAGCATCAGGCAGGCGGGCAGCGCAAACCGGGCGGCAATCGGCTCCGTCAGCTGACTCCAATAATAAAACATCAGCAGTGCGAAATTCCCCGCAACCCCGGCCCCGAACAGGACCGTCACCATCGTCACCGGTGAAACCGCGTCCCGCCGGCGGATCCGCCGCACCAGGACAACCAGGCCGTAGGCCAGCCCCGCGCCGCCGAGCACGGAAAGATACCAGGAATTCGCCAGTGCCGGGCTGAGGTTGAAAAAGAACTCGCCGGCCGCCTTCAGGTTGCCCGCCAGATAGCGCGTGCTGAAGCGCGATTGCTGCCCTTCCCCCAGTTGCCAGAGCGCCGGGGCGGCCGAGACATACCGGTTGTGCCAGGCATAGGGCACCAGCAGGAGCGGCGTGGCTATCGCCGCCCATGGCAGCACCACGCGGCCCGCCCGCCACCAGCCGAGGACCACGATGGCGGCCACCGGCCCGGCAAAGATCACCGACTCATAGCGGCTCTGCGCCAGCAGCACGGTGCCCAGGCACAGGAGCGCCAGCCGGTCGTCGTCCGGCGCGCGCAGGTACAGCAGCGCGAGGCACATCACGAGTACGAGCATCATCAGGTTGTGCATCTCCATCCCGGCACCGGTCGCATTCTGGCCGAACAGGGGCATGGTCACGAGCAGCGCAACCGCCAGCAGCCCGCCCGCCCGCCCGGTCAAGGTCCGGGCGAACCAATACGTCAGGCCGAGGAACCCCGCGGTGCAGGCGGCATTCAGGAAAAAAACATTGGCGACCCGGAAGCCTGTCATGTCATGCACCAGCGAAAGCAGGAACGTGAAAAAATAGGGCCGCTTGTCGAGGAACGTGTCAATCGGCAGCCACGTGCCGTCGAAATCATAGGCCCGGACCACCGTGCCGATCTCCTTCGTGGCGTGCATGTGGAACGCCGTGGCCTGAAGGACATATTCATCGAACAGCACCTTGTGCAGGAACGGATCGGACCAGAGCGCGAACGCCGTGGCCGCCACGATCACTCCGGCCGGCCAGCCCGGGCGTCTCAGCCAACCCGACCACACTTCCCGCCGGGGTTGGGCCACCCGGATCGCATAGGCGACGAAGAGCCCGAAAAGGCCCAGCATGTAATAATAACCGCCATAGGTGATGAACAGCTGCCCGTCCTGCGGACTGACCGCCACAAAGCCGAGGCCGACCGCCACGAGGCCGCTCAGCCCAAACCAGAGCAGGCGTTTCCGGGCCGCGGCCCCGAAGCCAAACTTGCTCCGCCCGCTCATCACGCGATCAAGGCTGCCGGTGGGATCATGGCAGTTGTTTGATGAAATTCTCGAGGTACGCCTTGCGCAGCTTCTCGATCTCGGCGCGATCCTTGGGGACGACCGGCGGCTTGCCCGCCGCGGACGCCGTCAGGGAGACCGCCCCCTGCTTCACTTCCGTGATCCGGCTGATGCGCGTGAGCGTGAGGGTTTGCATGCGTTCCTCGCGCACGGGCTCGAGCACGAAACCGGGCCCGAGATCATCGCCTTCCCGGAGCGTCATGACGCCGGTCTTCGGATCGATGTTGTAACGCTGGAAAACATAGACGCCGGAGAACGTGCGGTTGCGCAGGTGGAAGGCGATCGCGTCGCGGCGGCGGATCGCCTCGGGCACGGTCGTCGCGGAGACCTGGTGCGCGATCCAGAGGATGGAGTCGTTGTCGATCATCAGGTAGTCATGCCGCGGCTGATCGGCGATGAACTGGCGGCGCCATTCCGTTTCGCGGCCCGGCAGGTATTCCTGGCTGTAGGCGTGCGCCGCCATCGAGGGGATGCCGCTCGCAATCGCCCCGAAGGCCGCCACACCGAGCAAAAAGCGCTGGAACCCGGCCGCGGCAAACTGCGGCAGGACCGTCATCACGGCGACGACGAGCCAGAGCTGCGTCGGCAGGCTCAGCCGGCGGATGATGGGATCGTCGAACTTGCCCCAGAAATAACACATCATGAGCAGGAACTGGCCGGAAAATCCGATCGAGAAGACCACCGAGGCCGCCACCGCCGGCGGTTCCTTGCGCAGGGTCCGCAACCGCTTCACCGCAAACAGCACGAAGAACGGGATGGCGATCCACCCCAGGATCGAGAGGGTCAGGGAAATCGGCTGGTCGGTCGCGCTGGCGAAGAAAAACTTCTCCGCGTGGGCGAGGTTGTCGGGAATGTAGGCAAAGGCGAACGGCCGCGAAAACTCCGGCTTGCTCTCCAGTTGCCAGGCCGAGGTGCGCAGCTCGAAAATGCGGTGCTGGAGCGGATAGGGCAGCAGCAGCAGCGGGGCCAGCACCACCGGCCAGGAGAGGATCACCCGCCGTTCCTGCAGCCAGACCCACAGGATCAGGATCGCCACCGGCAGCGCATAGATCAGCGACTCGTACCGCGTCTGGCCCAGCAGCAGCGCCGAATAGCAGAACGCCGTCAGCGTGACCGCGTCGCGCTTGGCCACCCACCGCGCCCCGAGCAACAGCGTCGCGATGATCATGACCAGGTTGAGCAGCTCAAACCCGCCGCCGGTGGCGTTCTGCCCCAGCAGCGGCAGCCCGGCGAAGAGCAGCACGCCCAGCCAGCCTGCCCGGCGGCCCGCCAGCATCCGGCCGCACTGGTTGACCAGCCCCAGAAAGACAAAGGTCAGCACCCCGTTCAGGACAAAGGCGTTGGCCGGACGGTACCCGGTGATGTCATGCAGCAGCGAGAGCAAAAAGGGGAAAAACAGCGGCCGCTTGTCCATCATGCCGTCGAGGATCACAAACGCCCCCTGAATGTCGTTGCCCCGCAGCGGCGTGAGCACCGTCTTGTCGAAATGCATGCTCATCGACGTGCCGAGCAGCATGATCTCATCCATCACAATCTTGAACCCAAACGACTCGTGCACCAGGAGCACGAGGCCACTGAGGCCGACGACGGCCACCGAGGCCCAGTCCAGCGTCCGCCAGGACAGGCCGCGGAGATCGTCGCGAAAGGCCTGCCACAGCCCCCACCCAAAGATCAGGAACGCCACCAGCTCGAACCAATAGCCGGTGTCCGAGACCAACAGGATGGCCATCGTCCCCGGAATGGCGAAGAACCCGAGGACCACCGCGAGGGCTCCGGAAAGCAGGAAAAGCCAGATGCGTTTGTCGGAAGAAAGAAACGAAAAGGCGGACTGGGTCATGCGGTGCAGGGAGACTGAATACTTCGGCTCAAAATTGAAAGCCCGTTGACGGCGCCAGGCTCAGGGCGCGGCGGCCGGGCAGAAAAAAGCCGTCCGCTTTTGAGGGCGGACGGCTTGGGTAAAACCAAGACGGACTTGATTACGGGGCGTAGGTGATCGTGCGAACACCGGCGACGCCGCTGATCGTGATCGTGGTGCCCTGCGAGAAGCCGGTCGGGTAGGTCTCGTTGGCCACCAGATTCAGCGCCTTCACGTAGTTCGAGGAACCGACGAGGTCCGTGACCGCCACGGTCGAAACGCCGTTCTCGAGGTAGTACTGGTCAGCCGCCGCGGAGAGCTGGCGGGCGTTGTTCAAGACGGCCTTGTCCTGCGAGGACTGACGGACCTTCTGGAACGCGGGAATCGCCATCGCGGCCAGGAGGCCGATGATGACGACGACGATCATGATTTCGACGAGGGTGAAGCCCTTGTTGGACTGGTTCATTCTTTTAATGGGTATTGGATGCTTATTATTTATTATATGAACTGCTCAGGTATGAGCAGCGGACCTAATCAATAATATTATCGGGCGGGAGTGAAGGGTATTTTCGTGGGTAGTATTACTGCCGGTTTCATACCTCAATTTAAGGATGGTCGGGCCGCGTTGACCGCCCGTGGCCTGGTTTTTCCGATCCGTCCGCCGGCATTTCCCGCTTCAGCCTGCCTACCTCCCAAGGGGACAACCGGCCCGACGTGACCCGCAGGTCACTTGCCACCAGTCATTTGCCCGGCTTTTTGGGTTTCTTCGCAGCCGCCGCCTTGGACTTCGGCGTGCGGGTCTTGGGTGCAACGGGTTTTGGCACCGCCAGCAACTTGGACACGGACACTTCGACCGCATCCTTCCAAAGGTTCTCAAGCCCATACTTGGCCCGGTTTTCCACCGTGAAGATGTGCACCATCACGTCGAAGATATCGACGACGATCCAGCCGCTCTCCTGGGAGGTTTCCATGCCGACGATGCGGTTGCTGCTGGCATCGATCGCCTTCTCCAGCTCGACCCGCAGGGCCCGCAGGTGCGGGTCGGACGTGCCGGTGGCAAGGACGAGATAGTCGGTGATCGAAGACTGTTCGCTGACGTCGAGCACGCGCAGGTCCCCCGCCTTCTTTTCTTCCAAGGCCCGGCAGCACAGTTTGACCAGATTCAGCGAGTTGGCGGATTTTCCCTTCATGGTTGTTCGCGATAAAGATGCTGTTCCCGGATATACACAATGGCCTTGTGCGGGACAAAATAGTCCAGCGACAGGTCCCGCTTCACCCGTTCGCGCAGCTCGGTCGAGCTGATCGCGAGCAAATGGCCGTCGCACCGCCGCAACCGCAGGCCGGGAATGTTGGGCACGGCCTTGACCGGATGCCCCGGGCGCTCGAGGAAAATGAACTCCACCAGCTGGGCGAGTTCAGCGATATCCTTCCACAGGTGCAATTTCGGCAGCTGGTCCCCGCCGATGATCCAGAAAAGCTCGTCGTTCGGATAAAGCGCCCGGAAATGCCGGACCGAATCGATCGTGTAACTGACCCCGCCCCGGCGGAGTTCGAAGTCGGATATTTCGAAGCGCCGGTCCCATTCGACCGCCGCGCGGATCATGGCCAGCCGGTGCTCGGCCGAGGATTGCACCTCGTTCGGCTTCAAGGGCGCCTGTGCGGCCGGTACCAGGATCAGCCGGTCGAGCTGGCATTGCTCATATGCATCCTGCGCGGCCATCAGATGGCCGAAATGCACCGGATCGAAGCTGCCGCCAAGAAATCCAATTTTCACAAAGGCGCACCGTGGTTAGGCGGCCGGCCCCCGGCAAGGCTCATTTCCCGGCCGCCAACCGGGGTTGACGCTCACTGGCCGGCCATTGACAGTCGCCCGCGAAAGTTGCCCGGGTGGCGGAATGGTAGACGCTTGGGACTTAAAATCCCCTGCCTGCAAAGGCGTGCCGGTTCGAGTCCGGCCCCGGGCACCACAATTCATTCCGAGCCGGAAGGAATTGTGTCAGCGGCAGTCCGGCCGGAGGCGGACTGCCGCAGGTCCGGCTCCGCGCCCCTCGCCCTCAGTACGCCAGCTCCACCATTTGGTGGCTCGCGAACTCCGGCACGGTGAACTCCACCACGCCGCCGTGCTGGACATACTCCAGGATGCGCCCGTCCGGCACGAGCCGCACGGACTTCACCTTTTTCGGCAGCCGCAGCGCCACCTGCGTGTGGTGCAGGGGGATCACATCCTCGATCAGCTCGATCGGCTGGTTGTTGAACTTGCCGCGCACGCTGGTCGGCGAATACAGCAGGTGCGTCACATACCGCCGCTCGCGCGCCTGCTCCATCACGTTGATGCGGCCGGCCGTCGGCAGGTTGGTCTCGACCGGCAGCTTGCCGCCGAGCAGGTGGCGCAGCGCCGCCTCGAAGAAATCGCGGTAGAGCGGCTGCCCGTGTGTCCGGTAGCGGGTGAAGAGGTCGTGCGCGAAATAGGCGATCTGCCGGCTGATGACCGCCGCCGGCGTCGCCGGTGTCGGCGAGTCCGGCGCGTGCTGGTGCGAGCAATAATGCTCCCAGGTGCGGTTGAAATACGCCTCGCGCCGTTCCGCGAGGACCTTGGCCCGCGTCGGCTTGATCTCGAACGCGCCACCCTGGATCGCGATGGCCGACTTCACCGTGACCTGCGGCGTGAGCGGCGTCGCCAGGAGGTAGTCCACCTCGCCCTTCGAGCGGCCCAGCAACTTTGCGCCGGGATCGATGGCGAATTTCACATGCTTCTCGTCCAGCAGGGCGGTGCCCGCGGCAATGATGCGCCCGCCCCTGGCCAGCAGTTTCTTCGCCTTCGCGACGTTGGCCGGGGTCATCACAAACGTGTCGGGCAGCACGACGAGGTCGAACCCGCTCCAGTCGGCATGCGTGTCGAGCACCACGAAGGGCTGGTGCAGCTCGAGCAGCATGCGGCCGACGCCTTCGTCGGCGATGGCCGACGCCGCCTGGCCACCGCGCCAGCGGTCCTGGTTGATCTCGCAGCTCACGAGCGCGATGCGTGCCACGGGCTTCACGTAGTCGCACCACGGCTCCATGCGCTCAACCTCCGCGTAGGCCGCGCCGATCAGCCGGTAGGTGTCGAGATTCATTTCCCCGTTCGGGTGCAATTGGTCGCCCACGCTGCACTTCGCCCCGTAGGCCAGCATCGCGCCGCATTCGTACTGGAGCGCTGCCGGCCGCTTGAAGCCGCCGAACTCGCCCCACGTGTTGTGGAACTTGCCGGTCATGCCCAGGAAGTCCCATTTCTGCGTGATGGCATACCGCGCCGACAGCGGGAAGTGGTCGTAGCCCCAGCCGCCGGTCGGCAGCGATTCGAGTTCCAGGTGCGTGTTGTAGCCGAGGGCCTTCCGCGCGCCGATCGAGATGTGGCCGGAATTGTGGAAGACCGGCGTGTCCTTGCGCACCGACTGCGCCGCCGCGGTCGTGGCCTTGAAATAGCGGTAGAGCACCTGCTCCGAGTACACGGCCACGTCGCCGTCGTTCTCGGGATTGAGGCCGAGTTTCTTCATCTCCTTCAGCGCCTCGTCGCTGTAGTCCCGCTGCGTGCCGATGATGTCGAGGAAGATCCCGTCGTTGTCCGGCCAGCGCTGCACCACCTCCTCGATCTGCGCGCACAGGTACTCCAGGTACGGCGAGTTGAACCGCAGGATGCGCACGAACCACTCGACCTCGAGCGGCTTGTACATCGTGCCGTCCTTCTTCTTCACGACCCAGGTCGGGTTCGCGAACGCCGCCAGCTCGTCGAGGCCCGCGCTCAGGTAGATCGGGCAGCGCACGCCGATCTCGCGGCACGCATCGATCTGCCGGGCGAGCAGGTCGAACTTCAGGTGCGGGTGCATCTTCCCGATCTTGGTCGGGTGGTAGCTGTACCCGTGGTGGCACTTGGCGAAGACCGTGATCGAGTTCACGTGCCCGACCTTGAGCGCCTCCTGGAACTGGCGCTTGCTGAACTTGGCGCCAATGCCGGGGATGAGCCCGCTGGTATGGAAGTCGAGGTGGACTTGGCGGAAACGCAGGTGATGCATGGGGAAAGTTGCCGGGGCGCGAACCCGCATTCGCGGGCCTAAACCCCGGATAAGCGGGACTTTTCTGCGGAGGGCGAGGCAATTTTGGCTCGCGGGCGTTCGCGCCGGCCGCCACAACCACGGCTTTCCGTAACCCCTGCCCCACCCCATATGACCCTCCGCAGTTTCCCCAAACTGGGCGCCGCCGCATTGGCTGCTTCCTTCCTTCCCTCCCTCCGCGCAAGCGAGTCGGACATCCATATCCCCGATCTCAAGGCCGTCAGTTTCTTCGACGGCGGCCTCAGCGGCCACGCCGTCCTGATGATCGGCCTCGCGGTCTGCGCCCTCGGCGTGATCTACGGCTGGATGCAGTACCTCCAGACGAAAAATCTGCCCGTCCACGCCTCGATGGGGGCCGTCTCCCAGATCATCTGGGAAACCTGCAAGACCTACCTTTTCCAGCAGGGCAAGTTCCTCGCCGTCCTGTGGGTGCTCATCGCCGTGTGCATGACGTACTACTTCGGCGTCCTTTCCCATGACAGCGCCGCCCACGTCGTCATCATCCTGCTCGCCTCGGTGCTCGGCATCCTCGGCAGCTATGGCGTCGCCTGGTTCGGCATCCGCATCAACACCGTCGCCAACAGCCGCGCCGCCTTCTCCGCCCTCCGGGGCAACGCCCTCGCCACGCTCCTCATTCCGCTGAAGTCCGGCATGAGTGTCGGCCTCCTGCTCGTCGCCATCGAGCTGTTCTTCATGATCTGCATCCTGGCGTTCCTCCCCAGCGAGCTCGCCGGCCCCTGCTTCATCGGCTTCGCCATCGGCGAGTCCCTCGGCGCCTCCGCCCTCCGCATCTGCGGCGGCATCTTCACCAAGATCGCCGACATCGGCGCCGATCTCATGAAGATCGTCTTCAACCTGCCCGAGGATGATCCCCGCAACCCCGGTGTGATCGCCGACTGCACCGGCGACAACGCCGGCGACTCCGTCGGCCCGACCGCCGACGGCTTCGAGACCTACGGTGTCACCGGCGTCGCGCTCATCGCGTTCCTCGCCCTCGCCCTCGCCGCCAGCCCGGCGCTTTGCGCCACGCTGATCGTCTGGCTCTTTGCCATGCGCATCCTCATGGTGATCACCTCGCTCGTCAGCTACTGGGTCAATGACGCCGTCAGCAAGTCCATCTGGGGCGGCGCGAAGAACTTCAACCTGGAGCATCCGCTCACCAACCTCGTCTGGATCACCTCGATCATCTGCATCGGGGTTACCTACGCCGCGAGTTACCTGTTGCTCTCGAAGCTGCCGGGCCACCCGGGACTCTGGTGGGTCCTCTCCTCGATCATCTCGCTCGGCACCCTCGCCGGCGCGCTGATCCCCGAGTTCACCAAGATCTTCACCTCCACCGAGAGCCGCCACGTCAAGGAGGTCGTCACCTCCTCCAGGCAGGGCGGCGCCTCGCTCAACATCCTCTCCGGCCTCGTGGCGGGCAACTTCTCCGCCTTCTGGACCGGCCTCTGCATCCTCGGCCTGATGTTCGGCGCCTACCTTTTTTCCCAGCTGGACGCCGTGCACTCGATGATGCCCGCGCAGTTTGCTTTCGCCGCCCCGATCTTCGCGTTCGGCCTCGTGGCCTTCGGTTTCCTCGGCATGGGCCCGGTCACCATCGCGGTCGACTCGTTCGGCCCGGTCACTGACAACGCGCAGTCCGTGTACGAGCTCTCCCAGATCGAGGGCAAGGCCGGCATCGCCGCCGAGATCGAGCGTGACTTCGGCTTCAAGCCCGACTTCGAGGGCGCCAAGCACCAGCTCGAGAAGGGCGACGGCGCCGGCAACACCTTCAAGGCCACCGCCAAGCCGGTGCTGATCGGCACCGCCGTAGTCGGCGCAACCACCATGGTCTTCGGCATCATCATGATGCTCCAGGCCCACTACGCGGCGCTCGACCCGTCCTTCAACGTGCTTGAGCGCCTGTCGCTCGTGCACCCCGAGGCCCTCATGGGCCTCCTGATGGGCGGCGCGGTCATCTACTGGTTCACCGGCGCCTCCACGCAGGCCGTCGTCACCGGCGCCTACCGCGCGGTCGTCTACATCAAGGACAACATGAAGCTCGACGCCTCCACCGCCGCGGTCGAGGCCTCGAAGGAGGTCGTGAAGATCTGCACGCAGTACGCGCAGAGGGGCATGATCAACATCTTCCTCGTGATCTTCTGCTTCTCCCTCTCGCTCGCGTTCTTCGACCCGTTCTTCTTCATCGGCTACCTCGTCGGCATGGCCTTCTTCGGCCTCTTCCAGGCCATCTTCATGGCCAACGCCGGCGGCGCCTGGGACAACGCCAAGAAGATCGTCGAGGTCGACCTCAAGATGAAGAACACCCCGCTCCACGCCGCCACCGTCGTCGGCGACACCGTGGGCGACCCGTTCAAGGACACCTCGTCCGTCTCGCTCAACCCGGTCATCAAGTTCACCACGCTCTTCGGCCTTCTCGCCGTCGAGATCGCGGTGACCATGCCCGCCGGGCTCAAGCACGCGCTCGGCGCCGTCATCTTCGTCGTCGCCCTTGTCTTCGTTTACCGCAGTTTCTACGGCATGCGCATCCCGGTCGACGGGAAGAAGGGCTGAGCCTTTTTCCACATCTTCAGCTTTCGAGAGCGGGCCCACCGGCCCGCTCTTTTTTTGAGCCGATCGACTTTTCCGCCCGTTAGCAGCCGAGGTAACGAGGCTGGGTTTGGGTTGAATCGCCAAGACGCCAAGGCGCAAAGTTGGATCATTAGGAAAGCCTTCCAGGTTGGCTTCAACCTTTGCCTCGTGGCGTCTAGGCGATGATAAAACCAGCCTCCTCCGTCGGCTGCTGCGAGCTCCCCGCACCACGGCAAAAAGGGCTGACACGTTTCACGTGTCATGAATTGTTTTGCCGGCACGGACCGCCGCGTCCGTTCCCACCCTATGAAACTTCTCCGCCTGTGCTGTCTCCTCGTCCTGCAGTCCGCCACCGTTTTTGCCGCCGGCCCCTCCTTTGACACCTGGGTCGACACCTTTGCCGCCGACTGGATGCGGGCCAACCCGCAGGCCGCCACGGCGCAGCAGTACTTCACCGGCCCGGAGCAGGACGCCCTCGACCGCCAGCTCACCCCGATCACCCCGGAAGCCCGCGCCGCCCGGGTCGCGCTGGCGAAGCGCGGCCTCGCGGAACTCAAACAGTTCGACCGCGCCCAGCTCGACGCCAGCCAGCGGATCTCCGCCGCCTCGCTCGCCTGGCAGCTTGATGACATCGTCCGCAGCGAGCCCTTCAACGACTACAATTTCGTCTTCCAACAATTCAGCGGCCTCCAGGTCGGCCTCGTCAACTTCCTGAGCCAGACCCATCCCATTCGCAACCGCCGCGACATTGAAAACTATCTGGCCCGGCTGGCGCTCGTGCCCGCGCAGATGGACGAAGGCATCGCCCAGGCGAAGGACCGTGCCGCCCGCGGATTCCTGCCGCCCAAATTCATCCTCACCTCCACGATCGCCCAATTCGACCGTTTCCTTGCCGGCGGACCGGAGAAGAACGTGCTGGTGACCTCGCTCGACGAGCGCGCCGCCAAGCTCAAGGACCTGCCCGCCGCGGATCGCGCCAAGTTTGCCGCCGCCGCCGAGAAAATCGTCCGCGAGGGCGTCATCCCCGCCTTCCGCCGGGCCGCGGCCCTGTTGCAGTCCCAGCTTCCGCTCGCGACCGATGAGGCCGGCCTCTCACGTTTTCCGGGCGGTAATCAGGCTTACGCCAACGCCCTCCACCATCTGACAACCACCGACCTGACCGCCGCCGAGGTGCACGCGCTGGGTCTGAAGGAGGTCGCGCGCATCGAGGCCGAGATGGACGGCCTGCTCAGGCAGCTTGGCTACGCCACCGGCTCCATCAAGGAGCGGATGGAGAAACTCGATGCCGACACCCAGCCGCCCGCCACGCCGGATCCGCGTCCGGCCCTGCTCGCCCGCTACGATGAAATCCTGCGCGATGCCGAGAAACGCGCCGCCCTCATGTTCGACCTCCGCCCGAAGGCCCCCGTGGTCGTAAAGCGTGAGCCGCCCTTCACCGAGAAAAGCGCCGCCGCGCATTACACCCCGCCCGCCAAGGATGGCTCACGGCCCGGCATCTTCTGGGCGCCGCTCCCCGGCCCGACCTTTGAGATCAATGAAATGCGCACGCTCGTCTACCACGAGGCCGTGCCCGGCCATCATTTCCAGATCGCCCTGCAATACGAGATGACCAACCTGCCGCGCTTCCGCCGCGACGGCGTGTTCGGCTTCATCTCCGCCCACGGCGAGGGCTGGGCGCTTTACGCCGAGAATCTCGCCGCCGAGTCCGGCTGGTATGACGGCGACCTGCGGGGCCACCTCGGCCAGCTGAACGACGAGCTGTTCCGCGCCCGCCGCCTCGTGGTCGACACCGGCCTCCACACGATGCACTGGACGCGCCAGCAGGCCATCGACTACGGCATCAAGCCCTCCGAGGTGGAGCGCTACGTCGTCTGGCCCGGTCAGGCTTGTTCCTACAAGATCGGCATGCTGAAGCTCCTGGAGCTGCGCGCGAAGGCCCGGACCGCCCTCGGCGACAAGTTCTCGCTGAAGGAATTCCACAACGTCGTCCTGCGCGCCGGCAACGTGCCGCTCGCCGTGCTCGAACAGGTCATCGACGGCTATATCGCCACAACCCGCTGACGCCGGAAACCTGCGGGCTCACGCCAGCTTGTCGCGGCAGGCCAGACCGGGCCACTGCTGCGCCACGTACCGCTGCGATTCCTCCAGCAGCGCGCGGATGCGTGGCGTGGGCTCGCCGCTCCAGAGTGCGGCGATCTCGACGGCCTCGAAATCATCGAGCGGCAGCACCCGCACCCGGGGATGCCGCACGACTTCCGCGGCATTCACGCTCAGCCCGATGCCGTAGCCGTTGGCGACATAGCGCGTGACGAGGTCCATGGAGCTCGCCTCGATAGACTGCGGCCAGTCCACCTGCCGTTGGTGCAGCCCTTTGCGGAACAGCCGGCTCATCGCCTCGGTGTGCGGCAGGCAGATGAGCGGCTCCTCAATCTCGCCACGGGCCCAGAGGTCGGCCGCGGACTTGATCCGCGACTGCCGGGGGACGAGCAGCACCAGGGGCATGCGGAGCAGCCGGAGGCAGCGCAGCCGCGCCGGCGGTTTGGCGTCAAGCGGGGTGATGGCGACATCGATCTCGCGGTCGAGGAGCCACTTTTCCATCTCGGGCTGGAAGCCCGAGCGCAGCCCCAGCCGCAGCTTCGGCTCATGCCGGCGCAACCGCTCGACCACCGCCGGCAGGTAATCCCGCAGCACCAGCTCCGAGGCGCCGATCCGCAGCAGCGGCGCGGACTGTTTGCGCAGCCGTGCGGCCACGGCGTCGAGGTTCTCGAAGAACGGGCGGATGAAATCGAAGAGCTGTTCACCCGTCGAAGTGAGCCTGAACGGGCTCCGCTCGAAGAGCTTCGCGCCGAGGTCCTGCTCCAGCAGAAGGATCTGGCTGCTGACCGCCGGCTGCTGAATGCCATACGGCATGCTGCGTACCGCCCGGCTGATCCCGCCATGCCGGGCCACATAGTAGAACAGCTCCAGATGGTGGATGTTCATTGTCTGGCCCCGAGGCTGCGACGGAGCCGGACCGAGGCAACGTCGTTTCGGACGCACCCATCCTGGCGGCAAACCGCGAAGGTGACCTTGCTACAGCTCGCCCCACACTTTGCCTTGTTCGCGATGAAATAGCCGGCAGCGTTGAGCCATTGCCCCACTGGATGGATCCATTCGGTTTATCAATTAACGGTCCGGCCGCCGACCCGCTATGCTGGCTTGCGAAATGCACCTCATGATTAAATCGAACCGTAACTATCCCCTCCTGCTCGCCGGCCAGTTTCTCAGCGCGCTCGGCGACAACGCCATCCTCGCCGTCATCGTCGGGCAGCTCACCTACCTGCAGAAGGCGGGCACCATCACCACGACCGAGCTGCGCACCCGGAACACGGTTTACACCAGCCTGCTCTTCGTGCCCTACGTGCTGCTCGCGCCGCTCGCCGGCTACCTCAACGACCGCTATGCGAAGACCAAGTGGCTCGTCGGCGGCAACGCCCTCAAGCTCGCCGGCACCGCCATCTGTGCGCTCAGCGTCGGGTACGGCCCGACCTGGCAGGGCATCGGCTACTTCATCGTCGGCATCGGCGCGTGCTTCTACGGCCCGGCCAAATACGGCATCCTGCCTGAGATCCTCCCGCGCGAAAGGCTCGTCAAGGCCAACGGCATGGTCGAGCTGCTCACGCTCGTCGCCATTCTCGGCGGGGCGATCGCGGGCTCCGTGCTGGCCGACACCTTCAAGGACCGGGTGCTGGTTTCCTACACCGTTGTGACCGGCATCTTCGGCGCAGCCCTGCTGCTGAACTTCCTCATGGCCACCACGCCGCACAAGCCGGACATCCGGCTCTCGGCCAGCGTCGCCGCCTTCGGCGGGCACCTCCGCGACCTGCTCACTGCGCCGCGCCTGTGCCGCGTGCTCATCGGCACCGCACTGTTCTGGGTCTGCGGCGCCGCCATGAAGATCAATTTCCAGCCCTGGGGCCTCGATGTGCTCCACCTGCCGGACAACACCCAGATCGCCTTGCTCGGCCTGTGGCTCAGCGTCGGCGTCATGGGCGGCAGCATCCTCGCGGGCCAGCTCCACCAGGTCGGCGACCTGCGCCGTACGCAGGCCTACGGCTTCGCCCTGGCCGCCATGCTGGCCCTGCTCTATTCCGTAAACTCGCTCGCCTTCTGGCTCCACCCGGTCGTGCAGGCCGGGCCGCTTCGCCTCGTCGTGCCCGTCGTGCTGCTGCTGGTCGCCACCGGCGTCACCGCCGGCCTCTTCCTCATCCCCCTCAACGCCGCGCTGCAGGCCGAGTCCGATCCCGAGAAACTCGGCAAGACGATCGCCGTGCAGAATCTCGGTGACAACCTCGGCATGCTGACCGCCGGCGTCTACGTGTTCGCCAGCGTAAAGGCCGGGCTCAGCTCCAGCGGCGTGTTCCTTGGCCTCGCCATCGGCGTCACCGCCCTCGTTGCGTGGCTGCGGTTCGCCGGCAAAAAATCCTGCGCCTGATCCTTACCCCCCGATGAAAACCCTGTTCCGCCTGCTCGTCCGGCTCTGCTTCCGGTTCCGCGCCTATGGGACCGAGTCGCTTTCCACCCCCGGACCGGTGCTGCTCGTGCCCAACCACGTCTCCTGGCTCGACTGGCTCTATCTCGGCGTGCTGCTTGATGACGACTGGAAGTTCGTCACGTCCTCGACCACCGCCCGGATCAGCTGGATCCACCGGAAGATGATGGTCAACCGCCGCACTTTCCCCATCGACAATTCCTCGCCCTACGCCGTGCGGGACATGGCGGATTACCTGGAAAAGGGCGGCCGCCTCGTGCTGTTTGCCGAGGGTCGGATCACCCTGACAGGCAGCCTGATGAAGGTCTTCGACGGCACGGGGTTCCTCATCCGCAAGACCAACGCGAAGGTCATCACCTGCTATCTGCGCGGCGCCAACCGGAGCCGCTTCGTGAAGCATGCGGGCTGGCGCCGCTGGTTTCCACGGGTGACGGCCCATTTCAGCGCGCCGCTGCCCGCGCCGGTTTTCCCCGATGTCTCCAACACGCTGGCCCGGCAAAGGGTCACCGGTTGGCTGCGCGACCGCATGGTCTTGCAGCAGTTCGAGGTCGAGATGGCACACGGTCCACGCCACGTCCTGGCCGCCGTCGCCGAGACCGCCGCCAACATCCCCGGCCGCATCGCCTTGGAGGACATCACGTTCAAACCGCTGACCTACCGCCGCCTGCTGGTCGGGGTCGACCTGCTGGCGCGCGAGTGGCGCCGGCGCCTCGGCCCCGGGACCGGCGAACGCGTCGGCGTGCTCCTGCCGAATGTGAACGGCCAGCCGCTCACCTTGCTCAGCCTGTGGGCCGCGGAAAAGGTGCCTGCGATGCTCAATTTCTCCACGGGCATTCCCGTCATGCTGCAGTGCGCCCGGCTCGCGGGCCTGACGCATATCATCACGTCCCGCCAATTCCTGGAAAAGGCCCGCCTCAATGCCGCTTCGCTGGAGGAGGCGGGGATCAGGCTCATCCACTTGGAGGACGTTCGCCCGGACATTTCCGGCTTTGCGAAATTCACCGCCCTGCTGCGGCAGACCCTGGCCCCCGGCACCGGTCTCAGCGCCGCCCCGCTCTCGCCGGAGGAGACCGCCGTGATCCTGTTCACCAGCGGCTCGGAAGGCGTGCCGAAGGGCGTCGCGCTCACCCACCGCAACCTGCTCGCCAATGTCCGGCAGGCCGTCGCCGTGATCGATGTCACGGATGACGACCGCTTTTTCAACGCCCTGCCGATGTTCCACAGCTTCGGCCTGCTGGGTGGCACGCTGTTCCCGCTGATCCGCGGCTGCTACACGTTTCTCTATCCGTCGCCGTTGCACTACCGGGTGGTGCCCACGCTGGTCTACGACCGCGCCTGCACCGTGCTGCTGGGCACCAATACCTTTCTCAACGGCTATGCGCGCAAAGCCCACCCCTACGATTTCACCACTCTGCGCTACCTCATCGCCGGCGCGGAGAAGGTGCAGACCGCGACACTCGAGACCTGGGCGCGCAGATTCGGCGTGCGGATCCTCGAGGGTTATGGCGCCACCGAATGCAGCCCGATCATCAGCCTCAACACCCGCATGGACCCCAGCGTCGGTTCCGCCGGCCGGTTGGTGCCCGGACTCGAGCACCGGCTCGAGCCGGTCGAGGGGGTCGAGGATGGCGGCCGCCTGTTCGTGCGCGGCCCAAACGTCATGAAGGGCTACCTCAATGCCGACGCCGACCGGAACTTCCAGGCGCTCGGCGGCTGGTACGATACCGGCGACATCGTCCACGTGGACGACAACGGCTTCCTGCACATCCGCGGCCGGATGAAACGCTTCGCAAAGGTCAGCGGCGAGATGGTCAGCCTGACCGCGGTCGAGGACGCCCTCGCCGGCGCCTTCCCCCAGTTTGGCCTCCGCTGCCAGGTGGCGGTGATCGCCCGGCCCGATAAGGACAAGGGCGAAAAACTCATTGCCGTCACGAACGAGGGCCGCCTGCAGCTCGCCGATGTTCGCGCCGCCATCCGGGCCAAGGGCCTGAGCAATCTCTGCGCCCCGCGCGAGCTCAAGGTCGTCAACTCCATCCCCAAGCTCGGCACCGGAAAAACCAATCACCGCGAATTGGAGAAACTGATCGCCGCCTGACCCTAGCCGGCATGACCGGTCACGCCTTGCGCGCGTGCCACGCTTTCAGCACCGCGGCTTCGCGCTCGGCGCTGATTCCCGACCTCAGCTTTGCCCGGCGCGCCTCCGGCTGGGCATTGAACCACGCCAAGGTGTCCGCCGCCGTCACCGCCAACGGACGAAAGGTCAGCCCGGCTTTCACCGCGCGAGTGGCGTTCACCCGCATGAATCCCGCGAAATTGCCGGAGCCCGGCACCCAGGCCGGCAGATCGCTCCACATCGCGACCTGCTGCGCTTCCAGAAACGGGGCCTCCGTAAACGTGAGGATCGCGTCCGCCTTGGTCGCCGCCCGGATTCCTTCTAGCATCGCACCCACCGTGAGCCCGTACCCGGGGCCCGCGGCATTGAAAACGCCCAGCGCATGTTGCTCCGCCACGCGGACCGTCCATTCGGCCAGATCACGCGCATCAATGATCTGCACCGGGTCCGCTGTCGGCGGCGCCAGGACCTCGCCGCCGCGCGCCAGCCGCACCGGCCAGTAGGTGAAGCGATCCGTCTCGTCACCCGGTCCGACGATCAGGGTCGGCCGGATGATAGTCGTGCAGCCGGGGAACAGTTTCTCCGCCTCCTGCTCGCATACCGCCTTCAGCGGGCCGTATAGACTCATGTCCGCCTGCAACGTCGCGCGCGTCTCGGCCATCGGATCGCGCCCGGCATAGGCGGCGACCCGCGCCGATTCGTCCTGCCCCGGCCGGCTCTGGCCCGCGAACACCGAAATCGTCGAGATGAACACGTAGTGGTTCACTTTGCCTGCTAGTACCCGGCCCACGTCGCGCACCCAGCCCGGCAGGCTCGTCGGATTGTCGATGCACACATCCCACTCCCGGCCCCGCAATGCCTGCAGGTCGCCCGTGTCCCGGTCACCGGTGAGCACTTCCACCTCCGCCGGCCAGCCCTGCGGATGCCGGCCGCGATTGAACAGCGTGACCGTGTGACCGCGCGCCAGTGCATAGCGGACCTGATGCGGCCCCGTGAACCCGGTACCGCCCAGGATCAGGATCCGCAGGGGCCGCGCCACATGGTCAATCAAGGGCGAAACATGAGCCATGCGACCAGCTTGGGCTGTTCACGCGGGTTCATCCAAACCATTTAACCACTGATTTCACGGATGACACAGATGGGGTATCTCCAAGCATCGATCCTTTTCACAAGAGGTAACGGAGGAAACCGAGAGAGCTCATTCTCTCTGCTCCGTTCCCTCCGTTTTCTCCTGCAAAACAATCGGGGTTTGGTGATCGGATTTTGATCCGTGTAATCCGAGGTCAAAGTATCCGGGGCCTTTGTCCGGATATCATCCGGTCATCCGGCCGCTGAAGCGAAACTCACCCCAGCACCTTTCGCAGCGCCGCCCGCGCCAGTGCGTTCTCCTCCGGCAGCCCGATCGAAATGCGCGCCCAGTCGAGCATCGGCGGAAACGGCCGTGCGATCACCACGCTCTCCGCCAGCATCCCGGCATAGACCTCCTTGTGCGGCCGGCCGGTCTGGAAAAATACAAAGTTGGTCTGCGACACCGCGTACCGCTTGCCCAGCTGATCGAGCAGCGCGAGCAGCTTGGCCCGTTCCGCGACAATCTTGGCCCGCGTCGCGGCGACATAGCCCGCATCCCTCAGGCTGGCCACCGCCCCGGCGATGCCCGGTCCCGTCAGCGTACCCAGCCCGTAGTTGCGCAGCTCGGCGGCGAACCTCGCATTCGTGACGCCATAACCGATGCGCAGGCCGGCCAGGCCGTACACCTTGGAAAAGGTCCGCGCCACCATCAGGTTGCGGTGCTCGTTCACGAGTCCGACCACCGTGCGGCCGGCATAATCGTCCGCCACGTCGAGATAGGCCTCGTCCACGAAAACAAACGTCTTCTGCGAGACGCTCTTCACGAATTCCTTCAGCGCCGCGGGATCAGCCGCCGTGCTGGTCGGGTTGTGCGGGTTGGCGATGTACACGACCGAGGTCCGCGCGGTGACCTTCGCCGCCATCGCGTCCAGGTCGCTCTCCAGCTTCGCATTGAGCGGCACCGGCACGGCCTTGCCCCCGGCGGTCTCCGCGGCCCGCACCAGTTGCACGTAGCCCGGCGAGGCATGGATCACCTCGCCTTTCAGGAGTCCGAAAAACATGCCGACGGTCTCGAGGATTTCGCCGGACCCGACGCCCAGCACGATCTGCTCGGGAGCGACGCCTTCCTTTTTCGCGATCAGCCCGATCAGCTCGTTGAGCTCGCCAAAGGGATAGCGCGGCGCCTTCCCGGACGTGAGGTTGTGCAGCATCGCCTCGAGCGCCGCCGGCGAGGGGCCGAAGGGATTCTCGTTGAGCGAGAGCCGCGCCTTCACCGGCGCGGCCGCGGCCAGCCGCTCGGCCGAGACCTGGGCCCGCATCTCGTCGTTCAGGAACCGGGACGACCACGTGAGCCCCGCCAGGGCGGCTCCGCTGGAAATGAGCCACTGGCGGCGACTGAGGGGATTGGTGACGTGCATGCGAGGAGGGGTTGGGAGGCTTTTCAAAGCGCCATCTGTGCCGCCGGGGTTCAGGCGCACGATTTTTCTACTCCGTTTCGAACCCGGCAGGCAAGCGGGCAACTTGTCCGCTCAACCGGCGTTTGCCTTCCCGCCGCCCCGCCTGCCATGGTTTGGATGTGAATGCTCCGCGTATCGCCGCCTCCGCCATCGGGCTGATCTCGTTGCTCGCCTCTACTCTGCCGCTCCCGGCCCAGCCTCTTGCCGTCGAGGGAAGGCAGGGCATGGTGGTGTCGGTTCACGAACTCGCCTCCCAGGCCGGCGTCGAGATCCTGCGGAAGGGCGGCAACGCCATCGACGCCGCCATCGCCACCGGCTTCGCCCTGGTCACGGTCTATCCGTGGGCGGGCAACCTCGGCGGCGGCGGTTTCATGCTGATCCACCTCGCCGACGGCCGCGACGTCGCCATTGACTACCGCGAAACGGCGCCCGCCGCCGCCTCGCGCTCCATGTATCTCGGTCCTGACGGCCGTGTGATCAAGGGCGCCTCCACCGCCGGCTGGCGCGCCAGCGGCGTGCCCGGCACCGTCGCCGGGTTTGCCCTGGCATTCCAAAAATACGGCTCGGGAAAGGTCACGTGGGCCGACGTCATCGAACCCGCCCGGCGGCTCGCCGCCGACGGGCACATCGTCTCGCCTTACACCGCACTCCGCTTCCGCGCCAAGGCCGGGCTGCTCGGCCGGTTCAGGGACACGCGCGAAATTTATCTGAACGGCGGTGCGTTTTGGCAGGCCGGCGACCGGTGGCGCCAGCCCGAGCTCGCCGCGACGTTCGCCCGGCTCCAGCGCAACGGCCCGCGCGAATTTTCCACGGGCGAAACCGCGCAGAAAATCGCCGCCGCCATGGCGGCGCATGGCGGCATCCTCACCCTCGCCGACCTGCGGAACTACCGGCCCGTCGAGCGCACCCCGTTTCGCGGCACTTACCGCGGCTACGGGATCGTCACCATGCCGCTGCCCAGCTCCGGCAGCATTGCGCTCTTGGAGATGCTCGCCATGCTGGAGCCCTTCGACGTCGCCGCGCTCGGCCCTGACTCCCCGGCGAAATATCATCTCTTCGCCGAGGTCATGCGCCGGGCCTACCGTGTGCGCGCCGAATATCTGGGCGACCCTGACTTCGTCCACGTGCCGGTCGCCGGGTTGCTCGACCGCTCATATGCCGCCAGCCTGATGAAGGACTACGATCCCACCAAGGCCACACCCAGCGCCGGCCTGAGGGTCGCCCTGCCCGCCGGCCTCGCGGACGCGAGCCCAGCGCGATCGCCTGGCACCGAATCCACCGAGACCACGCACTTCAGCGTCGTCGACGCCGCCGGCAATGCCGTCGGCAACACCTATACGCTCAACGGCGGCTTCGGCTCCGGGGTCACCATCCCCGGCACCGGCATCCTCATGAACAACGAAATGGACGACTTCACCGCGAAGCCCGGCGTGCCCAACGCCTACGGCCTGCTCCAGGGCGAGGCCAACGCCATCGCTCCCGGCAAGCGGCCGCTCTCGTCCATGACGCCCACCTTCGTCTTCCAGGACGGACGGTTGCTCCTCGTCACCGGCAGCCCCGGCGGCTCCACCATCATCAACACCGTGCTGGAGGTTATCACCAACGTCATTGATCACCATATGTCCGTCGCGCAGGCCGTCCAGGCACCGCGCATCCACCACCAGTGGATGCCCGACGTGATCAACTACGAGCCGGACGGGCTCGCGCCCTCCACCCTCGCGGCGCTCCGTGCCATGGGTCACGCCCTCGCAGTGCGCTCGCTCTACGAGTACGACGTGAAGGACATTCCCCTCAGCGAGTATTACCAAGGCGACGCCCACACCATCGCGATTGATCCGAAGAGCCGTCTCCTGCTCGGTGCCGCCGATCCCCGCAAGCCGGACGCGAAGGCCGTCGGCTATTGAATCTCCAAGCTCATTGCGGCAACACGCAGGACGGAAGCGCTGGGCCCCCACCCGGATCCCCCCGGCGCACTCCAGGCTTCCGCTCCTCCGCGCTTCCGCGATAAAATCCTTCCCACTCCCGTCACCATGAAATTCCGCCCCTTTGGCCAATCCGGCTTCAACTCCTCCGAGATCGGCTTCGGCGCCTGGGCCATCGGCGGCGCCTGGGGCGCGCAGGCCGACGCCGATTCCCTCGCCGCATTGCACCGCGCCCTCGATCTTGGCTGCAACTTCATCGACACCGCCGCCGGTTACGGCAACGGCCGCAGCGAGCGCCTCATCGCCCAGGTCCTTCGCGAGCGCGCTGCCGCCGGCAAAAGGGAGACGGTCTTCGTCGCCACCAAGACTCCGCCTGCCCCCGGTATCTGGCCGCCTTCGCCCTATTGCCGCGCCGACGAACGCTATGCCGAGGCCTACGTCCGCGAAAATATCGCCGAGCGCCTCCGTTGTCTCGGCGCCCAGCGGCTCGATCTCCTGCAGCTCCACACGTGGACGCGCACCTGGAACCGCGATCCCACTCCCTTCAAGCTCCTCCGCCGGCTGCAGCGCGAGGGTCTCCTCGGGCTCATCGGCGTCTCCACTCCCGAGCATGACCAGAACTCTGTCATCGACCTGATGCGGGGCGGCTGGGTCGATTCCGTCCAGGTCATCTACAATCTTTTCGAGCAGGAGCCCGCCGCCGAGTTGCTCGATGTCGCCAAGGAATGCGGCGTCGGCATCATTGTGCGCGTCGCCTTCGACGAAGGCGTGCTCACTGGCAAGTTCACCGCGGACACAAAATTCGCCCCCGATGACTTCCGGAATAATTACTTCGCCGGCGACCGTCTCAACCGCGCCGTCCTGCGCACCGAGGCGATCCGCCAGGACCTGGCCGGCTCCGGTCTGACCCCCGCTCAGGCCGCACTGAAGTTCGTCCTCGCCCACCCTGCGGTCTCAACCGTCATCCCCGGCATCCGCAACGTCGCCCAGGCCGACGCCAACTGCGCCGTGAGCGACCTGCCCCCGCTGCCACCCGCCCTCCTCCGGAAGCTCCACCGCCACAACTGGCGCCGGGCCTTCTGGTATGGCGGGAAATAGCCGGGCGTTCGAAGAGGGAGATGGAATACCCATCCAAAGCGCGAGGGATTCCATCTCCTGCCTCCTAACTTCCAGCTTCCAAACTCAGCGCTTTGTCGGAGTCTGACCCCGTGCCGCTTCTGCTCCTCGCCGCCCCGCTCTTCTTCGCCTTCGAGCTCTGGCAGCTCGTGATGAGCGAGCGCTATGTCGGCATCAAGCAGATCGCCCGTAACGGCGATCCGCGGAAACTCGGGCTCAGCGAGGTCACCGCGTTTTTTTGGAGCTCCGCGATCATCCTCTACTGGGCGTGGATGCTGGGCCTGATGTTCACCCCCTTCACCCGCATCCACGGCCTGATTCTGCTCGTCGTGTCGGTCGCCGGGTTTTCCGTGCGCCGGAACTGCGGCATCAAGTGGGTGCTCGTCACCCTTACCCTCGAGGGTGCCATCCGCATCGGCCTCCTCGTCTCCCTCCTCGGCACCGCGTGGCACCGCCTGTAACGGCGGCACGCCATCCAACAATGAACCCGAAGGGCTGAAATCCCCGGGCACCACCCCAGCCGCGCTTCCGGTCCTTCACCTTCACCCTCACTTTCCCTCCTCCGCGATGCCCTTCCCGGAATTCACACGTCTCTCGCCCAACTGCGACGCCACCGTGCCCCACGAACAGCTCGGCGTGGTCTTCCATCACAGCGTCATCCCGTTCGACGAGACCATCGCGCTGATGACCGATCCCGCGCGCAAGGTCAGCTATCATTGCCTGATCGCGCCCGACGGCACGCGCTGCACTCTCGTGCCTGACGGGCATGTCGCCTGGCACGCCGGCGTGTCCTCATTCCAAGGCCGCGCCGGCTGCAACGCCTTTCTCCTCGGCCTGTCCTTCGCCGGGGACACCTACGCCGCGCCGCTGACCGACGCCCAGCTCGCCTCCGCCCTCGAATGGCTCGCTCCGCGCTGGAACCGCCACGATTGGACCCTCGGCTGCATGACCGACCACCGCCAAGTCGCCCCCGGTCGAAAGCACGACCTCAACCCGGCGGAATGGGATCGCCTGCTCGCCACGCTCAAGGCGAAATTCAAGTAGTCACCCGGCCGGATTTTACAGGAGGGAATGGAGGCAACCAAGATTGGAGAATCGGACCCTGCTTTTCTCCGTTATTTCCGCCGCCTCCCGCAAGAAACCGACCCTTCAGGTACTGAACCGCCGCGTCTCCGACTTCGATGTCGGCTCGGCGAACGACTGCGCGAAGAATTCCTGCGCCGCGCCCATCAGCTTGGCATACTTGCCATAGTCCCCGGCCCACGAATTCGGCAGGCAGATCCGTTTGATCACTCCTTTGCCGATCCTGTCTGGCGCCTCGCGGTCGGGCGCGAGTTCCAGCGAAAACCGCGGATCGCTCGCATGCACCACATAGTGCCGCGAACCGCTCTGCTCCTCCCGCTCGATGCGCAGAAAATGGGCGAAACTCATGGGCGGACCCCACCCATGACAGCCCCAAGCCCGAACGCGAAACAAAACCCGCTTCCCCGGCCCGCAATCCGTGATTGAAAAACCCCCGCCTGCGTCGCACACACTTTCCGCGCCCGCCGGCGCCCCATGATGTCCTCCTCATCGTCCCCGAAACTGCCCAAGTGGATTTTCTTCCTCACCGACGCGATCCTGCTCCTCACGGCGTGGTTCATCGCCAGCCGCAGCTCCGGTCCGCTGTCGTCCCACGCCATTTTCGCCATCACCGCCTGCGTCATTGTTGGCGCCATCCTCGGCACGATTCCCCTCCTGCTGCACTATGAGCGGGAGAAGAACGAGACCCTCGACGACCGCCAGCGCGCCCTGGAGGCGCTCGCCCTCACCCTCACCACCGCCGCCGACCAGATCAGCATCGCCGCAAAGGGCCTCCACGAAATCGCCGAGCTCACCCAGAAAAACCTGAAGCAGGCCGAGCAGCTGCCGCAGAAACTGCAGGACAAGGTCGCCGAGTTCCAGGCCCAGCTCGGCAGCGCCCGCGATGAGGAACGCGACGAGATGAAGACCGAACTCGCCGCCCTCCGCGCCGCCGAGAGCCAGCGCCTCGAGTCCACCGTCGAGAAGATCCAGAAGGCCGCCACCGAACTTGCCAAGCTTGAGGCCGCCACGCAAAAAGCCCTCGCCGCCGCCCAAGCCGCGCTCGCCAAGACTCCCGAGACCCTGGCAACCGCCACCACCGCGGCCCTGGCGGAGATCGACGCCAAGCTCGCCGCCCGCACCACCGCCGCCCTCGCCGGCATCGCCGAGGCGGCCGCCAAGGCCCCGGCGCCCGCTCCCTCCACCGACGATCCGGGCCCGCCCGGTGGCGTCGAACGCCGCAAGGCCCCCACGCGCCGGGCCGCCGACCTCGGCCAGCACATCGCACCGGTGGTGCCGGCGACGATTGCGCCTTTCGCCGGGCACATTGTCTCCACCGGCCCCGCGTCCGGCGAACCCGTGGAGCAATCCAACCCAAAGCTCGCCACGTCCGGTACCGCTGAGGTCGGCGACCACATCGCGCCCATCGTGCCGCCCACCGCCGCCCCTTTCGCCGGTCACATCATCTCAATCAGCCCCGCCCCCGCCGAACCCGTCCCGGCCGCCATCCCGGCCGAACCGGCCGTTGCGCCCGAGGCTAAGAGTGACCGACCCGCAGCCACCATGGTTTCCGAGCCTGCACCCGCTGCCGATGTTCCCGCTGTCACGGAGGAGGCCAAGCCGGTCAAGAAGCGTGCGCCCCGCAAACCCAAACCGGCGGAAGGCGCCGAGACCGGACTCGACCTCGGCATCGTCGAGCCCGCCTCGGCCCCGGCCACAGCCGACGAATTCAGCCAGGTCGCTCCCGACGAGGCCGCGGCAAAAGTCATTTCCTCCGACGGCTCGACCCGCCTGCTGGTCACCGCCTACATCGGCATCGGCAACCGGCTCTTCGTCCGCGGCGAGGGTCCCGGCCTGAGCTGGGACAAAGGCGTGCCGCTCCAGTTTGTCTCGATCGGCAAATGGCGCTGGGAAACGGCCGACGCCACCGCACCGGTGAAGTACAAGCTCTACAAGAACGACGAAACCGAGTGCGCCGCCCTCGGTACCCAGACCCTTGACCCCGCCCACCAGCAGGAAGTCACGGCGACGTTCTGACGTCCGCCCGCCGCCCGCGGCCGATCCGCCGGCCATCCGAGACGCATGAACTCCCCGGTTTCGCGGTACAACCGCCCGCATTACGTCTGGGGCGAGGTCTGTGACGGCTGGCGCCTTGCGGATGACGCCGCCCTAAGCGTCATCGAGGAGAAAGTCCCGCCCGGCGGCTCGGAGCGCCGGCATTTTCACCGGCAGGCGCGGCAGTTTTTCTACATTCTGGAGGGCGAGGCTTGCATTGAAGTCGAAGCGTTTGAGCACGTGCTCCGGCGCGGCCAGGGTCTGGAAGTGCCGCCGGCGGCCCGTCATCTGTTCCTGAATCGGTCAGCGGCCGACGTGGTGTTCCTCGTCATCTCGTCGCCCTCGACCAAGGAAGACCGGGTCGACGTTTGAAACGGCGCCCATTCTCACTCTGAATGCGGGCACGGGACGGGCCCGCCCACCGTGTCCTTCGCAGCTTGGCGCCCTTGCGATTCAACTCCCCGCTTCGTCCGGCGCGGCTCAGTAATGCGGCGGCCGTTCGTCCGCCGGCTCCTTGCCGCCTTCGCCGGCTCCCGACCCGCCCGAGCGTTCGCGCAGCGTGCGCAGCTCCTGGCGCAATTTCGCCAGCGTGTCGCCCAGCTCGAGCATCACCTTGTCCTGCTCGGTCACATGGCGCTCAAGGTAGGCGATCTTCTCCTCCAGCCGCTGCAGCCGCTCGTTCATTGGGGTGTCGCCTTCATCTTCTCAATCTGCGGGATCACCACACGCTGGTAGCAATCCGGGCAGACCGAGTGGCTGAACTCGCTGCCCATGCGCTCGTTGATGTAGCCCTCGATCTGCTGCCAGTAATTCTGATCGTCGCGGATTTTTTTGCAGTAGGAGCAGATCGGCATCATCTCCTCAAGCTGGCGGACCTGCGTGGCGTAACGCAGGATGCGCTCCGCCACCCGCAGCCGGTTCCACAGCTCGTCAAAATTCAGCGGCTTCGTGAGGAAGTCGTCCACACCCGCGTCCGCCGCCGTCTGCTGGTTCTCCCCGGTCGCGTCGCGGGCCGTCAGCAGGATGAAATAGGTGTACTCCGCCCCGACATTCGCCCGGATCTTCCGGCACAACTCCAGCCCGTCCATCCGCGGCATCGACCAGTCGCTCACCACCACGCGGACCGATTCGTGGGCCAGCCGCTTCCAGGCTTCCTCGCCATTCTGGACCTCGATCACCTCGTGCCCGAGCTTCCGCAGGGCCTGGCGCAGCACCGCCCGGGACACCGCATCATCTTCGACGGCGAGGATTTTCACGCCTAAAGCGTGAGCCGCGATTCCGACATGGCGCAACGTGGAAATCCGGGCCCGTACCCAGACCCGCCGGGATCAAACCCTGGCCGGGAGGCACCGGATGAAGTGCTCCATTAGCTCCTCCCAGGTGAAGGGCTTCTCCACCACTGCCAGTGCTCCCGCCTTTTGGGCCAGGATCGTGATCTCCGGCGACGGCCGGCCTGTCATCATGAGGACCGGAAGATGGCACCGCGCCGGATCGCGCTTCAATGCCTCGCATACCGCCAGCCCGCCCATTTGCGGCATTTCCACGTCCAGCAGGATCAAGTCCACATGCTCGGCTTCTGCCAGCTTCAGGCCAGCCTCACCATCGGGCGCCACGGTCACCGAATGACCGAACCCCGGCAGGCCCACCTCCATCGCAGAACGGATGGAGGCATTGTCATCGATCACCAGGATGCGGGCCATGGAACACCCCGGAGCTACCTGGCCGTGGTTTTCTCCGCCGCCAGCACCGTGCGGAGACGCCCGGCCACCTCGCGGCAGGCCCGCCGGGCCTCGGCCGTGATCTGGAGCCGCTCCATTTTCCGGCAGATCGCCAGCAGGGTGGCCAGGATGCGCTTGCGGTGGGCGCGGGAGGCGTCTTTTCCCCGGCGGGACCGGCTCGGTGTGCGCCTCGGCTTTGTCATTTTCACACTGTTTGTAGGCGTCACAATTTTTGTCAACCCCAAGCCCCTTCCCCTGATGAAATGCCATCCGGTGGCTGATGGACACTGCGCCCCGGGCGCCCACCACCCGGCTTGCACACAATAAATGGACTCGCTGAACCGCCCCCACTGTGACCGCTCCACGCGTTGACTTTTTCCGCCGCTCTCTCGCTACTCGCGGAGGATGCATTACACTCAGCTTTTCCGGAGCCTGCGGGAAGCCAAGGGCCTGACGCTTGAGGAACTCGCGCGCCTCACCCGCCGGCACCGCAACACCGTCGTCAACGTCGAGTCGGGCCGGCCGGTGAAGTTCAAGACCCTCGCGGAACTGATGCTGAAAATGGGTTACCCCGCCGGTTCCCCGGAGATGAAAAGCATCGCGCTGCTCTGGCTCGAGGCCGTGAGTGGCCTGCCCTTCTCGCACACCGAAACCGAGACCGCCGCAAAGAAGGCCATCGCCACCTATCGCTCCACGGCCCATCAGGCCGCCAAGCGCCTCGACGAGGCGATCCGCCATGCGGGCCTCACCGCGGATCAGATCAACCTGCTCCTCTTTGCCGTCCGCCATCCCGTGGTGCTGTCCATGCTCGACAGCATCCGCGACCTCGCCACCAGTCTCGCCTCGGACAGCGCCGCCCCGCAGCTCAAGGCCGCCGAGGACCGGTAAGACGATTCCGAGGGGTCGCCACAACAAGGCACAAGGGGATCCGGACTGCGAAGGAGCCTCCCTTGCGCCCATCGGCGCGCGGGCGATCCGAGACGCAGCCCCGGAAGTCCCGTTGCCTTTTCGTGGCTAGAATCGCGGCCTGTGTGGAGCAGGCGACTGACCGTCATCCGCGCAGGCGACGCAACTCCCCCGGCTCCGTCACCGGCGCTTGGCAGGTGAAATGTTCGCAGACATACGCCGTCGCCCGCCCACCCACCGGCTTCATGTCCGCCAGCCACGGAGCCCGCCCCGCCAGCCACGCCCGATCCTGCTCGCTGCCCACCGCGAGCGCCACCCGGCGGGGCTCGAGCCGTTCATGCAGCACCGCCACCAGCGCGCGAAAATCCTCCCGGTCCGGCTCGCCGGCGAGCACCACCTGCCGCGGCGGCTCCAGGGCCAGGGCCACCGCGCATAACATCGCTGGCATCGCGTGCGGCATGCCGCTCCACTGCGGACGAAAGGCCTCGATCGTCCGCAGGGCCCGCCGACCCAGGGCCTCGTCATTCAGCATCGCCGACAGCCGCAGCAGGTTCATCGCCGCGACGGAACTGGGCGCCGGCTCCGCGCCGTCGTAGTCTTCCTTGAGCCGGAGCACGATCGAGCCATCGCCCTCCGCCGAATTGAAATAACCGCCGCGCGCCTCATCCCAGAACCGCGCGTCCATTGTCGCCTGCAACCGCTCCGCCCACTGCAGCCAGCGCAATTCAAACGAGGCTTCATACAGGTCGAGCAGTCCTTGGATAAAATACGCGTAATCCTCCGCAAATCCCTCCGCAGTGCCCCGTCCTTCGCGCCAGCTGCGGAACACTACGCCGCGCGTCTCGTCGTAAAGCTCACGTCGCACAAATTCCGCCGCCCGGACCGCGGCCTGGAGGTAGGGCGTTCTGCCGGCCGACAGAACTGGGCGCGCCGAGTCCGACGGAAGGCCCGGCGGTCCATCCCTTTCCTCGGACAGTTCCAATATTTGGTGGCCTCTAGCCAGTGCCGAAATCATCAGCCCGTTGTTCGCCGTGACGATCTTGTCGTCGAGCAACGGCCGAGGACGCCCGGCGCGAACTTCCCGCAGTTTCGCCAGCGCCGCCTGCAGCCGGTCACTCGCCTGCTCCGGGGTGAGCCCGAAAAGCGCCGCCGTCTCCCTTAGCGATCGGCGCTGCGCGAGGATGTTCATCCCGGTGAACTCCCCTTGCGGATCCCGCGCCGCCTCCACGTTGCCCGCCTCCAGCACGCCAAAGTGAGCTTCAAAAAAAGCCGCATCCTCCCCCAGTGCCGCCCGCAACTCCGTCGCCGCCCAGACATAAAACGCCCCCTCGACCTGCTGCTCCGGGTATCCGTCCTTTGTGCGTTCTCGCTTCTCCCCGTTCCCGCGTACCGCCTCCGGCGGCACACTATCCGCATCCTCCGCCGTATAAAACCCGCCCGCCGGGCTGGTCAGGTCGCGCCGCACGTAGTCGAAGATGTCGCGCGCCATCCAGGCATACCGCTCGTCCCCCGTCGCCTGCTTCGCCTCCAGGCAATTGATCGCGATCTGCGCCTGGTCGTAGAGCATCTTTTCGAAGTGCGGCACGAACCAGGCCTCGTCCACCGAGTAGCGGTGATACCCGCCGCCGATGTGATCGTGGATCCCGCCCCCCGCCATGGCCCGCAGCGTCGCCCCCGCCAGCTTCACCGCTTCGACCCCGGACTCGCTCGCCGCGCCCTGGATCGCCGCACAGCGGAAGAGGAAATCGAGATTCGAGGCCCGCGGAAATTTCGGCGCGCTGCCAAACCCGCCATGCGCCGGGTCGAACGCCTCGAAGTAATACTGGAAGCACTTCTCGAACGCCGTGCCGCCCGCGATCGTGAGGTCATCCGCCGACGGTTCCGGCGCCTTTTCCAGGTAATGCTCGCGCAGCACCGCGATCGCCCGGTCCCCCTCGGCGACCAGCTTGGCGCGCTCCTCGCGCCAGCCGCGCGCAATGGTGCGCAGGATCGAGGGAAACCCCGCCCGCCCGTGCCGGTCTTCCGGCGGGAAATAGGTGCCGCCGTAGAAGGGTTTCAGTTCCGGCGTGAGCCATGCACTCAGCGGCCAGCCGCCATGGCCGGTCATTGCCTGCACGTAGGTCATGTAGACCTTGTCCACATCCGGCCGCTCCTCGCGGTCCACCTTGATCGAAACAAAGTCCTGGTTGAGAATCGCGGACGTTTCCGCGTTCTCAAACGACTCGTGCGCCATCACGTGACACCAGTGGCAGGTCGAATAGCCGATGCTCAGGAAGATCGGCTTCTGTTCCGCCCGCGCCTGCGCAAATGCCGCCTCGCCCCACGGCTGCCAGTGCACGGGATTCGCCGCATGCTGCAGCAGATAGGGCGACTTCTCGTGCGCGAGGGCGTTGGACATCGGATGGAGTGAAGGGCAAAGACGCGAAGCCGCAAAGTTCGATCCCAAGTTCTTGGTTCTGAACTCAGCTGCTTTGCCGCTTCGCGCTAAATCCTGAATCATTGGCCCAGCACCCACGAGAAGAGCAGCGGCGCGACGATCGTGGCGTCGCTCTCCACGATGAACTTCGGGGTCTTCGCGCCGAGCTTGCCCCATGTGATCTTTTCGTTGGGCACCGCGCCGGAATAGCTGCCGTAGCTCGTGGTCGAGTCGCTGATCTGCGCAAAGTAACCCCACAGCGGCACGCCCGTGCGCTGCAGGTCCTGGTGCAGCATGGGCACGACGCAGATCGGAAAATCGCCCGCGATGCCGCCGCCGATCTGGAAGAACCCGATGCTGCCCTCGCCGTTGCGCATGAGCTTCGCCGTCTTCGTGTACCACTCCGCCAGCACGGCCATGTACTCGATGCCGGTGCGGACGGTGTGGACGTTCTTGATTTCCCCGGTGATGACGCGGCCGGCATACATGTTACCCAGCGTCGCGTCCTCCCAACCCGGGACGATCATCGGCAGGTTCTTTTCGCACGCGGCCAGCATCCACGAGTTCTTCGGGTCGATCTGGTAGCTCGGCTTCAGTTTTCCGCCCCGCAGAATCTTGTACATGAACTCGTGCGGAAAATACCGCTCGCCCGCCCGGTCGGCCTTCGCCCACTCGTCGGCCACCACCGCCTCGATGCGGCGCATCGCCTCCATCTCGGGAATGCAGGTGTCGGTCACCCGGTTCATATGCCGGTCCAGCAGATCTTGTTCGTCGGCCGCCGTGAGGTGCCGGTAGTGCGGCACCCGCTCGTAGTAATCATGCGCCACGAGGTTGAAGATGTCCTCCTCCAGGTTCGCCCCGGTGCAGACGATGGCGTGGACCTTGTCCTTTCGGATCATCTCCGCGAGGGAGATGCCGAGTTCGGCGGTCGACATGGCACCGGCGAGTGTCACCAGCATCTTGCCGCCCGCGGCAAGGTGCGTCTCGTAGCCCTTCGCGGCATCCAGCAGCGCGGCCGCGTTGAAGTGGCGGTAGTGTTGGGCGATGAATTTGGAAACCGGGCCTTTTTTGGCCGCAAGGGCGGCATTGACCGCCTCCGGCTTCACCTTGGCTTTCTTGGCTTTCATAAAGGGGAAGCTTGGCAGCGGGCCTTTCCCCTGGACACAAAAAACCGTCGCAACCGGGGGTTCCGCCGTCTTTTGTCGTTGGTTACCCGATGTTTGCTTCGTTTCTAGCCGCTTTCTTCTTTGCCCTCAATGCCACCTGCGCCAGCCACAGCGTCCGGGCCTTGGGCGCCCTGCGCGCGAATCTCGGCCGGCTCATCGTCGCCGCCCTGATCCTGGGCCTGTTCGCCCACACCGTCGGCCACGGTTTCGCCAGCGCCAGCCTGGGTTGGTTTCTGCTGAGCGGCCTCATCGGCATGGGCTTGGGCGACCTCGGCGTCTACGGCGCGCTCCCTCTGCTGGGCTCGCGGCTGACCGTCCTCATGACGCAATGCCTCGCCGCCCCGATCGCCGCCCTCGGCGAGTGGCTTTGGCTCGGAACGAAGCTCACTACCCCTCAGGTTCTCTGGGGCAGTGTAATCCTGATCGGCGTCGCGGTGGCCCTCATGCCCGGCAAGTCCAGCCCGCCCAAAGTGCAGGTCCGCCCGCTCGGATTTCTCTTTGGCCTGCTCGCCGCCGCCGGCCAGGGCTTTGGCGCGCTCGTCAGCCGCAAGGGCGTCACCGTCGCCAACGCCGCAGGCGAACACGTCGCCAACGCCACCTTCGGCCTGACCGCCACCTACCACCGGATCCTCGCCGGGCTCGTTTTCATTTCGCTCTGGCTCCTCGCCCTGCGCCTGCTCCGCCGCTTGCCGCCGGCCCCCGTCGTCACTCCCGCGGTCCGCCACACGAGTCCGCGTTGGGTGGCGGCCAACGCCCTCGCCGGCCCGGTCGCCGGCGTCGGGTGCTACCAATGGGCGCTCGCCACCACACCCAGCGGGCTCGTCCTGCCCATCGCCGCCACCACGCCGCTGCTGGCGATCCCCATCGCGTTCTGGCTCGAGGGCGACCGCCCCACCCGCCGCTCCATCTTCGGCGCCGTCATCGCCGTCGCCGGCTGCATCGCGTTGACCCTGAACCGCTGAATTTCAATCGCGAAGGCGCGGAAGGGTGGAATCGCGGAGCGAAACCGCCCCTTTCGCCAACGGCCTTACTCCGCGTTTCCCTCCTTCCGCGCCTCCGCGATCGCTTTCGGCGTTCGTGCATTGACGCCGGCCGCGGCATCCCGTGTGCTGGGCGGTTTCGATGCTTACCATCGCCGACATTGCCAAGTCCTACGGTACCCGCGAACTCTTCCGCGACGTGTCCCTGTTCGTCGCGCGCACCGACCGCTACGGCTTGGTCGGCCCCAATGGCGCGGGCAAATCCACCCTGTTCAACCTCATCCTCGGCGAGGAATCCCCCGACGAGGGCACCATCGAGTGGGAACGCGGCGCGGACTTCGGCTTCCTCCCCCAGGAGAGCGCGCCCGTCGGCGACGAGACCATCCTCCAGATCGCCACCGCCGGCAAGAAGCTGGCGCCCGAGAATGACGACGACTGGGACATCGACTGGACCCTCGAGCCCCGGGCCAAGAAGATCCTCGCCGGCCTCGGCTTCCGCGAGGGCGACCATGACAAGCTCGCCAAGACGTTTTCCGGCGGCTGGGTCATGCGCGCCCACCTCGCGCGGTTGCTCGTGAGCGAGCCCGCGCTCCTGATCCTCGACGAACCGACCAACCATCTCGATCTCGAGGCCCTGCTCTGGTTCCAGGACTACCTGACGCGCTACCCGGGCGGCCTGCTCCTCGTCTCCCACGACCGCGCCTTCCTCAACGCCCTCTGCACCGGCATCCTCGAGCTGCGCTACGGCACGCTCAACCGCTACACGGGCAACTACGACGACTACATGCTGGAAAAGGAGGCGCGCAAGGAGCAGCAGGCCGCCGCCTTCAAGAACCAGCAGCGCGAGATCGCCCACCTCCAGAAGTTCGTCGACCGTTTCGGCGCCAAGGCCTCGATGGCCTCGCGCGCGAAATCCAAGGAGAAGCAGATCGAGCGCCTCCAGGAGGTCGCCGTCGAGGAGCCAACCGAGGACCTGAAGCGCGTGAACTTCCGCTTCCCGCCGACCCCGCGCTCCGGCCTGCGCGTCATCTCACTCAAGAAGGTCCAGCAGGCCTATGGCGACCACGTCGTCTACCGCGACCTCAACTTCGAGGCCGAGCGCGGCCAGCGCATCGTGCTCGTCGGCCCCAACGGCGCGGGCAAGTCCACCCTGCTCAAGATCCTTGCCGACGTGATCCCCATCCAGGGCGGCACGCGCGAGCTCGGCAGCAACGTCTTCCCGGGCTACTTCGCGCAGAACCGCGCCGACAACCTCAAGCTCGACGCCACCGTGATGGACAACGTCATGGAACTGCGCACCGCGCAGAACGACCTCACCGAACAGCAGGCGCGCACCATCCTCGGCGCGTTCCTGTTCCGGAAGGACGATGTCTTCAAGAAGGCCTCCGTGCTCTCCGGCGGCGAGAAATCCCGGCTCGCGCTCGCCCGCCTCCTGGTCGATCCGCCGAATTTGCTGCTCATGGACGAGCCCACGACCCACCTCGACATCGCGTCGATCGACGCGCTCGTCCTCGCACTCAAGCAGTACCAGGGCACGTTCATCTTCATCAGCCACGACGTGTATTTCATCCGCGCCCTCGCGACGACCGTGCTGCACGTCCACTCCGGCCGGCTCACGCCCTACGCCGGCGACTACGACTACTATCTCGACAAGTCCAAGGCCTCCAACGCCCGCGCCGCGCTGACCGCCGGCTTCACGGACGCCCGCCCGAAGCAGGACGTTGCCGGAGCCGCGACGTCCTCGTCGCGGTCAGACGCGGCGGTTGCGCCGCGTCCCCAAGGCAAGAAGGCCACGCCTAACGAAATCAAGAAACTCCACACCGAGGTCCACCGCCTGGAGGAGGAAGTCTCCAAGCTGGAGGCCAAGCAGAACGAGCTCACCGCCGCGCTGGAGGCGCCCGAGACGTACGCCGACAAGGGCAAGTTCCACCACCTCAATCACGAGCTCAGCACCTTGGTGGACCAGCTCGCCGCCGCTACGACCGCTTGGGAAAAGGCCGCCGAACAACTGGCCGAAGCCGAGAAAGACTAAAGATCAGTAGCGGCCGACGCATGGATTCCGCCTTTTCGCCCTTCCGCGATCTATCCGATCACCTCGTCGATTAGCTTCGGCGCGACTCCTGCCTTGTCCCCGACCACGATCGCCTCGCCCAGCATCGCCTGCGCCTCCGCGAGTGCCGCCTCGTCATTGGCGTGAATCACCCCGAGCGGCGCCCCGGCCTCGATCCGCTCGCCGATCTTCGCCAGCCCGCTCACGCCCACGGCATGGTCAACCGGGTCCGCCGCCTTCGCCCGGCCCGCCCCCAGCCGCAGCGCTGCGAGCGCCACGCCCATGGCATCCACGCTGTGCACAAAACCCGCCCGGGCCGCCGCCAGCGGCACCCTCAGCCTCGCCTGCGGGAGACGGCCCGGATCATCAGCCACCCGCCCGTCGCCGCCCTGCCCGCTCACCATCGCGCTAAATTTTTCCTGGGCCGTGCCCCGCGTAATGCTCGCCTCAAGCTGAGCCCGGGCCGCCGCCTTGGTTTTCGCCACGCCGGCCAGCAGCAGCATCTGCTCTCCAACGGCATAGGTGACTTCCATCGTGTCTGCCGGACCCCGTCCCTTCAGGCAGTCGATGGACTCGGCCACTTCCAGTGCATTTCCAACCGTCCGGCCGAGCGGCTGCTCCATCGCGGTCATCACCGCCCGCGTCGGCTTGCCCATCGCCGTGGCCGCCGCCACCAGGGCGAGCGCCAGCTCGCGGGCCTTTGCCTTCTCCGCCATGAACGCGCCCCGGCCGAACTTCACGTCGAGCACCAGCACGTCGATGCCCTCCGCCAGCTTCTTGGAAAGGATGCTCGCGCAGATGAGAGGGATGCTCTCCACTGTCCCGGTCACGTCGCGCAGGGCATAAAGCTTCTTGTCCGCCGGGGCGAGTTCCGCGGTCTGGCCGATCAGCGCAAGTCCGGTCTTCTCCAGCTGTGCCCGGTATTCCGCGAGGGAAAGATTCACCCGGAATCCGGGGATTGACTCCAGCTTGTCGAGCGTACCCCCGGTGTGTCCCAGCCCGCGGCCGGAAATCATCGGCACCGCCACGCCGCAGGCAGCGATCATCGGGGCGAGATGCAGCGAGACTTTGTCGCCCACTCCGCCGGTTGAATGTTTGTCGGCCTTCGGGATCCGCAGGCCGGAAAGGTCCGCCACAATGCCCGAGTGCATCATCGCCGAGGTCAGCCCGGCCGTTTCCTCCGGGGTCATGCCCCGCAGAAATATCGCCATCAGCAGGGCCGACAGTTGGTAGTCGGCCCAGGAGCCGTCCGTCGCCCCGCGCGCGAACGACTGGATCTCCGCGGGGGTCAGGGCTCCGCCATCCCGCTTCCGGGCGATGATCTGCTGGGGAAAAAGGGCGGGGCTCATGTGGTCATTCCTTGCCGTATGCCCGCTCCACCCTTGCCACGCGCACGGTGTAGTCGGCATACCAAGCCTGCCGGCCGCCGCGCTGGGCGTTTTGATGCTCGGCGTCGCGCTTCCAGCCCTGGATGGCGGCCTCGTCGCGCCAGTAGCTCACGGTGATGCCCGCGCCATCGGTCCCGCGCACGCTTTCAATGCCGAGAAATCCCTCCTGCTTCGAGCCCAGTTCCACCATGCGCCCGGCCATTGCCTCATAGCCCGCGTCGCCCGGCGTGCGCCGGGACGTGAAGATAACGGCATAGTAGGGCGGCTCCGGGGTGCGGGCCAGTCCGGGGGAGGTACTCATGACAACGCCCTTTTCAATCGCAGCGTCGTGCCGGTGCCGATGAAAAACTCATGGTCCACCGCCATGATTTCACTGTCGATCCCGCCGGCCGCCAGGTCGGCCCGCAGCCGCTCCAGCTGCGGCCAGGGTTGCCCATCCAATCCGCACAGGGGATGAATTCTCACCTCGCCGGCGCCGACCCGCACCAGCTCGCGGCAGGCTGCCGCGTGCCAGTCGAAGTCAAAGCGCCCGGCATAAAGAAACAGCAGGTGCGCGCAGAGCACGAGGTCGAAGGCCCGGTCGGTGAACGGCAGGCGCGGCAGTGCCGCGCCGACATAGCGGCCGTGCACAAAATAATCCGCGTAATCGGCAAGGAACCGCGCCGCCGCCGCCCGGCGGTCCACCTCCGCTGCGTCGATCGAGGCGAAGGAATAAAGACGCAGCAGGTGCGGCTTGGCCCGCATCTGGGCAAACATGCGCGCATAGTCCGTCTGCACGTGCGCCGCGAGGACGTCTGGCGTGCAGCCGTAAAGCGGGTCGACCGCGACAGCGCGGGCGCCGAGCCGGCTGGCTTCGGCAGTGAACGAAGCTGGCCCGGCGGCCACATCCAGCACCGCCTGGTCGCGGAGCGAATCGGGCTCAAGGCGGAAGAACTGGCGGTATTCGGCCAGGGTGCGGCCAAAGAAGGAAACGGCGGGAAGATCGAGTGAGGAAATCGAGGGGAAGTTCATTGTCGGGTGCAGTGGCTTTCGGGTGGATCAACAAGAAACCCAACTCGACATGAGTTGGGTTCGGCGTGGGAAAGCGGGCGCGTTCGCCCGCGCGCAATCAGCGCGTCACCATCGCCGGTACAGCCCACACCACCACGCCGCGCCGACGGCAGCCAGACCGGCCACCACACCTTGCGTGCGTCGTGAAGACAGATTCATGACGGCGTGATGCGTCTCCACTTTGCCCGAGGCAAGCGGAAAGTCCGGGTCTTCCTGCAACCCCGGCCTTATTGCGGCCTCGGCTTGCTGCTGAAGACCGACTTCGCCATCGCGAAGGGCGCCTGCGTGAAACGCGCCAACGCGGAGGACTTTCCGTGCTCGGCCATGATGGCCTCGAGCGCGGCGTGCAGCTCTTCCTCCCGCTGGGTCACCCGCGCGTCGCGCAGGGCGAGGGCCTCCTCCCGGCGCTTGAGGACGGCCATGGCCTCCTTGAGGTTCAGCCGGTCGTCCCGGAGGTGGGCCTGCTCGGCCTCGAGCAGCTCGCGGGCACGGATCAATTTGTCCCACGCGCTCTTCAGCACCGGATCGCTCTCCCCCGGCCCCCGGCCGGCCGGTGCCGGCGCACCCGGAGCGGGGCTGGCTTCGATCTGTTCCTGCCAGGCCCGAAGCCGGGCTTCATAGTCGCGGAGGTTGGCCTCGCGGAGCCGCAGGGCTTCGATGTCGGCATCCATCCGGCGCCGCTCTTCAAGCGGCAACGGGTGGGAGGAATGGGAGGGCAGCTTCAACTCGGGTTTCGCGGCGGGAAATGCGATCGTGGTGTTCATGGGCGGGTGCGGTGATTACGTAGCGCCGCCATGATAGACTATTGGCCCCGAAAATAGCTATGGGTCGCCCGGTTTTTACCCGGCGTTTACCCGTGGTCGGCCGCTTTTCGGAAAGTTTTTACGCGCGGCCGTTTCCATGAATGAAAATCCCGGCGGAAACCTGCTCCGGGCCGGATCATCCGGAGAAAAGTGCCCGCGAATTAATCGAATCAACCCGAATCAAACCCACCTGGGCGCAGTCGGGTCCCGATCCGGCGACCAGTTCTTTGGCCCCTCAACTGCGCGTTGATTGGCGTCATCCGCGGGCAATGGCCTCGCCCCGGTTCAGGCGCGGAAGATCACGTCCTCGCGCTTGAACATCCTCACCGCCAGCGCGAGCGCCACGGCCGCGTACACGCACGATGAACCGAAGATCAACGCGATGTAGTTCCAGTGCCACACTCCGGAAAGCATCTCCTTGCACACCAGCGACAGGTTCAGGATCGGCACGAGCGCCAGCCGCGCATTCAGGTCGATGCCGGGCAGCATGCCCACCACCGCGGGCATGATCACGATGATCATCATCGGCGCCAGATAGCTCTGGGCTTCCTTGTAGCTCTTGGCGAACAGCGCGACCGTGAACGCTACCGCCGCGAACAGCACCGCAACCGGGAACACCATCCCCAGCACGCCCAGGAGCCCGAGCGGATCAATCGTCGGCATGACGCCCAGCGCCGCCTTGCCCGCCGCGGCGCCCGCGCCCACTTTCACCGTGCCGCCGCCGGACATCATCAGGGAGCCGCCGATTGCGGCGGTCGTCCCCATCGAGAGCAGCATGAAGCACATCGCCGAAAGCGAGCCGGTCAGCACCATCAGGAATTTCCCGAGCACGATGTCCACGCGCGCCACCGGACTGCACAGCAGGGTCTCCATGGTGCCGCGCTCCTTCTCGCCAGCAGTGAGGTCCATCGCCGGGTACATCGCGCCGCTGAAGCAGAGGATGATGATCAGGTACGGCACAATGCCGCCAAAGAGGTTGCCCCCGACCTTTTCCGGCGGGGCCACGTTCTCGCGACGGAACTCGAACGGCCGCGCCAGCGTCCGGGGCAGGCCGCGCTCGCCCAGGCGGTCGCCCACCGTCTGCTCACGGAGGTCGGTCAGGTACCGCTCGACCGCCCGGGCCGCGAAGTCGGACTTCAGTTCCCCCGAATAGTTGTAAACCCGGACTTCCGGGGCGGCCCCGGCCTTCAGGCCGGCCTCAAACTTTTCCGGCAGCTCCACCGCGACGCGGAGCTGCTTGTCGCCGATCGCCTTCTTCCAATCCGCCGGCAGCGGCACGACCCGCAGCTTGGGAGATTTCTTGAGCGCCGCCACGATCCCCGGCGAATCGGCCCCGCCGATGATCGCCACGGAGGGAATCTCCTCCTCCGCGCGGGACACGATGGTCGCCATGACCTTGTCGATGCCGAACGTCAGCAGCGGCATGACCAGCGTCGGGATGATGATCGTGGACATCAGCGTGCGCCGGTCGCGCAGCGAGTCTTTCAATTCCTTCAGGTAAACGGTGAGAATGTTGCGCGCGTTCATTTCTTGTCCTCCACCCCGACGATCTTGACGAAGATCTCCTCCAGGTCCTGCTCGCCGTGCTTCGCGCGCAGCTCGGCCAGCGTACCCTCGGCCACCAGGCGGCCGCCGTGGATGATGCCAATCTGTTCGCAGAGCTTCTCGACCTCGGTCATCACGTGCGTGGAGTAGATGACGGTCTTGCCGCGGTCACGGCACTCGCGGACAAAGCGGACGATCGCGCGGGCGGTCATCACGTCCAGCCCCAGCGTGGGTTCGTCGAAGATCATCACCGCCGGATCGTGGATGAGCGTGCGGGCGATGGAGGTCTTCTGCTTCATGCCCGTGGAGAATTTGTCGCAGCGGCGGTCGAGGAACTCGTCCATGTCGAGTTCGGCGGACAGCCGCTTGATCCGGATCCTGATCTCGGCGGGAGCCAGGCCGTTGAGCTGGCCGAAGTAGGTGATCATCTCGCGGGCGGTCAGCCGGCCGTAGAGCGCGGTGCTCGCGGCGAGAAAGCCCACATGGGCCCGGACTTTTTCCGAATCGCGGACAACATCAAAGCCCGCCACCGCGGCCGTGCCGCTGGACGGCTGCAGGAGCGTGGCGAGCAGGCGGAGCGTGGTGGTCTTGCCCGCGCCGTTGGCGCCGAGGAGGCCGTAGATGCGCCCGGGCTCCGCCCGGAACGAGATGTCGTCGACCGCGCGGATTTCGCCGCGCTTCTTGTCCCGAAAGGTCTTGGTGAGGTGGTGGGCTTCGATCATGGGGAGGGGAATGCTGAACAGGCCGATGTGGAACTCAGGAAATCAGGAATCGAACTTCCCCGCTTCCTGATTTCCTGAGTTCCATACAAAATGAATTTCTCACAGGCTCATCTTCTCCCGGAATTCCTGCGCCTGCCGGCGGCTAAGCTCGACCTTGGCGCCGCCCTTGAGGTGGACGAGCAGGCCGCCGCTGAACCAGGGCTCGATCTTGTCGATCCAGGCGAGGTTGATGATCTGGCGGCGGTTGGCGCGGAAGAAATATTTCGGGTCGAGCCGCTCTTCCATCGCGTTGAGCGAGCGGAAAAGCTGGGGCTGGGCGCTGTCGAAATGGACGCGGGTGTAATTGCCCTCGCTCTCCAGCAGCCGGATGGACTTCAGCTCCACGAACCAGCAGCGGTCGCCCTCGCGGACAAAGACCTTGTCTTCGGCCGCGAGCTTGGCGGGCCGCTCCGCCGGGGCCGGGGCCGTGCCCAGCTTCGACCGGAGCCGGTCGAGCGCGCCGGCCAGCCGCGCCGGATCCACCGGCTTGAGCAGGTAGTCGAGTGCGTTGAGCTCAAACGCCTTCACGGCAAACTCGTCGTAGGCGGTGGTGAAGATGACGTGCGGTACCGGGGGCTCCAGCGATTCCAGCAGGTCCAGGCCGGTTTCGCCGGGCATCTGGACATCGAGGAAAATCAGGTCGGGCGACAGCGCGGCAAGCTGCTCGCGGGCCTGCTTCGCATTGGCCGCCTCGCCGGCGACGACCACATCGGGAAAGGCCGCCAGCAGCCGGCGCAGCTCGTTGCGGGCCAACCGCTCGTCGTCGATGAGCAGCGCCTTCATGCGTGGGAAACGGGCAGCGGAATGATCGCCTCCGCCACGACATTGCCCGGCAGGCCCGGACGGAGCCGGAGGGTGGCCTGGTCGCCGAACAGGAGCCGGAGCCGGTTCGCCGCGTTCGCCAGGCCGAGGCCGGTGGAACCGCCCGCAGGGTTGAGCCTCACGGGATCGGTCTCCAAGGCGCCGGGGTTGGTGACCTGCAGGCGGAGCGAGCCGTTTTCCCGGCGCGCGATGATGGCGATCTCGCCACCCTCCGGACGCATCGAGATGCCGTACTTCACGGCATTCTCAACCAGGGTCTGCAGCAGCATCGGGGGAATCGGCAGCTGGAGGGTTTCCGGCGCCACGTCGAGCCGCAGGCGCAGCCGCTCCTCATGGCGGACCTGCTCGAGCGCCAGATAGTCGTTGACCACGCGGAGCTCGTCCTCGAAGGGCACCGTTTCCAGCTGGCCGCTTTGCAGGGAATACCGGAGCAGGTTCGCCAGCTGGGTGACCGCCTGCCGGGCGCGCGCCGGGTCCTCCTCAATCAGGGCACGGAGCGAGTTGAGCGAGTTGAAGATGAAGTGCGGGTTGACCTGGGACTTCAGCGCCCGCAGCTCTGCTTCCTTCGCGTGAGTGGCCAGGCTGAGCTGCTGAATTTGCAGCCGGTTGAAACTGTCGAACAGGTGATAGAAGAAATAGAGACACAGCCAGCCGATCAGCAGGATCATGCCATCGATGGAGCTGAGCGTGAACAGCAGCGCCAGGCTGTAGGTCGGCGATCCGGGCAGGCGCAGAATCCCGTAGCTGTAGCCGTAGCCCAGTGTGCTCCAGAGCAGCGAGATGACCGCGCTCGTGATCAGGACCCGCGGCACCAGCGCGCGCCAGCCCAGCTGCTTCCAGCCCCAGCGCCCGATCAACGGCCGCAGGTAATGCGTCAGCAGCAGCCCCATGGCCGATACCATCACCAGGGTGGAAAGGGTGGTGGTCTTGTCCCGCGGTTCGTCGTTGTGGGAAAACAGCAGGACGATCGCGGCCTGGAATCCGAGGAAGAAGCCCCACCCGCCCGCTTGGCAAAGCACATAGAGGCGGGCTTTGGCCCGTTCACGCCGGACGGTGTCGTCGAGCAGCACGCTGGTTAGGGGGCCGGGTTCCATCACAGGGGACACTACGACGCCTTCCCCGCCTGGGCGCAAACTTTGGACGAACGGCGATTGCAAGGGACGAGACCCGCTTTGGGAGGGACGATTTGCGGGATGGCGCCGGGCTCTTGCCTCGGAAACCCGCCGGCTCAAATTTGCCGGCCATGCCCACCTTCACCGCCCCGATCGGGAAAAACTGGATCATGCGCTGTGTCATCGTGCCGGCGGCCGTGATGAAGGAACTCGGCGGCGGCACCCGTGTTCCCGTGCTCGCCGCCTACGCTGGTGAAAAGCACCTCACCACCGTCATGCCCGCGGGACGTGGACGCGGGCGGTTGACCGTCCTGGCGGACATTCTTCGCGCCGCCCGCCTCGACGTCGGTGACCGGATCGAGGTCACCCTCACCCGCTTTCTCGATCCGCGCGAGCCCGTCGTGCCCGCAGACTTGCAGCGCGCGCTGCAGTTCCGCCCGGCCGCCCGGGAGGCGTACGAACAGGGCCCTGCCTCGCTCCGCCGCGCCTTCGTGAACTACATTGAGCAGGCTCGCCGGCCAGAAACCCGCCAGGCCCACATCGAGATCACCCTCGAGCGCCTCACCGCACGCGCCCAGCGCCAAGCCAAGCGGAAATCTTAACCACCAAGCACACGCAGCCCACGAAGGCGTGATTCAACCCATCCCTGATGGGATTCCGGCTTCGTGCCCTTTGTGACCTTCGTGGTTAACTCACGCCCCGATCGGGTGCCAGGTCGTCTTGAACTCCAGCGTGTCGCGGATCGCCTCGAGACTCTGCGCACGGCTGGCGAACCAGTCGGTCTTTGCCTCGGCCTTCAGCAGGTGCGTGCGCTTCACGCTCTCCGCGGCGCCCAGCTTGAGCGCCTTGCGCTCGTCAGCCTTGGCTACGCCACTGATGGCGCGGAGGTGGGTGTGCGTAGCAAACGTCGGCACGATTTCCCGCCGAAACCCGGTCAGAAGGTTGACCACCCCGCCGGGCAGATCGCTCGTCGCCAGCATTTCCCCGAGGAGAATCGCGGCGTAGGGATGCGTCTCCGAGGCCAGGGCGACCACGGTGTTGCCACTCACGATGGCCGGGGCGAGCAGTGAGACCAGTCCGAGCAGCGGCGCGGCATCGGGTGCAATCACACCAACCACGCCCATCGGCTCCGTGACCGTGAAATTGAAATACGGTGCGGCCACGGGATTCACGTTGCCCAGGACCTGCTCGTACTTGTCCGCCCAGCCGGCGTAGTAAATCAGGCGGTCGACCGTCGCGGCGACTTCGCGGGCCGCGGCGCGAACGCGGGCGGGCGACGGGGCACCCAGCGTGATCGCCGACGTCATCTCGACCGCGCGCGCCTCGAGCATCTCACCGAGACGGTAAAGGATCTGGCCGCGGTTGTACGCCGTGCGCTTCGCCCAGCCGGGGCCGGCTTTGGCCGCGGCCTCGACGGCGTTGCGCAGGTCCTTGCGCGTGCATTGGGGGATGTTCGCGAAGAAGTGGCCGGCGGCATCCCGGATCGGAAACACCCGCGCGCTTTCCGAGCGGATGAACGCGCCGCCGACATAAACCTTCGGGGTCTTGGTGATGGGTAAACGGGACATGGTGATTTTCGTCCTTCGTGGTTAAACCAGCCGGCAGTAATCCAACAGGCCCTGGCGGCCGCCTTCGCGGCCGAAGCCGCTCTCCTTGTAGCCGCCGAACGGCGAGGTCGGGTCGAATTTGTTGTAGGTGTTGGCCCAGACGACGCCGGCCTTCAGCTCCGTGGACATCTTCAGGATCCGCGAGCCCTTGTCCGTCCACACGCCGGCACTGAGGCCATAGGCGGTGTTGTTGGCTTTCTCGACCGCCTCCTCGGGCGTGCGGAACGTGAGGATCGAAAGCACCGGGCCGAAAATCTCCTCGCGCGCAATGCGGTGGCTCATGGACACGCCGGTGAAAATCGTCGGCGGGAAATACCAGCCCTTCGCCGGCAGCGTACAGGCGGGCTGGAACAGCCCGGCGCCTTCCTTCACGCCGCTTTTCACCAGTGCGGTGATCCGCGTGAGTTGCTCCTTCGAGTTGATCGCGCCGATGTCCGTGTTCTTGTCGAGCGGGTCGCCCACCCGCAGCACCTTCATCCGCTGCTTGAGCTTCGCCACGACCCGGCCGGCCACGGGCTCGTGCACCAGCAGCCGCGAGCCGGCGCAGCAGACATGCCCCTGGTTGAAGAAAATGCCGTTGATGATGCCCTCGACCGCCTGGTCGAGCGGCGCGTCATCGAAGATGATGTTCGCGGCCTTCCCGCCGAGTTCCATCGTCATCTTCTTGTCCGTGCCCGCCAGCGAGCGCATGATGATCTTGCCCACCTCTGTCGAGCCCGTGAACGCGACCTTCGCGGGAATCCGATGGCCCATCACGGCGGCGCCGGTCTCCCCGGCGCCGGTCACGATGTTCACCACGCCGGGCGGCAGGTCCGCATCCTGGATGATCTCGGCCAGCTTGAGCGCCGTGATCGAGGTGGTCTCCGCCGGCTTCAGGACGACGCAGTTGCCCATCGCCAGCGCCGGCGCGAGCTTCCACGCGCACATCAGCAGGGGAAAATTCCACGGAATGACCTGACCCACCACGCCGAGCGGCGCAACCCGGCGGCCCGGCGCCACGTAGTCAAGCTTGTCCGCCCAGCCGGCATGGTAGAAAAAATGCGCCGCGGCCATCGGCACGTCGAAGTCCCGCGACTCCTTGATCGGCTTGCCGCCGTCCATTGTCTCGGCCACGGCGAATTCCCGGGCGCGGTCCTGCAGCAGCCGGGCGATCCGGAACAGGTACTTGGCCCGCTCCGCGCCGGGCATCCTTCCCCAGGTGGTGTCGAACGCCCGTTGCGCCGCGCGGTATGCGGCCTCCACCTCCGCCGGCCCCGCCAGCGCGATCTCGGCGAGCTTCTGCTCGTTGGCCGGATTGATGGAATTGAAATATTTGCCCGACTTCGGGGCGATGAACCGGCCATTGATGAAAAGCTCGTAGCGCGCCTTCAGCTTCGGGTCCGCCGTCTCGGGCGCGGGATCGTAGGTCCAGAGGTCGCCAAAGATGAGCTCGGGCGCAGGCCGGCCCGGGCGGCGAGCGGAAAACTTGGGGAGAGTATTGAGAGAGGCCATTTGGGAGACCCGCGAATCACGCCAATTTGCGCGAATTCGTGCGGGGGAATCGGGTTTTATTCAGATTGGATTCGCGTCCATTCGCGTGATCAGCGGGCATCAGTAACTTTCGGCGGCTTCGCTGAAATAATAGGGTGCCTGGTAGGCGCCGGTCCGCTCCTTCTCGATCTGGCGGAGCAGGTCGTTGAGCAGCGAGCTCGCCCCGAAGCGGTAGCGTTTGTTGTTCAGCCAGGCATCGCCGAGCGTTTCCTTCACCGCGATGAGGAATTGCAGCGCCTGCTTGGCCGAGCGGATGCCGCCGGCCGGCTTCATCGCGATGGCCGTGCCGGTAGCGAGGTAGAAATCGCGGATCGCCTCGAGCATCACCTGATTGTTGCCCAGCGTGGCATTGAGCGTGGTCTTGCCCGTGCTGGTCTTGATGAAGTCGCCCGGGCGGATCACGCTCATGGCCAGGAAGGAGGCGGCCCGGATCTTGTCGTACGTCTCGAGTTCGCTGACTTCGAGGATGACTTTGAGGGTCGCCTCGCCGCACGCCGCCACCACGGCGGCGATCTCGTCCTGCACCTTGGCAAACTCACCCGCGAGAAACGCGCCGCGGTTGATGACCATGTCGATCTCGTCCGCCCCGTCCGCGACCGCCCTCCGCACCTCGGCGAGGCGGGTGACGAGCGCCGTCTGCCCGGACGGAAACGCCGTCGCCACCGAGGCGATCCGCACTTTCGCGCCCGGCCCGAGCGCGCGGCGCGCATGACGCACCATGGCGGGATAGACGCAGACCGCGGCGACCGGCGGCACGGTCGGGTCGTCCGACGGATGCACCGCCTTCTGGCACAGCGAGGCGACCTTGCCGGGCGTGTCCTTGCCCTCGAGTGTCGTGAGGTCGACCATCGTCACGGCTGTGCGCAGTCCCCAGAGCTTGGCGGATTTCTTGATGCTCCGGGTCGTATACTTGGCGACGCGTTCCTCGATGCCGACGGCGTCGACCGGGCCGACTTCGTCGAACAGCCGGCGAAACGACGCTGACTGGCCTGCGTTCATAAGGTCGCCGACCATGCCGCCGGCCGGCCGGGAAAACAACGGAAAACTCGCCGGGACCCACGCATGCGGCTTGCGCGGCCTCCACCCCGGGGATTTGTTGTCCGGCATGACCGCGCCCGCTTCCCCTGCCCCCGCCGCGCCCAGCGGCGACGTCGTCATCCGGACCATTGCGATGCCGGCCGACACCAATAACAACGGCGACATCTTCGGCGGTTGGCTCGTCTCCCAGATGGACATCGGCGGCGCCATCCTCGCCCGCAGTACCGCCCTCAGCCGCGTGACCACCGTGGCCATCGACGCGATTTCCTTCCTCCGTCCCGTGGTGGTCGGTGACATTGTCACCTGCTACGCCCAGCTGCTCTCCATCGGCCGTACCTCGATGAAAATTTCGATCGAGGCCTGGGTGCACCGTTATTCGGCCAGCCAGCAGCAGCAGGTCACGCGCGGGTGCTTCACTTACGTGGCCCTCGATGGCGAAGGCAAACCCCACCCCGTCAAACGCTGAACTGCCATGCGCCGCGTTGCCTGTCTGTTGGGTTTATCCCTTCTCGCCGCCCTGCCGCTCCGGGCCGGCTCGCTGGAAGAAGACGTGCGTGCCGCGGACGCCTCCCGCGTGCTGGCGACGATCGCCGGCAATGTCGCCCGGCTCGGGCCCCTGCTTTCCAACGGGCTGCTCTACACGCATGCCGACGGGCGGGTGCAGACCAAGGCCGAATTCCTCGCCGCGGTCAAAACCGCGCAGATCAAGTACGAGGCCTACAATTATGCCGACGTAAAGGTGACGCGGGTGACTGACGACGTGGCGTACATGAGCGGCCGCGCCCGCCTGCGGGCCACCGCCGGTGCGCTGCATGTCGAGTTCACCCTTTCGTTCCTGTCGGTTTGGCGGCGCGAGGACGGCGCCTGGCGGTTGCTGGCCTACCAATCCGCCAAGCTGTCCGAGCCGGCCGTGGTGCCAGCGCCCAAGTAGCGCAGGCATCCCGCCTGCTTTCTGATTCGATGCAGGCTGGAAGCCTGCGCCACGTCACAGCCCCACATCCGCGAACACCGCCGGGTTCCCCAGCACCGCCCGCACCAGGATCGCGGGATATTCGCCGTAGCCGCGCGGGCCGGTCCAATCCACCCGCTGCACCTGCAGCGGATGATAGCGCTCATGCCAGAAGCCGCCGTCCTTCAGGCCCATCTGGCAGACTTTCACCACCGATTCGCGCAGCCGCTTGGCCTCTCCGCGTTTCACGCACGCCTGCCATTCCAGAAACCACACCCGGCCCATCGCCGCGACATCGTAGAGCTGGCCGACGGCGATCTTGAAGCCGACGTCCTCGTGCGCCTCAAAAAACTCCCATTCCTGATACGTGAAGGGCTTCGACACCGTCTGCGTCGGCATGTCGCCGTGCCAGAACGCCGGTTCGTTCATCATCCGCGGCCAGAGCGCATCCGCCTGCGCCGGCGTCGCCACGTCGTAGGCCACCGCGGCCCAGTTCACGTCGGAAAGTCCGTGCAGGTCGACCACACCCCGCTCCGGGTGCACGTATTCCGCAAAGTGATCGCCGCGCCAGAACACCTCGCGGAACCGCGCGGCCAGGGTGACCGCCGCGGCGCTCCACTGCGCCGCCGCGGCGGTACGGCCGAGCGCCGCGTTCAAGCCCGCGCATTTGTTGAACGCGTGCACCACATAGCACTGCGCGACGCCGTCCCACTGATGGCGCGGCGGCATCTCCGTATAAAATCCGGCGCCTGCGATCAGGCCGTTCTCGCTCTTCCGCGAGAGCAGGTACCCCGCCGCCCGCTCCAGCGACGCGAGCTTCAACTCCAGCCAGGCTTTGTCGCCCGTGGCGGTGAAGACTTCATCGCCGAGCAGCACGTAGCTGACCGCCGCCAGCGTGCCGAGCGGGTTGATCATCGCGATCCAGTGACTGCACGACCCGATCCACTTCCGCGCCGTGTAACCCGGGCGCTTCGGATGGTAGACAAAAACATCGTCGGGATAACGCATGCCCTTGTTGTAGGTCGTCAGGTGGTCCGGCGGCGTGTCGGCCGGAACGATCGCGTAGGGAATGTTGCCATCGGCGCGCTGCGAAGCCTGGACGTAGTCGAAGTAATCCCGCACCAGCTGCGTCCGCCCGAGCAGCAGGTAGGCGCCCGCCATCTGCCACGAGTCGAGTCCCGGCCAGGTGTTCTCCTGCCCGAACCAGTGACCGTCCGCGACAATCGTGAAATGTCCCGGATACGCTTTCTCCGTCGCCGCCGGCTCGAGGGTCTGCTTGATCGCCGCGGTCACGCCCTGGCGAATGAGGGTCGCTTCATCGGCCGGAGGGGACACAGGGGCGGTTTCGGCCATGGCAAATCGGGATGGGACGGAAAACGCCGGAGCTTGCCCGCAGGTATTCGGACCGCAAGTCGGTTCAGGTCCATCAGCCGAGTGCGGACAGTCGCAGCCTGTCCGCAGCGATGCCGAAGGGTCCCCCTCCTGGCCTCACGGCTGGCGTCGGCCGCACGGCTCACAACCGCTCGGGATAGTTTCCCTCGCGGCGCCAAACCTCGAGCATGACCTCATAGCTGGCGAGCGGCATGCCCGTGTAGATGCAGTTGCTCGAGGAAAACATGTAGCCTCCGCCCGGCATGCCGTGACGCAGCGCGTCGCGGGCCGCGGCCGCGACCTGCTCCGTCGTTCCGGTGTCGAGCATGCCGCAATGCACGTTGCCGATGAGACAGACTTCGCGGCCGTAGCGCCGCTTGACCTCGGCCAGATCGACTCCGCCCTGCGGGTCGAGCGAATGCAGCGCATGGGGCTGCGTCTGCACCAGCTGGTCGATGATCGGCATGATGTTGCCGTCGGTGTGCTTGATCACGTAGTAGCCGAGCTCGCGGTAGCCCCGGGTGAGCTCCGCAAGGTAAGGCGTGACGAACTCGGAGAACTTGGCCGGGCTCATGAACGGCCCGGTGTTGAAGCAATAGTCGGCGCAGAGCGCATAGCCGTCGAGCCCTCCCGGCCGGCGCGCCCGCGCGGCCCGCTCCAGTGCGGCGCGGACCCAGCCCGCCGTCTGCGCCTTGAGCTTCTCCGGTTCCTCCGCCATCTGGCAGGCGAACGCCTCCATCTCGGCCCCGTTCGGCACGGCAAAGGTCGCGTCCCCATGCGCCATCAGGAAATAGCGGTCGCCCGTGCGCTCGCGAATCAGGTCGGTCATCCGCGCCAGTTCCTCGTCGGTGGACGGGTTCGCATGGATGAAGATGGCGCTGTGCTCGTACCGCTCCGCCGTTGCGATGTAGAGGTCCGCCATGTCCCGGCGGTGGAGTTCCCGCTCCCGCTCCTCCATCTGCAGCCACTGGTCGTAGTTGCGGTGCGACGGATGCACCCGGCCGAAGGCCTCCATCGTGAGAAAGAAGACGAGTTCGAAATGCGGCACGCGTCCGGTCGGCGGCCGGCGCTCCAGCGCGGCGATCACGCGGTCCCGCGGTGTCATGGCCCGCCGGCCCGGGCTTCCACCCAAGGATTCCACGCCAGCGAGGGTTCCCGCGCTCATGACCCCCAGATAGACCGGCCGGCCGGCCCTTCAACGCGCAAAAAGTATCCGCGGGCCCGTCTCGCCGGTTTTCTCCGGCCTCACCGGCTCTCATTCCACCCGAATTCCCTCTAGGCCCAGCCCGGTCTAATCGGCCCGATTAACCCCGCTGCAACCGGCGCCGGCCGGCGGCCTCAAGTCACCCAGTCTTCCGGGCCGGCCGTCGGACCGCGCGGCGGCACCACGGGCCGGAGCCGCGCCGCCAGCGCCTGCTTCACCACCTCGGTGCGCCGGCGGTAATAGCGGGCCATGCCACCCTGGTAGATGAGCGTGACCAGGGCCACCGATCCGTAGAGCCCGTAAAACGTGAGCCGGAGCAGCGGCAGGATCGAGGCGAGATCGACTCCCGCCTCCGCCAGCTGGGTTCGCATGTCGCCGGTCAGGGGACCCAGCGCGGATTCGGCATCGAAGCTGGCGAGCCGCGTGACGCAATAAACCAGGATCACCCCAAGCACGATCCACTGGCTGCGCACCAGCCGCCGCATCCCCTCTTCCGCCTCGCCCCGGACCAGGTGCTTGCGCCCGGACAATTCCATCCATCCGCCGTACGCCACCAGCGCGCCCACCACCACGCCCACGGGGTCGAAAAGGGCCAGCGACAGCAGGGAACCGAGACCCGCGATAATCAGCACGCTGAGCCCGTTCAGCTTCGAAATCCGCAACACGCGGACCAGCGCTTCCTCGGGTAACGGCGGCGGTTTCATCGGGGATCAGCGTGGACACCGGAAAATGACGCGCGAGCCCTTTCCATCAGCGTCCGCGCCTCCATCGAGGTTGGTTGCGCAGGCATCCCGCCTGCCAGCGGATCAGATGCAGGCAAGATGCCTGCGCTACATTCGGGCATGTTCCGGCTCCGCGTCTCCACCTTTCCGCGTTTCTGCGATCCTTCCGTCGCGCTTCAACGCCACCCACCACACCCATGCGATGAACACCGCTTGGAATGGCAGGCGCAGCCAGAGGGTGAGCGGCGTAACTTCCAGGCCCGGCATTCTTCCCTGTAGCGCCACATGCAGGTTCGCCGGAAACACCGCGACCAGCAAAACGATGAGGCCCCATCCGGCCCATCGGCGCACCGAACCAATCATGAGCCCGAGTCCGCCGAGGATTTCCACCGCGCCCGCGACGACGCTGAATACCGCGGGCCACGGCAGCCACCGCGGCATCATGCCGAGATAAATTCCGGGCATCCGGAAATGATTCGCCCCGGCGACGACGAAGAACACCGCCAGCGCCCCACGCAGAAACGTCCGCAGCGGGTTCATACGACCTGGGTCCGGGCCGCCACGCCGCCGAAGAGTTCCTTGAGCACATTCCAAGCCCGGCGCAGCCCGGCGGCCTTCACACCGCCACCCAGGAGGTAGGCGCGGGCCACGACCTCCTCGTGGCCGTGGTAGCGCGGCGGCAGCAGGAACAGGGTGCCGGTCGCCTCGCCACCGATGCTGGAAAAAAACAGCCCCTTGCCCACCGCCAGCTGCGCCCTGTCCCCTGGCACCGCCGCGCTGCGTTCCGCCAGCACCAGCCATGGGCGGTAGTAAAATTCCAGCGCGCCGCCCGAGCGCAGCACCAGCCGGCCCGACATGCGCGGCGGCACGCCGGGCAGATTGGCCCCGGCAAACACCCGATTGTCGTTCTCCGCCGGCGAAAACCGCACCCGGCGCACCGTGAGAAAATCCCAGCAAAAAACCCCGCCGAACACCGTCAGCCGGAACGCCCAGCCCGCGAGCAGGTAGGCGATGACGATCACCAGAAGCGAAAGCGCGGCGCCCACCCTTGGGTTGACCAGGGCCGTCGCCGCCAGCAGCACGAGCAGCGCCGTGCGCAGCGCCTTCAGCGCCGCGTCAATCGCCCCCCAGGGGCTGAGCAGGACCAGCACAGTCACCGCGTGCGCGGCCATCCAGACGACAGCAAACATCGCGAGCCCGGCCGGCACGGCCAGAAGGTTCAGGAGCCATGACGCATCGCCCATCCCGAGGGAAATCATGGCGAAGCCGTGTCCTGCAAAGCCGTGCCCTGCGGCGGCCGCGGCCCGTCCGCCCGCGATCCCCCTGGAAAACTCAGCCGTGATCAGCGGGATTACCGCGCCGGCGGCGACGAGGCCGCTGACCTTGTTCTCGACGGTTTCGAGCATGTCCAGGGGCTTCTTGAACCCCGGCGGCAGCACCGTGCCAAGGCTGTCCTTCGCCGCACAGAGACCGACCACGACCAGGGCCGGCAGCCAGAAGCTCATGTGCGCATACCACGGCAGCCTCGCCCTTTCGGCCTCGGTCCCGGCCTCCGCCCATTGGCAGGCCCCGTAAACACCCGTGCCGAGCAGCGGCGAGATCGCGATGCCCGTCACGGTCGAGACCGTCGTCGCCAGCGCCGCGCCCGGCGAACGGTCATCATCCGGGCTGGGCGTAACCTCGGCCGCGGCGGCCAGTCGCGGGGGAAAAATCGCCAAGAGCACAGCCACGATCAGAAACAGCGGGGCCAGTCGTTTCATGCCGGCGCAGTTTGCCGCCGGCCCCAAGTGTCGCAAGGAGAAGGCGCGCGGAATACACGCATCGCCACCCCTCGGCTCGAAAGGCGAATCCTTCTCCTTTCTCCCGCTCCCCGCTCCACCCCGCCGCAGGGCGGCGGGGTTCGCTCACCGCCGCTCGCGCTCCAGGTTCAGCCACGCGACTTCCTTCGGCGTCAGCGTCACGCCGAGGCAGCCGAGGGAATCCGCCGTCTCGCTGATCTGCCGCGGGCCGATGAGCGCGAACGTCGGGAACGGCTGGGTGAGCACATAGGCGGCCGCGATGTTGATCGGCGACACACCCTTGGCCTTGGCCAGCTCGATGGCCCGGTCGCGGCGCGCAAAGTTGTCGTCGGCGTACCAGCAGCGCACCAGTTCGGTGTCCGACAGTTTGTCGCGGCCGGCCCGCGGCGTGAAGAAGCCCCGCGCCTGGCTCGACCATGACAGCAGCGGGGTCTGCGTCTTCTTGAGCCACTTGCGCGAGTCCGGGTCGCTCGCGGCAATGCAGCCGGTCCACGGCGCCTCCACCATGCGGGCGAGGCTGAAGTTGTTGCTGAGCACGCCGAAGCCCTGCAGGCCCTTGCGCTTCGCGTAGCGGTTGGCGGCGGACAGGCGCTCGATCGTCCAGTTCGAGCCGCCGAAGACCTTGATCCGGCCGGCGCGCACGTGCTCGTTCAGCACGTCCACAAACTCGCCCACCGGTATGTCCGGATTGTCCCGGTGCATCATGTAGATGTCGACGTAGCCCGTCTGCAGGCGGTCGAGCGTGATGAGCAGCTGCGTCGTCAACCACTCCGGCGTGCAGAGCGGCGTGTGCGCGCCCTTGCCGATGACCATCACCTGCTCGCGGTTGCCGCGGTGCTTCATCCAGTGGCCGAGCAGCTTTTCCATGATGCCGTCCCAGTAGCCGAAGGCCGTGTCGAAGGCGTTGCCGCCGCGCTGGACAAAGTCGTCCCACACCGCGACGCCGTGCGGCATGTTCATCTGGTTGTCGCAGCCGATGATGAGCCGCGAGACCGGCTTCGCCAGGCCCGGGATCGTGCCGTAGATCATCGGCGCATCCGCGCGGCGCGCCAGCGGCCGGCGCGCATACGTCTGGGTCAGGTTCGCCGGCTGCTCCGACTCGTAGACGAGGCCGATGGCGGCGCGCCAGGCGTCGAGCGCGGCGAGGTTGCCCAGCGTGTCGGCGACGGACATCTGCGGCACGTCGCGCGCCCCGGCGGCCAGCGCGGTGGCGAACGCGTCGGCCTCGAGGCCGTAGAGGTGATCAGGCGTCGTGACCGTGATTTCCTGCGGCGCCGCGCCGTCCTTGTGGAGCGTGAAGGAACACGGCGCGTTTTCCCCGGCCGGAATCCACGGGGAAGGCACCTGGATCCAGCCCGCACTGCCGTAGATGCGCGCGGAGTTGTCCTGCGAGAGGCCCACGCCGGTGGCGACCTGGGCGATGACGCCGTTGGCGAACTTCAGCGTCGCCGCCGCGTAGACATCGATGCCCGTCTGCGGATGGAGGTGGCCGGCACCGGACACGGCGACCGGATTGAGAAAGGCCTCGCCCGCCGCGGCGCCGGCGATGAGGCGGGAAAAGGATACCGGGTAGCAGCCGACATCCAGGATGCCGCCGCCGCCCAGCGCGTTGCTCCAAAGGCGCGACGCGGGACTGTAGCCGGAATTGAAGCTGAACGTGGCCTGGATGAGTTTCACTTCGCCGATCGCCCCGCCCTTCACGAGTTCGACCAGCTTCGCCGTCTGCGGGTGGCAGCGGTACATGAACGCCTCCATGAGCAGCACGTTGTGTTCGCGGCAGACCTGGGCGGCGACGGTCGCCTCGGGATGGTTGAGGCCGAGCGGCTTCTCGCAGAGCACGTGCTTGCCCGCCTCGGCGGCGCGGATGATCCACTCGAGATGCTGCGGGTGCGGCGTGGCGATGTAGACCGCCTGCACCTCCGGGTCGGCCAGCAGCGCCTCGTAGCTGCCATGGGCGCGCGGGACTTTGAACTCCGCGGCGAATTTGTCCGCGGCGGCCTGGGTGCGGCTGCCGACGGCGGCCACGCGGCCAAGTTTGGAGCGGGCGACGCCCGTGGCGAATATGCCGGCGATGCGGCCCGTGCTCAGGATGCCCCAGTTCAGCGGTAAGGTCATACCCCGCCACCATGGAGGAAATTTCGGCCCGAATGCAAGTGGGACCGAAACGGTCCTGTGCGTTCCGCCCCAACGGCACCCGGCCGGTGTCACGGCTCACGTGACACGGGCCCCTCATGGCTCCGCCCGGGTTCTGCACCACCCTTGCCATCGCGGCGCCGGGCGGCTGAAGCTCGGTCATGCTGACGAAAGCCGAACTCCAGCGCCTGCGCTCCCTGCGCGATAAAAAGCACCGCGAGGCGCTCGGGCTGTTCGTCGTCGAGGGCGAAAAGGTCGTGGCCGAACTGCTCGCCGCCGGCTTCACCTTTGAGCGGGTCTACGTCACGAGTGATGGAGATACGGCGCCCCCGCTGCGTTTGGCCCGCCCCGCGGCGGGGGCGCCGCGCCTCCAGGTCACGGCCATCACCGCCGGGGAAATGGCCCGCGCCAGCCACTTCCCCACCCCATCGGGCGTGCTGGCGGTCGGGAAAATTTCGCGCGTGCCTCTCGCGCCCGGCGCCCTCGACCGCGGCCTGACCCTCGCGCTCGATGGCGTGCAGGACGCCGGCAACGTCGGCACACTCCTGCGCATCGCCGACTGGTTCGCCCTCGACCGCGTCATCCTTTCACCCGATTGCGCCGACCTGTTTCACCAGAAGGTCATCAATGCCAGCATGGGCTCGTTCGCCCGCGTCCAGGCCCACACCGTCGACCTCGCCGCCGTGCTCGCCACGACCCGGGTTCCCGTGCTGGGCTGCGATCTCACCGGCGACGCCGTGCATGCGCTCCCCGCCCTGCGCGACGCCGTCATTGCGATCGGGAGCGAGGGCTCGGGCCTCACCTCCGCCGTGCGGACGTTGGTCACCCATTATGTGACAATCCCGCGCTTCGGCGGGGCGGAATCGCTCAACGCCGGCGTCGCCGCCGCCATCGTGTGCGACAATCTCCGCCGCGTGCTCAGCCGGTAAGGCGGCCCTCGCGCATTCTGGCAACGTGCCGCGGGTCGGGCGCGTTGTCCCTAACGCGCCGGCTAGTGTCTGCCGGCGTCAAATGCGGCGGTTTAGGGATAAACCGCCCTACCTTCTTACGACCCGCCTGCCCTAATCCTTGCCGGCCTTCTTCTTGCCGCCGCCCGTGTGCAGCGCCATCCCGGCGAAGACGCCGATGGCAAAGACGCCGAAGAATATCAGCGCCGCCGAGGCGCGGATCGGGGCTTTCGCCGTCGTGCCGGCGATGGGGAAATTGAAACTGATCGGATCGGGGTTGTTCATGCCCACATAGAGCATGACAAACAGCAGGGCGAGAAAGCAGATGGTTTTGAGGACGGCCTTGAAGCTCATGGTCTTCCTTTGGCGCATGTCGCCGCTTTTGGCGAGCGGGGTTTTAAGCGCCAAGACGCGATGGCGCAAAGTTCGATCGGAAGAAGGCCTGGGATGGCGTGCCGCCTTTGCCATTGGTGCCTCCCGACTTTGCTTCGTGCCCAGCGCCTTCGCGTCTCTGCGCTTTTCAAAAAACCCGGTCTCTTGACATCGGCGGCTGCCATCCCGTGCATTAACGCTCCCACGCTTTGGTCCGCAGCGCGCGCGGCGACACGCCGAACAGCTCCCGCACCCAGCGGGAAAAATGAAACGGTGTCTGGAAGCCGCAGCGAAACGCCACCTCGCCCACCGTCAGGCCCGTTTCGCGCAGGAGCTGCGCCCCGCGACGCGTGCGCGACTCCCATACGTGCCGGATCGGCGTCGTCCCGAGATGGCGGCGAAACAGCTTCACGAGCTGCGCCGGCGAGACGCCCGCCTCCCGGGCCAGTGCCGGCAGGTCGACCGCCTGATGGCCGTCCTGCCCGATCCATTCCAACGCCCGCCGCAGGGCATCGGGTTCGTCCGGTTCGGTCTCCACTACCCGTGCGCCCGCAAACAGGTATTCCTGCAGGGTCGCCAGCCCGAGCGACTCCACCAGTCCCGGCGCCTGCTCGCCCACCGTGCGGGGCAGCGACAACCCCAGCTCCATGAGTTGTTCGAACCGCCGCGTGACCGGCAGCACGTCCGGCGCCGCCTCGCAGCTCCGGGCCAGTTCCCCCGTCACCATCGAGGGATGCACCGCGCACCAGGTATGGTGGGTCTTCCGCCGCTCGGAGAGCCGGAACAGCTCGCGCCGGCCCGGCCGGAAGAGCCCGACCTGCCCCGCCACCATCCGCACCTCCCGGCCGGCCACGTCCACCCGCGCGTGGCCCTCGATCAGCACCACCAACTGGTAATCCTGCTGCACCCGGGGACCACAGCTCCCGCCCGGCTCGTACACCACGTCGCCGAACTGCACCCGGGCCGAACGGGCCAAGCGTAGCCTTTTGGATATGTTTTGGAGAGCCATGTTGCTACACAAAGTCGCCGGAATATGCTAATAGGTATGACTGCCGCATGAATTCCGCAACCCTTGAGACTCCCCCCGCCGCCCCGCCGTCCCTCGTCATCGACCCCGGCGGCTTCGCCGGCACGCGCCAGGGCGCCTTCCCCAAGGTCCGCCCGCCGGGCTATTTCTCCCCCGATGCCGATCCGGCGGCGATCAAGGCGTTTTACCAGGCCAACGGCTATTTCGTGCTCGAGAACGGATTCACGCCCGCCGAGATCGAGACGCTCAAGCGCGAGACCACGCTCATCTGCCGCGGTGACCGCGGCGAACTGCCCGACCACCCGAAGGCCGACGCCGCCGAGCCCGACGAGTCCGTGCTGTCGCGCTTCCTCTGCATCCACTTTCCGCACAAGTGCTCGGACGTGATGCGCTTGGCCATCCACAACGTCCCCACGGTCAAGGCACTCACGACCATTATCGGCCCCAACGTGAAGTGCATGCAGTCGATGCTCTTCATCAAATCCTCCGGCAAGCCCGGCCAGGCCTGGCATCAGGACGAGGATTACATCGCCACCCGCGACCGCTCGCTCGTCGGCGCCTGGATCGCGATGGATCGCGCCACGACGGAAAACGGCTGCCTCTGGGTGATGCCCGGCTCGCACCGCGCCGGCATCCTCTGGGAGCAGCAGTGGCACGGCGACCGCCGCTTCGACTGCGCCTCTCAGTCGGTCGGGTTCCCCTACACCGACGACCAGTCCATCCCCGTCGAGGTCGAGGCCGGCTCCGTGGTCTTCTTCAACGGGTACCTGCTCCACCGCTCGATGCCCAACCAGGCGCCCGCCGGCACCTACCGGCGCTCGCTGGTCAACCACTATATGAGCTGCGAGTCGCACCTGCCGTGGGGCAAGCTGGCCGAGCACGAGCACATCGCGCACTTCGATTTCCGCGACGTGATCATCGTCGCCGGCCAGGATCCGTACGCTTGGAAAGGCTACGCCGATCTCAACCGCCCGAGCGTCCGCCCGAGCGGCCAGGGCGGCTGCGCCAAATGGGGCGGCGACCAGCTCAAGTACGAGGACGAGATCGAGGCGGCCGCGGCGAACGCCAAGCCGTAGGTCCTGGGCGTCAAAGGTGGAACGCGTTGCCCTCAACGCGTTGGCTGGGATGTTTGGTCTGGCTTCCCCAACCGGAGCCTTAGGGCAAGTGGCTCCTCCCTGAATTTCATCCGCCACGCCGCTTCGCTGTTGCGGGCGCAGGAAATTTGCCCGGACCATGGCCCCGTCTCCCTTTCCCCATGAGCACTCCCTCCCTCGCCCAGCAGCGCGCGTTCTTCGAGACCTTCGGCTTCCTCAAGCTGCCCGGCCTGCTCCGGGCCGAGGCCGGCCGGATCATCGCCGACTTCGAGTCGGTCTTCGTCACCCACGGCCTGAAGCATGACGGCACCCAGCGCACCTCCGTGGTCCCGTTCGTCGACCAGAGCGCCGGGCTCTGCGCGTTGCTCGACCATCCGGGCATCCTCGAGGCCGTCGGCAACCTCCTCGGCCCCGACTTCAACTACGTCAGCAGCGACGGCAATTACTACACCGGCGAGACCACCTGGCACCGCGACAGCAATTACCAGAGCAACAGCTACATCAAGCTGGCCCTCTACCTCGACCCCGTGACGAAGGACACCGGCTGCCTGCGCGTCATCCCCGGATCGCACACCGAGGCCGGTCTCGCCGTGTGGGGCGACGTGCAACTCCGCTCCGCCGAGAACAACTGGGGCCTGCACCAGCGCGAGCTGCCCGCATACCCGATCGAGAGCCAGCCGGGCGATGTGCTGCTCTTCAACCACCGCACGCTGCACGCCTCGTTTGGCGGCGGCACCCGCCGGCGCATGTTCACCATGAATCTCGGCCGCCGCGCCAAGACCTCCCCCGAGATCGACGACCTGATTTCCTACTGCGACTGGCACATGCTGGGTCACGGCTCCGGCCAGCCCTATGGCAAAATCATGCTCGAGACCGCGTCCGCCGCCCGGAAAGTCCACCTGACCCAGCCCTTCGATGTCTGGAACGCCAGCCTGGAACACAACCGGATCCGCAAGGCCCAGGGCACCACGGCGTGAGCCGGCCTAGTTTAACCACGAATGCACCCGAATCCCGGAAGCCCGCAGTCCCGAGCCGGCGAAGTGAAATAATCCCCGTGGCGTGACCCGCGGGATTATTGCGGGGATCCGGTTCTTATCCGTGTCCATTCGTGGTGGGACTGAATCGTTTCCGCCCGGGGTTTGGCCCTACTTCCAGAGCGCGAAATTCCACGTCAGCACCACGTAGCCGAGCAGGTGGTGCGGGGAACCGTTGGTGCGGTACAGCGCCGGGTTGATCGAGAGCGTCGGCGTGATGTTCCAGGTCACGCCCACAGTCGCCGAGTTCGCCGCGCCCGATTGGAAATCCATGGAAAACTGCAGCTTCGACGAGAGCACATGCCGGTACCCCAGCAGGAGCTCCGCCCGATGGTCGACGTCGATTGTCCCGACGATGAAATTGTCCGACTCCGCATAGTAGCCGTATTCGATCTCCGGCTGGGGCTGGCCGCCCAGGGTCGACCAGTTGAGCGCACCGGCCGTCAGCAGGTTGGGCCCCTGCTGCACGAGGTTGAACTCCGTGCTGAAGAACCCCTCGTTCGGCTTGAGCCCCTGGAACCACGCGGCCTCAAACCGCGGGGTGATCCCGAGCTCCAGCTGCAGCTGCTGGCTGTTGCCGATGAGCGTGTGCTGCGCCTGCGCGCTCAGCCCGAGGACCCCGGCCGGCTGGATGTCCGGCGTCACGATCTGGTTGAGACCCACGATGGTGGCGCCCACCCGGGGCCCGGACACGAGCAGGGCCAGACCCAGGAACCAGGCGGCATAACGCGGAGGGAAAAAATTCACCGGGACGGGAGGAGGGTCATGCCGGACGGAGCCCACAGCATCGTCGCTCCGGATGACAGGGGCGTGACGCGGCCGTGACATCCGGGTCACGCGGCCGGGGGCGGCGGATCCTCGTGGTGGTGGAGTTTGACGACATGCCGGCGCTGGTCGTGGCTGATGAGCTCGGCGTAGCGGCCCCAGCTCAGCAGCGTCCGGAACAGCGGGCGCGGCTTCTCGTGCGGCAGCGCCGTGTGCAGTTCGCGCAATAGTTCCTCCGACGGCAGGCAGTGCTCCGGCTGGACGCGGATCAGCCGCACCAGCAGCTCGAAGATCTTCAGCTTCATCAGCTGCTCGCGCACGATGTCGCGCTGGCGCTCGGTCGACGCCGCCACGAGCTCCCGGCCCAGCGCCGTCAGGCGCACGTCCTGGCCGGGCGTCTCGATGAACCCGAGCAGCTCGGCGGCCTTGATGACGCGGATGACCGCGCCAAACTCCTTGCCGAGCCGTTCCGAGATGTCGAAGACGTCGCACTCGGCGTCGCCCAGCAGCGACAGCAGGCCGAGCACCTCGCTGGGCGTGACGTAGGGCAGCGAGACCGGGGCGATCCGCCGGCGGGCGCCCTCCACCTCCGAGGTCACGACCTTCGTCACCTCGCCGGTGTCCGGCAGGTTGGTGCGCGTGAGGATCGCATGGAGCTTCTCGACGATGGCCCGGAATCCCGGGGCGTCGGGATCGCGCGGATAAGGCAGGTCCACCGGGACCACCACGTCGACCCGCCCCGGCTGCGTGGCCAGCACCACGATGCGCGTCGCAAAATAGACGGCCTCCACGATGTTGTGCGTGACCATCACCATGGTGCGCAGCGGATGCTCGGGGCTCGCGAGCAGCCGGCCGATCTCGTTGCGCAGCGTCTCGGCCGTGAGCACGTCGAGCGCGCTGAACGGTTCGTCCATGCAGAGCACCTCCGGCTCGGCGATCAGGGCGCGGGCGATGCCGACGCGCTGCTTCATGCCGCCGGAAAGTTCGCGCGGATACGCGTGCTCATACGCGCCGAGGCCGACGGTCTCGAGGACCTTCCCCAGCCGCGACTCCTGCTCCTCCGCCGGCAGCCGGCCGACCGGCAGCAGGACGTTCTGCCGCACGGTGAGCCAGGGAAAAAGGGCGAAATTCTGGAAGACCATCGCCACGCCCGGCGACACCCCGTGCAGCGGGATGCCGCGGTACAGCACCTCGCCGCGGGTGGGCTGGATCAGCCCGGCCATGATGCGGACCAGGGTGGACTTGCCGCAGCCCGACGGGCCCAGCAGCACGACCACGTCGCGCTCTGCCACGATCAGGTTGACGTCGCTCAGCACGAGCTCGTTTTCGGGGCTGCCGGCGGCGTACTCGTGGCAGACGCCGCGGAGTTCAATGAGGGTGAGGGGAGTTTCGGGCATGGCTCAGGTGAGGAAGCGGCAGCGTTCGTTGGCAAAGACCTGGAGGCGTTTCCAGAGGGACCGGTTGATCCCGACGACCACCAGCGCCATGACCAGCACGGCGGCGGCGAGCCGCGGGAAATTGCCGTCGTTGGTCGCGCGGCTGATGTAGGCGCCCAGTCCGGTGGCCTGGTAGAGCTTGTCGCCGATCTGGACGTACTCGGACACGATCGTGGCGTTCCACGCGCCGCCCGCCGCGGTGATCCAGCCGGTGACCAGCCCGGGAAAGACCGCCGGCAGCAGGAATTGCCGCCAGCGCCGCCAGCCGGAGAGCCGCAGCACCTCGGCGCAGCTGACGATGTCGTTGGGAATCGCGGAGGATGCCGCAGCGACGTTGAAGAGGATGTACCATTGCGTGCCCATCATGATGAGCGGCACCGAGCCCCACTGGAGGCTGCCGCCGGTCCGCAGCACGAGGAGCAGGATCCAGGGATAGATCATCGGCGCCGGAAACGAGGCCACGAACTGGATGAAGGGCTGCAGCCGGCTCGAGAGCTTCGGGTTCAGGCCGATCCAGACGCCCAGCGGCACGGTCCACAGCGTGCCGAGCGCCACCGCCGCGAGCACGCGCAGGAAACTCAGCCCGGTGTTGCTGAGAATCTCCATCCAGTCGGCCGGATGGACGCGGGCCAGGAGCGACACCAGCTGCACCCCGCCCCAGGCCATGGCCCCCAGCAAGGCGGCGATCAGGAGGTAATAAACCGCGCGAAACGTCCGGCCGGAGGCCGCCGGAGCGGCGGCCGCATCCTCCAGGGCGGTGGCCGGCGGCGGGCCCGGTACCGCGCTCAGCGGCGCCAGCCAGCGGCCGAGGCGGTGCGTGGCCGCCTGCATCGCCCGCGAACGCGCCAGCCACCGCTGCCAGCCCGGCTGGTCGGTCCGCCCGGACCCGAAGTCGTCCATCTTGAACTTGCGCGACCACACCACCAGCGGCCACCAGACCAGCCGGTCAACCACGACGATGACGACGCCCATCGCCACGACCCCGAGCAGCTGCGCCCGCACGTCGCCGCGCTCGATCGCCACGCTCATGTAGGAGCCGATGCCCGGCACGCGGAAATCCTGGTCGCCCAGCTTGAAGGCCTCGGTGATGCTGAGAAAAAACCAGCCGCCCGCCATCGAGACCATGCTGTTGTAGAGCAGCCCTTGCGCGCCAAAGGGCAGCTCCATCTTGAGGAACCGGTGCCACCATTTGAACCCGTACAGCCGGCCGAGCATCCGGTAGTCCGCCGGAACGCCGCACAGCGAGTCGTAGTAGCTGAACGCCATGTTCCAGACCTGGCCCGTGAAGATCATGATCACGCACGAGAGCTCGAGGCCCGTGTTGCTGTGCGGAAACAGCGCCACCAGCGCCAGCACCAGCCCCGGCAGGAAGCCGAGGACCGGCACGCTCTGCAGCACGTCCAGCGCCGGCAGGATGTAGCGGCGGGCCCGCGCGTCGTAGAACGCCCAGGACGCCACCACGAGCGTGAAGAGCAGGGAGAAGAAATAGGCGATCCAGCCGCGGGCCAGGGAGAACAGCGCGTACACCGGCAGCGCCCGGGCCGAGAGGTCGATCTCGACGGTCTGGTGCAGCGGCTGCCGCCACTGCGCCACCACCTCCACCCCGCCCAGCAGCAGCGCGGCCACCCCGAGCACCACCAGCGCCTCGAACCAGATGGCCGGACGTTCTCGCTCGGGGCGGGATAGCGTGACGGTCATGCTCATGGGGAATGGAATCAGGCGGTCAAATGAGGTGGTAGGCCCCGCGGGCCATGAGCACCACGCCGAGCAGGATCAGGAGGCTGGAGGAAAGATACGGCGCATTGCGAGCCAGAGCACTCAAGTGCCCGGATTTTCTTGCGAGGCGGCTCGCGCCCCAGGCCGCCACCACGCCCACCGCCACCAGGGTCACCGCCAGGCCCAGGCTGAACGCCGCCACCAGGGCAAATCCCAAGGTGATCCGTTTCAGCTGGAGGCAGATCAGCAGCACCGAGCACGCGGCCGGGCACGGCATCAGCCCGCCCGTCAGGCCGAACAGGATGATCTGGGCGGTCGTCACGGGCCGGCTGCCGTCAAACCGCCGCCGGATGTCGGCCGCGTGGGCCGCGGCATGGGCATCCATTTCCTCGCCGCCGCCGGCTTCATGCCCGTGGGTGCACTCATGAAATTCCAGCTCGCCGGTGAACCCGCCCTGCGGACCATACACGGAGACCTCCGCGGTGAATTCGTGCGGCTCCGGGATGGTTTCCCGGCTCTCCCAGCCGCCGCCGGTGAACTCGAGCTTGAAAACCTCCGCCGGTCCCCCGCCGCGGCGCAGGGTGACCACCGCCGCCCCGGCCTGGGCGCCCGCCGGCACCGTGAGCCGCCAGCGGGCCGGGCCGGCGGCTTCATCGATCTTCAGGGCCACCTCGCCCCAGGGACTGGCCAGGGAACGGGCCTCCTCAGGGGCGTGAGCGTGATCATGCGCGTGTCCCCCGCGGTCCCGCCGGATCCGCGCCAGCGTCCACAGCGCCAGCCCGATCACCACCGCGCCCGTGCCGAGCTGCAGGTAGGGCTCCGTCGCCTCGACGTTCCACTGGCTCCCATAGTGCAGGGCGAGCCCCACCAGCCCCCAGATAACCAGGGTGTGGGAAAACGCCGCCGCCAGCCCGAGCAGGAACGCCTGCGCCACCGTGCCGCGGACCGCGACGATGAAGGCCGCCATCATGGTCTTGGAGTGGCCGGGCTCCAGCCCGTGCAGCGCGCCCAGCAGCACGGCCGCGGGCAGGTAGAGCCAGCCGACCGTGGGCCCGGACAACGGGAGAAACGCCAGGAGCATTGGAGGATGATACCCCCTCCCCCCATGTTACGGCAAACCCAAAAATTGCGTTTGTGTGACGGCCAGGTGCCGTTAGGGTCACGTTCATGTCCCACGACTCCCCCCACCCCGACGCGGAGCGCCGCGCGCTGCAGCTCCGGTTGCGCCGGGTGGCCGGCCAGCTCCGGGGCATCGAGGCGATGCTCGACCGGGAGTGCGGCTGCGCCGAGATCCTCAACCAGCTGGTGTCGGCCCGGCGCGCCCTCAAGTCGCTCTCCGAGAAAATCATTCACCAGCACCTGCACCACAGCATCAAGCAGGCTGCCCGCGAGGATTCTGGCCGCCGCGCCCTCCGCGAGCTGGTCGAGGTGCTCGAACGCTACATCGAGTGAAGTTTCCCCGCTTGGTTTGAATCGCCAAGACGCGAAGGTGCAACGGTCCGGGGAAAGTTCACCACGAAGCACGCGAAGACCAAGCCTTCCCGCGAATCACGGGAATTTTGCGCGGATGCTCTCCGGGGAACGGACCCGGAGCTCCGTTCTTCCGCAAGCCATCCTCCGAGGCAGGGCGGGGCCGCTGGGACCGCCGGTGGAAATTGGCGCGCATCGTCCAGGTTGGTCGCGGGCTACCTGGCCCACGCGCTCCGCCTTCCGCCATTCCGCGCTCCCCTTTCGTGTCCATTCGTGTTCATTCGTGGTTCAAAGGTACCCTCTATCCCAGTCCGGTCGCGCCTTACCCCACCCCATGACCGCTTCCCGCCGCGATTTCCTCCGCGCCACTGCGCTCGGCGCGACCGCCGCCACGGTCCTGCCCCGGCTGCTCGCCGCGGCGGACAACCCGGCCGCCGCCGACTCCGCCCTTCCCGCCTCGCCGGCTAGGGCCGCGCTGCTGGCGCATCACCGCAACCTGTTCAACGGCGACACCTGCGTTTATTTCTACAATCCCGAACGCTGGCAGCCCGAGGGCGGCCCCTTCTCCGCCCGGGCCATCCACCGTTATGTCGGGACCCTGCGAGACAGCGGCATCGACACCTTCCTGATCAACGCCAACGCCTCGAAGGCGTGGTATCCGAGCAAGACCCTGCCGACCATCCTCGACGGCTACCACCGGGGCGACCGCGAGTTTTTCCGCGGCCACGCCATCTGCGCCGGCTTCACGCAGCCCGCGGAGGTCGAGGCGTACCTCGACACCTCCGTGCTCTTCTTCAACCGCTACCTCGACCTTGTCGAGGCGGGCACCGACTGGCTCGCCGAAACCTCCGTGGCCTGCCGGCGGCACGGCGTGGCGCCCTGGGTCAGCATCCGGATGAACGACCTGCACGGTCACCGCAATTTCCCGGGCAGCTTCTTCAACCACCCGCTGCTCAAGCGCCCGGAAATGCGGCTGCACCGCAGCACCTACCCGTCCATGGCCGGCGACCTTACCTATCGCGAGGGCCTCAACTACGGCCTCAAGGAAGTGCGGGACGCGATGTTCGCGCAGATCCGCGAGGTGGTGGAGGATTATGACTTCGACGGGCTCGAGCTGGACTGGTGGCGCAACCCGCTGTGCTGCGAGCCGAAGGCCGACGACGCCACGGTGGCGATGATGACGGACTGGTTCCGTTCCGTGCGCGCCCTCACGCGGCGCCGGGCGGCGCGAAACGGCCGCCCGTATCATTTCGGCCTGCGCATTCCCGGCCGGCTCGAAACGCTGCGGAGCATCGGCATTGATGTCGTGACGCTCGGCCGCGAGGGCACGCTTGATTTCATCTGCCCGTCCGGCTTCTGGCGCACCACGTGGGACATGCCGCACGATGAGCTCCGGCGCCAGGTCGGCGAACACCCCGCCATCTACGGCGTCATCGAGGACGGGGCGAATGCCATTCCCACCCTGGCACCGTCGCTCAAGGTGACGCGCGACATCCGCTATATTTCCGCCAGCCGCGAGATGCTCCAGGCCAATGCCGCCGGCAAGCTCGTGCTGGGGGCGGACGGGATCGAGTGGTTCAACTTCTACTGCACCGACCAGGCCCGCATCCCGGGGCTGGTCTCGAACTACGCGTTCCTCCGCGACATCCACCGTCTCGACTACCTGCGCGGCCGGCCGAAACACTACGCCTTCGCCGACCGCGGATTTTCCGGCTTGGCGCAGCCGCCCTTCGAGGCGCCGCCCCAGCTGCCCGTGATCCTGGAGCACACCTGGCGCCAGGCGTTCCGGTTGCCGATGTGCGCGGAGCCGGCGGACCGCGGCCTGCGGCTGGTCATCCAGGTCGCGCTGAAAAAATCCGATCCCACCGGCGACCTGCCCGTCGTGTTCAATGCCAGCTGGCCCAACGCCGCGCGCACGGCGACCGAACGCCTGCTGTTTCCCTGCGGGCCGCTCACGCACCACACGCCCGATCGCGCCGCCTATAATTACGAATTTCCCGTCGCCCTCATCCGCGACGGCTGGAACGAGATCGTCCTGGAAAACGGCGCCGGCCAGCCGGTCACCATCGCCAGCCTCGAACTGGCCGTGATGCCCGCGGTTTGACCGCCACGGCGGCTCCGACCGGGCCGCAGCTGGAATTAACCCTCGCCCGGCGCCGATGGGCTGCGCTATCTGGACGGCGCATGAGGGAACTCGCCCCTGGTTCTCGGTGGCTTGCGTGGTGCCTGCTGGCCGTGACGGCCGCGGCCGCGCCGCCTGTTGCCGGCGTGCCGGCGGGCTGGCGAGAGCTCACCCTCCTCAATGCCAACGCGGCCCATGACCTGTTCTCCACCGCCGTGGCCGCCGATTCGTCCAACCGCCCGGCCCGCCTCGGCCTGGCGGTCTCGCTCCTCGGCGTCCAGCCCCGCACCGACGGCACCATCGCGGCCGCCGCCGAGATGTTCACGGCCCTGCGGGCTGAAAACGCGGATGACGACGAGGGCATCGGCGCGGCCTACTACCTCGCCCGCATCCAGCAATTGCACCGCTCCACGCCGGACCGGCAGGCCGCGGTGGAGGCCTATCGCGCGCTCCTGGCCGCCCATCCGGACAACCACTACGCGCAGATGGCCGCGCCGAAGCTCGCGGTGCTCTTGCTTTACGACGACGTGGCACCGGACGAGTGGGAGCGCCGGGTGGCCGAGATCGGGTCCCTGCTCCCGCGGCTCACCACGGCCGAGGCCGTGCGTGACACCCGGCTCGTGCTCGCCGGCGCCCTGATCCGGCTGCGCCGCGACCACGCGCGCTCCTACCCGCTCGTCACCGCCTGCCTCGACGCCAACCTCGTGAACCGGCTCCCGCATCTCAACACCCTCCTGCTGCAGGCGGCCGAGTCCGCCCGGCAGCTGGGCAAGACGTCCGCAGCCGTCGCGTATTACCGCAGGTTCCTCGACGACTTTCCCCGCGACATCAAGGCCGACGAAGTCCGCCGCCGGCTGGACGCTTTGGCACCTCGCGCCCACCCATGATCCGCGCGCGCTGGTTTTATCGGCTCGGGTTCCTGCTGCTGGCCGCGGCCTTTGCCTGCGGCGGCTGGCGGCTGGTGAAGCGCACCCGGCCCGGACGGGCGGGCGGCCCGATCACCCTGACCTTCGCCCACTGGCAGCTGGAGGGCACCACCCGCCAGGCGTTCGACGCGCTCGCCCGGGATTATGAGAAGCTCCACCCCGACATCCGCATCGAGCAACTGGCCATCCCGTTGTCCGTCTATTCCAGCTGGGGCACGACCCACGTGGTCGGCGGGGTCGCACCCGATCTGGTCGAACTGGGCCGGAACCTCGGCGGCCGGCGCATCCTCCCGTATTTCCTGCCGATCACCGATGAGATCAACCGGCCCAATCCCTACAACGCCGGCACCCCGCTCGCCGGCGTGGCGTGGCGCAACACCTTCGTCGACGGCATGGAGGCGGCGTTCGACCCCCAGTCGTTCGACTGCTACGGGGCCTCGGTCTTCGCCAACACCTTCCGGATTTACTACAATGCCGACCTGCTGCGCGAAATCACCGGCCAGGCCGAGCCGCCGCGCACCTTCGAGCAGTTCACCGACCTCTGCCGGCAGGTCCGGGCCTTCGCCGCGCGCACCGGCCGGCCGGTCCTGCCGTTCGCCGGCTCCCGGATCGAAGCCCCGCTCCTGATGGATGACCTGGCGACCGGGCAGCTCCAGCGGCTGACGAGCCGGCTGAATCCCGGGGTTTATTTCCCGGTCGGTTACGGCGATTTTTTCCTCTCGTACCTGAACCACGAATGGACGCTGGACGATCCCGCCATGCGCAGCGCCATCGAGCTGATCCGGCGCGTCGGGGCGGAAATGCCGGATAACTTCATGCAGTACGGCCGCGACGACTCGCTCTTTTATTTTGTCCAGGGCCGCGCGCTGATGATGGCGGGCTATGCCCAGGACGGCACCAGCATCAGCAGCCAGGCCCCCTTTCCCGTCCGGGTGTTCAAGAATCCCGCGCCCCGGCCGCAGGACCGCGAGTTCGGCGGCAACATGGTCGGGCCCAATGCGGAGCGGTTGAGCAGCTACGGCGCGTTCGGCATCGCGCGGGCGTCCCTGCACCCGCAGGAGGCGCTGGATTTTCTCCAGTTCCTCACGAGTTTCGCGGCCGATCAAAAATTCGTGCGGATCAGCGGCTTCCTCCCCGTCCTCGTGGGCATCCAGGCAACGGGCCTGACCCGCGACTTCATGCCGAGCAGCCGCGGCTTTCCGCCCGGCCCCTACCCGGTCTTCCTCTTCACCAACACCGGCCAGGTCATCCAGCGCCTGGAATACCTGATGATCGGCCCGGAGGCCGACCAGGCTGCGTTCTTTGCGGCCTTGAAGCGCGAGCTGCCGGGCGCCATGCGCGAGGAGGTGTCGGGCGGGCTGCGCAACCTCATCCAGACGCTCCAACTCAATGACACCGCGATCGAGGCCGTGCACCAGCTGCAGCGCGCCGATCCCGCCAACCTCAGCCTGCAGCGCAAATACCAGGGCATGGTCGAGACCCAGAACGAGCAGGAAGCCACCGCCTACTACACCGAGCTGCGCCTGCGTCGGGCCGCCCGCCTGCCTCTCCCCTAACACTTCCCGTCTCCCAGCCATGTTCAACGATCCCTGCACGCCCCGCTCCCTTCTCACCCGCGCCATGGACGGCACCACCCTCCGTCCCCTGGTGGTCCCGGCCGCCGACTTCCATCCGCAGCCGACCATCGCCGACCGCGCGGCGTGGGATCACCTGCCCCCGGCCATCCGCACCGCGTTCATCGCCGCCGGCGAGAAACGCCTGGGTGAGCCGTGGGAAATCCTCCGCGCCACCGTGCAGCTCGGGTTCGTGCGCACCGGCAACCGCAGCGAGTTCGAGGCGCCCCATGCGGCCCGCCGTTACCGGCTCGGCGAGCTGGTCCTCGCCGAGTGCGCCGAAAACCGCGGCCGTTTTCTCGACGCCATCGCCGACGGCCTCTGGCTGATCTGCGAGGAAACCTACTGGGGCGGCGCCGCCCACCTGTTCATGCAGCGGCGCGGGCTCGGCCTGCCGGACGTGACCGAGCCCACCTTCGACCTCGGCGTGGGCGAGACCGCCGCACTTCTCGCCTGGACGTGGTACCTGCTCGGCGACCGGCTCGACGCCGTCAGCCCGCTCATCCGCGAACGCGTGCGCGGGGAGCTCGAGCGCCGCGTGCTGACGCCGTGCCTCGACCGCGACGACTTCTGGTGGATGGGCTGGCACCGGGACAACCGGCCGGTCAACAACTGGAACCCGTGGTGCTGCTCCGCCTGGCTCACCTGCATCCTGCTGCTCGAGACCGATCATGACCGCCGCACCCGCGGGCTGCACAAGGTCATGCGCATCCTCGACATCTTCATCGACCACCAGCCCGCCGACGGCGGCTGCGACGAGGGCCCGAACTACTGGTCGCGCGCCGCCGGCAGCCTGTTCGAATGCCTCGAGCTCCTGCACGCCGCCACCGCGGGCGCCGTCAACCTTTACCACGAGCCGCTCATCCGGGAGATGGGCCGCTTCGTGCAGCGCACGCACATCCACGGGCTGTGGTTTGTGAACTTCGCCGACTCCCCGGTCCGCCCCGGCACCGAGGCCATCATCCTCCACCTCTACGGCCGCCGCATCGGCGACCCGGCGCTCGCGGCGTTTGGCTCGTGGCTCTTCCAGCAGCGGCGCGGCGACCTCCAGATCGGGGGCTCGATCGGCCGCATGCTGCCCCGGCTGTGGGCCGACGCCGACCTCAACGACCCCGCCGCCCGCCCGCCGCTGTACCGCGACATCTGGCTGCCGGAGCTGCAGATCATGACGGCCCGCGACCGCGCCGGCTCGAGCGAGGGATTTTTCCTCGCCGCCAAGGGCGGCCACAACGAGGAGAGCCACAATCACAACGACCTCGGCTCCTTCCTGACCTACCTGGACGGCTGGCCGCTGCTCATCGACATTGGCGTCGAGACCTACACCCGGAAAACCTTCCTGCCGAAGCTGCGCTACGAGATCTGGACCATGCAGTCGCAGTGGCACAACCTGCCCACCGTCAATGGCGAGCTGCAGCAGGACGGCCGGGAGTTCGCCGCGCGGGACGCAGGCTATGCCTGCACCGACGGAGCCGCGACCCTGCAGCTTGAAATCGCCGGAGCCTGGCCGAAATCCGCCGGCCTCCGCACGTGGATCCGCACCCTCCGCCTCGAGCGCGGACAGGGCGTGACGGTGACCGACGACTACCGGCTCGACACCGTCCGCGCGCCCGCGGTGTTCAATTTCATCACGTCGCGCCCGGTCAACCTGACCACGCCCGGCACGGTCAGGCTGGGGGCCTTCCCGGAGGCTCCCGGCAGCCGCGGCGCCGTGCTCGCGTACGATGCTTCCGCCTTCACGGCGGAGCTCGACGACATCGAGGTCACCGACCCGTGGCTGCGGACCAACTGGCAGCGGATCTACCGCGTGCGCCTCACCGAGCGCACGCCCGCCCTCCAAGCCCGCCGCGAGTTCCACCTCACCGCGGCGAGCTGATCCCGGTCACCCGCGAATTTCGCCAACCCACGTCCGCTCAGGCGGATCTCATTCGCGCTGCTTAGTGTGCTTCGCGGGCAGTGGCTTTGACCGCTTCACCCTTTCGCGGTCAGCTCGTCGTAAGCCACGCTCAGGTTGCCCTGCAGGCGGTTGGGCAGCGGGGCGTGGAAATCGTCGAAGCCGGGAAAGTTCTCCAGCGCCACGATCGCGGACTTGGCCTTCCCGGCCGCAATGCCCTGCTGCACGTGCGCCAGCAGCGCGCTGAAATAATCGCGCAGCACGAGGAGTTCATCCCGCTGCACTGTGACGCCGAATTTCGGGTTGCCGTGCCCGCAGAGGTAGATCGCGTCCGCCGGGTAGGTTTTCACCACTTCCTCCAGCCGCGCGATCCAGCCCCGGATGGTCGCCCCGGCCGGCCGGTCGATCACGGGATAGAGGCGATTGAACCCCAGGTCGCCCACGTGGACGACGTTCGCCTGCTCGAAATGGATGACCACGTCGCCGCTGGTGTGGGCCGGGCCGAAATACCGGGCGGTCACGATCTCGTCGCCAAAATCGCGGCGCCAGACGTCGGTGAACGTGGTGTCGGGGTAGGTCTGGTGGCTGAGGTCGAACCCACCGCCCGCGTTGGATGCCGCCTTGGCCGCCCGCTCCGCCGCCGCGGCCATGAGCTTGGGCACGTTCGCCTGCGCCACGATTGTACGCGTGGCGGGCTTGAAGATGCCGTTGCCGCCCGTGTGGTCCGCGTGGTGATGCGTGTTGATCACGGCGTCGAGCACCCGGCCGCCGCGCCCCGGCAGTCCGGCCAGGCAGATGGCCGCCGTCTCGGGGAACTGCGTGTCGACGACGACCAGCGCATCCTTGGTGGAGAGCCAGCCGATCGTGCCGCCGCGCCCGGTGAAAATACCCACGCCGCGCCGCAACGGACGGAATTCGGTCACCAGCGGGGCCGAGGGACCGGCCGGCGTGGTGACCGGGACCATGGGCTTGGACACGGAGGCAGGCTGGGCGAAGAGCGAGGAGCGGGCCCAGAGGCCCGCGGAGGCGAGAAGCGACGAACGGACAATGAAATCGCGGCGGTTCATGGCCGCACTTTACCCGCCAACTCCCGCGAATGAACGCTAATTTTGAGGAATCTCTTCCGGAGGAGGGGCATTTCAGAACTGATTGCCCTTCTGAACGAAGCAAAGCAGGACAACCCTCGGGACCATGGCTTTGCGCAAAAGCCCCGGCGTGGCGGGCGGCTCCAACAAATCCTGTAACCTTTCCGGCCCTCGCCGGTTCTCTTGGCATCCAGCCATGCCTTCCTTTCCCGCCCGTGATTTCCGCCTATCCAGATATTCGTGCCGAATCGGTTCCGTTCGTGTTTAACTCCGCGCCTGACGCCGTGGACGCCGCGACCGACACCCTTTCCGACCATGAGCTGATGCTCGCCGTGCGTGACGGCGAACTCGATGCGCTCGGCGATCTCTTCGAACGCCACCATGGGCCGCTGTATGGGTTCCTCGTGAAGGTCACCGGTCAGCGCACCGCAGCCGAGGACATCGCTCAGACCGTCTTTCAGCGGATGCTGAAATACCGCCATACCTACCGCGACGACGGCAGCTTCACCGCCTGGATGTACCACCTCGCCCGCCGCTGCGCCTCCGACCACTTCCGCAAGAGCAACGCCGCCCCCGCCGCCACCGACCCCTCCCAGCTGCAGGATCACGCCGACGACACCCCGAACGCCGGAGACCGCGCCGCCACCCGCGATGATCACGCCCTGCTTCATTCCGCCCTGGGCCGGCTCGACCGCGATGACCGCGAGGTCCTGCTCCTCAGCCGCTTCCAGGAACTCTCCTTCGCCGAGATCGCCACCATCCTCGAATGCTCCGTCGGCGCCGCCAAGGTCCGCGCCCACCGCGCGCTCCGGGAGCTCCGCGACACCTATTTCCAATTGCAAAAGGAGAAACTCACATGAACTGCACCCACGCCCAGGAGCGCTTCGCCGATGTGCTCGACGGCCGCCTCGCCGCCGCCGACACCGCCGAGGTGCGCGCCCATCTCGCCTCCTGCCCCGACTGCCAGCGGGAGTATTCCGCGCTCGCCCAGACCCTCGCCGCGCTCGACACCCTGCCCGCCGCCCGGCCCGGTCCCGCCCTGCGCAAGAATTTCTACGCCATGCTGGAGGAGGAGAAAAACTCCGCCGCCAGCGTCGCCGCCGCCACGGCCCGGCATCGCCACCAGACGCGCGCCTCCCTCTGGCGCTGGATCCTCACGCCCGCGACCGCCGCGGTGCTCGCCCTCGGCGGATTCCTGCTCGGCACGCGCTTTGCCACCCCGACCCCCGCCGCGGCGCCGGGCCCCGACCCCGCCACCGCCAGGCTCATCGCCGATCTGCAGGCGCGGGTCGAATCCGTCGGCCAGCTCGTCGGCATGTCCCTGCTCCAGCAGCGCTCCACCAGCGAGCGCCTGCAGACCGTGCTCGCCACGCTAGATAAGAAAAATCCGGACCAGAAGATGATCTCCGACCTGATCGGCTCCCTCGCCCTCGACCCGAGCACCAATGTCCGCCTCTCCGCCCTGGACGCGCTTTATCCGCACGCCAACCAGCCGATCGTCCGCTCCGGCGTGCTCGCCACGCTGCCCCGCGAGCAGAACCCGCTGGTGCAGGTCGCCATGATCGACTTCCTCGTCGCCGCGCGCGACCGCGACGCCGCCCCTGAATTCGAGCGGATTATCCGCAACGACACGATCGACCAGCAAGTCCGGGACGCCGCCAAGCGCGGCCTCGCCCAGCTCTGACCCTTTCCACCACCCCCGACCGGTCGCTGCGAACGATCCCACCCGTCATCTCCTCCCTCCTCCCATGAAAAACGTCCGCCTGTTTGCTCCCTTTCTCGCCGCCGCTGCCTTCGCCGTGCTTCCGCCCGGCACCGCCCGCGCGAACGAGAACGAAACCACCACCATCAAGTTCTCCGATCCGTCCCGCCCCGGCACGATCCGGATCAACCTCGCCAACGGCGACCTCCATGTCCGGGGCACCGACGCCGCCGAGGTCACTGTCCAGACCGACCTGAAGCCCGAGGCGCCGGCCCTCCGCAAGGACGGCCTGCGCGTCCTCACCTCCTCGTCGAGCTACTCGCTGAGCGAAAAAAACAACGTCGTCACGCTCAGCTACGGCACCGAGGCCTGGTCCGGCGGCGGCGGCGACTTCATCCTGACCGTCCCCCGCAGCACCGCCGTCATCATCAACAACAACTATGGCGGCGGCGGGGACATCCATGTCGCCGGCGTGACCGGCAACATCGAGATCAAGAGCCTCAACGGCGAGATCGTCCTTAACGACATCGCCGGCGCCGCGCTCGTCGAGACGATCAACGGCGAGATCAACGCCACCGTGCACGAGCTCGTCGACGGCAAGCCTCTCTCCTTCGCCTCCATGAACGGCGAGGTGGCGCTCCATCTGCCCGTCAATGCGAAGGCCAACGTACGGCTCCGCACCCAGAACGGCTCCATTCTGACGGATTTCGACGAGAAGGCCCTGGTGACCAAGACCGAGTCCGTCCGCACCAGCGGCCACACCCATGCCTCGCACGTGGCGATCGGCGCCGACACCTCAATCAACGGCATCAACTCGCCCGAAGTGCGCGAAGCCGTCCGCGAGGCGGTCCGCGCCAGTGCCGAGGCCGCCCACGAGGCCGCCGCCGCCATCAAGGAGGCCGCCATCGCCGCGCGGGACGCGGCCCGCGAGGCCCAACGCGAGACGGCCCGCGAGGGCAAGGATGACGATGACGACGGCCCCATGGCGCCCATCGCACCCATGGCTCCGCTGCCCCCGATGACCGGCGGCAAGATCGTCACCGGCACGCTCAACGGCGGCGGCCCGGAGATTCGCGTCGCCACCATGAACGGCGACGTGACCCTGCGGAAGATCGGGGAGAAGAAGTAATACAGGACGAGGTCGCCGACCCCGCCGGTTTGAAAGTCCGGGCGAATCCTCCGGATGGGCCGCGCTCAGTCCGCACCCGGCTCATCCGGAGGATTCGCCCCACCCGGTGAGTTCATCCCGGCCGCAAGCTTTGCCTTTTCTGAGCCGCCTGCTTTCGTCGCCGGCGTGTCCGACCACGCGTCTCATGATTACGCCGCCACGCCGCGCGCCTGTCGGAATTGTTCGGCGGCACTCTCCGGACCTTTTTGTTCTCAGTGCGGCCAGCCGGACGTCGATTACCACCGGTCGTTTCACTACCTCTTCCACGACCTGCTGGAGAACGTCTTTCATTTCGAGGGGAAAGTCTTCGTTACCGTCGCCCGGCTGCTCACCCAACCCGGCCGCCTCACCCTTGAGTTCATCGCCGGCCGCCGGGCCAGCCAGCTGAATCCGCTGCGGTTTTATATTTTCGTCAGCGTCCTGTTTTTTCTCGGGCTGTCGCTGCTGAACCACGGCCACCTGGTCGACTTCGACCGCCAGCAGGTCAACCGGCTTCAGGGTGAGCTCACGGGACCCGCGGACGGCGCGGCCGCGAAAACCGTCCCGCCGGGCAAGGTCCACACCAAGATCACCATCAACCGGGATTCCGCGCTTGGGCGCAGCCTCGTCACCAAGCTCCAGTCGGGCGAACTGACCCTGGGCGACATCTGGGAAAAACTGGAGCATCGCGTGCCCACCCTGCTGTTTCTCGGCGTCCCGCTCTTTGCGCTGTTCCTGAAGATCCTCTACCGGCGCTCCGGCCGCTATTACGTGGAGCACCTGATTTTCTCGCTGCATTTGCACACCTGGGACTTTCTCGTCTGCATGGTCGGCACCGGCTACTTGAAACTCGCCGGGCTCGGGCCCAATTGGCTGGAAACGCTCTGCGCATGGGCACTGGCCCTCTGGTCCCTGGGCTACCTTTTCCGCTCCTTCCGCGTCATCTATGGCGAAGGCCGCATCAAGACGGCCCTCAAGCTGGCCGTGCTCGGCCTCGTCCACAGTTTCGCCCTGCTATCCGTGGCGCTCCTGCTGGCGGCCGGCACGGTGGCCTGGCTCGCGGCGGAATAAACTTCACGGAACCGCGGGCCGGGGCGGCGGACACACCACCGGCACGAGCCCGGCTTATGCGGGAACGGTGCAACGATTATACCCACCGGCCCGTATTTCCATTTACCTCAAAGATTCCACTGTGCTTCACTGACTCTTTTGCCGATTACACCCAGCCCATGCTCGCTCCTGTCATAGTCATCGCGCTCCTCACCGCCCTGGTGGCAACCGAACCCGATTCGTCGGGCCGGGGCGATGCCTAGCCGTTTGTCGGGCAGTTGTTTGGGTTAACTGCAATGAGGCGGGCGGCCCGCCAACCTGGCAATGACGCGCCCTTGCACTCCGCGCCGCTTTATTTTGCGCTGGAGGACCGAACTTGTGACTCCTCCTCGTTTCCTGCGCGCCCTCTCCTCATCCAACTACCGGAGGTATTTCATCGGCCAGTGTGTGTCCTTGATGGGCAATTGGATGACGACCACGGCGGCGCTGTGGCTGGTCTATCAGTTGTCCGGCAGTCCGTGGCACGTCGGGCTCGTCGGCTTTGCGAACCAGATTCCCGTGCTCATCCTCGCGCCGTTTGCGGGCGTCTGGGTTGACCGGCTCGACTCGCTCCGTCTGGTGCGGTTCACGCAGGCGCTCTCCATGCTGCAATCCGCCGCGCTGGCCGGGCTGACTCTCACCGGTCACATGACCGTGCCGTGGCTCGTCTCGCTCTGCCTGGTCCAGGGCGTGATCAACGCCCTCGACTGGCCCGCGCGGCAGGCCCTCACCTATCCCCTCGCGGGCGATCCGGCGCTGCTGGAGAACGTCATCGTCCTCAATTCGATCACCTTCAATCTCGCGCGCCTGTTCGGCCCGGCGATCGCGGGGATGATCATCGCGGCGACCAACCCCGGCATCTGCTTCGCGGTCGACGCCCTCACCTACCTCGCCGTGCTCGTCGCCCTCGCCGGGGTGAAGCTCCCGGCCCGTCCCGCCCGCACCGCGGCCGCCCATCCGTTCGCCGACCTGCGCGAGGGCGTGCGCTATGCGCTGCACCATCCGGTCATCCGGCGCGTCCTGCTCATGGTGCCGGTCATCGGGCTCGTGGGCTTCGCCCACAGCATCCTGGCGCCGGTCTTCGCGGAAAAAATCTACCACGGCGATGCACGCACCTTCGGCTTCCTCCTCTCGGCCACCGGCATCGGCGCCCTGCTGGCGGGGCTGTCGCTGACGCTGCGCGCCTCGCCCGCCGGCCTCGAGCGCATCGTCGCGCTGGGCGCGGCCGTCGGCGGCACCGGCCTGGCGGGCATGGCGCTCGCGCCTTCCTTTGCCTTCGCCGTGCCGTGCTTTGCGGCGGCCGGGGCCGGCGGCGTGCTGGTCATGGCCTCCGGCAACACCCTCCTGCAGGCCACCGTGGATCACGACAAGCGCGGCCGCGTCATGGCGCTCTTCACCACCGGCCAGAGCATGTTCCCCCTCGGCAGCCTGCTGGCCGGCGCCGCCGCCTCGGCCTTCGGCGCACCCGCCACCATCGCCGTCTGCGGCGCCATCTGCCTCACGGCGGCCGGCGTGTTTTACCGGGCCACGCAGCGGGTCACTTTGTAGCCGCCGGCGACGAGACGGGACCATGCATCCGGATCCCGGCATCCGCGCGTAACAGCGGCAATCGTCCCGTTTCCACCCTTTCACTGCATACTTGCCTGCCGGCCAGATTCCCTTGCCATCCCGCCAGTCCATGACGGTCTCACCCGCTTCCCGCCTTCCTCCCTTCCGCCGCGCGCTCGCGGCCTTCGTGCAGTGGTTTGATTCCGACCATGCACCCGGCGGCGCGGAGAAGATGCGCGCCGAGCCCGACCGGGTCGACTGGGTCCGCTGCATTCCCTTCATCATCCTCCACGCCGGCTGCCTCGGCGTCCTCTGGACGGGCTGGAGCCCGTTCGCGGTCGGGTGCGCGGTGGCGCTTTATTTTCTGCGCATGTTCGCCGTCACCGGCATTTATCACCGCTATTTCTCCCACCGGACCTACCGCACGTCCCGCGCCGGCCAGTTCCTGCTCGCGCTCTGGGGCGCGACGGCCGTGCAGCGCGGCGCACTGTGGTGGGCCTATCATCACCGCCACCACCACCAGCATTCCGACGACCCGGAGGACGCCCATTCCCCGCACGTCCACGGGTTCTGGTGGTCGCATCTCGGCTGGATCACGAGCCGGCGCAATTTCCCCACCGACTACTCGAAGATCCGAGATCTCGCGGCCTACCCCGAGCTCGTCTGGCTGAACCGCTTCGACACCGTCGTGCCGGTCCTCTTCGCCACCGGACTCTGGGGCCTCGGCTGGCTTCTCGAGCTTTACGCGCCCGGGCTGCACACCACGCGCTGGCAGCTGCTCTGGTGGGGCTTCTTTGTCAGCACCACCGCGCTGTTTCACGGCACCTCCTGCATCAATTCGCTCGCGCACCTGATGGGCCGCCGCCGGTTCCAAACCGACGACGACTCGCGCAACAGCTGGATCCTCACCTGCATCACCCTCGGCGAGGGCTGGCACAACAACCACCATCGCTACATGCACGCCACGCGCCAGGGCTTCTACTGGTGGGAAATCGACCCGACCTACTACGGCCTCAGGCTGCTGGCCGCCACCGGCTTCATCCACGACCTCAAGCCCGTGCCGCGCTCCGTCATGGACGAGGCCGCGCACGCCGACCTGGCGGGGTCCATCGCCGCCGCCGAGCGCGCCGCGCTCCTGCACCCCGAGTATTCCTCGTTCAAGAAGGTCGTGCCCGCCGCCGCCGCGCTCGCCATGGCCACCGTCAACACCGCCCAGGTCATGGCGCCGCGCCGCGCCGCCGGCCCGGCGATCCGTCAGCAGGCCGGCGAGCTGGCCCGGCCGGCCGATCCGTCCCCGCCCCAGGGTTGAATCCGGCGTCGTCCCCTGCGCGTAGTCAGGGGACGACCCATGGACAAACTCGCGATCATCGGCACCGGCATCGCCGGCCTCGGGTGCGCCCATTTCCTCCACCGGCACTTCGACCTCACGCTCTTCGAGCAGAACGACTACGCGGGCGGCCATACCCACACCGTCACCACCCCCGAACCCGGCACCGGCCGCCCGGTGCCGATCGACACCGGGTTCATGGTGTTCAACCACGCCACCTACCCGCTGCTCACCCGGCTGTTCCGCGAGCTGGCGGTTCCGACCAGGCCGACGCTGATGTCGTTCAGCGTGCGCCACGCCGGCAGCGGCCTGGAGTTCGCCGGCTCATCGCTCAACCACCTCTTCGCCCAGCGCCGCAATCTCTTCCGGCCCCGGTTTTACCGGATGCTCGCCGCGATCCACCGCTTCAATTCCGAGGCCGTCGTGGCCCTCGCCGATCCCGCCACCCGGGATGAGACCCTCGGCGACTACGTGAAACGCCGCGGCTACGGCGAGGATTTCTTCCACCTCTATCTCGTGCCGATGAGCTCCGCCGTCTGGAGCACTCCGCCCGAGCGGATGCTGGAGTTCCCGGCGACCGCGCTGCTGCGCTTCTTCCACAACCACGGCTTCCTCGGCCTCAGCACCCAGCATCAGTGGTGGACGGTGGAAGGCGGCGCCAGGACCTACGTGGAGAAAATCACTTCCCCGTGGCGCGACCGCATCCGGCTCGGCCAGGCCGCGGCGCAGGTCGTCCGCTCGCCCCGCGGCGTTACCGTGATGACTTCGGCCGGCACCGCGCAGCAATTCGATCGCGTGATTCTCGCCTGCCACGGCGACCAGGCCCTGCGGCTGATCGACGGCCCCACCGCCGCCGAGGCGCGGCTGCTCGGCGAATTCAAGTACCAAGCCAACACCGCCACCCTCCACACCGATACCCGGGTGATGCCGCGCACACCCCTGGCGTGGTCGAGCTGGAATTATGAGATCAACCGCGGGCCCGATGGCCGCATCTCGACCGCCACGCACTATTGGATGAATTCGCTGCAGGGCGTCTCGGACCGCGAAAACTATTTCGTCAGCATCAACCGCCCCGAGGCTGTTGATCCGGAAAAGGTGCTCCGCCGCATCCACTATGAGCACCCGTTGTTCAGTCTGGGCGCCGTGCGTGCCCAGGACGGGCTGCCGGGCCTCAATCTGTCCGCCCAGCGCACCACGCAGACTTTTTTCGCCGGCGCCTGGCAGCGCTACGGCTTTCACGAGGACGGCCTGCTCAGCGCCTACAATCTCAGCACCCAACTCCTCGGCCGCGATCCGTGGACTGCCTGACCATCCCGGATTTTACAGGAGCCAACGGAGGAAACCGAGACGGGAAGACGGACGCTACTCGGATAAGCCATCTCCGTTTTCCCCGTTTGCTCCTGTAATATCCGGGATGGGTGGGATCCCCGTTTTTCAGCGTCCAGCGCCCAATCTTGCCCGTAATAGAGGTGTCGCCACCCTCCAGCTGCCGCATGAATTCCTGCCTTTACGAGTGCCATGTCATGCACGCGCGCTTTTCGCCGCGGCGGCACCGTTTTCTGTACCGGATCTTCCTTTTTGCCATCGACCTGGACGAACTCGACACGCTCTCCGGCCGTCTCGCCCTGTTTTCCGTCAACCGCTCCAACGTCTATTCGTTCCGGGAGCGCGATTTTTTCCCGACCGGCGAAAGGCTTTTCAATGGTCGGGCGGGTCCGCTGGGCCCGCCGGGGACCACCAGCCAAACGGCGGGCCCAGCGGGTCCGCCCGATCCCAATCTCAAGGCGCGCGTGACGGCATTTCTCGCCGAACGCGGTGTCGACCTGGCCGGTGGCCGCGTGCTGCTCGTCACGCTGCCGCGCGTGCTCGGCTATCTCTTCAATCCCGTCTCGTTCTATTTCTGCTACGACCGCACCGGCACCCCCGTCGCCGCGCTGGCCGAGGTCACCAACACATTCAAGGAGATGAAGCCCTATTTCCTCGGGCCTGCGACCCACGCCAGCGGCGGCGGCTTCACGCTGCGCACGCCCAAGCACTTCTATGTCTCCCCGTTTGCCGACGTGGATGTCGCCTTTGATTTCACGCTGCGTCCTCCCGGGGCGAACCTCTCGATCCAGATCGACGATTTCATCGGGGCCGAGCGCACCCTTACCAGCACGCTCACCGGCCCGCGCCGCGAGCTCACCGGCGGGCGGCTGGCCTGGTATGCGCTGAAGTATCCTCTCATTACCCTCAGGATCATCTCGCGGATCCACTGGCACGCCTTTCTCCTCTGGCTGAAGCGGGTGCCGTGGTTCGCCAAGGCCGCGCGCCCCGCCGACCAGCGGGCGCTCTACCGTCCGCACCCTTCCATCGCCCACACTCCCGACGCCGCATGAGCTCCGACACCTCCCCCTCCACCGCCCTCGCCGCGGATTACGCCCGCGCCCCCGGCGGCACCTTCGCGCAGCGCTCCGTGCTGGGCGCCTTCGCCGCCATGCCGCGCGGCCACCTGCGGCTTGAACTGCCCGGCGGGGCCGTGCACGAGTTCGGCTCCCGCGCCGGGGAGGAAGCCCTCCCACTCGGCCTGCCGGCCCGCGCGTCCATCCGGGTCCTGCGGCCGGCGTTTTTCAAAAAATGCTTCTGGTCGGGCGACCTCGGCTTTGCCGAGTCCTTCATCGACGGCGACTGGGAAACCCCCGACATCGCGGGCGTCATCGCCTGGTTCATCCTGAATCTCGAGCACGCCCCGACGCTCTCCGGTTCGCAGCAGGCCCGGTCCCTTGCGCTCAACCTGCTCCGCTTCGGCAACCGCCTCGGCCACCTGCTCCGGCCGAACTCCCGCGCCACCGCCCGCCGCAACATCCGCGAGCACTACGACCTCTCCAACGACTTCTTCGCCCTCCTCCTCGATCCATCGATGATGTACTCCGGCGCGCACTGGCCGTCGCCGGGCCTCACCCTCGCCGAGGCCCAGCGCTTGAAAAACGACGCCCTCTGCCGCAAGCTCCGCCTCACGCCCGCCGACCACGTGCTCGAGGTCGGCAGCGGCTGGGGCGGCTGGTCGATCCACGCGGCCCGGACCTATGGCTGCCGCGTCACCACCGTCACGATTTCCCGGCAGCAGTACGACCTCGCCCGCCGGCGCGTCGACGCAGCCGGGCTCGCCGACCGCGTCGAGGTGCAGCTCCGCGACTACCGCGACCTCACGGGCCGGTTCGACAAGATCGTCTCGATCGAGATGATGGAGGCCATCGGCCACCGCTACCTGCCCGGCTTCTGCGCCACCCTCAGCCGCGTCCTGAAGCCCGACGGCCTGCTCGCGCTGCAGTTCATCACGTGCCCGGACTCGCGCTACGACCAGTTCCGGAAGGGCGTCGATTTCATCCAGAAGCATGTCTTTCCCGGCTCGCTCTTGCTTTCGCTCAACCGCGTCAACGACCAGCTCACCCGCGCCGGCGGCTTCGTGCTCCACGGCGCCGAGGACCACGGCCACGACTACGTGGCCACGCTCCGCGCCTGGCACGGGAACTTCCGCGCCCGGCTCGGCGAGGTCCGCGCCCTCGGATTCGACGAACGCTTCATCCGCAAGTGGAGCTACTACCTCGGCTACTGCGAGGCCGCCTTCGCCATGCGCAACATCTCGGTCGTCCAGACCCTCCACACCCGGGCGAACAATATCTCATTCTGAGGTAGGGCGCGACCGCTGGGCGCGCCTTACTTAACGGACGGCCCAGCGGTCCGTCCCCACCCCAAGAAACATGATCACCTTCCTCCGCGGCCTCTTCATCGCCATCCTGCTTTCGATGCTCTGGGTCACCTCCTGGGCGAGCCTGCACTGCCCGCTGTTCGGCGTGCCGCGCGCGGTCTTCACCCATCCGTGGTTCATCGCGACCCTGGCGGATGCGTACTGGGGCTTCATCACATTCTTTGTCTGGGTCTGCTACAAGCAGGCCGCCTGGACCGCCCGCATCGCCTGGCTCCTCGCCATCCTGCTCCTCGGGAATGTCGCCATGTCGCTCTATTGCCTCGTCGAGCTTTTCCAGGTGCCCCGCGACGGCCGTGTCGCCGACGTGCTCACCGTGCAGCGCCCGGGCGTCGGCGGATTGGGCATTGCCCTGGCCGCGGCCGGCCTCGCCGTCACGCTGCTGGGCCTGACCGGAGGCTGATCCATGAACTCGGCTTGTACCCGGCCGGCGCTGCGTTTATCGCTCTCCGCCTGTGTCCGCCGCACCCGCCAGATCCGACCCGCTGACCTCGCGCAACTTCTGGCAGCGCCGGGTCCGCGATCCGATCATCGCGCAACTGACCCAGGGCATCACGCCCGAGAAAATCGCCCTGACCCTCGCCGTCGGCAGCGCCTTCGCCCTGTTTCCGGTCATCGGCACGACCACTCTGCTGTGTTTCCTCGTGGCGATCGCCCTGCGGCTCAACCAGCCCCTCGTCCAGCTGATCAACCAGGCCCTGTGGCCGGCACACCTCCCGGCCATCTTCGGCTGCATCCGGCTGGGGGAGTCCCTCTTTGGCGCGCCGCACGTGCATTTCAGCATCCGGTATATGCGTGAACATCTGTGGACCGATCCGGGCCTGTTCTTCCACCAGTTCGGCCTCAGCGTGCTCTATGCCGTGGTCGCGTGGGCCGTGGTCGCGCCGTTTTTCATTACCGCGGTCTATTACATTGCCCTGCCCATCACGCGGGAGATCACCTACCTGAAGCACAAGGCGGAGGGCGCCGGGACCAAGCCAACGCCACCGCCCACCCCATGAGCGCGCTGCCGCTCCTCCTGCTAGCCCTGGCCGCACTCTGCCTGGCCTTCGCCGGGCTGTATGCGGTCGCCCGCCGCATCGACAACTATGGCATCGTCGACATCGCCTGGTCGTATGCCTTTGGCGCCCTCGCCGTTTTCTACGCCCTGGTCGGCCCCGGCTGGCCGGTCCGCCGCGCGCTCATCGCCGCAATGGCCGGACTCTGGAGCGCACGGCTCGGCACCCACCTCGCCGTCCGCGTGCTGGGCCACCATCCCGTCGAGGACGGCCGCTACCAGCAGCTGCGCCGGGACTGGGCCGGCAGCTTTGCGGTGAAAATGGCCGGGTTCTTCCAGCTGCAGGCCGTCTCCGTCGTCCTGCTCGGCGCCGCCTTCCTGCTCGCCTGCCTCAATCCCGCGCGGGCCCTGCACCCGCTCGAGGTTGCGGGCGTCGTCCTCTGGCTCGCCGCCCTGGGTGGCGAGGCGCTCGCCGACGCCCAGCTCGCCGCCTTCAAGCGCGCGCCGGCGAGCCGCGGCAAAGTCTGCGACACCGGCCTGTGGCACTACAGCCGGCATCCCAATTATTTTTTCGAGTGGCTCATCTGGGTCGCCTATTTCGTGTTCGCCCTCGGTTCGCCCTGGGGCGTCCTCGCGGTCGTTGGCCCCGCCAGCATCCTCTTTCTCCTGCTGCGCGTAACAGGCATACCCATGACCGAGGAACAAAGCCTCCGCAGCCGCGGCGACGCCTACCGGCGCTACCAGCAGACGACGAGCGCCTTCGTGCCGTGGCCGCCGCGGCGGCCGGCTTTAGGCGACAAGCTCTAAGCATTGGCCGATCCTCTGGTCGCTATGGCCTGGTGCCTGCCGCCTAAAGCTTCCAACCATGCTCGACTCCCTGCTTGAAAAAAACCTCCTGCCCGACGGCCTCCTCCGTTTTGGCATCCGCCGCCTGCTCGCCCAGCGTCTCCGCGACGAGTCCGCGCGCTACGATCGCGCCGCCTACGTCGCCGACCTGAAGACCCGCGCCCTCGCCGAGCAGACCGGCGCGGCCAACGAGCAGCACTACGAGGTGCCGACGCCGTTCTACCAGTTCTGCCTGGGAAAGCGGCTGAAATATTCCGGCTGCCTTTACCCCACCGGCACCGAGACGCTCGATCAGGCCGAGGAGCTCATGCTCGCGCTGTACGCCGAGCGCGCGCAGCTCGCCGACGGCCAGAACATCCTCGAGCTCGGCTGCGGCTGGGGCTCCCTCGCCCTCTACAACGCCGCGCGGTTCCCGCATTCCCGGATCACCGCCATCTCGAACTCCCGCACGCAGAAGGACTACATCGACACCGAGGCCCGCAAGCGCGGCCTCACCAACCTCCGGATCCTCACGTGCGACATCAACACCTTCGACATTGCGCCCGCCCAGTTCGACCGCGTGGTCTCCGTCGAGATGTTCGAGCACCTGAAGAACTACCAGCGCCTCTTCGCCCATATCGCCCGCTGGCTCAAGCCCGGCGGCCTGCTGTTCGTCCATATCTTCACCCACCGCCGGCTCTCCTATCATTTCGTCTCCCAAGGCCCGGGCGACTGGATGAGCCGCTATTTTTTCACGGGCGGCCAGATGCCCGCCCACGACCTGCTCCCGCAGTTCCAGGACGACCTGCAGCTCGTCTCCGACTGGCAGGTCGACGGCACCCACTACCAGCGGACCGCCGAGCACTGGCTGGAAAACATGGACGCCCACCGCGAGGAAATCTTCCCGCTCTTCATTGATATCTACGGCCGGAATCAGGCCACGAAATGGTGGGCCTACTGGCGCGTGTTCTACCTGAGCTGCGCCGAACTCTGGGGCTACCGCGGCGGCCGGGAGTGGATCGTCAGCCACTACCTGTTCCGCAAGCCGTGACCATGCGCCCACTCGCCCGGATCACCCTGCTTTTCCTGCTGGCGTGCGGCCTCCGGGCCGCCGACCCGGCGGAGCTCATCCGGCAGGCGCGCGCCGCCGAGGACCGGTTCGACACCCGGACGGCCCTCGCGCTCTTCCTGCAGGCCAACGCGGCGCGGCCGAACGACCCGGGGATCCTGCAGGGAATCTCCCGCCAATACTCGGACTCCACCGCCGACACCCCCGACCTGGCGGAAAAGAAACGGCTCTGCACCAAGGCGCTGGCCTATGCCCGGCGCGCCGCCGCACTGGCGCCCCGAGACGCCGTCAACGTGCTCTCCGTCGCGATCTGCTACGGCAAGCTCGCCCTCTACAGCGATACCCGCACCAAGATCGAATACTCGCGGCTCGTGAAGGATTACGCCGGGCAGGCACTCGCACTGGACCCGGACTACGATTACGCCCATCATGTGCTGGGTCGCTGGAATTACGAGGTCGCGTCCCTGGGCCTTGCCACCCGCGTCATCGTCCGGGTGATTTACGGCGGCCTGCCGCCGGCGTCCACCGCCGAGGCCGTGCGGCAGTTGCAGCGGGCCGTGGAGCTTTCCCCGCAGTTGCCCGCGCACCGCGTGGAGCTCGGCTTCGCCCTGCTCGCCGACGGCCAGCGGGACGCCGCCCGCCGGGTGTTCAAGGAGGCGCTCGCCATGCCGCGGGTGGAAAAATACGACGATGAAGCCTTCAGCCGGGCCCGCGAGGCGTTGGCGGACTTGAGGTAGGGCGGAGCGCTTGCCCGCCGTAGCATTGGCGAAGGAGGATCCTTAATCTGCCGCGCCCGGCGTTTGTGGCGGGTGGGCCGGGTGCGGAACGCCCGGTCCACCCTCTGACCTTGCGAATGCGGGCCCGGGACGTGCCCGCCCACCTCCGCTTCCGCGCTTTCGTCCCTCCGCGTTTCCGCGATCCCCGCCCTTATTCCGGCAGCACGAATGCCTCGAACTGCGCCTTCAGCTCCTGCAGGAAGGCCGCCGCGCCCACGCCGTTCACCACCCGGTGGTCGAACGTCATCGAGAGCGTCACGACTTCCACCGGATAGACCACGCCGCTGTCGTTGATCATGCGCTCGTGCGCAGTGCCGACAAACAGTGTGCTCATCGCCGGCGGCACCACGATCGGCCACGCCTTCTCGATGCCGAAGGCCCCCAGGCTCGTCAGGTTGAGCGGCGCCTGCACGTCCTCGATCTTGCCCGTGCGCGTGGAGTTCACCGCCGCGTTGTAGGCGGCGACGAAGTCCGCCCAGCCCAGCCGGTTGCTGCGGCGGACGACCGCCGTGCCCAGCCGGTCGGCCTCCAGCGCCACCGCGATGCCCAGTTCGAATTCCTCCTGTTCCAGGATCGAGCCGTCCTTCGCCACGATCCGCCGGAAGCCCGCATGCTTCTCCATGGCGCGGACCACGCACCAGCCCATCATCGCCGACGGCGAGGGCGCCGCCTTGCCCGAAATCCTTTTCGCCTGCTCCCGGGCCGCACGGATCGCGCCATAGCGGACGTCCATCTCCATGTTGGCCGAGACGACATGGTCGAGCCGGCGCGTGATGGACGACGAGAGCGCCGGATCGCGTCGCGTGCCTGCCGGCCCCGGCGCGGACGCGGGCTGGCCGGCGGTGGCGTCGCCCCGGCTGGCCTGCAACTGCTGCAAACTCGGATGAGCCGCCGGCACGACCGGCGCCGCCAGCGTGGCCAGGCTGGCGGCATCGCCGGCGACCACCGCGATCTCCTGCCCGATCTCAACGGTGTCGTCGGCCTTGATCTTCCAGGCCTTGAACGTGCCGCTGAACGAGGCCTCGATCGGGTAGACCGCCTTGTCCGTCTCAACCTCGCACAGCACGTCGTCGTGGCTGACCTTGTCGCCGGCCTGCTTGTGCAGCGCGACCACCCGCGCGGAACGCAGGCCTTCCCCCATGATCGGGACTTTCACCAAGATGTCGCTGGTACCGGGCACGATGCTGTTTACCGGCGCGTGCGACGGGCCGGAAGCAGAAACGGCGGCCGGGGCCGCAAACGGGGTCGCCGAAGCCGTGGCATAGCCGCCGCGTTCCACCGAGGTCGCCGCGGCCCGGCGCACCGCATCAATGATGCGCGGGGTGTCGGGCAGGGCGGCATACTCGTAGATCGGGTTGTAGCCGATCATGACGTTGCCCTTCGAGACCAGCACCGGCGGCGCCACCATCCGGCTCCAGACGTCGGGGCGGCCGGCCATGTGGGAGATGATCATCTGGCCGACGGAGCAGTTCTCCGTGTCCTCCTGGACGACCACCAGCCGGCCGGTCTTGCGCACCGACTCCTCGATCATCTCGTGGTCCCACGGCACGATGGAGCGCAGGTCGATGAGCTCGACGCTGATCGCGTCGCCGATCGCCGCGACGGCCTCGAGGGCCTTTTCCATCGTGTTGCCCCAGGCCAGCAGTGTGACGTCGCGTCCTTCCTGCCGGCAGCGCGCATGCCCGATCGGCACCGCCATCGCCGGCTCGTCAATGCGGCGCTCGGCCCAGAGCAGGTGCTTCGGCGCGAGAAAAATCACCGGATCCTCCGTGTGCATCGCGGTCCACAGCAGCCCGGCCGCATCCTCGGGCGTGCTCGGGATCACGACGTTGAGCCCCGGAAAATGCGCGAGCGGCGCCTCGTTGGCCTGCGAATGCCAGAGCGATCCGCCCGGCAGGTAGGCGCCGTACGGCGCATAGATGACCACCGGGCACGACCACTGGCCGTAGGTGCGCCAGCGCAGCGTCGCGAGGTTGGTCACGAGCTGGTTCCAGCCCGGATAAATGAAATCGATGAACTGCACCTCGAACACCGGCCGCTTGCCGTAACTGGCCAGCCCGCACGCCACGCCAAGAATCGTGCTCTCCGCCAGCGGCGAGTTGAACACCTGCTCCGGGAAATCCGTGGAAAGCTTCTGCGTGAGGCGGAACACCCCGCCCTTGGGATCCTCGACATCCTCGCCGAAGATCAGCCGCCCCGGGTCCGCGTCGAGCCCGGCGCGCAGCGTGAGGTTGATCACGTCGCCCATGCGGTAGCTGCCGGGCTTCAGCACCTGCTCGTCCAGCGCGGCGGGCTGCGAGGAGACGTTGGCCTCCAACTCGTTCGCGACCGGGTTCTCCGCCTTCTCCGCCTCGGCGTAGTCGAGCCGTACGCGCTCCTTGAGTTCCTTTTCCAGCTGCTCGAACTCCGCCTCGGTCAGCTCGCCCTCGCTAATCAGCTGGGCCTTCAGGGTCATCAGCGGGTCGCGCTCCCCCAGCGTGGCGAGTTCGTCCTTGCTGCGGTAGATCGCCTGGTCATCCGAGCTCGTGTGGCTCGACAGCCGCTCCATCCGGACCCAGAGCAGCACCGGGCCGCGGCCCGCACGGATGTCCGCGAGGGCGGTCTCGGCGGTGGCGTACACGCCCTCGACGTCCCAGCCGTCCACGGCGCGCCATTGCTCCTCGTTCAGGACGGCGAGCGCGCGTGGCGTGGTGCGGACCGTCGGCGTGCTGATGCCAAAACCGTTGTCCTCGACAATGAACAGCACCGGCAGCTTGCGCTCCTGCGCGAAGCACACCGCCTCGTAGAAATCGCCCTGCCGCGTCGCTGCGTCGCCCACGGTCGTGACCACCAGGTTCCTTTTTCCGTCGAGCTGCATCCCCCACGCCATCCCGCAGGCCGGCAGCAGCTGCGCGGCGGTCGGCGTCGGCACGCTCCAGATGTTCTGCTTGCGATAGCTGTAATGCGACGGCATCTGCCGGCCGCGCGACGAGGAATCGCGCTTGGCCATGTAATCCAGCGCGAGCTGCCGCGTGGTCACGCCGCGCCCCAGCACCAGGCCGCGGTCGCGATAGTAGGGCACGAGGTAGTCCTCGGGCTGCAGCTGCAGGCCCACGGCGGCCAGCGCCTCGTGGCCGCGCCCGGACACATGGAAATGCCCCTTGCCTTGGCGGTTGAGGTTTTCCTCACGCAGGTCGCCCTGGCGACTCTCCAGAATGGTCGTCAGCAGCCGGCGTTTCAGTTGGGAGGACAGGCGGGAGGCAACGGAAGGCATGATCGCTCCAATGAGGTTGGGAGTTGCGGTCTTTTATTAGCCCCAACGCTCACCCAAATATCAGCCAACGCAAAGCGTTTTCCGCTTTGGGCCGGACCTGAAGTTTAGCCACCAAGGGCGCGAAGCCCACGAAGGCCGATCCCATCCGTCCACGAATAGCGCGGATCAACGCGGATGATTTCCGGCCCTCCTCATGGATTGTCAGGATCGGATTCGGATCGGGTTCGAGTGATTCGCGGGCCACGGTTCGAATTTCGTGTGCTTCGTGTATTTCGTGGTGATCACTCTGCCGGCCTTCGTTTTGCCAGCATTGACCCCATGACCGTCTTGCCCTGCGAATAGGCGCGATGAACCAGCCCGCCCACCCCTCGCGGCCGCTGCGCGGCCTGCTCTGGCTCGGGCAGTTCGGCCAGGACGTGCGCTACGGCCTGCGCCAGCTCATCAAGGCGCCCGGCTTTGCCTCGATCTCCATCCTCACCATCGCCCTGGGCATCGGCGCCTGCACCGCCCTGTTCAGCGTCGTCAACAAGGTCGTGCTCCACCCGCTCGATTACCCCGACCCCGACCGCATCGTTTCCATCACGGAAAACCTGCTGCCCAAGATGCCGTACGTGCAGATCTCGCCGGGGATTTACCATGAATGGCTGAGCCAGGCGACCGTCTTCGAGGTTCTCGCGGCCACCGGTGGCCGGGGCGTGAAGCTCGCCCAGGATGACCGCTACCTGAGTCTGTTCGCCGTCACGGTGAGCGCCAACGTGTTTTCCGTCTACGGACTGAAAGCCGAGCGGGGCCGGCTCTTCTTGCCCGAGGAAATGAAGCCGGGGAAAGACAAGGTGGTCATCCTGAGCCACGCCCTGTGGCAGGAACGGTTTGCCGGCCGGGACGACGCGGTTGGGCAAACCCTCCGCCTGGATGACCAGGCCTACACCATCGTCGGCGTGGTCCACGACACCCAGCGGGACCGGAGCTATGTCTACCTGCCCAACGTTGCCGCGTCCGAACCCCAGGATTTCAAGCAACGCAGCATCTGGCCGGTGGCCAGGCTCAAGCCCGGCGTGACGCTCGAGCAGGCGCAGCAGGAGATGAACCTGCTCATGAAGCGCACCGCTCTGGCGCATCCCGACACGGACAAGGATTACGGAGTCATCCTGACCCGGGAGATGGACTTCTGGACCTCCGACATCCGCGCGCAACTGTTCGCCGTGCTCGGGGCCGGTGGGTTTCTGCTCCTGATCGCCTGCGTCAATGTCGCAAGCCTCCTGCTGGCCCGGGCCAATGCCCGCTCGAAGGAAATCGCCGTCCGCGCCGCCCTCGGCGCCAGCCGCGGTCGCATCGTCCGCCAGTTTCTCTGCGAAAGCCTGCTGATCGCGGTCTTCGGCGGGCTGCTCGGCATCCTGCTGGCGTATGCCTCGATGGCGCCGCTGATTGAGCTGGCGAGGCATTTCATGCCCCACACCGAGCGGATCGGCGTGGACGGCACCGTGCTTGCCACGATGTGTGGCGTGATGTTGCTCGCCGGCCTCGGCTTCGGGCTCGTGCCGGCGCTGCAGGCCACGCGGGGCGACCTCATCGGGGCGATCAAGGAAAGCAGTCACAACTCCTCCGGCGGCCGCGAGCGGCTGCGTGTCCGCAATTTTCTCGTCATCCTGGAAATCTCCGTCGCGCTGGTGCTGCTCGTCAGCACCGGCCTGCTGGTCCGCAGCCTGCGCGCGATGCAGACCTTTGACGAAGGACTGCGGACGGAGAATGTGTTCGGGAACAAGTTTACGCTCAACTCACAGCTGCGCTACAACACCCCCGAGAAAATCCTGGCGTTCACGCATACCGCCCTGGAGCGCATCGAGGCTTTGCCCGATGTGGCGTGCGCCACCCTCACGATCGGGTTGCCGATGGACCTCGGCAACGGTGGCGTCCAGCAGCGGGATTTCATCCTCGAAGGCGGACACCCGCCCACTTCGCCTTCCGAACCCAGACTCACGACCGACCGCTACGCGGTGACCCCCGACTATTTCAAAGTGATGAGCATCCCCGTCATCCGTGGCCGCGTTTTCACGGCCCATGACACCGCCACCACGCCCCGGGTCGTGATTGTCAACCGGGAGATGGTGCGCGTGCACTTTCCGGACAAGGATCCCATCGGACAGCGGATCCGGCTCCTTGACGACGGCCCCGAGACCTGGTCCGAGATCGTCGGGGTCGTCGGCGACGTTAAGCCGCGCGGGCCCACGAGTCCCACCGGGCCCCAGGTTTACCAGGCGTTTGAGCAGTACCCGGAGCAGCTCATGACCCTTGAGGTGCGCGCCACGGGCCCGGCACCGGGCCTGCCGGCCGCCGTCCGCGATATCTTCCACTCGCTGGACAAGGATGTCCGGTTCGAGACGCTTTATCCCTTTGAAGCCGCGATCGCCTACGCGTGGGTGCAGCAGCGGTTCAACATGATCCTCTTCACGCTGTTTTCCGTCATCGCCCTGATCCTCGCGGCCATCGGCATCTATGGCGTGATGGCTTACTCGGTGAACCAGCGCACGCACGAGATCGGCATCCGCATGGCGCTCGGCGCCCTGCCCCGCGACGTGCAGCGCCTCATCCTCGCCAGCGGCGCCCGCATCATCGGCCTTGGACTCCTGATTGGCACGGCCGGCGCCCTGGTCAGCACCCGCCTGATCAGCACGCTGCTGTTCAGCGTCAGCCCCTACGACCCGGTTTCGTACTTCGCCATCATCGTGCTCCTCTCCATCATCGCCCTCCTCGCTTGCTGGATTCCCGCCCGCCGCGCCACCAAGGTCGACCCGATGGTCGCATTGCGGACGGAGTGAGGGTTCACCACGAAGCACACGAAGCCCGATCCGTTTGATCGCGGAAACGCGGAAGCACGACAACCAATCCGCCGATGGGAGATCAGGGTTCCGGTCCGAAGATCGGATTCCGTGTTTCCGCTCCTCCGCGCTTCCGCGATTAATTCAGGGGCTCGCCTTCGCGATCCGATCTTCGTGCGCTTTGTGACCTTCGTGGTTAGCCAGGCCCCGGTCAAACCGCCCCGATGCTCTTCGCATACCGCATCAGGCCGCCGCGGAAGGCGGGGAAGCCCGTCCCCATCAGCAGCGCAAAATCCGCGTCGTCCGCCGTCTTCAGCACGCCTTCGTCGAGCACCCGCTTCGTCTCGTCGATCATCACGCGGTTCAGGCGTGCGGCGAGGGCCTCGCCGCTGAGGTCCGGTTTCCTGCCGGACGCAAGTGGCACCATCGCCGGGTTCAGCACCTCTTTGCCGCCGGCATACGTGTAGAAACCGGAACCCGCGCCGTTCTTCCGGCCCCTTATCCCCGCATCGAGCATCCGGCGGCACACTGTGGTGCTTTTGAACCGGTCCGGGAAATAATGCGCCATCTCCCCGAAGATGAAATCCGTCACGTCCACGCCCACCTCGTCGATCAGGCGCGCCGGGCCCATCGGCCAGCCCCAGTCGCGCAACGCGGAGTCGAGCGCGTCCGTCGGCACGCCCTGCTCCCACAGCCGGCAGGCCTCGTTGAGGTAGAAGAACAGCACGCGCGTGACCAGAAAGCCCGGCGAGGACCGGCAGATGACCGGCGTCTTCCCGAGCGCCTGCGCGAACGCGAGGGTGCGCTCCGCCGTGCCGCGCGTCGTGTGCGGGCTCAGCACCAGCTCGATCAGCGCCATCCGGCTCACCGGGTTGAAAAAATGAATCCCTATCGTCCGTCCGGGCCCGGCCACGGGTGCCGTCAATTCCTCGATCGGCAGCGCCGACGTGTTCGAGGCCAGCACGCAGTCCGGCCGCACGACCTTCGTCAGCTCCGCGAACAGCGCCTGCTTCGCCGCCACATTCTCGACGATGGCCTCGATCACGAGGTCGCAGTCGTCAAATCCGTCCCACGCCGTGGTCGTTTGCACGCGGGCCAGTCCCGCGGCCGCGGCCTCCGGCGTCAGTTTCTTCCGCGCCACCGATTCGTCGAACACCCCGCGGATCACCGCGAATCCGCGCTCAACAAATTCCGGCTTCACATCGCGCAGCACGACGTCATGCCCGCGCGCCGCACACCATTGCGCAATACCCGAACCCATCACGCCGGCGCCCACCACGCCGATTTTCCGGAATGGCGCCGGCGCCGTGGCCGCGGCCGGTTTCGGAAACCAGGCGTCCACCGTGAGCTTCTTCACCGCGTCCTTGAGGAAGAAAACGTGGATGAGATTCTTGCAGACCTCCCCCGCCGTCACTTCGCCGAACACCCGCGCCTCCTCGGCCAGCGCGGCGGCCTCGGCCAATCCCGCCGTCCGCTCAATGAGTGCGATCACTGCGGGCGGCGCAGGCTCGTGGCCCCGCGTCTTCTTCAGCACGTCGGCCTGCGCCCCGGCGAACACCGCCGGGTCTGCCGCCGGCGGAGTCCTCCGGGCCGGCCGGCCCTCCGCCGCGAGCCGCAGCGCGGCGGCTTTCGCCCGCGCCTTGAGTTCGGCCACCGGCACCAGCTCATCCACCAGCCCGGCCGCCTGGGCCTCTGCCGCCGGCACCAGCGCGGCTTTCAGGATATGCCCGAGCGCCGCCTTCGCGCCGATCAGCCGCGGCAGCCGCACCGTTCCACCCCAGCCGGGAATCGTGCCGATGCCCGTTTCTGGCAACCCCATTACCGTTTCCTTCGCCGCACTCGCCAGCCGCCAGTGACACGCCAGCGCGAGTTCAAATCCGCCTCCGGCACATGCCCCATGGATGGCGCATACGACCGGGACCTTGAAGTCCGCCACCGCGTTGAACGAAGCCTGGCCGTCGCGCCCGGCCGCGGACACCGCCGCGGCATCGGGCAGCTGGGAAAGCCACCTGAGGTCGGCGCCGGCGATGAAGATGCGCTCCTTCGCGCTTAGCACGACGACCGCCTTCACCGGCAGGGCCGCCAACGCGGCGAGCGCCGCGCGCAGGTCGGCGTGGACCGCCGGCGTGAACACATTGGCGCGCGCCGCCGGATCATCGAACACGATCCAGCCGACGCCCTCGCCATCCACGGAATGAGTGACAGTCGGATTCATGGGGTTGGGGTGATTTCCCCCAACGATGCCCGCGCCGGGAATCGAGTAAATCCCCGATGCGGCACCCGGGCGGGTATTAGCCCCGGAAGGCGAAGCCGGTAGCCGCGCGTAACCGAGTGGCGGGCTTCGGCTCGTCGATCCAACGGGTTGAGGGCAGCCCGGTCCACCTTCCAAGGCCGGCGGACTCAGAATACCCGGGGTCTGCCGCGGCCCGCGGGAAATTTCCGCAGGTACTTCAGCGCGATCTCAAACTCCGGCGGCAGCGGCGCGCGCAGTGTAAACGGTTCGCGGGTCGCCGGGTGCTTCACCGTGAGTTCGTTCGCGTGCAGCGCGAGGCGCGTCAGTAACGGCTTCTCCTCGTCGCGGCCCTTGTAGCCGCGCTTCAGGTCGGAGAGCAGCAGTGAGACGGTCAGGTCGCCATACAGGGCGTCGTTCAGCACGGGCGCGCCCATCGCCGCGAGATGCACCCGCAGCTGGTGCGTCCGTCCCGTCACCGGCCGGCACTCCACCCAGACAAAGCGTCCGAACCGCTCCAGCACCCGGAATTCCGTCAGGCAGTCCCGGGAGCCGCGCCCCTTGCCCACCCGCATTTTCCCCGGCTCGCGGATGTCGTCCACCAACGGCAGATCCAGGGCGAAGGTGTCGGGCAGGCCGCCGTCCGGCGAGCGGAGCGCGGCCACGGCCGGCATCGCCCGTTCCACCGGCAGGACTGTGACCAGCGCCAGGTACCGCTTGTCCGCGGTCTTCGACTGGAACTGCCCGCTGAGAAAATCCAGCGCGACCTTCGTCTTGGCGCAGAGCAGCACGCCGCTCGCCTCGGTGTCGAGCCGGTGCACGTTAGCCACGTCCGCGCCGTACTTCGCGCGCACGAGGTCCATCAGGGTTTCCCGCCCCTTGGTCGTCCGGTCGGCCGCCACGGGCAGTCCGGCCGGCTTGTCGAACGCGAGCACGACGTCGTCCTCGTGCAGGATGGGCGGGAGCCGCAGGGGCGGGGAATTCGGGTTCAATCCCACCACGCATGACCGGGCCGGCGTCCGGCCGCAAGTGCGGCCCTTCCGTTGGAAAGATTCCAGCTTCGCTCCGGCCTTCGCCACTTTGCGCCTTTGCGATTTTCCGGACCCGCCGAAAGCCACGCCCGCGTTCCAGCCGGGCAACATTCCGGTGACACGGCTGCTTTCGCTTTGCCTGCGCCTGGCCGCCACCCGACGAACGTCACATGCCCGCGCTGAGTTTCACTCCCGTCCTTTCGTTTCTCGCCGCCTTTCAGCGCGTCTCGTCGGGCCGGCCGTTGCGCACGCTCCTCCGCACCACGGAGGAGAAGCTCCACCCGTCGCACGCCCGGCCCCACACACCTGGGGTGCGCACCTCGCAGGAACAGGTTCTCGCGCGCGGCGCCGCCGGACCGCATCAGCTGGCCGCCGTGTGGCGCGAGGCCGGTCGTGGCGCCGTGCCCACCATCGTGCTCGGCGGATTCGTGCCGGACTCGACCGAGCAGGTGTTCCTGCTGCGCCGGTCCTTCCTCCGCAGCGGCGACCTGTACTGCCTCAATTATCCGCGCCACGGCTTCTCGCTCGAACTCCTCTGCGCCCAGCTCGACGACCTGGTGTCCGAGCTCGCCCTGCACCACCGCCAGGCCCCGGTGATCTTCTCGGTCAGCTTTGGTTCCGGGCTGCTGCTGGAATGGCTCGGCCGCGCGCGCCGGGCCGGCCGGATTCCCCCACTAGCCGGCGTCGTCCTGGTGAGCCCCGTGGCCTGCGCGGCGGATCTCATTCCGCCCGGCGCAGCCCGGCCGGCCACCCTGCTCGGCCGCGCGCTCAAGCCCTGGTTCGATTCCGCCACGGAGGACGACGAGGGTCCCGTCGGCAAGTCGCGCACGATCTTTGCGCGCATGTTCGAGGCCGGCGCTGCCAACAAGGCGGCGCTCCACGCGCTCATGACCCCGGGCGAACTCCGGCACCTGCACGGCGCGGTCATGGCCACGATCCATGGCATCACCCCGGCCGGCGCGCGCGAGCGCGTGCAGGCGCTGCGCCGCATGACCGCACCCCCGGATTATTTCTCCCCGGCCCGTCTCCCGTTGACGGAGGCCCCGGCCCTGATCCTGTTCGCGGACAAGGAGGACGCCGTGCTCGATCCCGGCTCGCCCACGCGGTTCACCCTCGAGACGGCGCACCGCGCCTACTTTCCCGCCGGCCGCGTGCAACAGATCGCCACGCCCTTCGGGCCGCCCGTGCAGCACGCCTCGCTGATCTTCCACGTGTTCGATTTCCTGCCGGCGATCAGCGGCTTCTACCAGCGGTTAAAAACCGGTAAGTTGAAGGCGGCGGCATGAATGCGCTTGCGGCGGTCCGCCCGGGGGCATGGCCTGAAGCGCCTTCCGCCGCCGCGATGCCGGTCCTTCCCAAAAGCCTCCTGACCCTTGGCGCGAGCCTGCAGACGGCCCGCACGCGGCGGAGGCTCGAGCGGAAATCCACGGCGGTACCCGCCCAGGAACGCGCCTTCCGCGCGCTGGCACCCCGGTTCGCCGCGACGTCGTTCGGCCGGCGGATCGGCGTCGAGCCGCTGATGACCTACGCGGAATTTCAGGCGCGCGTGCCGCTGCACACCTATGAGCAGCTCGCCCCTTGGATCGCCCGGATGAAGCGCGGCGAAACGGACGTGCTCTGGCCGGGGCGGTGCGCGTATTATGCCGTGTCCTCCGGCACGACGGCCGGCCGCACCAAGTATCTGCCGGTCACCGGCGAGATGTTCGCCCATTTCCAGCGCGCCGGGCTCGACTCCCTGCTCTACTACAGCGCCCGCGTCGGTCACCATCGCGTGTTCCGCGGGCGGCACCTGTTCCTCGGCGGCTCGACCACGCTCGCGGCCGTCCCCGACGTGGAGCCGTTCGTCGCCCACACCGGCGACCTGAGCGGACTCACCACCCTGCACCTGCCGAAATCAATCGAGCGGCATCTCTTCGAGCCCGGGGCCGAAATCGCCCGGATGGACGACTGGCCGGCCAAGATCGCCGCCATCGTCCGGCGCACCCGCCACCTCGACATCTCCCTCGTGGCCGGCATCCCCAGCTGGCTGCTGATCCTCGCGGAAGCGCTGCGCAACGACGAGGCCCAGGGTGCGGCCCGCCCGCTCAACCTGCAGGAAATCTGGCCCAACCTGGAATGTCTCGTGCATGGCGGCGTGCCACCCGGGCCGTTCCTCGAGGACCTGCGCGAGGCGTTCGGGCCAACCGTGAATTTCCACGAGGTCTATCCGGCGTCCGAGGGCTTTATCGCCGCCCAGGATGCCACGCCGGGCGAGGGCCTGCGCCTCATGACCGGGGCCGGGCTGTTCTTTGAATTCCTGCCGATGCGGGAATTCGACGAGGCTCGGCTCCCATCGCTCGGCCCCAGGACGGTGCCGCTGGCCGCCGTGCAGGCCGGGCAGGATTACGCGCTCGTCCTGACCACGCCCGCCGGGCTCTGCCGCTATGTCATCGGCGACGTCGTGCGGTTCATCTCCACCGAGCCGCCGCGGCTCATCTACACCGGCCGCACCCAGCTCCAACTGAGCGCCTTTGGCGAGCATGTGATCGAGAAGGAGCTGACCGATTCGCTCCTCGCCGTCTGCCACGCGCATGGCTGGTCCATCACCAACTTCCACGTCGCCCCGCTGTTCACGACGTCGCTGACCGGGCGGAACCGCGGCCGGCACGAGTGGTGGATCGAGTTGCGGCCCGGCACCGTGCAGACCCCCACCGGGGTCCCGATGGCGGCGCAGCTCGACGTCGAACTCGCAGCCCGCAACGAGGACTACGAGGCCAAGCGCCGGGGCGGCGGGCTGGAGGCGCCCGTCGTGCGCCTGGTAATGCCGGGCGTGTTCGAGCACTGGATGCGGCACCACGGGAAATGGGGCGGACAGCACAAGATGCCCCGCTGCCGCAGCGACCGCGTCATCGCGGACGGCCTCGCCCAGGTCGCCCGCTTCAACGCGGATTAGCCTTCAGCCGCCAACGTCGCCAAGGGCGCGAAAGTTCGATCACCCTTCCCGGAAGGTTCGCCGCAAAAAGGCCCAAGGGCCGTGGGCTGCGAAAAAGTCACCCTTGCGCCTATGGGCGCGCGGCAGCCTCGAGACGCGGCCCCGGAAGTTTTTGCGCCTCGTTGTGGCCACGTCCTCCGGGATCCGAGGTTGGCCTTCAGGGCTTCAGGTAGTGCAGCACCGCCTGCTCGTAGTCCGCCGCCGGCTCCAGCCCCACCTTGCGGTCGCGGATGTTGCCCGCGCGGTCGATGATGAAGGTGGTCGGGATCGCGTCCATGCCGCCGAACGCCGCCTGGATGTCGTCGTCCGCCATGACGATCTGGTAGTCCACCTGCTGGTCTGCGATGAACTTCTTCACCACTCCCGGCCCCTGCCGGTCAACCGAGACCCCGATGATGACGAGGCCGGCGTCGCGGTATTTCTTCTGCAGCGCAATGTAGCCGGGAATCTCCGCGCGGCAGGGCGGGCACCACGTCGCCCAGAAATCAATGACCACCACCTTGCCCTTGAACTGCGCGGAGCTGACGACGTTGCCGTCCACGTCCTTCAGCTTCCACGCGGGCGCGGGAGCCGGGGCCACCGGCTCGGCGCGCAGCCAACCGGTCAACGAAAGCAGGGCGAGAAAACCAAGGGCGGAGCGGAGAAGTTTCATGGGCGATGGCGGCAGGCCAAATATAAGAGGCCGGCACAGCCAATTCATTCCCGCCGAACTTTCAACCCCGGCCATGCGTTCGGTAGGCAGGCTGCCGGTAGCGCACGCCTCCCGCCTGCTCGGGTCCGGATGCAGGCTGGAGGCCGGCGCGACTGCTCAACCGCCCCGCGAATCCGGCAAATCGAGCCCGAGCACCTCGACGAATTTCTTCATGGCCGGCGTCAGCACGCGGCCCTTGCGGTGCAGGATCGCCAGCGGCCGCGTGAAGTCCTTGCCCTTGAAATGCACCGCCGTGAGCGTGCCCTGCTTTATCTCCTGCAGCACCGTGGCCAGCGGCACGATGGCGATGCCATGGTCGATCTCGACCGCCCGCTTCACCGTCTCGATGTTGTCGAACTCCATCACCGGCTCGATCTCGAGCTTGTTGTCGCGGAAGATCTGGTCGACCGCCTTGCGGGTCGGGATGTCCGGGTCGAACCCGATGAACTTCTGCCCGGCAAGCTGCTTGAGGTCGATCTCCCCGCCCTTCGCCAGCGCATGGCCGGGATGCGTGATCAGCACCAGGTGGTCGTCGCGGAAGGGCAGCACCTCGATCTGCCGCTGGCGGACCGGAAACGCCACCAGGCCGAAGTCCACGGCGTTGTGCAGGATGTCCTCGTACACCAGGTTGGAACGCCGGTACTCCACGCGCACGTTCACCGAGGGGTAGTCGTGCAGGAATTTCTTGATGTAGGCCGGCAGCTCATGCAGGCCGATCGAGTAGATCGTCGAGATCCGGATCGTGCCGCTGATGACCTTCTTCATCTCCTGCAGCTCGGAGAGCAGCTTGTCGTAGGTGTGGAGGATCTCCTTCGCCGACTCATAGACCCGCTGGCCCTCGCGGGTAAGCTGGAACTGCTTCTGACTGCGGTCGATCAGCAGGGTCTTGAAGTGGCGTTCCATCGCGCGCGCCTGCTGGCTGACCGCCGACTGCGTGATGCCGTTGAGCTTGGCGGACTTTGAGAAGCTCTTGGTCTCGACGAGGTCGGCAAAAATCTTGAAGTTTTCGATTTGCATGGCTGGCCCGGAAAACAACCACCATAACAACTGCTAATTTAACAGCAACCCATAAGCAGTTTCGCTTTCATCAATGTTCATCACGTATGAGGAGTTTTCCCGCCGCGCCGACGCCGTCCGCGCCGACCTCGCCGCCGCCTGCGTGGCGGCGGGCCGGGATCCGCAGGAAGTCGGGTTGCTCGCGGTGACCAAGACCCACCCGGTCGCGGCGGTCGAGTATGCCGCCCGCTACGGCCTGCCGGCCGTGGGGGAAAACCGCGTGCAGGAGGGCGTCGAAAAGCGCGCCCAGACCGGCGCGGAGGTGCGCTGGGAGCTGATCGGCCATCTCCAGTCCAACAAGGCGAGGCTCGCCGCCGCGCATTTCGACCGCGTGCAGAGCGTCGACAGTGAAAAACTCCTCGCCCTCCTCGACCGCGCCGCCAGCGAGGCGGGGAAGATCCTGCCCGTCCTCCTGCAGATCAACGCCGGCCGCGATCCCGCGAAGTTCGGCGCCGAACTGGAGGACGCCCCGCGCCTGCTCGACACCGCACTCGTGCAGAGCCACCTGCGGGTCGAGGGCCTGATGGCGATCGCGCCGCTCAGCGACGACGCCAGCGCCGCCCCGCGCACCTTCGCCACGCTGCGCGAGCTGCGCGACCGGCTCGCCGGCGAGACCGGCGCACCCCTCCGCGAACTGTCCATGGGCATGAGCGGCGATTTTGCCGCCGCCATCGCCGCCGGCAGCACGCTCGTGCGCATCGGCACCGCGCTGTTCGGCTCGCGCGAGCCGGCCACCTGACTTTTTGGGCGAAGATTTTTCCGTTTCCGGATTGCCAGCGGCGCGAAACTTTTTTCGCCTCTCGGGGTGGAACCTGAAAAACTTGACGAAGCCCGGCAGGAGGCGCTTCGGAGTTTGCTCGACGATTCCAGCCCGCCGGTCCGCCGGGCCCTGCTCGCCCACTTTCTCGCCCTCGGCCCGGAGGCGATGCATTTCCTCCAGCATACGGCCCGCGGCTCCAACCGCGTCCTTGCGCGCCACGCCGCGTGGTTTCTCGAGGAGCTGAAATTCGCCGATCCCGTCGCGGAGTTCCGCGGCTTCATCCGCTCGCTCAATTACGAACTCGAGACCGGCGCGCTCCTGCTCAGCCGGACGGTCACGCCCGCGCTCGACGTCGGTGCCTGCTGCACCGAGCTCGACCGGCTCGCCGCCCGGTGTGCCGAGCTCATCAGCGAGCCGGCCTCCGCCCGCGAAAAGTGCCGCATCATCAACCGGGTCCTGTTCCACGAGTGGGGCTTCCACGGCAACGTCGAGCATTACACCGACCCGCTGAACAGCTTCCTCGACCAGGTCCTCGTGCGCCGCACCGGCATCCCGCTTTCCCTGAGCATCGTCTACCTGCTCGTGGCGCAGCGCCTCGGGCTGGCCCTGGAACCCGTCGGGCTTCCCGGCCACTTCATCGTCGGCTGCTTCGAGGAGTCCCCGCCGTTCTTCGTGGATCCCTTCGACAAGGGCGTCTTTCTCGATCCCGACGAGATCTTCACCCTGCTGCGCGCCAACCACATCTCCCCCAAGGACACCGACCTCGCCCCCACGCCGGTCCGGGAGGTCCTCTGCCGCAACTGCCGCAACCTCGCCAACCACTACACTACGGTCGGCGACACCGAGCACGCCCGGCTGTTCGCCAGCTTCGTCGAGGAGTTCGAGACGACCTACGAGCGGCACGCCACCTGATTTATGGATTTTTGATTCTCGATTTTCGATTTTGCGCGCAGCGCTCGGCGGTCTCTTAATCGAAAACCTGAAATCGAAAATCGAAAATCCTGCCGACCCTGTTTTCACCCTCCGCGACCTCGCATCCTGGTCGCACCCCGGCGTCTCGCTCGCCGTGCTCGGGCACCCCATCAGCCATTCGGTCAGCCCGCCCATGCACAACGCCGCGCTCGCCGGGCTGGCCCGCACGGACCCGCGCTTCGCGGATTGGAGCTATTTCCGCTTCGATGTTCCCCCGGCCGACCTGTCCGGCGCCCTGAAATTGCTGCACGCCAAAAAATTCCGGGGCCTGAACCTCACCGTGCCGCACAAGGTCCTCGCCTTTGACCAGGTCGCCGCCGTCGCCGGTCCCGCCCGCCCCATCGGCGCCGTCAACACGCTGCTCCGGACCGAACAGGGCTGGCTCGGGCACAACACCGATGGCTACGGCCTCGCCACCGCGCTGCGTGAAACCCTGGGCTGCGATCTGGCGGGCGCACCCGTCATCCTGCTCGGCGCCGGGGGGGCCGCCCGCGGCGCCGCCGTCGAGTGCCTGCAGCGGCGCTGCGCCTCGCTCAGCATTGCCAACCGCACCCGCGAAAACCTCGAGGCCCTGCTCGCCCTCCTCGCTCCGCTGGCCGGCGGCGTGCCGCTGCGGGGTTTCGCGCCGGACGCCCCGCCCGCCTGGCTGCCCGCCGGCGCGGTCGTGATCAACGCCACCAGCGCCGGCCTGCACGAAAGCGATCCCGCGCCGATTGATTTGCAGCGCCTGCCCCGCCCCGCCAGCGTGTACGACATGATCTACAACCCGCCGCGCCCGCGGCTGCTCCGCCAGGCCGAGGCACTCGGCCTGCCCTGCGCCAATGGCGTGTCCATGCTCGTGCACCAGGGCGCGAAGGCGCTGGAGCTCTGGACCGGCGTCGCCGCGGCCCGGCTCGCCCCGCCAATGCTGGCCGCGGCCAACCAGGCCCTGGGCGCCCCCTGACCCATGCCCGCCTATCATGAGTTTGCCGCGGCGTTCCCCTGGTTTTTTCCCCTGGCCGCCGCCTTGTTCGGGGCCATCGTGGGCAGCTTCCTGAACGTCTGCATCTACCGGATTCCGGCGGAGCTATCGATCGTCACCCCCGACTCCCACTGCGCGTGCGGCCAGCCGATCAAGTGGCATGACAACATTCCCGTCCTGAGCTGGTTTCTCCTGCGCGGCAAGGCGCGCTGCTGCGGCCGGCCCTATTCCTTCCGCTATGCCTTCGTCGAGCTGCTCACCGCGGCGCTTTTCCTCGCCTGCTGGCGGCTGTTTCCGCCCGCCAAGGCGGTGTGCGGCATGGTTTTTGTCAGCGTTCTCGTGTCGGCCACCTTCATCGACCTCGACCACCTGATCATCCCCGATGTGTTCACCCTCGGCGCCGGGCTGTTCGGGGTGCTGCTGTCGTTCCTGGTGCCCGCGCTGCACGGCCAGCAGCAGGGAATGTACCTCGTGGACAGCCTGCGCGCGGGCACCGCTTCGCTGCAAGGGCTGTTCATCGGCTCCGGCCTCGTGCTGTGGATCGCCCTGCTGGCCGAGCTGGCACTCAAGAAGGAGGCGATGGGCTTCGGCGACGTGAAGTTCGTCGGCATGATCGGCGCCTTCTGCGGCTGGCAGGGCGCGGTGTCCGCGATCTTTGGCGGCGCCATCGTCGGCACGGTGTGGTTCGCCTTCGCGCTGCTCTGGCAGAAGGTCTCCGGGAAAAAGGTCGGTGTGGCGGCCTCCGCGGAAGCCCCGGCCGGCGAGCCGGCGGCCCTGGGCTTTGGCGTGCATGTGCCCTTCGGCCCGATGCTCGCCGTCGCCGGCCTCCTGTACTTCCTCTGGTTCCACTCCGCCGTGGCCGACTACTTCGGCCAGCTCGGCGAACTCCTTTGAACCCACCGCCCCCGCCCATGACCGGATCGCAATACCTCGTCGTCGGAAATTCCTCGGACGACCCCTTCGCCATCGATGTCGCCTTCGCCATGGGCCAGCGGGAGGACGTCGCGGACCTGATCAGCATGAAGCGGTTCGCCAACTCGGAATTCTGCCCGCGGTTCATCTCCGACGAGCAGGACTTCACCGACATCGGCGCCAAGCTGCGGGGCAAGAGCGTCATCATCGTCAGCACGAGCAGCCTGGCCATGAGCCGGCAGAGCCTGGCCATGCGCACCCTCATGATCGCCCGGGCCGCCAAGGAAAACGGCGCGTCCGAGGTCATCCTGGTCGAGCCCGACCTTTACTACAGCGCCCAGGACCGCGGTCCCCGGCCCGACCTGGGCGAGACCAGTTTCACCCGCGACCAGCACGACCTGAAGAAATTCGACGGCCAGCCGTTCACCGCGAAGCTCTACGCCCAGCTGCTCAAGCTGGCCGGCGTGGACCGCGTGCTCACGGTGCACAACCACTCGCACTCCGTGACGCGGATGTTCACCGACGTCTTCGAGGGAAAGTTCCACAACATCATCCCCTATGACATCTACGTGGATTATCTGCTGAACTCGAACATCGTGAACTACGGCAAGGACGGCACCGGCCTGGCCCTGTGCGCCCCGGACAAGGGCGCCCGCGAGTTCGTGCAGGAGATGTCCCGCCGCCTGAACCTGCCCAAGGCGAAGTTCGTGCTGCTCGACAAGGTGCGCACCGGCGAGCGGAAGGTGGAGATCACCGTCCACGCCGAGAGCGAGTGGCGCCTCGAGGACATCCGGGGCCACGACATCGTGCTGTTCGACGACATGGTGCGGACCGGCTCGACCGTCGTGCAATCCTGCCAGTTGCTGAAGCAGATCAACCCGGGCAAGACCGTCTTCGCGCTCACGCATTTCTACGCCAGTGAGGAGGGCCGGGTGAAGATGGCCCACACCGCCATCGACGAGATCCTCACGCTGAACACGATTCCCACGGTGCTGAACCGCGACATCCAGGGCCGCCTGCGCAAGAAGATGGTCGTCCTGAAAATCGAGAAATGGCTCGCGCTGAACCTCTGCGCCATCCTCGACCTGCCCCAGATCAGCACCAACGACAGCCTGTACGCGATCGACATGTCCTCCAAGAACCTGCGCTGGAAGCACAAGATCTGGCTTAGCGAGCAGCTGAAGACCCTGAACCATCGCTAGGATTCGCTCGGAGGTGGGCGGGCGCGTCCCGTGCCCGCAGTTGGGCGCCTGGCAATCTGCTCCTGTTTCCCACCGGATGCCGCGTCGGGTCATGCCGGCACGGGACGTGCCTGCCCACCTTAATCCGGCACGTCAGTCTGCCATCGCCGCGCCATCGCCGGTCTGCGCCGGCAGCACTTCCGGCCGGTGTCCAAACCGTCCGGCATAGGCCGCCACCACGGCCGCCGCCTGCGTTTCGCCAAACTCCGCGGTCGTCAGCGCCATCACTGCGCCGCCGAAACCCCCGCCGGTCAGCCGGGCGCCCCGGACGTGCGGCGCCGCGGTCAGCCGGTCCACGAGAAAATCGAGCTCCGGCGTGCTGTTCTCGAACAGGTTCTGCGAACTGCGATGCGAGGCGGTCAGCAGCCGGCCCACCGCGGCCGGGTCGCCGGCGCGCAGGGCGGCCACCGTGGCATCGACGCGCGCGATTTCCTCCACGACGTGCTTCGCCCGGCGGAACACCACGGGCGGCAGGGACGACTCCGCGGCGGCGAGTTCCGCCGGCGTGACCTCGGCCAGCGCCGCCACGCCCAGCCGGGCCGCCGCCTCCATGCACTCCCGGTGCCGGGCCGCGTACAGCCCGTCGACCAGCGCATGCTTCGTCTGCGTGTTGAAAATCCAGAAGCGCGCTTCCGCCGGCAGCGGTACCGTCGCAAACACCGGGCCGCGGCAGTCGATGAACACGAGGTGATTCCTTTGCCCGAACCCTGAAACGCCCTGGTCGAGGATTCCGCACGGCACTCCGACAAAATTATTCTCGGCGTGGCGGCACAGCTTCACGACCGCCTCGCGCGGCGCGGCCTGGCCGCTGGAGGCCAGGAAAGCCAGGGCCGAGGCAAGCTCAAGCGCCGCGCTGCTGCTCAACCCGGCGCCCACCGGCAGGTCGGAGACCGCGAGGAAGTCGAAACCCGCCGGCGGCCGCAGGCCGAATTCCGGGAAGGCCGCGATCACCCCGAGCGGATAATTCACCCAGCTGCCCTCGCCGCTCAGCCGGACCGGGCCGCTACCCGCCGGGAGCGTGACCACCCCGTCCTTGGCCGCGGTCGCCAGGCGCCACTGGCCATCGTCGCGCGGTGCCACCGCCACCCAGACATCGCGGTCGATCGCCGCGCCCAGCACCGTGCCGCCATTGTAGTCCGTGTGGTTGCCGATGAATTCGATCCGGCCCGGCGCGCGTGCCATGACCGAGGGTGTCCGGCCGAAACGCGCGCGGAATTCCTCCAGCAGGAGATCCTTCATGCCCGGGTACAGGCGGCCGGCGCCCAGGGTTGCCCGCGGTGGTTCATCGCGTTCAAACGGCGGCCTTGAGCTCGAGGCCGGCCTTGAAGCGGATAGTCTTCATCGCGGGAATCTTCATGGGACGCTTGGTATGCGGATTGTAGCCGCGCCGCGCCGCGCGCGTGGCGACGGCGAAGGCCCCGAACCCCACCAGCTGGACCTCCCGGTCGCGCTTGATGCCCTTGCCCACCGCCCCGAGCACGGCATCGACCGCCCGTTCCGCCGCGGCCTTCGAGGTTTCACCACCAAGGCGCTTCTGCACTTCGTCGATCAATTCAGCTTTGTTCATGAGGAAAGGGTGGGACCACGGCTGCCCGGTGGATCAAACGAAGAAACGCCCTCCGGCGCGGCGCAACCCCATTTCAGAAGGACCGCCCCGGCGGTGGCGGGAAATCCGCCGGCACTTCGCCGTTGCGGCCCTTGACCACCACGTTGAGCAGGTGCACCAGGGCCGCTTCCCGCGTGATCCCGCGTTCCACAGCCAGCTGGTCCGCGCGCTTCAGCAATTGCGCCGCCAGTGTCGCCGCCTGCACCGGACTCGCTCCCAGCCGCTGGCAGAGCTCACGCAGTTGCACCTCCTCGCTCATGCCGGTTCGAAAAAGGCGATTGTTGGCGTCCCCTCCGCCGTCGGCGACAATCCCTCCGTCCGCAGGATCTGGAGCAGGGAAACCAGCGCCAGTCCGATCCAGCCCGCGCCGTCGGGCGCCACCGAACGCACTTCTCCCACCTTTCTGCCGGCTTGGAACACGGGGGCGGGCAACGGGGGCGGCTTGCCTTCGCCCCGCACCCGCACCAGCTGGCGGCGGACCTTCCCCATTGACTTCAGGCGCGCCATCACTTCCTGGCCGAGGTAGCAGCCCTTCGTGTACGAGATCGCTTCGGTCTCGAGTCCGCCTTCGTTGGGCAAATCCGCCGGACCGATGTCCGCCGGCACCGCCGGGATCGCTGCCATGATGCGCCGTCGCTCCATCTCCGCCGACAACAGCAGGGTTGTGTCGGCGAGCCGGCCGTTCACCGCCGCTTCGGCGTCCACCGGGAAAATGATCTCCCTGTGAGGCTCCCGCGTCCGCCGGCCGGAAAAACTCCGGCCTCCTTCGGGCGTCCATTCGGCCCCGTTGACCCGGCCGAGAACCGTGAGCCCCGTCATTCTGGCCGTGAGGTCTTCGATCACGACGTCGTCCGCGATGATGTACGCCTCCAGACGCTCGCGAATGACCGCCGCCGTGGAGAAATAGCTGACCACCCAGAACTCCTGAGCCGCGATTCGCAGAATAAAACTATCCGCGAGCACCTTCCCCTTCTGATTCAGCCAGAGCCCGTAGACCGCATCCTCCATCCCCTGCTTATGCAAATCGTTGGTAAATTGACCCTGTAGGAAACTGGCGGAATCCTCACCGGAAACCCGCAGCGCCGCCGCAGGATTCCATCGGTAAGAGGCGACTTCGGGGCCCGGATTCATGAATTTAATAAGATGCCGTTTTCCAGCTACTAGCAAAAGAAAGTGGGAGAATTTGATAACTAAGGGTTGACGATGCGGGAAACTGCCATACCTATCAACTCATCAGTTTAACACTTCTCCCGCCTAGCGGGAGTTTTGGGGTAACTAAGAAAGCAAAGGCCGGCCACTTAGGGGTAAGTGGCCGGCCACTTTTTTGCCCAAATAGCGCGGTTTGCCCGGCAGTTTTTTGCCTTGTTCACGTTCTTGCCCCAGTATTTCGGACTTGGTCCTTTGGGTTTGTTTTCCCGCACAAGCGGGTCTTGCACCTCTCCAGTCCGACCCGCCAAGCTGGCGGTTCATGCAGAGAACATCGGACATCAATGTCGTCGAGACCCGCGCCCTGCCGTCACCCGCCGCCCTCCTGGCGGAAGTGCCGAAAACCGCCGAGGAGGCGGAATTCGTCACCCGCGCCCGCCGGGAGATCCACCGGCTCATCTTCACCGACGACCGCCGTTTTCTCCTGATCGTCGGTCCCTGCTCGATCCATGACCTCGAGGCCGGCCGCGACTACGCCCGCCGCCTGGCCGCCCTCGCCCGCGAGGTTTCGGACCGCGTCCTGATCGTGATGCGCGTGTATTTCGAGAAGCCGCGCACCACCGTCGGCTGGAAGGGCCTCGTGATGGACCCGCACCTTGACGGCTCCCATGACATTGCCGCGGGCCTGCGCCTGGCCCGGACCTTCCTGCGCGACGTCCTCGACCTCGGCCTGCCCACCGCGACCGAACTGCTCGATCCGATCACGCCCCAGTACATCGCCGACCTCATCTGCTGGTCCGCCATCGGGGCGCGCACCGCCGAGTCCCAGACGCACCGCCAGATGGCCTCCGGTCTCTCGATGCCCCTCGGGTTCAAGAACGGCACCGACGGCTCCATCGCGACCGCCATCAACGCCATCAAGGCCGCCGCCCAGCCGCACACCTTTCTTGGCATCAACCTCGACGGTTCCGCCTCCGCCATCGTCACCCGCGGCAATCCCGACTGCCACGTCGTGCTCCGTGGCGGCGCCACCGGGCCCAATTACTCGCCGGCCCATATCGCCCAGACCGAGCAGCTCCTCGCCAAGGCCGGGCTGATCAAGTCCATCCTCGTCGATTGCTCCCACGACAACTCCGCCAAGCAGCCCGAGCGCCAGCCCGAAGTCATGCAGGAGCTGCTCCAGCAGATCACCGCCGGCAATACCTCGATCATGGGCGCCATGATTGAGAGCAACCTGGGCGCCGGCAACCAGCCGTTCCCCCAGCCAAAGGAGAAGCTCCGCTACGGCGTCTCCATCACCGACGGCTGCATCGACTGGCCGACCACCGAAAAACTGGTCCGCGACCTCCACGCCGCCCTCGCCCCGCGGTTCCGGTAAACCGACCGAAGCCGCGCGCACGAATTACGCGAATATCCGCGAATAAATTTCCTCATTTCTCCCCGGGCCGGTCAGATTCGCGTCGATTTGCGTGATTCGCGGGCTCACCCTTTCCTTCCTCCGCCCATGAAAACTCCCCTCCGCGTCGCCGTCACCGGTGCAGCCGGCCAGATCGGCTATTCCCTCCTTTTCCGCATCGCCTCCGGCGCCATGTTCGGCCCCGACCAGCCCGTCATCCTCCAGCTGATCGAGGCCCCGATCGAGAAGGCCCTGCTGGCGCTCCAAGGTGTCGCGATGGAACTGGATGACTGCGCGTTCCCGCTCCTGAAGGGCATCGTCCAGACGTCCGACGCCGCCGTTGGCTTCAAGGACGCCAACTGGTGCCTCCTCGTCGGCGCCAAACCCCGCGGCCCCGGCATGGAGCGCGCCGACCTGCTCAAGGACAACGGCCGGATCTTCATTGCCCAGGGCCAGGTCATCGACGCCGTCGCCGCCGCGGACGCCCGCGTCGCCGTCGTCGGCAATCCCGCCAACACAAACTGCATGATCGCCGCCAGCCAGGCCAAGCGCCTGCCCGCCGAGCGCTTCACCGCCATGGTCCGCCTCGACCAGAATCGCGCCCAGACCCAGCTCGCGAAAAAGGCCGGCGTCGATCTCACCGCCGTGAAGGACATCTTCATCTACGGGAATCACAGCCCGACCATGTTTCCCGCCTACGCGCACGCCACCATCAACGGCCAGCCGGCCGCGTCCGTCATCACCGACACCGCCTGGCTGCAGGGCGCGTTCTGCGAGACTGTCGGCAAGCGCGGCGCCGCCATCATCGCGGCCCGCGGACTCTCCTCCGCCGCCTCGGCCGCCAACGCCCTCGTCGATCACGTCCGCTCGCTCGTGACCCCCGGCGCCATCCACTCCGTCGCCGTGAAGTCCAACGGCCTCTACGGCTTTGACGCCAACGTCTGGGCCGGCATGCCCGTCCGTACCACGACGCCCGGCAGCTACGAGGTCATCACCGGCTACGCCATGGATGAGTTCGCGAAGTCCAAGATCGCCGCGACGAACAAGGAACTCACCGAGGAGCGCGCCTTCGTCGCCGACATGATCAGCTGAGCTGCATTGGCCTGAGGTAGGGCGGGACCGCTGGGCCCGCCGATTGCCGTTCCACCAGCCGAGCCGGCGCGCCCAGCGGTTCGCTCCCTACCACGGGATGCGGATGGCGGCAGGTTCCAGGGTTACAGCCGCAACGTCTGCATTCCCGGCTTCAACTCCGTCTCGCGCCCGCCCCACACAAACACGCCCGTGGTTTCCGGCGGCAGCTCGACGGCGGCCTCCACCCGCGCTCCCTCGAATTTCGCCCGCATCCGGATCGTGCCCCGCGGATGCGGCAGTTCACTCTCGATTTTTTTCAGCCCGCCCGGCTGCGGTGCAATCCGCACCTGCCGGAAGCCCGGCGCCGCCGGCCGGATCCCGGCCACGGTCGCATGCAGGTGAAACACCGGGTGCGCGCCCCAAGCGTGGCAGTCCGACCGCGCCGGCTCGGGGCTCTCGACCGGCGTCTTGAATCCCTGCTTCACCAGCCCGCGCCACATGTCCAGACGTTCCAGGATCAGGTCCGCCCGGCCCGCCCGGCCCAGTGCCTCAAACAGGTAGTGCTGGAAATAAATCGTCGCCGGCGCGAGCCCGTTGGCCGCCGCGTCCGCCCAGCGCGCCGGCTCGGGAATGCGCAGGCCCCCGAGCACCGCCAGGGCTTGTGCGTGCTGGCTGAAGGTCGCGTGCGCGTCGTCATCCGCCCACAGTCCCCTCGCCTCGTCCCAGAATATCCGGCCCAGCGACGCGGCGACCTTTGCCGCGCACCCCGACCAGCGCGACGCCATCCGCGCGTCGCCCGCCCAGGTTTCCAGTTCCGCCGCACGTTGCAGCGTCAGCAAATACTGCAGGCTGATCAGCGCCGAGCGCCGGCCTTCGCGCTGGCCCGGCGGCCAGCCCGCATACCAGCCCGGCACCCAATCCATGAACAGCCAGCCGGGCGGCTTCACCAGCAACCCGTCGGCGTCCTCCTCCGTCTGCAGCGCCTCCAACAGCGCCCGCATCCCGGGCAGCCGTTGCTGCAGCCAGGGCCGGTCGTCGCGCCAGAGCGCAAAGTCGTGCAGCATCCACGGCCAGATCATCGCAAACGTGGCGCTCTCCTGCCGCAGATACGACGGATGCCGCATCGTGGGATAGCCGCTCCACCCGCGCGACAGGTCGAACAGCTCCATGCCGCGCCGTGGGAGCCGCTCCTCGCCTGCCACAACGTAGGCCAGCAGCATCTGGATGCGCGTGTCGGCCACATACATCATCTGCTCGTAATACGGGCAGTCGACGAAGATGTCGTGCATGCACGCGCGCAGCCCGCGCTCACTCAGCTCCAGGATCGGCGGCAACGTGGCGTCGTCGGAAGCAAACACCGCCCGCGGCGCCAACGGAAAGCCCGTGCGCTCCACCGCCAGCGTATGCAGTACCACCGGCTTCGACCCGACCTGGACGCTGATCATCAGGTAGCGTCCCGCCCGCCACCACGGCGCGCTCGCCCACCGGCGTCCGTCACCACCCAGCCGCCACTTGTCGCCAAACCCCATGAAGGTCTTCCCCGCCACCGCCGCGCGGTCGCCCTTCGGCCCGGGCGTGTTGTCGATTTCCGGAGCCAACCGGTCAAAGAGCGACTCCGCCCATTCCCAGCGCACCGTCGTGCCCGCCCCGCCGGAAAATTCCAGCAGCGGGTAACCGCAGAGATAATCCGCCGTGTCGATCAGCACCGTGACTTCGTGCCGCGCCGGCAGTTCCAGCGGCGTTCCGTCATGCAACAGGCGCGTCCAGTCGGCCACTTTCTCCGGAGCCACCTCCGGCCCGAATTTGAAATTCTGCGCCCGCGCAAACCGCGGCAGTTGCGCCCGCACGCGGCCGCCCCGCCAGAGGTCGTGGCGCTGCTCCGGCAGCGCGGACGGGTATAGCGTCCAGCCCGCCTCCACGATGCCCGTCACGTTGACCGGGATCGGGCCGCGCACCACCGCCGGTTTCGTCCATTTCACGTTCCGCGGATCGAGCTTGGAAAGATCCAGGTGCGCCGAGCAGCCAATGACGTGATACGAACGGTTCAGCTTCTCGCCCCATGCCAATCCCTGCAGGCGACCGACGCGCCAAGGGGCCATTCCCGTCGTGAAGCGCTCTGCGGCGCGCTCCAAGCCGGCGCAGGCGAAACCTCCGCGCCAGCTCATGCGGCCCTCGGGCGCCTGCGGCGCGCGCGCCCACCAGACCAGCGCTTCCAAGCGGTGCGCCCCGGCGCTCAACTTGATTTCGTAGGTGGCATACGACCAGTGCGACACGTCGCCGGTGTCCGGCCCGCGCGCAATCACCGCGCCGTCCAGCGCCAGCGTGTAGCACAAATCCGCGCTCACCTGCAGTTGCACGGATTCGGCGCGCGACGACTTCACGTTCAGTCGGAAGAGCACACAGCCCGGAGCGCCTTCCGCGAGGTCCGGGTGCCACAGCCACGCAGCCGCGTCGAGCGGATGCCGGGGCTCCATGTTGGGGGTGCCGTGGGAAACCGGCGGATGGGGAATGCGCCGACAGACGGCTTCTCCGGCAAAGGGGGCGAAAAGCATTCCATCGGACTAGCGGTCGGGGCGCCTGTCGGGCGAGTGATTTCTTAACGGCTTGATCGGGCCCGTGGAGGCGCAGGTTCGCTGCGGCCCTCCGTCCACCTCTGCGCAAATGTTTCCGTAAATGGCGGACCGCGGGCGGATTGGGCCGCAGCGAGTCTGCACCCCTACAGCAATCCCGCCAGCTCTCGCGTCACCGCGAACGCCCCTCGCACCGCCGCAAACGCCGCCAGCAGCTCGTGTGGCGCACCCGCCCGGGGAAAAACCATCTCCAGCGCCGCGCCGGTGCAGCGCACCTTCGCATCCACGCCGGCAACGGCGATCAGGCAGTCTCGGCAGTCCGAGGGATACGTCACTGTCAGCCCGCCCTCGCCATCGAGATTTTCAATCACGTCCACGATGGACTCCACCTTCACCCCCTTGCGCAGCGCAAAGGCCAGCTCGGTGAACCGGCCCGCAAAGACGCCGGCGAATTCCGCTGACTGCGCCAGGTCGCCGCTGCGCAGGTCCCGCAGGATTGTCGTGACCGTGTATCGCGCGGGCGCTTCGTCCTCGAGTGCGTAGAGGATCTCGACCGTGAAATCCTTCGCCACCAACACCGCCGTGGCGCCCGTGACCGTGAGACTGACGTCCTTCCGCTTGTAGCCGAGCCGCACACGCGCGTCCTGGAACAATTTCTCGGCCTGCTCCGACAGCTCGCCTTCGCAGATTTTCCCAAGGAACGCGTTGGTCACCGCATTGGCCGCGTCCGGCACCGTGTGATGGCCTTTCTTGAACCCGCCCAGGGTCTTCACCTGCCCGCCGCTGCGACCGGTGAAGCTGATGCCCGCGATGATGCTGGAAGAGGGTTCGCCCGTCATTCGCCCCCAGCAAACGGGGCGAACCCCGGTCCGCCAACCTGAAAGCTGCTTAGCGCAGGCATCTTGCCCGCCTTCATTTCAGCTGCAGGCAGGATGCCTACTCAGACCGCCGCCTTCGGGCGGCGGCAGAGCGAGACCAGCCCGACGATCGCCAGTACCGGCAGCCAGACGGGCGCCAGCACCGCGAGGATCACCAGCGCCACCGCCAGCAGGCCGGCGAGCAGGGCAAGTCCCGCACCGGCGATGGCGGCCACGCCGCCCATCATCAGCGCCCCGACGACCAGCATTGCCACGACGGCGATCATCGCCGGCAGGAGCAGCACCGGAAAAATATGGATGACCACCAGGCCCACCACCACGAAGAGCAGGATCTTAAGGAAGGTTTTCATATCCTGAAAACACGGCTCAACCCAGAAAGTCGCAGGCTTTGTCATGCTGCCTCATTGGCCTGAACGGCTCTCCGGCGGCTGTGGTAGGGCGGGTCAAAGACCTCCCCTGCTCCCAGCCGGCCGTAGCCCTCAACGGCCGGCACCGGACGCACTCCGCCTCGCTTGCGCCCGCCCAAAGCCGACATAGCTATTGCCAGCGGGCCTCTTCCCGCCAGAGGCTGCCCAAAGCGTAACTTTTCCCCGCCACCCGATTTCCCATGGTTACCTCCTTCCCCCTGTTTTCCTATCAGCACGAGCTCGACACCTCGCCCGAGGCCTTCGGCGAGCTGCGCCCGTCGGCCGACTGCCTTGGCCAGCCCGCGCTGCTCAACCAGCGCCTGGAGGAGGATGGCTACCTTTTCATCCCCGGATTCTTCGACCGTGAGCTGATCCAGGCGGCCCGCGCGTCCGTGACGGACCGCCTCGCCGAGGAAGGGGCCCTCGATCCCGCCTTCCCCGCCATCGAGGCCCGCTGCCAGCCCGGCAAGGCGCTGGGTTTCCGCGGCGACCTGGCCAAGCAAAACCCCGCCATTGACCGCGTGGTCTACGGACCGGAGCTGATCGGATTCTACGCGGAGCTGTTCGGCGAATCCGTACGCCACTTCGACCATACCTGGTTCCGGGCCTTGAGCCGCGGCCAGGGCACGCCGCCGCATTGCGACCTGGTCTACATGAGCCGCGGCACCCATCAGTTGCTGACCTGCTGGATTCCCTACGGCGAAGTGCCGCTTGAGATCGGCGGTCTCACGATCCTGGAGAATTCCCACCGTCAATCCGCGCGGCTGAGAAACTACCTGGAGGTCGATGTGGACCTGTATTGCGAAAACCGCCCGAAGGAGACCGAGAAGGTGAAGGAGAAGGGCGGCTGGAGCCACCCGGGCTGGCTGACCAACAACCCCGTCTCCCTCCGCGAGAAACTCGGCGGCCGCTGGCTCACCGCCGAATACCAGCCGGGCGATTTCCTCACGTTCAAGATGACGCTCGTCCACGCGAGCCTCGACAACCAGACCGACTTCGTCCGCCTCTCGTCCGACACCCGCTACCAGCGCGCCAGTCAGCCCGCCGATTCGCGTTGGGTCGGCGCCAATCCCGCCGGCCACGGCCCCCGCGCCAAGCAGGGCATGATCTGCTGAGGCTGCCCCGTCCGTCATGACCGTCTCGACCCGCTTGCTGTCCCTGGGCCGCGAACTCGATTCCGGGCCCGGGGCTTTCGGCGAACTCGTCCGCTCGGACGACTGCGTCGGCCAGCCCGTACAGCTCAACCGGCGCCTGGAGGAGGACGGTTATCTTTTCATTCCCGGATTTTTCGACCGCGAACTGATCCAGGCGGCGCGCGGCTCCCTGACGGACCGCCTCGCCGCTGCCGGCCTGCTCGATCCCGGGGCTCCCGCGATGGAGGCCCGCGCCCGGTCCGGCCAACTGCCTCCTCCCCCCGCCGACCTCGCCCAATCCAATCCGGCCCTCGACCGCGTCATCTACGGACCGGAGTTGCTCGGCTTCTACGCGAATCTTTTCGGCGAACCGGTGCGCCACTTCGACCACACTTGGGTGCGGGTCGTACCCCGCGGCCATGGGTCACCCCCGCATTGCGACATCGTTTACATGGGCCGCGGCACCCACCAGCTGCTCACCTGCTGGATTCCGTACGGCGAGGTGCCGCTCGAGGTCGGCGGCCTGATGGTGCTGGAGGGTTCGCACCGGCAATCCGACCGGTTAAAGAATTATCTCGAGCTCGATGTGGACCAGTACTGCGAGAACCGCGCCCATGACGTGGAACGGGTCCGAGTGCAGGGCGGCTGGAGCCACCGCCAGAATGGCTCGCTGACGAAGAACCCGGTCTCGCTGCGGGAGAAGCTGGGCGGCCGCTGGCTCACCACGCACTGGCAGCCCGGCGATTTTATCACGTTCAAGGTGACACTGGTTCACGCGAGCCTCGACAACCAGACCGATGCCATCCGACTTTCCTCCGACACGCGCTACCAGCGCGCCAGTCAGCCCGCCGATTCGCGTTGGGTCGGCGCCAATCCCGCCGGCCACGGCCCCCGCGCCAAGCAGGGCATGATCTGCTGAGCGCCGGTTGTCATTCCGAGCGAGGCGAAGTATGACCGAGTCAGGGGCGGCCGTTTGGCCGCCCTGCATTCTCCGCCGTCAGATCCAGCGTCCGCCTCATCTGCAGCACGAGGCCCTCGGTCATCGTCTGTCCCGTCTCGGATTCATGCTGCCGGGTGCGGGCCCGCCCATCCGCGGGATCGCCATCCGCCAGCCCGGCCCAGCCGACGATCATCGCGTCCTGCGGCTTCACCAGCACGAGGGAGGTGCGCAGTTCCGCCTGCAGGTCCGTGCGGATCGCATCCGGCATCGCCTGGTCCAGTGCCGCGGCGTACTGGTCCGCGCTGCCCTGGTCGCCAACCAGTTTGTAGAAATACTTGTCCCACAGGATGGTCACCTCGGATCCGATGGCATCGTAGGGCGCCTGGCCGAAGGAATAACCTTCCTGGTAATCACGGAAGTTCCGGATCTCCTCGGGCACCACCACCCCGTCCACGGCCGGCAGCCAACCGCTGTTGTCGGTGAAGATCTGGTTGCCCGGCACGCTCGTGAGAAAGCGGAGGAAATCGATCGCCTCCTTGGCGTGCGGGCTGCTCTTGTTGAGATACATCGCCAGCGAGGTCTCGCCTTGGCCTTCCCCGCCCAAGCCAATGATGTAGCGGCCGACCTCGGGATCGCTAGGAGTCACCGACGGCAGTTTCATCGGGGCGATCTTGAAGCTCGCCATGCGGCGCAACGTCGTCGCGTCCCAGGTGCCGTAGAACAGGAACACCGCCTGGCCGCGCAGGAACTCGATCATGGCATCGTCCCGGCGGAGCTGGATGAACCCGGGCTTCATCGCCTGCGTGACCTCGCGCACCAGCTGCAGGCCCGCCTTCACCGCCGGTTCGCTGTAGCGCCACCGGCCCTCCAGGTAGTCGGCGAGCACCTGGCGATTGTAGAGATAGAGGTTGCCGCCGTCATCCAGCCGCTGGTTCACGCCGAGCAGCGGACAGCTGAAAACCGTCTCTGCCACGGCCCGGGCCGTGTCGCGGCTGCCGGCGAGACCCATGACCGACTGGCCGGTGCGTTTCGCATACTCCCGCACCTTCACGAGGATTCGCCGGAGGTCGTCGTACGTTTTCGGCGCCGCCACGGATCCCGTGATCTGGCGCAGAAGCTCAACGTTGCAGAACAGCCGCAGCGATGTCTCGGTGATGTTCACCCCGTAGATCTGTCCTGGGTCGGGCGAATCGCGCCGGGGAGCCAGCAGCTTGTCGTGAAAGGTGTCCTGCCACGGAATCTTTTCCTCGGCAGTGCCGCGGTTGTAGGGATTGGGCTGGGACAGCTCGGAGGTCAGCGGCGTGAAATATCGCGCCGGGATGTCCTTCTGCCCCTCGACCCAGGCGCCCCACTCCATCAGGTCGGGGCCGGTTCCGCCCGCCAGGTTCGCCCGCATCCACTGGGGATAGATCGTGGCCCCGGGAATCAGCAGCTGCACCACCTTGACGCGCGGGTTCAGCTCCTCGTAGCGCTTGATCACCGCCGCGATTCCGTCGGGCGGGCCGCGCTCGATCTGCCAGTGGGCGAACCAGATCGTGACCGGGCGCTCCTTGAGCAGCGGACTTGACCGCGTGAAGACCCAGTAGGAAGCGAGGCCGTAGGCCAGCAACAGCAGCCAGAAACCCATCCGTTTCATCCGCCTTCTCACCGGCCGCCCTCCTGCGCCAGCTGCCGGTTCGCCTCGGCCAGCAGGCGGTTCGCGTTCCAGGCCCGGACATTCGTGGGATACTCGCGCAGGTAGCGCTCAAAATACTCCTTGGCCTGCCCCGGCAGCCCGGCGCGCAGCGACAGCACGCCGATCTGCACGATCAGGTCCTCGTGCGCCGTGCCGGTGATGCCGCCGATCCGGTCGGCCGCGACCAGATGCGGCAGCAGCCGCGCGAGGGGTTGCTTCAGCACCACGCCGGCCTGGCCGATCTGCCGGTGCAGGTCGCGCTGCAGCAGCGGCTCGTGAATCTCCGCCAGCAGCGCCTCGGCCGCGGCCAGCCGGTCGGCGCCGGCCGCCGTCGCGTCGGGCAGCACGTACAGCTTGAGCA
>Ga0316223_1000057_pt1 | contig 160015 bp, 136 predicted proteins | sample TBH18009metaG_FD_206007 | JGI IMG/M metagenome (GOLD analysis project Ga0316223, IMG submission 206007) | Freshwater microbial communities from Trout Bog Lake, Wisconsin, USA - TBH18009 | ecosystem: Environmental > Aquatic > Freshwater > Lake > Hypolimnion/Profundal zone | place: USA...
GTAGTTCGATAGCAGGCTATCAATTAAATCATTGGGTAAAGCTTTTGGTAAGGTCATTTTTAATCCATTTCTGAAAATAGCAGTTTCCTGCAAAATGACTATTTACACAAAATTTCTTACACCCTCCCACATCATCATTAATCCATCTATATTAAAATTATTTGGATGGATAGTTTTTACTGGTTGCGCATAAAATCAGCCACGCCATACAACTGCTCGGCTAACTTAGTCATCAGAGTTTCATCCATCTTGAGTTGATGCATCGCCTTAATCATGCAGTACATCCATTGATCGCGCGCTGACTCATCCACTGCAAATGGCAAATGGCGCTTACGCAACATAGGATGGCCATAGCGTTCTATGTAAAGCTGCGGGCCACCAGTCCAACCTGTGAGAAACATAAATAGCTTTTCACGTGCTGAAGTTAAATCGGCTGGATGCATGGCACGAATGGGCTTCGCTTTGGGGTCACTATCCATAATGTCGTAAAAGGTTTCCACCAAATTACGGAGGGTTTCCATCCCCTGCACTTCCCCGCCAAGCAGTTCGAAGAAAGTCGCTTTACTGCTACCTACTTCTTCAATTTTATCGAGTGCCAATATCAATCCTAATTATTGCGCAACCACAGGCTTCACTAAGCTTGCGGCTAGTTTCGCGCGCGCTCTAGCTTCAGTCACATCTTGACCAGTGGCAAGCGCCACACCCATACGTCTTTTTACAAAAGACACCGGCTTACCAAAAAGACGTAAGTCACTATTAGGAACCGCTAAAGCTGCATCGATACCGGTGAACACTAAGTTATCACTTTCATGTCCGCCGTAGATCACGGCACTGGCTGCAGGGTCACGTAGGCTTACGTCAACAGGCAACCCTAGGATGGCACGCGCATGTAAATCAAACTCGCTAAAACGCTGGCTGGCCATGGTCACCATCCCAGTGTCATGTGGGCGCGGGCTCACTTCACTGAACCACACTTGATCACCCTTGATAAAGAGCTCCACGCCAAATAAACCCAAACCACCAAGGCTGTCAGTGACCGCTTTGGCAATACGTTTAGATTCCACTAAGGCTTGGCTGTTCATGGCCTGTGGCTGCCAGCTTTCTACATAATCGCCCTTTTCTTGCACATGGCCGATAGGCTCACAGAAATAAGTAGTAATCACACCTTGTGCATTTTTGGCACGTACCGTTAGTAGCGTAATTTCATAATCAAAGTCAATTTGGCCTTCCACAATGACCACACCTTGATTGACTCGGCCACCAGTAGCCGCATAATCCCAAGCCGTTTTGACTTCGGCACTATTGGTAATACGTGACTGGCCTTTGCCAGACGATGACATCGTTGGCTTAATAAAGCATGGGTAGCCAATGCCAGCATCAATAGCCGCTTGCAACTCCGCTTCACTTTTAGCAAAAGCGAAGGGAGAAGTTGGCAAATTCAACTCCTCAGCTGCCAGTTTACGAATGCCCTCACGATTCATCGTAAGTTGCACCGCTTTGACAGTAGGGATAATAGTGGCCAAACCTGCAGCTTCAATATCAGCCAAGGTATTGGTGTTCAACGCCTCAATTTCCGGCACGATTAAATGCGGTTTTTCTAATGCAATCAAATCACGAAGCGCTTGGTCATTCGTCATATCAATCGTATAGGCACGGTGCGCTACTTGGTGGCCAGGCGCATTTTTATAGCGATCAACTGCTATAACTTCGACCCCTAAACGCTGTAAGGCAATAATCACTTCTTTCCCTAGTTCGCCACTGCCTAATAACATGACACGGGTTGCATTAAGGCTTAGAGGAGTTCCGATTTGCATGATTTTCTTTCAATTTTTGATTGATGCAATCATACCATGCAGACATTTAGGCATACCTGAATTAGAGGCATTCAATCAAAAATTAGATTGCTAAATCAACCGACCGAACTAAGCCCTAGTACCGAAAGTGTTATTACCTATCATTATCAACCGAAGCTGTTGCCGTTTTAGATCGACCAAACTCATAGGTAATGCCTACCCAAGCTGCTCTTGGTGCTGAAGGGGTACGGAACTGTTCGTCATTTCCTGTGTAGATATTTTGACCCAACTGTCCGAAAGTAGCATACTGATTATCAAACACATTGTTGACCTTAGCAAAAACCTTCCACGTTGGGTTGATTGCATAATGCGTATCTAAATTCATCACAGCATATCCAGGTAACATGCCATTAGCGTCTTGGTTGTTTTCATCACCGTGGGCATATTGACCAGTCGCGAGAATAACATTACTACCTACATTCCAAGCCGGCGTTAGTTCATAAGCGGCTCTGATTTTAAGTGTTTGTCGTGCGACACCAGGAATCTTATTCCCTTTGGCAACATCGATATTTGAGATACCATTTGCTATTGCTACACTATTTGAACCAGATCCTATTGTAAAATCAGATTGGTAGATGGCATCTACAAAACCGTAATTCACAGCTAGGCTCAAAGCATCAAATTTACCGTGTAAACCAAGCTCTAAGCCTCTACGCCTCGTCTCACCTACATTTTGAAAATAACCAGTTACCGTAGAAGTGCTGCTAGCGATAAACTGTATGTCATTGCTAGAAACCGTACTATAAATACCCGCGTTCCAACCTATATTAGGCGATAACTTTCCTCGTAAACCACCTTCCCAAGTCTTAGCCACAATCATATGTAGATCAGGATCAGAGTTAAATCCAGTTGGTAGTGAGCATGGTTTTTCTGGGTTAGCGCATGAAAGTTCTACAGGGGTTGGCGCGCGCATGCCTTCACTATAGCTTCCATATAAACCAAGATCTTTAGTCGGATTATAGTTAAAACCAACCGCTGGATTAAAGCGCTTGTATTCGTGATTACCATCTAGGCTATTCGGCTCAAATCCATGTCCATCAGGATCTGAACCGCCGAATAAATTTACTTTCGCTATGTTATAACGTCCTGATAAGGTCATATTCCATTGCTCGTTGAAAGCAAAGACGCAATAGACGACGGGGTTGTTGCTTCATAAAGGAATCTCCGGAAAAATTTTAGTTTAGGCATTACACCCATCATGCATGAACATTAACCATCTATTGGTTGTTTTGGAATAGGAAAAAGTCGCAATCTACTCAGGGAGTAATTCCCGACTTAATGTATGTCAACAAAACACCAATGAACAATTAAATCAATGTTTGAGCACGGTTAAGGGTCACACTTTTTTGACAACATTCAGCAACGTATCAAGATCAATGGGTTTTTGCAGGAAATTGGTGACGCCTTATTTTGCGGCTATAGCCACATCATCAGCGTCAGAGTATGACGTCATAAAAATAACTGCTACGGACATATTGCTAAGTTCCGTCAATAAATCCATCCCACTACCATCGGGTAAGCGAACATCAAGCAAAAGAATATCAGGTGAGAATCTATCTATTAAGGAACGGGCTTCAGAAATGCCTGTAGCCCATTCACATTTATAGCCAGACTGCTCTAGGAATTTTTTGACGGCGCGTGCAAACAGCGCTTCATCCTCAACTAACAGAACACGCAAAATTTGATCAACCAATCCATTTCCGTCAATTTTGCGTGCTTGCGTAGTCACAAAGTTACTTCATCAATCAACATCTGGTTTATGTGCAGAATTCGTACCAAACTCATAGGTTACACCTACCCAGCCAGCTCTCGGAGCAGAAGGGGTTCTAAATTGTTCATCAGCACCGCTATAGATATTCTGACCGACTTGACCGAAAGTAGCATAGTCTTTATCAAACACATTGTTGAGCTTAGCAAAGACTTTCCAGTTTTGATTAACAGCATAGTGTGTATCTAGGTTAAGTACTGCATAGCCTGGAATCATGCCATTTACATCTTGGTTATTTTCGTCACCGTGGGCAAATTGGCCACTTGTAACAATAAGGTTGCTGCCAACATTCCAAGCTGGAGTAACGTCATAAGCGGCTCTTATTTTGAGAGTCTGTCTTGCAATGCCAGGAATTCTATTGCCCTTGGATACATTGATATTTCCACCTATATTTTGGCTATTGGATCCAGAGCCCACTGTAAAATCAGATTGATAGGTTGCATCAACAAAGCCATAATTGACGGCTAAGGTTAATGCGTCAAATTTCCCGTTAAGTCCTAGTTCAAGCCCTCTACGTTGAGTTTCGCCAACATTCTGGAAGTACCCAGTTACCCCGGTAGAAGAACTTGCTATGAACTGAATATCATTGCTGGTATCTGTATTGTAGAGGCCTGCATTCCAGTTCACATTTTGGGAAAGATTACCGCGTACGCCCCCTTCCCAAGTCTTAGCAACAATCATATGTAAGTCTGGATCAGAATTAAAGCCCGTCGGTAGTGAACATGGTCTGGTAGAGTCCGCACAAGAAAGCTCAACAGGTGTTGGCGCCCTCATGCCTTCATTATAGCCAGCGTAAAAGCCAAGACTTTTCGAAGGGTTATAGTTAAAGCCTATCGCGGGATTGAATCGTTTGTATTCGTGATTGCCATCCAGAATACCTGGAATAAATCCTGAACCGTCGGGATCAGAACCGCCGGATAAATTTACCTTGGCAATGTTATATCGCCCAGATAATGTCATGTTCAATTGATCGCTGAATGAAAAATTATCGGTAGCATATAGACCGTAATAATCTGATCTTGTGTTTAACCTGACGCTCCCTAGTGAAATGTTTCCTGGGTCAGTAATCGTTTGATTATTAACTAAGGTGGCTTGAACGCTATCTTGACTATAAGTCACGCGTCCAAAATCGGCTGAACCCCCTACAGTAAACTGGTTTTTATGACCAATTAGATCATTAAGTAAGCTGAATTGGAGCGTACCGCCAAAGCCATCCTGATTCGTTTTGGAGGTCACATTAGTTGCGCTTGTAAGCGGTATCCCGTTAGGATCAAATAGCACATTCCCGTTAATGTCAGTTTGCGCCTGCGCATTGCTATTGAAGCTATTAGCATTGCTCATCCGGTAGTAAACATTGCCAGCCACCAGTTTATCATCAGTAATAAAATGGCTACCTTTTAGCGAAATCATTGCCAACTTATTCTTGATGGAGTCAGGCCAGGTATAAGCTTGCTTTGGATTGCCAAGCATAGAAAGCGGCAACGACTGGGTTCCCTCCATGGTGTTATCAGCAAGCGCAATAGATAAATCTAAATCACTCTTATCATCGTGCCAACCCACTTTGCTGAATATCTGCCTCACATCACTGCTCGAATGATCGCGCCAGCCATCCTCATGAAATATATTCCCTGCTACAAAATAGTCAAGATTATGGGATTTGTCCTCTCCACCAGCTTCAACCTCAGCGGCACGGCGACCCCATGAACCGCCTGAAACTGTAGCTTTAATACCCGGGAAAGATGAACCGCTTTTGGTGTTAACCGCTAAAGCACCACCCAAGGTATTCAGGCCAAAGAGCGGGTTTGAGCCTGGAATCAGATTGATACTTCCGATTGCATTGGTTGGAATCAGATCCCAATTAACAATGTCACCAAAGGGCTCATTGAATCGAACGCCATCAAGAAAAACTGATAAGCCGATGGCTGATCCTAAAATAGGGGATGCGGTAAAGCCTCGATATGAAACGTCAGCTTGATAAGGGTTTCCAACGCTATTGCTGGTATTGACGGAACCAAGGTTATTGTCCATAAACTCAGTCAAATTGAGCGATTCCTGCTGGTTTATTTCTTTTGAAGACCCCACTTGAACGTTAGAAGGCACTTGATTAAGGGGTGTTCCTAATGATGGTAAAGGCGTCGTGCTTATTACCTCTATCGCGCCTAACTCCATCACTTCGGCTTTATTCTCTGCATGAGCCTGAGATATGATTGCAATCACGCCTGCAACTGCTAACACTATGGGTCTTAATTTTGTTTTATACATGATGTATCCTATTGTCCAAACGTTATCTAAACTAGACTGCACTGTTAAAAATAATAACTTGCAACTTTAACAAAGCAATCGCCCCATAGCACTAGGAAAAATTCCCGACGTAACGTAAACGTTTTTAATTCTGTTATAGACGCGTTATAGTTAATGTCTATTTTTGAGATAAAGAGATCACTGATTGAGCCTGAAACTTCGCCTGAACTTAATAATAACGGGCTTGCTGCTGCTGATTATGTTAGCGGGAGTCATGTTAAGTTTTAATAATGCGAGGATGAATGCTCTTGCAGAGATTGCTTCGGCTGAAAAACTGACACTCTACCTCTTCGACGAGGCCATTATTAACAGTGATAATTCAAACCTGAAGTTTGATCGTCATGCTTTCAGACTGCAACGCCTAGATCATATGAGGCATCTAAAAATAGAGTTGCTTGATAGTGCGGGAAATGTGCTTGATAGCAATCAATCGGAAAGTGGCTACAAATTTCACAATGAGTCCCCCGTATGGTTCGAACGCATCTTGAATAAAATGACGCCAAAATGGGAGCCCTCAATCCGAACGCTAGACTATCACGGTGAGCCATTAGGTAAATTGATCATTACCCCGGATCCTACTTATGAATATGCGGAAATTTGGAAACAGATTACTGACCTGCTTATGCTGCTGTCCATTTTCTTTGTGTCTGTAAATTTAGTGATTTCATGGGCCGTTGCGCAAGCTTTAAAACCTACAGAAAATATATTGTTTGCTTTAAATGAACTAGAAAAAGGTAATCTGGAAACCAGACTACCAGCCTTTGACCTTCCAGAACTAGCGCGTATCGGGCGGAAATTCAATCATATGATCGAAACCCTTCAACAAAGTATCACACGCAATCACAAACTTACGCAGCAGTTGATTACCTTGCAAGAAGAAGAAAGGAAGAGTCTTGCTCGCGATTTGCATGATGAGTTCGGACAATGCCTGACAGCAATTCATACTGATGCCAGTGTGATATTGAAAGTATCCGAAAAAAAGTATCCAGAACTTCGCGATAGCGCTTTAGCAATCACTCAATTGTCTCGGCACTTAATGGATTTAGTGAGTGGTCTGCTGCAACGGCTTCGACCTAGTATCCTTGATGAATTAGGACTCTCAGCTGCGCTGTACGACTTGGTTGGTACTTGGCGGTCCCGTCATGAAAACTCTGTATGCACACTAAGTATTAATGGTGTTGCAGGTGATTTAGGCGAGATTATTAGCCTGGCTTTGTATCGCTTGATACAAGAATGTCTAACGAATATTTCGCGACATGCAGGCGCCACTACGGTAGAAATTAATATCTACCTCGCACCTAAGGCTGGACGGCCAGGACTTAAAGTGAGCGTTCGAGATAATGGTAGAGGTTTTGATCCCAGCAAAGCCGATGGCTTAGGGTTGCCTGGCATGCGCGAGCGGGTCGAAGGGTTAGGTGGTGAGCTTAAGCTGAAAGCCCGCCCAAACCATGGTGCAGAAATTATAGCTTGGATTCCAACAGGATCCCCAACATGAAAGAGCAGACTATGATTCGTGTTATGTTAGTGGATGATCATGCTGTCGTACGCGCTGGAATCCGACGTTTGCTAGAACAGGAACTTAGATTTTCTGTAGTAGCAGAAGCCGATACCGGGGAAGCCGCTTATCAATTATTTGGCGAACATTTGCCAGATGTTGCTGTAATTGATCTGACCATGCCTGGGATGGGGGGGATGGAATCTATTAAAAGGATTGTACTGCGTTATCCAGCAGCTAAACTGCTCGTGCTCTCTATGCACGAAAATGCAGCATTCGCCAGCCAAGCATTGAAGGCTGGTGCAAAAGGCTATTTAGCAAAAAATGGCTTAGCAGAAGAACTCATCAATGCGCTTGAAGTTGTTACAAAAGGTCAGATTTACATTAGCTCAAACGTTGCCAGAAAGATCGCTTTGCAAAACTTGGATAGTAAGGGCAATCCGATGCAACAACTATCCGTCAGAGAGTTTGAAATATTTCGAATGTTAGCTGAAGGCGTGGATGGTGATCAAATCGCAGCCTCTTTAAATATCAGCAGCAAGACAGTTTCGAATTATCAAACAACGATCAAGCAGAGGCTCGGTATCAATAGTTCTGTCGAGATGGTGAGGCTGGCAATTCGCCACGGCATCATCGAAAGTTAATCTCAACCGAGAGACACAATCTCTCTATCGTCTTAAATTAGTTATCTCAGGAAAAAATCCCGTCCTTTAAGGGACTTTTTCCCTCACGCCTCATCCCTCACTAAAGATAACATGCGTCGCACCATTCGGCGTTTGCTATGCGCCAAAAACACTTTAGTTAGGATAATCAATGAGTATTAAGAATGCGTTGAATGTGCGCCGCAAAACATTATATTTGGCCGTCGCTGCGGCTTTGCCGCTGTTAATGGCTGGTGGTCAGGCCTATGCGGCCTGTACAAGCACCAATGGGGTTGTGAATTGTAGCGGCACATTTGCTGGTGGCAGTACTGGTGGAGCCATTATGGTGGTACCCAGCAATTACACTGCCGTGAGCACTGACTCAACTGGTAATACAGCTCCATTAAGCAGCACCATCGTTGGCTACTCTAACGCTAATGATTATTCAATATCCAGTATTGGTAGCATGAACGTTAGTGTGCCAAAATTCTCGACACTGAATATCGGCGCTGGCTCAACTTCCCCTACGATTGGTACTGCTCCAGATGGCACGACCACTGTCATCACTGGCCTCAAGGCGGTTCCAGGCTTTGTTGATGTCTTTAATGGAGGAACTGCTCCAACAACAGGTATTTCAGTAACACAACAACTGATTAATCAGGCTGGAGCAAAACCTCTGGTGAATTATGAAGGGGTTGATATTCAGCAAGCTGGCACAGTTAACAATTTTGGCACGATCACCAACACGACTGTCGGAAGTGCATCTTCACCTATTGCTGGCAATACCTTCTTGGTCACCAATGGTCCGAAAGTTTACACTGAGGGTGGTGCGGATAACCTGCCATACAGAACAATAGGCGTATGGTTGAACGGCAGCGGCACCAAACTGAATAACTACGGCGTCATCACCTCTGGCGTCAACGACAGTGCCATTACGAACAGTGCGCCAGGGGTTACGGGCGCAAATGCCACATTGTTCACAGGCTTGGTCGGTAGCAGCAGCAGTAATACGTTTGCCGAAACATTTAATCCCGATGGCAGTATCGCATCGGTTACGCTAAAACCGAACAAGCCAACGGTGTATGCTGTAGTTGCAACCGGAGACAATAATTTTTACGATAGTGTTTATATTAACAACTACAACAAGATCGGCGCTTACCTTTACACCAGTAGCAAAAATAATGCCGGTACTCCGGTTGCAATCGAACTTAAAGAAAACCTTCTGGATGCGCACGTCTACAATGCAAGTGGTGCCATAATTGAAGGCGTTACTGGATTAGCAGTTGGAGCTTCAGCCTATAACCATTTTACCGCTGGCAGCAAAACAACTGTAGGCGGATCATGGGCCACTGCAGGTACGACACCGGATGTGGCAACGAGTGCGGATAAAAACACCTATACAAAATCAAGCGGCGGTGCTTACGCTATTGCCACGGATAACAACTCCGATCTGGTGACGATCGTCAATGATGGTACGATTACCAGCTACGCTTTAGGAACTACCACTTATGGTACTGCGATGAATCTGTCCAATGCGAGAAGCTTCGTAACCAACAATTTGGGTGGGCGTGTAAACGGTGACATTTCGGTAGGAAATCAATCCAATGAGTTCACCTTTCAGAATGCCGGCATATTGACTGGTAACATCGTTATTACCCCAAATGCAGGCAATGGAACTGGAACTACTGGCAGTCTTGTACCAGTCCTTCAGTCTGATGGTAGCTATGTGGATGTGGCTACCGCCAGAAATGTGACTAACACAGTTGTAATCCAGCCTGTCATCAATAATGGCGGTGGCGGCAATACGGTTGCTGCAATTGGTCAAATCACAGGTGGCATCTACATTGCAAGCGGCGGCGCGGCATCCGGCGGGCATCCGTTTGAATTGGACGTACAACCACTAGTAGCTTCTGGCGTTACGGTCAAGACAGGCGATACCTATCAATTCTCTGGTAGCAATATCAGCATAGCTACGGGTGCGCTGGCAACACCAAATAAAGCAGATGGCTCGGCCGACACAACGAAGCAGATCGACAACACCAACATTCATGTCTTGTCTTCAGCACTGGTGAATTGGGCGTTTGCAGGTAATACCACCAACAATGTTGTAGCTTCGCTAGCGAATGCTTCTACTATTTCAGGATTGTCAGGCAGTGGTCAGGTCGCACTGAATGCTTTGATGAATTCAGCATCCGGTTCAGGCAATGGGGCCGGCTCGTTTGTGCAGAACCTTGTCTCGACCGATGATGTTCGTAAAGCTGGTGAACAACTTCGTCCGGAAATCAACGGCGCCAATATTCAAGCGGCACTCAACGTCACAGATAAAGTTTTTGGTCTGGTCGATTCTCACCTCAATGATACCCATTTGGCTCAACTCACCGGTAAGAGTGGTATAGCCACTGGTGAACAGCCCAACGGCACTGGCGTCTGGATGCAAGGCTTCGGCTTTCGTGGCAATCAGGACGTGCGCAAGAGTGTAGATGGTTATTCTGCAGACGCCTATGGTTTTGCTATTGGTGCGGATAGATTGGTCAATAGCAACACTCGTTTGGGTGGTGCTTTCAGTTATGCCAATTCCAGCATTGATGACAAGGGTGTTAACAATGGCAATCGAACCCAAATAGACAGCTATCAGGCAACACTTTATAGCTCTATGTTGCTGGATAATTGGTACCTGAATGGTGCGCTAGGCTTAGGAAAGCATAATTACGATAGTAAGCGCCTGGTGCTTGGGGCTGATGTCAACGGTAGTCACGAAGCTTGGCAATACACTGCCAAGGTCGATGCCGGTCGGCCAGTAAAGGTTGGTTCTGCCACCTTCACACCGGTCGCTTCACTGACTTATAGTCGTCTGAATCAGGATGCTTATACCGAGTCTGGGGTCGGCGCTTTAGCTATCAGAGGCTCTGATACCAATTCATTCCGCTCTGGATTAGGTGCTAAAGCGCTTATTCCATTACATGAAGGTTATGTTAAGACTGCACTGGAGCTACGTACAATCTGGAATCATGAGTTCGGCAATACGGAGCAAAACACGACTGCCAATTTCATCGGTGGTGGTAGCGAGTTTACGACCAGCGGCGTAAGCACAGCGCGTGATGGTGCCGATCTGGGTGCCAGTCTACGTTTGAGCGGTAGCGACAATGTCATGAAGCAAAGTCTGTTGTTGAGCTATGATGCTGAAATTAAGGATCAGTATTTCAGCCAGACCGTATTGCTACAGGCACGTTTCGATTTTTAAGTTAATTGCATGAAGGTAAAAGCGGCGTGGACTCAGCTCCCCGCCGCTTTTTTTATGATATTTTGAATAAATTGACTATTCTTTTGTTTTGTTCAGTATTACTACTATTGAATAGTTGCGCCAGTATTGATGGGATAGTTAACGCTGAAAAGTTATCCTCTGGAGCGCAGATGATTCGACACGATGTCACTACTGACATGTTCACGCTGACCACTTTTTCAAGGATAACAAATCCTGATTTACCCTTACATGTTTATATTGAGGGCGATGGTAGAGCATGGATAGATCGTAGCCAGGTTTCAACTGATCCAACGCCCCTTAAAGCCATTGGATTAGCCCTAGCAGCTGCAGATGACTGGCCGAATGTGGTATATATTGCACGTCCTTGCCAATTTAGGGATTTATCCAAAGAACAATGCAGCAGCAGTTATTGGACTAATAAGCGATTTTCCCGAGAGGTAATCGTTGCAACTGGGCAGGCATTGGATTATTTCGTCAGACAGGTAAATGTTAAAAGTCTAGAGCTGATCGGCTACTCTGGAGGAGGTGCGATCGCGGTGCTATTGGCCGCTGAGCGTAACGATGTCATCAGTCTTCGCACCGTGGCAGGCAATCTCGACCATGACGCGGTTAACCAATATCACGGCGTAAGCCAAATGCCGGAATCGCTGAATCCAATTAATGTTGCAGAAAAACTCAAATGGCTACCGCAACGGCATTTCGTCGGCGCAAATGATAAGATTGTGCCATCTTTCATCACTGAAAAATTTATCCAGAAGTCTGGGTCAATCTGTTCCGATGTTACTTATGTCAAAAGCACTTCTCATGAAACTGGCTGGGTGGGGCGCTGGCATGCCTTGATTAAACTCCCCTTACGATGTAAGCCTTGAGCAATACGATTTAATTTACAACATTAAATTCCTAAGTCATCCAAATGGCCCACCTAATTGGTGCGACATATTGTCGCGCGACAATTTGCCACATTCCCAAGAATAATAGCCACTCCTATAATGTTGCTGAAATAAGAAATATATAAAAGAAGGGAGTGTCATCTTGGTTAATAAAGTTAGTTCATCTACTCGAGTCTTGCTGGTATTGATATCTACAATAGTCTGCGTTTCTTTGTCTATTAGTGCCAGCGCCGTCGATCGCTCAGCAGAGCAGCAGATACAAACATTAATATCAACAACGTACGATAAGCCTGAGCAGAAAGTAAAAACATTTCCCATGGCTGTCGTTGATGAGTACGCCGTCGCCGACTGGCTACAGGGTAATAGAGGTGGACGGGCGCTTCTTCATCGCGTCAATGGACACTGGGCGATTATGGCTTGTGGTGCCGATGGTCTTAAGAATGTCAAAACACTTACAGAGGCTGGCGTCTCGGAGCCAACCGCCAAAAGCTTAGTATCGCAAATAACCTCGGCTGAACGTCCCCTAAGTCCAGACCTCATTAAACGCTTCAGCCTGTTTGGCACTAAAAACGATCCAAATTCTGAAGAACATCATTAATCGAATCCAAAGGGAACTACTATGACAATAAAAAAATTACCCTGGCTGTATTGCTGGCTTTTGCTGATGTAGCTTACGCTGAAAATGCGATGAATATAGATTTATCCGATGTTACGGTGACAGCCAGCCCAATCATTGAAGAAAATAGTATTGATGACTTTTCAAGTTCTTCGACAAAAATTACGCAAGATCAGATTCGTGACCTGAATGCCCTTGACTTGGCTGCGGCACTACGCAATACCCCAGGGGTCGAGATTTCACGCTTTAATCCAGTGGGTTCCTATAACGGTAACCAAGGTGGTGCGGTCTATATCCGAGGCATGGGAGCCAGTCGCCCAGGTAGTGAAATCAAAACCTACGTAGATAATGTTCCCGTCTACATGGGGGTATGGGGCCATCCATTGCTAGACCTACTTCCAACCAATGCTATAGATTCGATTACTGTCTATAAAAGTCCGCAACCTCAGATCAATGGCAACAATTTTGCTTCGATTAATCTGGAAACGAAACGCGCAACTGAAGATGGCATTCATGGTAGTGGCAGCATTTCAGCCGGTTCTTTTGGTACCGTCACTGAACAGGCTGAGGTGTCTGGACGGGGAGAAAATCTGGATTTCATGTTGTCCGGCGGGCACGCACAGTCTGATGGTCAGAGGCCCCATGCGAATGGTGACGTAAAAAGTATTGTAGGGCGTGTAGGACTAAAAATTAATGATGTCTGGTCAGTTGGCGTAAGCTTTCTTGCCGTGGATAACAAAGTGAATGATCCTGGAGACAATCGTCTGCCATCTCCTGCCATCACTCCTGTAGATAAGTCTGATACCCATATGGTAACCGCCTTCGTTACGCACAAGACTAAAGACTGGCAAGGTGAATTTCGGATATACAACAACAACGGTAATAACAACCTTTATAACGATACGACATGGGGTACGTTCATGTCTAAATTTCAGATGAGCGGCCTACGCTGGAAGGAACAGTTCTCGCCGTGGTCAGGCGGACAAATCATTGCAGGTATTGATCTTGACCGCATTTCTGGAAAAGTTCAGGGACCATTTACTGGCGATGTTCCGCCATATTTTGGACCACCTAGTGGTGGTCCAATTATTGGAAATGTTTCTCTTAATATGCCTAGTTTTCAGGTTACATCTCCCTATATAGGTATCAATCAAAAGATTAATATCAGTGATGGCTGGACACTGATTCCTTCGGTTGGCATTAGGGATTACGAGCACAGTCTGTATCAATCTGAACTGGCGCCATTTGGTGGCGTATCTCTAGTGTCTGACCGAATAACCGTGTTTGCTAATGCTTCACGGGGAATAAACTATCCGGGGCTTGAAGGGCCAGGAATTCAGGCTGCACTGCCATTCCTATTTACTGCCAGTCCTACTTGGCAAAATCTATCTTCAGAAAAGCTGGAGCACAAAGAAGCTGGGGTTAAGTTATCACCAACAGATACAACGCAGATTGATCTTAGCCTGTTCCGTGATAATGTACAAAATCGCTATGTTTATAATCTTAGTTTCGGGTCTGGAGCGTTCTACAATCTTGGGAATTATCAAACAAGCGGGTTAGAGTTATCTGTTAAGCAGCAGATAGCTGCTAACTGGAAAGCTTTTGCCGGAATGACACTGCTTGATGCAAGCCTCAGCACTCTACCTTATGCACCAAAAGCGGCATTCACAGCGGGTGTTAATGGAAAAGTCGGCCCTCTTAGTATCGTAATTGATGCACAGGGACAGTCCAAAGAATATGCACTGACTTTAGATCGGAATGTCCTGAATCCAAATGCTCAACAGGTAAGCGGATTTGCTGTAATGAATGCTCGATTATCCTATCCATTACCAACTCTTGGCAAAAAAGGTGAAGTTTATATAGCCGTTGAAAATCTCTTTGATCGCAACTACTCCTATCAACCTGGTTATCCTATGCCTGGTATCAATGGTCGAATTGGCTTATCGGCAAGCTTCTGATTCTGCGAGATCGTTTTTGCTAATAAGGTTCCCATCACTACCGCTTAAATTGGGAGCCACTTAACATTTATAATTAATGTATTATTGTCTTGACCAATGGCCTAACTGTAACACCTCTCCACAAGTGCAATGTACTTTAAAGGCATTTGAATATCTTCTCAGAAAGAAGTTGACTGGCAGGAGTCTATATATTTTCATTAGTAGCCGTCTCAGAAAATGGGCTGTAAACACGCTAAGCTCCTAAAGAAACTTAGCGTCTTCCAAGCTTGTTTCTAATTGAACAACCTCTGTCCGATAAACTCACCTTGCTTTGCCCCTGGCGGACACGCAAATAGGCCGCTGCCGACATGAGTTGTAAACTGATTTAGCATGTCGATCTGTGCCATTCTTGTAAATAACTTGATAAATCCGGTTCTCGGATCTTTTTGATAGCACTGGAACAGTAGTCCGGCATCAAAGGTAACAACTTGCCGCCAGGGTGGCCAACGTTCGGCTATTTTGGTAATCCCGTTGTCGTAGGAGAATGCACGTCGTAGAATCTGTGCGCCATCATTATTTTCTGGTGCGGACATTGCTGCATGAGAATTTTCGGCAACAAGTGGATTTCCGTCTTTGTCTGTTGCTACTAGGTCTAGCGAGTCGGTTTCATTCTTCTTACCAATTGGTGCTCCTGAAACCTTATGCCGACCTACTGTTTCCTCCTGAAAAGAGGTTTTCATCTCGTCCCAATGTTCTAAGGCAATTCGGGTTGGGCGGATAACCATGTAGCTCCCATCTCGCATCCATGCGGGCCCCTCGTCGCCAACCCAGACAAATTTATCCATGGCAATCGAATCGTTAGTGGAAATATTCATGGTTCCATCTTTGAACCCCATCTGATTTCGTGGGGTTTCCTCAGGCTTGAATCCTCCAGTGAATCCCATCTGCGCCCAGCGCATAGTAGCAATGCCAGTGGCCAGTCTGGCTAACCTTCGCACCGCATACTCAACGACTTGTGGATCATCTGCACACGCTTGAATTGATAGGTCTCCACCAGTATGCTCTGGAACCAATTGATCACCCGCAAAGCGTGGTAGGTCAACTAAAGCTTCAGGCCGCTGTTGTGCCAGTCCAAATCGGTCTTCTCCATTCTTTTCAAAGAGGGCTGGGCCGAAGCCAAACGTGATTGTCAGGTGCGATGCAGGCAACCCCACGGTTGCACCAGATTCATCGCTGGGTTGGTTAGGGTTTGCCTTCGAATCAAAGTTTGCTGGTCCATTGGTTAATTTTGCTGCAGCGTTGGTCCAAGCACTTAGTAAGTGGATTAGGTCATCGCGTTTCGTCGTCACTAGGTCGAATGCGATGAAATAAGTATGGCGTTGAATAGGCGTTGAGATACCACTTTGGTGTTTTCCAAAGAAAGGTTCAATCGCAGAAGGTAAAGCCAGAGGCAAATGATCTGAGGGCTTAATCATAGTGGCTGCGAAAGCTTTCTGTGTGAAAGGTATCGCGGCGGCGGCCAGGGTTGCACTCGTCAAAAAATGTCGCCGTCCCGCATTGTGATTCGTGTCAGTCATGGTGTGGCTATCCTCAGTGCATTGATATCATCTTCGACGTAATAAAAACTTTTCCCATCAGAGGCCAAAGCGATACCAAAGAGATTGCCGTTCCCTGGGGGTGACTGCGCTTGGTTAGTATTCAGCCAGTGTGCATAGATTTGTTTACCTGCAATCGGGTCGATTTCGACCGCTTGCCCATTTTTTCCGTTACAGGCAATAAGATGTCCTTGTTGGGTCATTACCATAGCCAGCGGCCAGGCTAGCAACCCTTCCTTCGTCACGAGTCTACCTTTGCCAGCACTGCTGGTGCGCGTACTGGCGTCTGCAATTGCAGTGATCTCGTTGTCCAACCCATCGGTCACGTAGAGAGTGTCGTCGGTTCCAAGCGCGAGTCCAGTAGGGCCTAGTAGGAAGTTGGCCAAGTCAGCGCGTTGCGAGAACCCATTGCCGATAACGGTCTGGCTTTGCAGCACAGGTGGCTTACCTTCTGGAATCGTCAATTCCAAGCGCAATACCGTCGCCTGTTGCACGATGACCGGGTAATGAGTATCCGGATCGAGCACATCGGGACTTTGCACGCCAAACCCTGCCATGCTGATGAACAGCGTGGCGCTGTTGCCTTTGTCAATGGTGGCCATATTGCCCCACGGTCCATTAATCGTAGGACCGGCCCAGGTGGCAACATGATGGCCGCTGGCATCAAAAACCAGTAAACACCCATCACCCTTAGTGCGGGTGGTTCCATCCTTACTAGGCGTACTGCCAACAATGACCCAGCCGCTTTTCAGCATGGTCATTGCGGTCGTCAGACCGACGCCACCAGGACAATCTTTCAGTGTTTGAGGTACTTGGGCGAAAAGTTTGGTTTCCTTGGTGCTTGGGCGATATTGGACGATGGTAGTGCCTGTGCCTTGAAGATTGGAGATGTTGTTAAAGTTATCGATTAGAACATCATCTTTCTCAATTACACCCACTGAGGCCGGAGCAACCACAACCGCATAGGGATTAACATCTCCATTGCCAGGAACCATTGAGGTCAGAAATTTGTGACGGTGTATCGTTTCTAATAATCCTTTTGATTCAGCAAACACAGGCATGCTGAACGCGGCAGACAGAGCAATCGTGAGGATTAGGCGAGCAAGGCCAATACAGCCTGCTTTGATGGCCTTGAATGGTCTGTCCCATGGAACTAATTTTGCAAGTTGAGAATTCATGTTTTGTCCAGAAATATAATTAGAAAGAAATATTCGTACGTATACCCATGACCAGTTCATTCTTGATCCGCACACTCGAATCATCTTGGATTGCTACGCCGGCGCCTGGGTTAAATACATACTGTATGTCAGGTTGAATCTGTATCCACGGTTTCAACTGGAACTGGTAGGTCATTTCAACATATTTTTCGCTGCTACGTATCGGGCTAGGGGTTCCGCTATAGATTACGGTGTCTCTATCTAATTGAGCGGCTTCGTTACTGACATGAGCATAGCCCATGCCCATGCCAAGCGTGTCTGCGGTTCGATTACGAAATGGACTATGGAACACCAATCCTGCGTTCATGCTGAAATCAATCAGGTTGCGATCCTTTAAGGGCGTACCCATCACACGACCGAAAATTGCCACAGTTCGGTTTGGATCACTGTCATCCCGCCAAACCAATTTATCTGCAACGGCATAGACGGCATAGTTTCCGTGATGCTGCTGCGCAATTCCGTTACTTGCAGAGTCTGCTAAAGACATGCTGTTCTGGTCAATTCGCATATCTGAAAAATCCTTGCTGTTGTACCAAGCGCCGAGTCTATAGGTCCATCCGAGCGGTTGCGGTTGGCCGGGCTCGACCATGCTGCCTAAAGCTGGATAAGAGAATTGCATTTCTGCGATATACAATCGTCCATCACTCCAAGGGAAGCTCGTTCCGTGGCGATTTTGCATCTGAGGATCAGTTCCGTTGTCATTCTTAACGGGGCTGCCGTTGAATACACCGGCCAGTAAGGTCACTCCATCGACGGGTCGTGCACTGACTCTTACCCCTAATGCCGACAACGGATAGGCAGGACCACCTCCCGGCATATCAGCTGATGGCAACATCGGCCAGCCAAACATCGTATTCACAAAGTACAACGCGTTGGTGCTGACCATGAATTCCTGATCTAAGCTTTGCTGCCCGATTTTGACGTCCAGACGACCATCTTCAAGGAATTTCTGGTCATACCAGAGTTCCCATAATCGTGTTGCATTGTCAGACTCAATACCGCTCACCGTTTGAAGGGTCTGTAAGTGGTCGGCGCTTAAATTCTTGCCATGAATATTTAAAAGGCTGACATTGAATAAGCCACCGTAATGACCGAATGCACGCTGCGTATCGAGTTGGCCGAGAACCTGCGTCAGTCCATCATACTCGAATCCTTTGCGTGTGCCCCCTGATGTATTTCCCAGATATTCACTGGTTTCTAAGATTGATAAGGAAATGCCGTGACTACTTAATTCTCTTCTCAGTCCCCACAGATCACCTAATAACGCATTACTTCTGTTGATGCCGCCAAGGAATCCAAACAGTCCAATTGAATTTGGTGGAGAGTTGCCATCTGTTGTTGCTTGAATAGTTATTGGGGGAGGTGCAGCATTTGCATTTAAGGATAAACCCCCTGCCAGACAAGCAACCATGGTGATAATTTTAGTGAACCGCGATTTTAGTAAGGGCATTGCTTGGTATCTCTGTCTAATTATTTACTTAACAAGTCCTAACTATAAATGATAATCATTCTCATTACAACAGAAAGTTTCATCAGAAATCGCTTTATAAAATCAAATAATGTGAAATGTTATAATGACCACATAAACCGTGGGGCAGGTTAAGATGTGAATCTCATGGCGGACTTAGATGGCTACCAACAATGAAGATTAGAAATAAGCAACGTGCAATCACTTATGTTTAAGACGAGCAGAATCAGTTATGGGGGAACAGCTGCAGTCGTAACCAGCATGGCGTTAATTAGTGGCCTCAGCGCCGCAGACGCAACGAAAGCTGTCATTGTTAGCGCTCTTCTTATTGCAGCGTTTGCTGATAATCTTACTGACGCCTTAAGTTCCCACATCTTTCAGGAATCAGAGCAACTTGACCAGAAGGATGCATTCACAGGAACTATAACTAACTTTGTAACGCGGCTACTGCTATGCATTAGCTTCGTACTTCTGATTGGATTGATCCCAATTGCGCATGCCGCCATAGTGGCTATGACATGGGGGATGCTGCTCCTAGCAATCATGACTTATCTGGTGGCGAGCGAACGTAAGGTGAAACCTATACTAGAAGTTATCAAACATTTGCTGGTTGCTTCTGCGGTAGTTCTAGCAAGTAATGTGACTGGACATTGGATTGGCTCAGTGCTAAGGTAATTTCCCTGCTGCCTCGAAGTGTGTGTTTTATTTTCCAAACTGATAACTTAGGTTTCGCTGAACTTCCGTTGCGGGTTTATTTTGATTATCAATTAATTCTAAAAGCATTAATTCTAAGTGATGGTTTATAGTCAGTATTGCCAAGAGGAAGACTCATTTGCAGTAGCAATACAGCATTGTAGAAAGTCAAAACCCGCCTTTAGGGTGGGTTGTTGACATTTAGCGCCAGCCTCTATGCCAGCCATGGTTTGGGTGATACCAGCCCCAGCCATACCTTGGATGATAGACCCATGTAAATCCAACTGCTGGTGCAGCATAAGTCGGTTGTATGTAAACGACACCAGGTGGAGGTGGTACCGGTTGGGTATACACAACCCTTGGCGGTGGAGATGCTGGCACAACAATGCAACCTGAACCCAGTAACCCAAAGACTAACATCACGCCAGCAGATGTGAGTCTGATTCTACTTATCTTGGCCAGAAGAATTACCCAATGCCATTGACTGGGTTCTCACAGGACAAACTTATCTAGGCAAAGAAGTCGCCCAGAGTATTGCCACGCATGCGCATGAGCCTAAGCATGATCCGATGCAAGTATTATCCCCCCGAGAATTTGAGATTTTTAGGATGCTATTAGATGGTGCAGAGCTCGGTAAAATCGCCACCACGCTTAACATTAGCATGAAGACTGTCGCTAACTATCAAACAGGGATTAAGCAAAAACTTGGGGTGAGTGGCCCAGTTGAAATGGTGAGGCTAGCAATTCGATGCGGCCTGATCGAAGGCTAAGCTACGGCAGATTAACCAACATCTAAATCAAATGCTATTCAGTAACTGCCTAGGCGGGATGTTCAAAAATCTACGTAGTCCAAGCCAAGCAGCAAAGGGAATAATAGCGGCAGAAATAAGCAAAGCCAGCAGGGCTAAGCTAAAATTAAAGGTAAAGGGAATATTAAAAATATGGGCACTCATATAATAGGCTAATAAGTTAGCAGCAATAACTGCGACCAAAGCCGCAACGAGACCAATACAGCTAAATTCAGCAACATAGGCAATGGCTACCTGACGCCTAGAAGCCCCAAATACACGCAACAGGGTAGCATCAAGGATGCGCTCTTCATGGGTTGCGACTAAGGCGGCATAAAGCACAGCACTCCCTGCAATTAAACTAAAAGCAAACACATACTGCACCGTACTACTCATTTTTTGCATAATGCCACGTATCTGCTGCATCAATGCCGCCACATCAATAATAGTGAGATTAGGGTACTGACGCAGCAACAGATTTAAAGGCCCATCAACCTGAAATGGCAAATGAAAGCTACTGATGTAATTGGCATTAAAGTGTTCCAACACCCCTGGCGGCGTCACGGCAAAAAAGTTAACGCGCATGCTATCCCATTCCACTTTCCTGAGACTGGTCACTGTCAGTGTAATAGGACTCCCAGCAATCTCAAATTCCAACTGATCGCCTAATTTTATCCCGAGGGTTTTAGCTAGATCTTGCTCAAGCGAAATATAGGGCTTCCCTTCGTCAGAAGCATTCCACCAGTGACCGCTTTGCAGTTGGTTATCACTTTGCATTTTCATAGCCCAAGATAAATTAAATTCGCGCTCAGCTAAGTGACGTGCGCGCTCATCATTAAAATCCTCAGGCTTTACTCTCATCCCATTTTTGCTTATGAAGCGCGCTTTCACCATGGGGAATACTGCTGCATTTTTAATGTGTTGATGGGCAAAAAATTGATGTATGCCATCAATTTGCGACGGCTGAATATTAATAACAAAACGATTGGGCGCATCAACTGGAAGCGAGGCCTGCCAATTGTTTATGAGGTCCCCACGAATTAGGGCTAACAATATGAGTACCATTAAGCCCATACTGAACCCGATCATTTGTATCGTAGAAATCACGAACCTGCGCTTTAAGCCTAGCACGCCTAACTTGACGGCATTCAGTGTATGGTTTTGTGGCGATAATGTTAATAGACGTGCCGTTAGCGAAACAAATCCGTAGGCACATACAATGACTAACAAGCATAATAACAAGATTACTCCAATCGTCGCCAATGCAATTTTAAAATCCTGCGCCTGCCAAAATAGCATGGCGCTCATGGTCAAAGCCGCGGGCAAAAACTTGAGTTGAACGCTTAAAGGTTGCATCAGCGTTTCGCGGCGCAGAATATTCATGGTGCTTATATGTTGCATTTGCCAAGCATGTGGCAACACCACGGCAAACATCATAGCGAGACTTGCAATCATACCGACCAACATCGGCATCAGGCTTGCTGGTGGCAAAGCTTCTACAAATAGACTGGCAGCTAATTGCGCTAAACCAAGTTGCGCTATAAACCCCAGCGTTATCCCGATCAAAGCACTGAAAAAAGCAATCAATAATGTCTGTATCGCTAACAATTGCATCACCTTGTTTTGCGATGCGCCAAAGCAACGCATCAGGGCAAAGCTATCTAAGCTTTGCTTGATATAAGGCATGCTGGAAAGTAGCATGGCCACCATAGCTAGAATCACGCTTACCATGGCCGATAACCCTAAAAACTGCTGGGCTTTTTCTAAGGCCAATTTAATCTCAGGTCTTGCATTACGAAGATCTTGAATTTTTTCACCATGCGTTAATTCTGGTTGTGTGAGTTTGAAATATTGGTTAACCTTTTCAGGTGAAGCCGCTAGCAATAACTGAAATTTGGCGCGACTGCCGTATTGCAGCAGTTTGGTTGAGGCTAAGTCAGCCGCATTCATCATTAACCGTGGCGCAAAGCCAAACATATCACCACCACGTGACGGCTCATGCAGCAAGATAGCACTTACACTAAACTTACGCTCACCGACTTCTACTACACTACCAACTTGCAAGTTGAGTAAGTGGGCAAGTCGTGGCTCTACCCACACCTGACCTAATTTAGGAGCAGTTTTTACCACTTGTCCTACTTCATTTGTGGTTGCGCCTATGGTGAGATCACCTCGCAAAGGAAATCCCTGCCCTACCGCCTTAATTTCTACAAGTTGACTTGAATTACCAAACATGACCATGCTTGGAAACTCATAACTACGTACCGAAGCTAATCCTAACTTGGTGGCACGTTGCTCAAAATTATCTGCTAATACATGGTTCGCCGACAGAACTAAATCAGCACCAAGTAACAAGCTCCCTTGTTGATTGAGCGCTGTGTCTATGCGTTGAGTAAAGAAGCTTACGGCCGTAATCGCCGCTACCGCCAACACCAAGGCAAATACCAACACCCTTAGCGCTCCTGCGCGCCACAAACTACAAGTTTGCAAGTAAGCTAATTTAAAAATGGCGTTCATACTAAATCTGTGAGTACACCATTATCCAACTGTAACCGACGCTGACAGCGATTGGCTAACTGCATGTCATGTGTCACCAATATCAGGGTGGTGTTGGCATCAGAGTTCATCTTAAAGAGTAAATCAATAATAATTTCCCCCGTTGCGTTATCCAAATTACCAGTAGGCTCATCAGCAAATAAGATGCGCGGCTTGGTGGCAAAGGCCCGTGCAATGGCTACTCTTTGTTGCTCACCGCCAGACAATTGCTTTGGGTAATGCTGAACGCGCTGGCTTAAACCTACAGCGTCTAAGGCTTGCAGACTTAATTCCCGAGCATCGATATGTTGAGTCAACTGCAGAGGAAGCATGACATTTTCAAGTGCAGTAAGTGCTGGTAATAACTGGAATGACTGAAACACAAAACTCATATTACGTGCTCTCACCAAGGCACGCCCATCTTCATCCAAGCTACTAAATGACTTCATCTCCACCAATACCTGACCACTCGTCGGTACATCAAGACCCGCCAACAAGCTGAGTAAAGTAGATTTACCGGAACCTGAGCTCCCTATAATTGCGACCTGCTCTCCTGCGCTTATGGTTAGATTTAAACCTTGTAGTATGCGAATATAGTGATCATGATTAGCAATTTCGTAGTATAAATTTTGCGCCTGAATAATGGGAGTGCGTTGCATCTATGTTTTTCCGATTACGTTTAATAATGAGAGTTGTATTAGTGAGTCCCATTTTACTGGGATTAAGTTGCCTTATTTTTTTATCTGCGCCGGCCTATGCGACAGATACAAGCATTTTAGTTTATGGTGATAGCCTATCAGCAGGTTATGGCATACCACAACAACTAGGATGGGTAAGGCTACTACAACAAAGGCTAGAAGAGCAACACTTACACTACAAAGTCATCAACGCGAGTGTCAGCGGCGAAACCACTAGTGGCGGCCTTAGTCGACTAAGTGCAACGTTAAATGAGCATCAACCCAATATAGTCATTCTAGAGCTAGGTGCTAATGATGGACTTCAAGGTCTGCCTCTGCCTCTGATGAAGGCTAACTTGAGTGAGATGATTGTAAAAAGCAAAAAAACCGGCGCAAAAGTACTATTGATTGGCATGAAAATACCTCCCAATTATGGCCCTAAGTATTCGCAGTCATTTACGCAAAAATATCAACTGTTAAGCCAAGAACACAAGATACTGCTTGTGCCTTTTATGCTAAATGGTATGGAAAATAAGCCAGACTTAATTCAAGATGATGGGTTGCACCCCAATACGAAAGCACAATCTATGATTTTAGAAAATATATGGCCGCAGTTAAAGTTAATACTTTGAGAATAGAAGTGGTTTGCAGGGGGTATTTTGGATCATTATTGCATGACGTGGCTTAAAGTGAGTCGGCAACTGCTTCCTGCCAACTAACTTCTAAACCAACCTCATCGCCAATCGCCTGCAACTCATGTGCAATGCCAATTCCTGGCACACAAGCTAAGGTGTCATGCCAGTAAATAAGCGGCAAATTAGTACGCTGCCAAGGCGGAATATTAGCTTCTTGCAGCAGATGCTTCAAGGTACGCGTAGGCCTTAGTGCATTGGGCTTAAAGCGCTCACCTCCATCACGATTTGTGATTCGAAGCTTGGTCATCCCATGCTTAAGAGCCAAACCAGCACCCACGACCTGTTTAAAAAATAATTGGCCTCCATTAGGCAATGCGAGTTGCGCCTCTCCATTCCATACTAAATTGAAGTCCTGTGCGACTTGCTCACGCCACAGGTAAATGCGTTGCTGAAAGCGCTTCAAACTTAAATGCTGCAAAGGAATACTAATGTTAGCGTCAGCCTTGGCATCCAATAATTGATGTAAAATTTCGGTTAATTGCTCTGCATGCGGCATCAGTAGATGGCTTTGTGCAAACCACCAACGCAATAAGTTTTTAGCCCGCGCCTGACTAAGGGTGCGCAAACCTTTAACGCACACACTATTTTCATGCACTAAGGTTGATGCATCGATGCCAGCTAAATCACTAAGCAAGTCATTAGCTTCTGCCATATGTGATGCAGTTCTTGCCAACACAGAAGAAATGGCAGGTGTGCGCGAGATCAATATAGGCATTAACTCGTGGCGCACAAAATTGCGTTCAAAGTGCGTATTACTGTTGCTCTCATCATCACACCAAAAAATATCCTGCAACTTCGCATAGCTTAGTATCTGCTCTTTAGATACTCCTAAAAAAGGACGCAGTAAACGGCGCGTTGGACTAACTGAAGCCATGCTAGCTAACCCTTTAACACCGGCACCACGCATCAATTGCAATAGCAAGGTTTCGGCCTGATCATCCTCATGATGCGCTGTAACGATAAAATCTGCGATGGCGTTATTCAGTACCTCATAACGCAACCGCCTTGCTTCAGCTTCAACGCCTAGATTTGTATTCTTTTCAAGCTCTACATGCACAACCTGCAGGGGAACTTGTAACTGTTGACATTGTTTTGAACAAAAACTAGCCCATTCATCGGCATTAGGACTTAAACCATGATGTACATGAAGAGCAGACAATTCAAAAGCAAAGTTCAACTTGGCCTGAGCTAACAAATACAATAACACGCAAGAATCCAGCCCGCCACTTAGGGCCAGCAGTAAATGTTGGCCTGGCTTTAAGTGTGCATTGAGGAAGTTATTGAGATGTAGTTGTATGACACTAGTCGCTTGCGCCTGGTGTTTAAGTCGGGTAGAAATTGACTTACTATTGGACACCTTACAATTTTACAGACGGTTGCTTAGTAACAACTTCTTTAAATTTACCATAACCCATTAAACGCTCATATCGAGTCAAGAGTAAAGATTTAATCGATTTGTTTTTTAGCTTTGTCAGCTCTTCTTTTAAAGCGACACGCAATGTTTCCATCACCACTTCCGGTGCACGATGGCATCCACCTAATGGTTCAGCAATAATACGGTCAACCAATCCCATCGCTTTAAGGCGATCTGCGGTAATTGCTAAAGACTCAGCCGCTACTGGCGCTTGATCCGAACTTTTATATAAAATTGAAGCGCAACCTTCTGGTGAAATTACCGCATAGGTACCGTATTGCAAGATCAACAACTGATCAACCACACCCAGCGCTAACGCTCCGCCAGAGCCACCCTCACCGATAATCACACCGATAATTGGCGTTTTAAGTTCAGCCATGACATATAAGTTACGTGCAATAGCTTCAGATTGGCCTCGTTCCTCAGCACCAATACCTGGGTAAGCACCCGGTGTATCAATTAAAGTAATCACTGGGATATTGAATTTTTCTGCCATGCGATAAAGGCGTAATGCTTTGCGATAGCCTTCAGGCCTCGGCATACCAAAGTTGCGGTATTGTCGTTCTTTGACATCACGGCCTTTTTGATGACCAATCACCATGACTGGCTGTCCTTCAAACCTAGCTAATCCTCCAACAATAGCTGGATCATCGGCATAAGCACGATCACCATGCAATTCTTCGAAATTCGTAAAGATGCCTTGAATGTAATCCAGAGTGTACGGACGTTGCGGATGACGCGCTAACTGTGAAATCTGCCAAGCAGACAAGCTGCCATAAATATCTTCGGATAATTTTTGATTTTTCTTTTCTAAAGCAGACAACTCTTTAGAGATATCTAAATTATCATGGTCATCATGGGCTGATTGTAAACCTTCAATTTTGGCTTCAAGTTCTGCAATTGGCTGTTCAAAATCTAAATAAGTTATTTTCATGCGTGTTGTCTATCTTAAGAATCTCAAGTTCAATTATATAGGATTTTTACGTTATCACGACTTAACCATTCGGTTAAGCCTGCAATCAGGTCTTCGTGTAAATCTACGCGCCAATTATTACCCAGCATCAATTCGACCTTACTGCTGGCATTATGGTATTCCACTTTAACAGCGCAACCCCGATTTTCATCACTGGCGCTCTTACAATAAGGCTTTAATAATTTTTGCAACTTAATCGCATCTGCTTGACCGTTGCATGATATTTTTAAAAAGCTGGCACGGCTATTTCGGATGCTGGATAAATCATGTAACTTTCTAGCGTTTACGCGAATACCTCCAGAAAACTCATCATGACTGACACGGCCTTCTACAATAATTAATTGATCATCTTTAAGCAAATGTTGTGATTGGTTGAGCAAATCATTGCCCACCACCACTTCAATCCTTGTTGTTCCATCATCGAGGCCTACAATCGCCATTTTGCCTCGAGCGGTCAATCGGTTACGAACGCCTGAAACAATACCTGCCAATAGTTGCGGTTGCTCTTTAGGTGATAAATTAGCTAACGTCGTACTGACGAACTGACTAAGATCTTTTTGATAGGCCCAATAAGGATGTCCGCTAAAGAAAAAACCGAGCGCTGCTTTCTCTTCCTGAAGGCGTTGCTGTTCCGTCCACATTGGGACAATAGGCAATACATTAACAGCACTATCTGCCGCTTCTCCAAACAGGCTATTTTGATTGCTATTCGCACTATTTTGCTCGGCTGCAGCCATCGCCATTGCCACGCCGGCCAATAAAGCATTGCGGCTAGGTGATAGTTGGTCAAAAGCACCTGCACGAATTAAAGATTCCACCACACGTCGATTAACTTTACGTAGATCCAAGCGGTTACAAAAATCGAATAAATTTTTAAATGGACCATCTTTAGCACGCGCCTGCAAGATCACTTCAATCGCCGCAGAACCAGTACCTTTTACAGCACCTAAACCATAGAGAATCTGGCTTTTATTCACTGGCTTAAATTTATATTCACTCTGATTGACATCAGGCGGCAACACTTCAATTTGGTTTGGCGCACAATCTTCGTAAAAGATACGGACACTGTCTGTATTATTCATATCAGCCGACATAGTTGATGCTAAGAAGGCCGCTGGATAATGTGCTTTTAAATAGGCGGTCTGATAGGCAACCATCGCGTACGCTGCTGCATGAGATTTATTAAAACCATAACCAGCAAACTTTTCCAACAAGTCAAACAATTCCGTAGCCTGACGCTCGGTCATGTTGTTTTTAACTGCACCCTCAGTAAAGGTCTTACGCTGGTCGTCCATTTCCTCTTGCTTTTTCTTACCCATAGCACGGCGCAGCAAATCAGCCCCTCCTAGGCTATAACCTGCAACTACCTGCGCAATCTGCATCACTTGCTCTTGATATACGGCGATACCGTAGGTTTCTTTTAGGATAGCCTCTGTCAACGGATGCGGATACTCCACACGCTGTTTTCCATGTTTACGCCTACAGAAATCTGGGATCAAATCCATAGGGCCGGGACGATATAAAGCTACCAGGGCAATAATATCCTCAAAGCAATCCGGAAGTGCTTGCTTAAGCATATCCTTCATACCGCGGGACTCAAGTTGAAATACTGCGGTGGTATTGGCTGTTTTCAATAACTGAAACGTAGCTTTATCATTGAGCGGTAAAGTGGCAAACGATAATGGCGGCAAGTTGCTTTCTGATCGTTGTTTATTGGCGTTAACTAGAGCTAACTCTAAAATCGTCAGTGTACGTAGGCCTAAAAAGTCAAACTTAACCAAACCTACGGCTTCAACATCATCCTTGTCATACTGGCTGACTAAACTGGCACCATCGGGCTGACAATATATAGGGGCAAAGTCAGATATTTTTCCTGGTGAAATCAGCACCCCACCAGCATGCATCCCCACATTCCGCACCAAACCTTCTAACCTTAAAGCTAGCTCTAGTAGTTCGCGGAGCTCTTCTTCATTTTCACGTCGCTCAGCTAGTTGAGGCTCTTTAACCAAGGCCTCAGTTAGAGTAATTCCCAATTCCATGGGAATCAATTTGCTAATACCATCCACAAAATGGAATGGTAAGTCTAATACGCGGCCAACGTCACGTATCACAGCCTTAGCAGCCATAGTGCCGAAAGTAGCAATCTGAGAAACAGCATTCAAGCCATATTTTTGTTTCACATAATCAATGACGCGATCGCGACCTTCTTGGCAAAAGTCGATATCAAAGTCAGGCATAGAAACGCGATCAGGGTTAAGAAATCGCTCGAATAGGAGGTTGTATTCTAGTGGATCCAAATCCGTAATACCCAAGCTATAGGCGACTACGGAGCCGGCACCAGATCCGCGACCAGGACCAACTGGAACGCCATTATGCTTAGCCCAATTAATAAAGTCGGCAACAATTAAAAAGTAACCAGCAAAGCCCATCTGGTTAATCACTTTAGTTTCAAAGTCTAAGCGGTCGTGATAACTTTGTTGCTTAGATGCACGCAGCACTTCGTCAGGATAAAGAACCGATAAGCGCTGCTCCAAACCAATACGGGCAGCATCAACCAAATACTCATTTAAACTTTCATTATTAGGCGTAGGAAAATTCGGTAAATAATTCTTACCTAAAGTCAGCGATAAATTGCAGCGTTTGGCTATTTCCACACTGTTCGCCAGCGCCTCTGGCATGTCTTCAAACAAGACTGCGATGTCAGCCTGTGTTTTGAAAAACTGTTCAGTAGTAAAGTTTTTAGGACGGCGCGTGTCAGCTAATACATATCCTTCAGATATACAGGTGCGCGCCTCATGGGCTCTAAAATCATCTGGGGTGGTAAATTGAATTGGGTGCGTAGCAACAATAGGTAAATGCAACTGACTTGCTATGGCGCGTGCATGCTGTATATAGCTTTCTTCATTACTATTTTGGGTAGGACTGGTGATTCGCTGAATTTCCAGATAGAAACGATCTGGAAACAACACTTTCCAACCATCTGCCAACTTCAGCGCTAAATCCAAGTTTCCTTGCATACATGCCTGGCCTACATCACCGGCTAAAGCTCCAGAAAGCATAATCAAACCTTCGGTACCACATTCTTCAAACCATTCAAGCTTAAACTCGGCACGGCCACGATATTGATTACTTAAATAGGCGCGACTGATTAATTGGCATAATAGCAAATAGCCCGCATGTGACTGACATAACAGAAGGGCACGGCTAGGTTGATCACGGTTACTATTATTTTGCAGCCAGATATCACAGCCGATAATTGGCTTAACTCCCTTGCTGCGTGCGGACTTGTAGAACTTGATAGCACCAAATAAATTACTTAAATCAGTTAATGCTAAGGCGGGCATTCCATCTTCTACAGCAAGCTTTACATAGTCGTCAATTCGCACGATACCATCCACAATGGAATACTCACTATGGCAACGTAAGTGGACAAATTGTGGAGATTTCAAAGCTAATAGGTTAGTTGCAAGCATGGGTCAATTTTACCTTAAATGGACCTATTTTGAGCGTAAAAATTAGTGCAACTTAAGCATAAATCTTAACATCTCCCAGTCAATAAGATTAACCAATTAAATAGGTTTGAATCAATAAATAATCTGTGAATTAGCTATAAAAACCCTACTAAAACAATGGGATATAATCTGATAGAAATAAGAAAAAGTGCGATGCAAACTAATTGATTTTGTTTTATGATGACAGACGTAAAATAACAAACACCAAAATTAATAGGGGAAACACCATGACTAATGCAGTCACACTTAAAGGCGGTCCAGTAGAAATTGGCGGCAACTTTCCGCAAAAAGGTCAAAACGCACCTGACTTTACTCTGGCAGACAAAACTAGAACTGATGTTTCATTAGTCAACTTTGCGGGTAAACGCAAAGTACTGAATATATTTCCAAGTATCGATACGCCTACTTGTGCCATTTCAGTGCGCACCTTTAACAAGGAAGCCTCTAGCCTAAAAAACACTGTAGTACTGTGCATTTCAGCCGACTTACCATTTGCACAAAATCGCTTTTGTGCTGCTGAAGGTATCGAAAATGTTGAGACTTTATCTTCATTCCGCAACACATCTAGCTTTGCGCAAAGCTACGGTGTTGCGATAAATTCAACTAGCTTGGCTGGACTTACTAGCCGAGCAGTCATTGTCTTAGATGAGAATAATAAAGTTTTGCATAGCGAATTAGTATCTGAAATCACTAGTGAGCCTAATTATGCTGCAGCATTAGCTGCTCTTAAATAATAGACTGCAAGTCTAAAAAGAAAAGCGCATGACGCGTTAGCAGTCATGCGCTTTATCCTTTTTAGGATGACACTTTAAAGGTAATCAGTATATTTATTATTTTTTCCGCGCGCCTTGTCTACGGGATACTTTAAAGCATTCAGCGCTATTTTTTTATTAGCAGCATCAATCAAATCAATATTCAATACTTGCGCCAACCTTAGTAAATAGACAAAAGTGTCTGCAATCTCTTGCCCCACTTGGTCAAGCTTTTCAGGAGACATATGATAGCTTTCATCCTCAGTACTCCATTGAAAATGCTCAACCAGCTCCGCGGCTTCAACAATCATTGCCATCGCTAAATTTTTAGGAGAATGAAACTGGGTCCAATCTCGCACTTCAACAAATTGTTTTAGTTTTTGATTTAATTGCACTAATGAATCTGGACTTGCATTGGTCTCTATCATAAAAATACTCCAGAAATCTCTATTTACGATTGCTTCCCGCCACCATTTTAATTTCGAACAAACGGCATTCAAGCGGGCCGTTGTATAAAGGCGTACGTTTGCTTGGCGTTAGACGCATTAATTTCGGCATACGCAAATCATTGGTGAGAAAATAGGTATTCCAGCCAGCAAACTTGCGTTTAAGCGATTCGCCAATTTTAGGATAAAGTACTGTAAGTTCTTCATCTTCACCAATTCGCACGCCATAGGGTGGATTGGCAACCATCACACCGCTTTCAGCTGGCGGTAATAGATTTACAATGTCTTGCTGAGATAACTGCACCGCTGCCAAAAGACCTGCATCCTCTAAGTTCTTCTTGGCAATGCGTACTGCACGCAAATCTATATCTGAACCATAAATTTTTTGGAAAGTGACTGGCTTGACCTTGCTCGCGGCTAGATTCTTAAGTTTGGACCAAGTGTTAGCTTCAAAGTTGTTGAGGGTTTCAAAGCCGAAACTTCTTTTATACCCAGGCGCCATATCTAGAGCGACCATGGCAGCCTCTAATAAGAATGTACCGCTGCCACACATCGGATCAAGTAACGGCATGCCGACTTGCCAGCCTGATAACTTCAAAATACCAGCAGCTAAATTTTCACGCAAAGGCGCTTCAATACTAGCTCCACGGTTACCTCGCTGATAAAGCGCCGCACCGGAGGTATCCAAGTAGAACTGATATTCCTCAGCAGCCAAATAAGCGTGAATTCGCACAGCCGGTGTCTTAGTATCAATATAAGGACGACTACCCACGCTCAGTCTAAACTTATCGCATACCGCATCTTTAATTTTTAATGTGGCAAACTCTAAACTTTTCAGCGGACATTTAACACCAGTCACCTTAACCATAAAGTCATGTTTAACATCAAACCATTGTGGCCAATTTAACTTGTAAGCCGCTTCAAATAGGTCTTCTTCATTGATGTACTTACCACGTGAGACTTGCCATAGAATGCGGGTTGCAATCCGTGAATGCAAATTAGCGGCATAACAAACTGACCAATCACCATCAAAACTAGCACCGCCGTCAGTTGGCTTAATAGCTTTAGCATTAACCTGCAAAAGTTCATCGGCCAATAGTTGCTCGAGTCCTCGTGGACAAGTGGCAAAGTATCGATTAGGGGCTTGATTTGGGTTCATAAATTAGCTGTCGCTTTTCATAAAAATTCGATTATTGGTACTGGGGTTATGTTCTGCCATTTTTTCTACAAACTGCAAAAACTCTATTTTATGGGTTTTTTCTAGTAGTTTAGCCCGTTCTCGCAAACTGGCTAAACGCAGATCTGCAGGTTCACGTTTAAAAGCAAATACTGCAATATTGCCAGGCTTTCCGGTAGGTAATGTTAATACCTTGCCATCAAAACTCTGCTCGATGCGCTGCAAATACACATCATACTTCTTATCACTACCCCATAAATTAATCACGAGAATACCGTCATCAGTAAGTGTGGTAGCACATTGATCGAAAAAATCTTGACTACAAAAATTAGGAGGTATGCCGTTACTATCAAATGCATCGATGAGAAGCACTTCTGCTGCATTGGTGTGTTCTGCCAAATAAGCTAGGCCATCACCTTCCATCACTTCTAGGCGCTCATCATTCTCTGGCACGAAAAACTGACTGTGTGCAATATGTATAATCTTTGGATTAAGCTCGATAACCAAGCTCTTAATTTCACGGCAATGAGCGTGCATATACTTTGCCAGCGAACCGCCACCTAACCCTATTGCCAAAACATTCCGAATAGACGGCTTAAATAGCAAAAAACACATGATGGCGCGCGTATAAGTGAGCTCCAACGCAAATGGGTCACGTATCCGCATTGCACTTTGTATAGTGACTGAACCTAAGTGTAAGGCGCGAACGCCATCAGACTCACTCACATCAACCGACTCTTCATTAACACCAAGTCCACGCATCAAATGCCTAGCGACCCGAAGCACTAAGCTGCCACTTCGATATTTTTAATGTCGTCCAACTCATTTGTTGCATCTATAACTACAAGATCCTCTTCCAATATGCCTATGAATTTAGTTCGCAACTCTATCAATAGCGTATCAACTTCCTGTATTTGCAAACTGATGCGGGTCCCTGCTTTTAGTTCAGGCAATCCATAAACCTTAGTTATGTAAGGTAGGTTATCTAAACGCACTAAATTTTCTCGCCACACCGTAGCATTTACTATTTGTGTATCTTCTTGAATTAAATACTGCAAACAACAGTATCGTTCCATACGTGACTGAAACTCGCTATATGCTTGGAATGTCTGTTCAAAATTACGCATATGCGTAGTTAATACTTCACTGTTTGGCGGGTATGCAGGTGCTATATTTTGCGCCACACTAATAATCTGACGTTGATTAATTAAGTCCACAGCACGTCTCAACGGCGAAGTGCTCCAAGCATATTGCTCCACACCTAAGCCCTGGTGCGGTTCAGCCTTTGTTGTCATATAAACCTTGCCGCCTGATTGCGCTCGATATAAACCAGGCACGTCATGTGTAGCTAATAATGCACCCCATTGATTATTAGCTTCTATCATCAACTCTGCCACTAGTTTATCCATAGGTGAACCACGGTGGCGACCAACAATGCTTATCTTCCCATCATTGACGTAAAAATTGTAGTCAATCTGAGGCGGCTTCGTAGGATCATACTTACCACGTAACTTTTCTAATGATTCCGCTAAGTTAAACAAATAAAGCAACTTAGCCCAATATGGGTGACCACTATCCGCATCTAAAGTCGTTTCGTTAAAAAATGGCTCTAAGGTGTCGTGACGCAAATTATCAGCAATCTTCATGCGCTCTACTTTAGTATCACGTTGCGTAATGGTTAAGTCAGCATTTACATAAAGATACAACGACAATACGGGTTTAACTTCACCAGCATCCAAGCTAAATGGTCTAATGGCTTCTTCTGGCAACATAGTAATCTTATTTCCAGGCATATAGACCGTAGATAGACGCTGCATCACCTCTTTATCCAACGGGCTATCAGGCATGATACCTAGGGCCGGTGCGGCAATATGAATGCCAACGCGTGTAAAGCCATCAGCGAGTTGCGTGATAGAAAAAGCATCATCAATTTCGGTAGTAGAACTGTCATCAATACTAAAAGCCTCAGTATCAGCCAATGGAAACTCTTCAAATGGGCTAATCACAGGATCTGCAGAAAACTCAGTACCTTTGGTAAAGTGTTCACGTAAAAATGCACCTAGGTGAAAATCTTGCGCAGAAGGAATAGCGCCACAGGCTTGAAGCAATTTAAGACTGGTCATGTGTAGCTCATTAGCCGCAGTATCCAATGTCTTATATTCCATGGAATTCTTATCAGGTTCATACAACAGCATATCGAGCTTAGATTTCAAATCATCTGGCATTTCCATCGCTTTTAACTGCAGTACGTAGCCAGCCATTTTTTCGGCTAACAATCGCTTTTTCTCTAAGCCAGCCAACGCGGCTTTCAGAATTTCTGCTGGGGCAGCTTTATAATGGCCCTTGCCCCTACGATTAAAGTAGACAGGAGCGCTATGTAGCTTGATGGCGATAGCCGCTGCTTCAATAGGCGTAGGTTTGCGACCGTAGTAGTCAGCAGCAAAAGCTTCAAATCCAAACTCAGGTTCGCCGCAGCACTCCCATAAGAAGTCTACATCCAAGCTGGCTGCTTCGGCATTAGCTGCTTCCATAAAGCCGGTTAATGGCAATTCAAAACGCATTAACACGCTGCTAGTTTTGACTTTACTTCGTTTGCCACTGGCAGATTCTATTTGCATAGAACCCTGTGTTTCAGTCATGATAGAGGCAAGTTTAAAATTGCCATCTTCTTCAAAAAATACGTTCATTGTTTAGGTCTAATTTCTATGGGTTCAATCTATTGGAATTGCAGTGGTAGAGCTCGCATCTCAGAAGCTTTACATTAAAAACTACTCTGTATTATAACAGCCCGTGGCCATCGTTTGGACTTAAAGCAAGATTTCAATTGCAATACCAATGCTTACCTACACTAAATAATTAGCTGAAAAAAATGGATCAACGCATACCCGTCACTCTGCTTACTGGATTTTTAGGAAGCGGTAAAACCACACTACTCAATAAACTGCTGAGCCAACCAGAGTTGCACGACACCGCCATTATCATTAATGAGCTGGGAGATGCAGGCTTGGATCAAATTTTTGCACAAAGTAATTTAGCGCAAAATATAGAAAGTGAGCACATCGCAGACAATACTGTATTGCTCAGTTCCGGCTGCCTTTGTTGCAGTTTAAAGAATGAGCTGGCCGACACCATGCGCGATCTCTTCTTTAAGCGCGCACTTAAAGCCATTCCAGAATTTAAACGCTTAATTATTGAAACCACCGGCATGGCTGATCCAGGGCCCATACTCGCCAACCTAATGAACGAACCAGTGATTGAGTCAACCTATAGACTAGATGCTGTGGTGGTGACCATTGATAGCATTTACGGATTACAGCAACTAGATAACAGTATTGAGTCTCTAAAGCAGGCAGCAGTGGCTGATGTATTGCTATTCACAAAAACCGACCTAGCCAGCCAGGAACAAATTAGTCAGCTACAACAGAAACTTAAAGCCATCAACCCGGGCGCTAGTCAGCATAATATTATTCAAGGTGAGCTTGACCCTAAACTTGTGATAGATGTCGGATTATTCGATTTAACAACAAAACAGGCCTCACCATTGCGCTGGCTTCGGGCTCCAAACAAACTCCGCAAGGCAACTCTTCCACAAACGACAAAAATGCATGATGACGATATTGTGAGCTTTACTGTGGTAATGCCAAGCCCTTTAAAATGGTCAAAACTTAAACCCCACTTACTATGGTTTTGTAAAACCTACGGCAAAAATCTACTGCGACTTAAAGGCATTATTTACGCCGAAGACCAACAAGACCCACTGGCAATTCATGCCGTACATTTCACGCCCTACCCACCCACTCCTCTTGATGGCTGGCATGAAGAGAATAAGCAGTCACGGATAGTGATTATTGGCAAAGGTTTAAATGAGCTGGAAATAAGAAAAGCGTTGATGCAGTTTTAACGATATGCATTAGCTTTTTTAGGTTATTTACGCAAAAAAAAGCCCCGAAGATTTAACATTTCGGAGCGCTTTTAATGCTTTAAAACTTTGGTGCGAAAGGAGAGACTCGAACTCTCACGCCTTACGGCGCTGGAACCTAAATCCAGTGCGTCTACCAATTCCGCCACTCTCGCAGGTAGGGTTCAACTGAAATAAAACTCAGCCGTTAAAACAAGGCGCTATTGTAGCGCAACTATACAGATAGGGAGAAGTAATAAATTAAAAAATAGTTTTATTCGCTGATTTAAGCTACATCTGCCAATAACTTCGCACAACCTCAATATTTGGCTAAGCGACACAATAGGTAGCCGAGCAATCAGTGATGTGCGAAAATGGTGCTAATCTTTCAAATAACAATTAAGCAAAGTAGAGTGATATGCAAAACACCATCAATCAAAATGAAATTAGTATGCTGCGTGCAGAGTTAGAGTTATTAATGAGCGAACGCCAAGCCCTATTAATCGTTAGTGGGGCAGCTGCCGGTCTTATCGCCGAGATGGATAGTTATAATTTACCCCCCGCATTTTTAGAAGCAGCTGACTTATTAGCAACTTCTATCAATCAATTAAGTGAAGAATCCCTGCAGGATAGCCTCAATGCGGTCCGCGCAGAAATTATTAATTAATGAAGCTTAAGTCCTTATTTTTTTGCAAAAGTCACCCCTAATTTTGTTTAAGAATTGCCATAGCCAAGCCGTTTTAGCGCTCGCATTACTATCTACCCTACCCTTTACCCTGACTGCATGCAACTTTGTACAATACCAACCTAAACCAATTAGTACTGCAATAAGCGCTACAAGAATAGAGAACAAAGATCCTGCTAGTCCTGAGTTTCTGCAATATCAGATTATGAATGGGTATAACGCACATCAGTTACCTTTAAAAGAATGGGATGCTGAGGACCTAACTTATGCAGCCCTATTCTTTCACTCTAGCTTAGATGTCACTAGAGCTAAGTGGCGTGCCGCTGACGATGCCATTGGCTCGGCAAGCGCAAAGCCTGTTCCGACAGTCAATACCACTATGGCTAATAGGACCCGGGCTAACGTGGCAGAAAGTCCTTACGCTTTTGGCTTCAGCATAGACATTCCAATTGAAACTGCGAACAAACGTGACATACGTATAGAAAATGCACAGCATTTATCATTGGCGGCTAAGCTAGAGATCGCACAAGCCGCATGGGAACTTCGCAACCAAGTGGCATTAAGCCTTAATGAATATCAGTTTAACCAACAGCAAAACCACTTAATAAGCACAGAGCAAGCGCAACGTGCTGAAATTGTCGCGATCTACCAAAAGCGCCTAGATTTAGGAGCAGCCTCTAATGTTGAGTTAAGTACAGCCAACCTTCTATTGCAGTCTACTAGCGCAACCTTGCAGGCTAATAAACTTAATCGCCTAGTTTTAATTTCCAACCTAGCCAAAAACTTAGGGCTGAGCATGCGAAGAGTTGAAGGCATGAAGATAATTGCCGATAGCAACACTCAACTTCCACTTTATTTGAAACCAGACCTAGAAAATTCTGCCGTGTTAAACCGGCTTGACCTGCGCATAGCACTGGAACGATATGCAGCCGCTGAATCAAAATTAAAACTAGAAATTGCCAAACAATATCCAAACATTATTATTTCTCCTGGCTACGCCTATGAGCTAGGGGACAAAGTATGGTCGCTTGGCTTATCCAGCTTACTCACCATGTTGAATAAAAACAAAGTGGCGATTAGTGAAGCCACACAATTACGTGAAGTTGAAGCTGCACAAGTGGACGCTCTCCAAAGTAAGATTATTGCTGATACCAGTATGGCTTACGCTAAGCTGGAGAAAGTACATCAAGAACTAGTCAATCAACAATCTATAGTGCAGAAACAACAACAAAACACCCAAAAAATGTTTAATAGATTAGCTGCGGGTGAGATTGATCGATTAGAAATGACTTTTGCTAAATTAGAACTCAATGCTTCTGAAAAGAACCTAGCGTTATTGCATTATCAATTAAAATTGGCTCAGATAGAACTCGAAAACACATTACAAAAACCTTTGGCACAAACAACAAAAAACTTGGATGTTGAAGCCTTGAGTTTAAAATCAGTCACGCATTAAAATGCAAAGCTGTCATCAAGAATCGATTGGGAGTAAAGCGTGATGAACCATAAAATGGCCATGATTATTGGCTTACAAGCACTCTTAATTGTCATGCTATTTTGGGTGCTGGTCTTCTATGGCAAAGATGAATACGAATCAGCGACCGAAGCCACTGCTGACAAAATTCAAGCGCCAAATCGAGTGCACAATAAAGCTGGCAATACTATTATTACCATCAGCCCAGACACGCAAGCACAAAGTGATATTAAAACTAGCACACTTAGAACTGCATTACATCAAGCATCCGTTAGTAGTTACGGCAATGTGATCAGTATTGACGGACTCATTGAGTTACGTACACGCTATCTAGCGGCAAAAGCTGAGGCCGACGTATTGCGCGCCTCATTGAATCATTATAGAGCTGAATATACCCGTTTAAATACGCTAAATCTTGATGATAAAAACATCTCTGATAAAGCGGTAACTGCGGCATTGGTCGATATTAAATCGAATGAAGCTAAAGTTTTTGCAGCTGAGTTAAATGCTAAAAACTTGGCGGGCAGCATAGAGCAGGCTTGGGGTGACGGTTTGGCACAAATTGCCCTGAATAAAGATACGAGCGCTTTGTTGCAAAACTTGATTGACTATAAAGAGGTTCTTCTGGAAATCACCTTACCATTTGATAGTACTGAACCCACACTAAAAAGCAACATAACGGTATCGCCGACGTTGGCGAGTACACATACCATTGATGCGCAATTTATTTCACCCGCACCAGCGAGCAATGCCACTATTCAAGGAAAAACCTACTTTTATCGCGCTAAAAGTTCCGAGTTGCGAGTCGGCATGCAAGTTAAAATTTCTTCTACAGCAGGAAAAAGTAGTGTTACTGGTGTGATTATCCCTACCACAGCCGTGGTTTGGTATGGTGGTAAGCCATGGGTCTATCGTAAAATAGGCACCGATCAGTTTAGTAGGTTACCTATTAACACCGATGTCGAAGTTGAAAACGGCTGGTTCTATGCAGGCAAGCTCAATAGTAAGGATACTGTTGTGAGTAACGGTGCCCAGCTCATACTCTCCGAAGAGTTTAAATCGCAAATTACCAATGAGAATGAGGATTAAATCGCCATGATGTCGGCCTTGGTCCGCTTTTCCATTCGCTCTAGTGGCGTTATTATTGGTATAGCCTGCCTCGTCACTTTGTATGGAATTTACACACTCACTCAGAGTAATTTAGATGTTTTTCCTGAGTTCTCTCCAACTCAAATTATCATCCAAACAGAATCACCAGGACTTTCTGCCGAATTAGTCGAGAGCTTAGTCAGTCAACCGATTGAAACCAGCATTGCAGGTGCCGTTGGTATAAAAAGCATGCGCTCTCAGTCGATACCTGGCTTATCGATTGTAACCGTTGTATTTGAAGAGCAAACTGATATTTTCCGCAATCGGCAAGTAGTAGCAGAACGGCTAGCAACACTTAACAATAAATTACCTCCCTTAATATCCCCTAACATTACACCACTTACGTCTTCTGCCAGTACGGTACTAGGCGTAGGTGTCACATCAAAAACGCTCAACCTAACGGAATTACGCACCCTAGTCGACTGGACCATAGTACCCCATTTGCTGGCCATCAAGGGAGTAGCCGATGTCAATGTATTTGGTGGCAAAGTGCGACAACTTCAGATACAAGTAGACCCGGAAAAGATGGTGCGTTACGGTGTATCACTTACGCAAATTGAGGCTGCGGTTAAAAACGCCACTGGCGTTCGAGGCAATGGTTTTATTGAAAATAAAAACCAACGTATTATCATTAATACTGAAGGTCAATCCACCAATCCGGAGCAACTGTCTCAGGCAACTTTATTTCATAAAAATGGGCAAAGTATTCGCCTAGGCGATATCGGCAAAGTGATTGTCGGTGCAACCCCTTCCATTAGCGCCGCAGCCATCAATGAAGAATCAGGCGTGTATCTTTCCGTGCAAGGTCAGCTAGGCGCGAACACCTATGCGGTGACTAAGGCCATAGAAAAATCATTGGAAGAAATCAAACCAGCGTTAAGTTTACAAAATGTAACATTGCATGACGCTTTATTTAGGCCAGCAAATTTTATTGAAGTAGCTATCCATGGTGTCCGTACAGACATTTTAATTGGTTCGACCTTGGTCATTACCGTATTATTTTTATTTCTATTCAATGTTCGTACAGCAATCATTTCCGCCACCGCTATTCCGTTATCACTATTATCAGCGATAGTGGTGATGAGCCACTTTAATATAGGTTTGAATATTATGGTCTTAGGCGGCCTTGCCATTGCGCTTGGTGAGGTTGTAGATGATGCAATTATCGATACTGAAAATATATTCCGACGGCTGCGAGAAAATCGCCTATTAGGTCAACCACTTCCTATTCATAAAGTGGTATTCAACGCCTCTATGGAGGTGCGGAGCTCCGTAGTATATGCCACCATTATTGTGATCTTGGTATTCTTACCATTATTAACTTTAGGTGGTGTTGCTGGTAAGTTATTTGCGCCACTGGGGCTTGCATACATTGCAGCAATCTCTGCCTCTTTAATCATAGCGCTAACCCTAACACCAGCACTTTGTTATCTGTTGCTGGGAAATGCTGAGTTAGAAGCTGATGATCCACCGATGATTCGTATCATCAAAAAATCATATGTTCAGGTGCTATATAAAATTGAAAGGCATTATAAAATCGTGATGGCGGTTAGCTTTATGCTGATTGCACTGGGCTTAGGCATCTTACCTTTATTAAAAAGTCAGTTTATCCCCGCGCTACATGAAGGTCACTACATCATGCATATGACTGCGGTTCCAGGCACCTCAGAGCAAGAGTCATTACGTATCGGTAATAAAGCCACGGCAATGATTCGCAAGATAAAAGGGGTTAAGTCGGTGGCGCAATGGGTTGGACGTGCGCCAAATGCCGCCGATACTTTCGGTACGCACTATAGTGAATTTGAAATCGAGATTGGCAATGTTTCTGCAGAAGAGCAACGACGCATACTCAACAAAATTAGAGAAGAACTTGCTGGCGAAACGGTAGATACCAATGGCGACGGAAAAGCTGAGCCTGGGTTTGTCGGTGTAAACTTTGCAATTAACACCTTTCTAACCGAGCGTATTGAAGAAACAATTTCAGGCTATGCCGCATCAACTGTCATTAATATATATGGTAATGACTTGGATGCCCTTGATCATGATGCCCGAGCAATAGCCAAAGTGGTCACTGGCATTAAAGGTGCTAACGATGTATCAGTGCAATCTCTTCCCGGAACACCGCAACTAGTGATGCGTCTCCGTCCAGAAAAGTTAGCAGTTTGGGGATTACAACCGACTGATGTATTAGACAACATACGCTTAGCATATGAAAGCTTGCCTATCACGCAAGTCTACCAAGGTAACCGTGTGATCGGTGTCAGTATGGTACTAGATAAGGCAGCACGCAACGACATACAAGATGCTGGCAACTTACCCTTATTTAATCCTGAAGGAAAATTATTACACTTACGAGATGTCGCTGATATTATGCAGGAAAATGGCCGAGCTAAAATACTACATGTGGGCGGCAAGCGAATTCAAACAGTCACTGCGAATGTAATAGGCAGAGATATTGATGCATTTACAGCTGAACTAAAAACTAAGATCCAGCATGATGTAGTGTTATCGCAGGGAGCCTATTTAGAGTTTACTGGTGCGGCTGAAGCTAATGCTAAATCTCGCGAAACACTAATCATGCAGTCCTTTTTAGCTGGAGCCGCCGTATTTATAATGTTGTTTATTGCTTTTGGTCGTCTACGTAATCTTTTGCTTACTTTTGCCAACCTTCCGTTCGCACTGATAGGAGGCATACTCGCAGCGCTATTTACAGGCGGATGGATCTCATTAGGCTCGCTGGTAGGCTTTGTTACCCTGTTTGGGATTACACTGCGCAACTCGATTATGATGGTGTCCCATTACCAGCACTTAATTGATGAAGAGGATTGCGTGTGGGGCTTGGAAACTTGCATACGCGGCGCATCAGAACGCCTACCATCTATATTAATGACTGCCATAGTTACCGCGCTAGGTTTACTTCCACTCGCAGTTGGTAGCGGCCAACCTGGACGGGAAATTGAAGGGCCAATGGCCACCATCATCGTTGGAGGGCTGTTCACTTCCACCATATTAAATCTACTAATTCTACCTACGATCATGCTGCATTTTGGTCGATTTACTAAACAACAAAGCTTTTAAAAAACATGATGCTACGCTCATTTTTAAAATATAGCAGTGCGGGCGGATTTGCCACTATCGCCCACTATTTAGTTTTTTTAGCTGCAGTGAATATATTGTTATGGGCACCATGGCAAGCAACCCTATTTGGGGGTTGCATTGGCGCCTTTACTGCTTATACACTAAATTATCGCTATACATTTTCAAGTCAGGCCGCCCATCATAAAATTCTACCTAAATTTATGCTGGTAGCCGGATTGGGTATTATAATTCAGACCTTAATAGTAGCTGGATTAAGCATGTGGATACATTACTTGTTAGCACAAGCAATGGCAACGTTAGCGGGCTTAATTCTAACCTTTATACTCAATCGTCACTGGACCTTCTCATGAGCACCTCATCAGCTACCAACTACATTGTTTTAAGTATTATCGTGCCGGTCTTTAATGAAGAGGTGGTGTTACCCATATTCCATAGCAAAATAACCAGCATATTACAGCCACTCAATCTGAAATATGAGATTGTCTATGTTAATGACGGTAGTCATGACCATACAGAGATAGTCATTCTAGGTTTAAAACAGCAACACCCAGAAATTGCTTACGCTAAATTTAGCCGCAACTTTGGTAAAGAGGCGGCGATGACCGCAGGCTTTAAACTCTGTCGCGGCGATGCTGCAATTATGATCGATGTCGATCTTCAAGATCCACCTGAGTTAATTCCAGCCATGTTGGAAGCTTGGCGCAATGGCGCTGACATCGTCAACATGAAACGTTCAGAGCGCTTTGGTGAACCGTTATGGAAAAAAGCTACCGCAAGTATGTTCTACCACCTACTTGGCAAAATTAGTGATATCGAAATACCGCACAATGTAGGTGACTTTAGGTTATTTAGCCGCAGAAGCATTGAAGCTTTAAACCAACTCAGTGAACGCGGGCGCTTTATGAAAGGCCTTTATGCTTGGCTAGGGTTTCCACAAGCCACGATTGAATATGAACGTGATCCTCGCGCTGCTGGTACTACTAAATGGCCTTTTTTTAAACTTGTTGGATTAGCATGGCAAGGTATTACTGCTTTTTCTACAGCCCCACTGAAAATGGCTACTTGGCTAGGATTATGCAGTGCTAGTGGTGCTTTTTTATATGCCACTTATTTTCTAATTAAAAGCGCAGTTAATCCTGACGTAGTGAAAGGATTCCCCACTTTAATCGTAGTAATTTTATTCCTAGGTGGATTACAGTTATTTTGTATTGGCATTCTTGGTGAATACATTGCCCGCATTTACACAGAGGTTAAACAGCGTCCAGTGTACTTAATAGAAACTTTTCACCCAGCCAAGTAATTGGGTTTCATGTACATAACTTTGTCTTGTATTTATACGCATATGCAAGTCTTAAGCACTGCTGGTAATGCAGAAGTTGATGATTTGTATTTGACAGCACATTAGTCAGTTTTCATGTCCAATCATTTAGATTCAATCAATACCGAAGAAAAAACAAAGCTTCATCCACGTAATAAGCATCGCAGTCGCTATGACTTTAAGCAACTCATGCTAACTAGCCCCCTACTTTCAACCTATGTGCATTTAAATGCGTATAACGATATCTCGATAGACTTCGCTAACCCGCAGGCAGTCAAGTCCTTAAACCGCGCGCTACTTAAGCTCTTTTACAACATTGCTGATTGGGATATTCCACCGCAATATTTATGCCCACCAATTCCTGGTCGCGCTGACTATATACACTATCTAGCTGATTTATTAGCCAGTACAGGTAACTTACCCACCGGCAATCATATTCGCGTACTCGATATTGGCACAGGTGCTAATGTTATCTACCCCCTTATCGGCAATCGCGAGTATAGCTGGCAATTTGTGGGCTCGGATGTAGATGCTACTGCGCTTAAAAATGCACAAGCGATACTGAATGCGAATACCGGACTATCCACTGAGATTGAACTACGACTACAAAATTTACCTAACGCCACATTTAGGGGTGTCGTAAAAACAGGCGAACATTTCGACCTCACTATGTGCAACCCACCGTTTCATGCATCCTTGGCTGACGCCAATGCAGGCACTCAGCGTAAATGGCAAAATCTTAGCAAGGCTAAACCATCAAAACTTAACTTTGGTGGCCATGGGACGGAGTTATACTGCGAAGGTGGTGAAGTCGCTTTTATCAGTCGAATGATCGCGGAAAGCTTTTACATAAGCAGTCAGTGCTACTGGTTTACCACCTTAGTTTCTAAAGCCAGCAACCTTCCCCAGATATACAAAGTGCTAAAAAAAGCAGGTGCGGTACAAGTTAAAACTATCAACATGGCCCAAGGCCAAAAACAAAGCCGCTTTGTAGCTTGGACTTTTTTGACTACAGGACAACAGAATGACTGGCTCAAAAAACAATAACCCACCCCTAAGTGCGAACATCCCAAACCTTGAAGATGAAATAATGTGTCAATGCAGCGGCACCACAAGAGGTAAGATTCAAATCCTATTCGAACAAGGTATGGATATGGACGCTATTTCCAGATGGGCTGGTGCTATTTCTGGTTGCGGTGGTTGCGAGTGGGATATTGCAGAGTTCCTTAATGAACTCGCTGAGCGTCAAATTAAAGGAATCTAGCCATGGTTGGTTGCCCGTTAATAACTGGCTTAAATTTCCAAGCTAGCTCAAGGTCTTTATTAATAAAGCTTTTTTCGTTAGTTTCTTTTCATGAAAACCACCAACAAACACCCCATAATCAGTTTTATTGAGCATCCAACTGGCATAAGATTTACCTACGAAGTTTGAAAATTCGCTATCGACTAATTCATCATTAATTAAAGTCTTGACCATTGTTGATTTTTTAAAGGCACTCAGAGATTTAGATTTGACTAAAATTAGTTGCTCAGCACCAAGCTTATTGGCGAGCCAAGCACTTAAACTATCTGATGTAAGTTGCCAATTTTGTGGAATATTAGTATCGGCTAATGCCATTTTGCTTGGCAACCAAATGATGCCCTTATGTTGCCAGCTATATTCGGAAATTTCCAGCTCACTACTTGCCGTTACAAGGTCCAGATTCATGGCAGCCAATAAATGTCCAAATTGATCCATTGCCAATATTGCAAGTTGGTGTGCCGCAGCATCGCTAATACCAGTGTTGCGTTGAGCCTCACGCACTGCATCGGCAAACACACCGCCACCGGGCACAATGATCACCTTGCCATTTCCATACTTCGCAATCAACGCTAACCAGTGAGGAAGTTCTGCTGAGCCCAGTAAACTACCACCAATTTTAATAACCCACATGACTTAGCCTTTTTCTGCTTTAAAAGACTGCAAGGTATTAACTAGGCTAGAAGCCTTATCTAAGGTCTCAGCGTACTCTTTATCAAGATCAGAATCAGCCACAATCCCGCCGCCAGCATAAAAGCTGATTTCACCATTCACATAAACTGCGGTACGTATGGCAATGTTAGTGTCCATGTTCCCATCAAAACCTATATAACCTATGGCTCCACAATATACTCCCCGTAGACTAGGCTCTAGCGCATCAATTATTTGCATGGCTCTTAATTTTGGTGCCCCCGTGATTGAGCCACCAGGAAAACAACCTTGAAGTAAATCAATGGGAGTTTTACCTGTTTGCAGCACACCACTCACTATGCTGACTAGGTGGTGTACATTAGCAAAGCTTTGTAACTGAAATAGTTTATCCGCTTTGACAGAACCCGTTTTGCAGTTTTTGCTAATGTCGTTGCGCAGCAAATCTACAATCATCAAATTTTCTGCCTTATCCTTAACGCTGGCTTGCAATTCAGCTGCATACTGCTGATCTAATGCTATATCGTTAGAGCGAGGACGCGTGCCTTTAATCGGCCGCGTTTCGACATGGTTAGACTTGACCTCTAGAAATCGCTCTGGTGAGCCGGAAAGTACCTGCATCTGGCCAAAGTTCATATAAGCCATAAAGGGCGCTGGGCTTATTTGGCGTAACTTTTGATAGGGCAACCAACTGTCGCCATGTGCCATTGCTGAAAAACGCTGCGCGAGATTGACTTGGTAGCAATCACCTTCGGTAATGAAGTGTTTGACCTGATCAAACGCTTGCTTATATTGATTAATATTCATATTGCTATTTATGGGAGTCGTTAGCTCAAAGCTACTATCCACGACTAATGCTGGCGAGTCAAATAAAGCACATAACTCTTCCCATTTATCGTGGGTAGCTTGATTAAATCCATGCGAAACTAAACAAGCGGTTTGATCTCGATGATCAACTATCACGGCCCAGTCATAGATACCGACCATCATGCTTGCTAACGAGGCTTGATCCAAATGACGGCTAGGCATACCTTCCACTTGCCGCCCTAAATCATAGCCAAAATATCCAAGTGCACCTCCACTAAAAGGCAATGTAGTTTGCGCTGCCTGATAAGGTGAGAGTAGTTGATTAAGGAGAGTAAACGGATCATCGTTAACAATACTGACGCGTCCATTTTGCGTCACTTCTGTTTTTAAATTCGGATGTTTCGCAGTGCCAGTATCTCTACTGGTAATGGTAATAAAGGGATCTCCGACCATAATATCATAGCGCCCATATTGACCTTGTGGTTGACCGCTATCAAGCCAAATCGCCCACGGTTGATGGCGTAAATGCTCAAACAGCTTGGCACTATCGGATTGGTAATTTAAGTAATGCTGCAGTAATCTCATCTTTTAATCTGATGTCTATAGAGCAAGCATGCAACAGCATACGCAGGTAAACATGCACTTGCTCCACGTCGTTGAGATTTTGCCGCATCACTATTGAACAAGTCACTGGCATCTAGATAAGTGAACTTCATTTTTTCTGCTATTTCTTTCACCAAAAAGCAACCTACCCCAGCACCAATAATAGTGATTCCCCGATCTTTAGTAATTGTCGCGACACGGTCAACATGCCTCATTGCCACCAGCGTTAATCGTTCAAGTTGCTGCACTTTAAATGCTTGAGCCAATTCCAACCAAGTCGGCATAGTAGCATCTTCGACATCATGGCCAATCATACGCGCCATGCGCCTCGAGCTGGCAAGTATTGTCTTCTCTTGACCATCTGCAGTATCAGCCATATCGTCAGAAAATAGTAAATCACCAGTCAAGCGATAAACATCAGCGGTTGTAGAAAAATACTCAGCAGCAACTCCTGTCATTTCACGATTAAAGCTTATTTTTTGGGTCAGCGCCATCAGTGGCGTGCGGATGACTCCGGTGTAGACCAGCTCCTCTGACTGCATACGGGCCGCATCAGTGTAGCCTAGACAATCTGGCTTGCCATTCACTAAAGGGACAAAATCGCTGGTGGTACTGCCAATATCAATCAATAAGGCATGGTCACCGTTTTTCATGACTCGTAACTGCTGAGCACAATAACATGCGCTGGCCAACCAGTTAGCAGAAGCCAGAGTTAGCCAACATTGAGCCACCTCGCTCAAGGGCACAAAGCCTGATAAATCTTGCTGCAAGGCCCCAGTATAAAATTGCTTCACACCATGTAATTTTGCATTCATTAATACACTAATGGCATTTACCCCGGCCTCGCGATTAACAAAAATATCGACCAATTCACCAGTCATGGTAATGGCATGCCGTGCACTTTTCACTTTAAAACTATTGAGTACTGTATCAATGGCTATTTCCAACTCTGCCAAACCACGCCATAGCGCGCAAGGCACTTGCAGCACTTGCAGCAACTTACCATTAGTATCTAGTAGCGCCGCCTTTAGGTGTGCCCCACCTACGTCCCACCCTATTGTATGCTTGTACTGCTCTGGATTATGCATTAAGATTTATTTCCACCGCTTTATGCGCAATATTGCTTGGTAAGGTAAATGTAGAATTATTTGCATTTACTAAATCGAGTAGCAAACGCATAGGATTTAAACCCAATGAATCTCGTAACCCGATATAAGTGGTAGTAACCCTAGGGTTAATTTCCACCACAAAAATTTGATCTCCATTCAAAATGATATCAACACCCACAAAGCCATTGAGTGTAGGTATCGCGGAGGCAATATGATCGGCCAGCAACTTAAAGTTTGCTTGGTGGGCACTTAATCCGTTAACGATTGCCCCTTGAAATATAAGATGTTCTGTATCTGTAATTACTATATTTTGTTGATTGCAACTTAAAAGCAACGCCTGGCCATCACGGCACAAAAGTGACATGCTCGCCGCAGTTCCTCGCTGGTAAGGCTGAACTATAAAGTCTTGATTTTTATTTTCTGCTAATCTTAACCAGACGTGCGCAGAAACTTCATCTTTAAAAAATATAGTTTGCTCACATCCAGCGCCATCAATTGGTTTCACTACGTAACCATCACTAGACAGGCTCACATTATTGAAACTCATACTTAAAAAATCATCAGCGATCATCGTAGGTATCGTCGAGATTCCTGCAGAATTTAAAGCGATAAAAGTGTCATATTTATTACTGGCAATATCAACAGCCAATTGAGCGCATCCTAAATTTTCAACCCCACTAGCTTCAACCATTTGTGTCAACTGACATAGCACGCCATCGCTCTCTGGTGCAACAATAAGGGCCGCATCACATGTGCTGATTAGCACTTTCCATATTTCGATAGCATTTGCAGTAGCATCAATAGAAACTGCTACCGTAGCTATCGAAGCTACATTACCACTGTCTATTCTTGCATCGACAGTGGTAATGATCTCTATATTATGCAGAGCTTTAATATCCGCGAACATAGCATCTCGCATCAACAGGCCTTCGCGTAGCAGTGAAGCCGGCAAAGGCTTGCTGTTTAATCCCCCAGCTGTGATATATTCCAACAACAATATTTTCAAAAAAATCTCACGCTACGCTAAAAATGGAAATAATCCCCGTCATTGATTTAATGCAAGGCCAAGTGGTTCATGCACGCTTGGGGCAGCGCCACCTCTACCAGCCAATAAACTCGTCTTTGTGCAGATCAAGTACGCCCATAGCGATAGTTGATGCTTTGCTTGAATTATACCCATTCAAGCGCCTCTATATTGCCGATATCGATGCAATTAAAGGCTTTAGCCATCATTTAGATACAATTAAAAAAATTCGAATGCAATATCCGAATATAGACATCTGGTTGGATGCTGGGATATCTAATGTTGCAGCACTTGAGATTTGGCAAAATCTAGCACTTACACACGTCATTGGTAGCGAAAATATAGCATCCGTCACCGACCTGATAGCAATCCATCAGAAATTAGCGGGACAGTTTGTATTATCATTGGACTTTAATCATTCTGGCTTTATCGGCTGCGTTGAATTGGAAACAAATAAAACAATTTGGCCCAATAAAGTAATTATTATGGACTTAATGCTAGTTGGTAGCGAACAAGGCCCAGATATAAATCGCTTACAAAATATAATAAAACTGGCTGGGGACCGAAAAGTTTATGCCGCTGGCGGCGTTAAGAATAATGAAGATCTAGATCAACTTAGCAGCCTAAATATTAGCGGCGCACTGGTTGCCACCGCCTTACATAACGGTAATCTAAAGCCACGCTAAAATGCATCCACTTTTATAAAATCAAAGTACAAAAAAATACCCTAAGCAAATCAGTTTGCCCAGGGTTTTGTTTACGGCAAAACTAATTACTCTAGGTTGGCGTGAATGGCACGCATACCCTCTTCAGTTAAACCTTTAGCTGCCATGATGTCAGCAATTACTGCTTCCAAGAACACTAAGGTTGATAACTCAAACTGCGAGCCCATAGGCATGCCAATGGTTGCTGGGAAGCTACCGTCATTACCAATCTGTACATTCAAATCAGATAATTCTGACATTGCAGATTTAGCTTTCATTGAAATGACAGCGATCTTAGCGCCCATAGATTTAGCTTTTTTCAGTAAAGGCATTAATGTTTCCGTACCGCCAGATCCTGAAATAACAACAAACAAATCCCCAGCTTGGATGCTTGGCGTTACGATTTCGCCAACCATGCTAACCTTATATCCACTGTGGACTAAACGCATTGCAAAAAAACGTGAAACCAAGCCTGAACGACCAGCACCGCCGACAAAAATGCGGCCAGCGCCATCAACTAGCTTCATTAATTTAGCTGCGTTGCTATTATCTGTTTCTGACAAGATAGTTGTTAATCTATCTAAAATTAATTTTTGATGATCCATGATTTTTCCTTTAGTAATGAGCAACGATTGAATAATAACAAAAAAAATCCCGACTCATTACTGAGTCAGGATTTTTTTATTACTCATCTCAATAATTACTTATTGAAATCGCTTAACTTAAGCGTGAGCGATAGCAGTGATTTCTGCAGCAGAAGCAGCAGGGTCAGCAGCACCGTAAATAGCAGCACCAGCAACGATGATCGTTGCACCAGCATCACGAACTTGTGCAGCTGTAGAAGCTTTAACGCCACCAGCAACTGAGATTTCTACTTTTAAACCTAAACCAGCAACTAAAGCTAAGTCAGCAAATGGTGTTTGACCAGCAGCTTGTTGATCTAAACCAGTGTGAACGCCAATGATGTGAGCACCAGCAGCAGCAACTTCTTTAGTTTTAGCAGCTTTATCAGCAACGTTGATCAAATCAACTTGAGCTTTTTTGCCGTATTTGTTAGCAACATCAATTACACCTTTGATAGTACCGATGTCAGCACAACCAAGAACTGTACAGATATCTGCACCAGCTTTGTAGAATGGCTCAGCTTCGTAGAAACCAGCATCCATAGTTTTTAAGTCAACTAAGATTTTGTTGTTTGGGAATTTAGCGCGTAAAACTTCAAGCAATTTAACACCGTTGTGCTTAATGCATGGTGTACCGATTTCAAGAATATCTACGTGTGGTGCTACTAATGTTGCTAAAGCAACTGTACCGTCAAAATCTAATGAATCTAATGCCATTTGTGTTAATGCCATGGTGCTCTCCGATAAATAATTATTAGGGTATTACATGTTTATTGCTATTTTAGTGAAAATTCAATCGTAACCTGACAGTTACAACTACAATTTTCAATACCACAAAAAACTTGACACTTATATTAAATGCCCAGCTAATATATGTCAATTCTAATACTACTTTATTACCATTTTATTACAAAAAACTTGGTAATTATAGCTTTGCGCTTAAAGCTGCTTCTAGTTTGTTTTGATCAACAACAAAACCACGAATGCCTTCAGAAAGTTTTTCAGTAGCCATTGCATCTTCATTTAATGCAAAGCGGAATTCACTTTCACTCAACTTAGCTGGAGGTGATGCTTTAACGCCACCATCTACTAATAAACGCGGTAAAGCACCTTGCGTTGCTTCCAACTCTTGCAATAAGTTAGGTGCAATAGTGAGGCGATCACAACCTGCTAATGCTGTAACTTCACCAATATTACGGAATGAAGCACCCATCACCACAGTTTTAAAGCCATGCTCTTTATAGAACTTGTAAATTGCACGGACAGAAATAACACCTGGATCAGTTTCAGAAGTGTAAGTTTCGCCAGTTTTTGCTTTATACCAGTCTAAGATACGACCAACGAAAGGAGAAATTAGAAACACACCAGCTTCAGCACAGGCGCGCGCTTGTCCGAAACCAAAAATAAGCGTTAAGTTACAGTTGATACCTTCTTTTTCTAAGATCTCTCCTGCTTTAATACCTTCCCAAGTTGCTGCAAGCTTAATTAATACTCGGTCGTTAGTAATACCAGCGTCATTATATAACTTAATGAGTTTACGACCCTTTTCTACCATAGCTGGAGTATTAAATGACAAGCGAGCATCAACTTCAGTTGAAATACGGCCTGGCACTTCTTTAACGATTTCTTGACCAATCGATACTGCTAATTTATCAGCTGCATTATCGATTTGTTGTTCTTTAGAACCACCCTGTGCTTTTGCATATGCAATCGCAGCATCGATTAGTGGTGCATACAATGGCAGTTGACTTGCTTTTAATATTAATGATGGATTAGTGGTTGCATCATATGGCTTTACGCTTTTGATCGCATCAACATCGCCTGTATCTGCCACGATTGTAGTCATGGTCTTTAATTGCTCTAATAAACTTGCCATTACATGCCTCCTTAAAATTATCTAATATATCTTAACTTTTCGGATAAATTGCTATTTATTCGGTTAGTCAAGTCTTATACAAAATCTAGTGCAAGATTATATCTTAAAACTTAAGGACTGCGTTACCAAGCTAGTGCTATTAATTACAAACTACTGTCAATATTTAAACCAAACAGCTTGCTAATAAACTTGCGACGGTTAAGTCTGCACTAGTGCCGGGATTGATCTTCCTGCTTTTTAGTGAAGCATCCCAAGTCAGCAATTTCTTTTGCACTAATTTTGGATTAATCGCACCTTTAAACTCCGCGTCCAACTCCTGCGCCTCAACCATTACCTGCCCCGCTATTGCCGCACCATATTTTCTCGTTACATGACTGTCGGGTTGATAAGCTAAAAAACTTAAATACAGAGAACAAGTCGCCCACGCCTCATTACCCCAACGCTCCATAGCAGTTTTATATTGGGTTAAACCAAATTCAACAATATCCTCATAAGCATTGGCGTACTGCCAAGCAACACGATCATAATTTTGGGCAGCGGTCATTAAATTCAGCAAGCTAACATCAGGTATCTCATGCACATCATGCACTAAGGCATCACCTAAGCCAGCTGGTTTAGCGAGCACAATAGCCTCTGCCGCTAGACGTGCATCTTCAATGTTAAGTTGGTTTAATGTTAACTGTAAATTCTGTGCCAAGCTTAGATTAACATCAGCATGCAATGCTGTATGTATAAGTGGCGCACATAATAAAATCAACCCTAAATTAGTATTCAGCCCTATCGTATGTTGAGTGGCTTCAACCGCCAGATATATTCGCCTACCTACGCTTAGGTTTGACTGCGTAATCAAAGGTGCAGTTACATCTGCGCTTTTAATAAAATCATCTATAGTCATGCCGTGACCATCTGCAAATATATGCACATTACCCGGCTTTAAAGCCTGCAGTTCAGACATGCAAGCCCAGTGATATAGGACAGATAGTTGCGTTTCGGTAAATACCTTACTCATACGCTAAGCATTTAATTTACTTAAAAAATCATCAACCAATTGCTGTGCAATATTCACAGATGAAACACTCTGCAAACCTTTCCATGCAGGAATGCTGTTTACTTCAAGCACCGTATATTCGCCATCAGCCGTTTGAATAATATCTACCCCACAGTAATCAATACCTATCGCATTTGCGGCCTGTAAAGCTAGTTGAATTAAGATTGGATTGGGCGCTATCGCTTCACAGCGAGCTCCGGCAGCCAAATTATTAACCCAGTCAAGTCCTATACGCTTCATCGTTGCTATTACTTGTCCGGCGATTACAAATACGCGATAATCATGTGGCTCATCAGCGAACTCAATCAATTGCTGAATATAGTAAACGCCGTCTACGAACTGCTGCATTGGTACCGGCATTACCTCATCTAATAGTAACTTTCGCACACCCTGCCCTTGCGAACCAAATAAAGGTTTAATCACCAACTTTTGATTATTTTGTCTAGCGCTTATTCCAATCTCTGCTAACTTGGCTCTAGATTCACAGACCCAAGTAGCTGGGGTGGGTACGCTATGCTGACGCAATAAAAAACTTGTCATCGCTTTATCTACTGTGCGCTCGATAGATTTGACCTCGTTGTAAATTCTCACCCCTTGCATACTGAGCATATGCAGAATATTGAGGCGAGTAATCACTTGTTGCAAAGTGCCTCCAGATATACCGCGCACAAAAGCAGCTTTAGGGGAAATTCCAAGCTCAAAACCAGGAATGTCGACCCTAGCCTCAGTGGCTGACAAATCTAAACTACAAGTTTGCAAAGATACAAATACAGACTCCACGCCACGAGCTGCAAAAGCTTGCTTTAACTGCTCACCATGCCAGCCAGCGTCGTCGGTAAATATAGGTATTTTTGACACTGATTTAATCAATGCTTAAGACTTAGAAAAGGACAGCGCAATTAACTTAGCATTGAACTGTCCACCCTCGAACACATGACCAGTGTCAACATTAGTAATCGTCACTTTAGCTGGAGAAAACAGTAATGGATCAATTAAGTAAAAATCCATGTTATAGGATTTAAATATTTCAGCAAACGGCTTACCGTAATCTTTAGAAGCGCAACTAGGTAAGTTTTTAGCAAGCTCAGCCGCAGCGTCATCCAGCCCCTTTACCTGCAGATGCACTTCTCCACCAAAAAGAATTGCATCATTTGTTCGCCCCATTGCCGTCATAAAAACATTGGAAACTGGGGGAATGATAGCTACACCGCTACCGCTGATAATATGGTCTAAAGGAAAATGTAATGTATGCGCTTTATGCAATGCAACCTCTAGCACTCTCCCTACAATTTGAACCACACCTGCAACGCTAGTGGTAGGGGTTAAAATAATAGTCAAATCTTTAGGCGCGACTTGCGTATCACGCAGCACTTTATCTATGACTTCTACCGGAGGCACCTGATCAGTTTCAAGCACGATACAAGTGCTACGCGCAGAATCATGATATTGCAGTTCTTGAAACAACTCTTCTCGCTGGGCTAGCGCTCTCGCGGGGCCAGAACCTAAAGCAAAAAACTTTTTATGACTTAATGCCCATCCTGCATATTGACTGGCCAAACAAGCTAGAACCGGCTGGCTAGAACTTACACTGATAGAACCTTCGCCACCCTGATAGTCAGTAAAATTATGTTCTGGCAATATCTTGACTACACCCAAACCCCCCATACAAATTTCAGAAATCAAGCGCCCCGCCTCAACACTACCAGGATACAAAATTCCTGCATCCACCATTGTGCAACCAGTCTCATGCTTTGACACCCCAATACTCAAAGCCTCAGACCGTTCCAATAGATTCCGAATTAAATGCTCACTCATCTGATTTACACTTAACTGGGCTGGCGCCAAATCTTTTGCTAGAGTAATATTTACTGGGTTGCTCACAAATTTCCTTCAGAAACTTCTAATAATTGCTGCATCATTTTAACGCGAGTATAGACAAGTTGCTTTGCACTTTCTGCATCCTCCGCTTCACCCACCACCGTGCATACCGGGTCATCTGCTTTAAATGATATAAATTGCTTCATTGTATTAGGCCTATCTACAGCCCAGCTTGGCCATTCAAATACGTCTAAAATTTTTATATCAGAAACCGCGTAAACTAGAGCATGAGCAGTGAACACATTAGAACTAATTGTAACGCTTGATGAATCTCCGAAACATGCCTGTAAATGACGTTGTAAAAGTTTAGCCTCTGTATACAAACCAACCGTAGCAGTTAATCTAGGGTTAATCTCTAATACATACACTTCAGTACTCGTCACAATAGCATCCAAACTATTAAGGCCAAGCAAACCAAATGTTAGCGTTAATTTCTGCGCAGCAGTAATTAACTTCTCTTGAACAAAAGGCGGCAATAAAGTGCCACTTACTGCCCCGCCGTATCGAAATGGAAAATCCGAACTGGCATTTACCCATTGCTCATTAAAGCCAATTACTTCAACTCTATCACCGTAGGCCAAAAATAATAATGATACGTTACGGCCTTTAATATACTGCTGGTAGTAATAGTTAGGCGCTTGAGCCTGAGCAACTTCTGCCACTAAGCTAATATGCGTTCCCCCACAACCAGCACCAAACTTCCTCAAGAAAATCTCGCCAGGCTCAACCAACCAAGGTTCAACAATCTTAGGGAATGGGATATTAAGTTTTTGTAAGTTGGCAAAAAAAGTACTCGCCGTTTTAACAGAAGAAACCGTTTCCGCACTGTTCCCGATTATTGGTAGCATCAATTCTATTTGATCCAATAACATTGGCTGCGCTTCAAAACCACTGCCATAGACAATTCCTAGATACTGAGATGTATCTAAAGCGCTTACCGCTGCCAATAGCTGTTCAGCATAAAAACCCTGCTGGTCATATCCAATCGTAATTGAGGTGTCGGCTAATGCCATTGTTTCTTTATCAGAGAAGCCATCAATAGCAGTGACGCGATATCCAGCAGCCTTTGCTGACTGCACAAACGGGCGCGCCGACAAGGCAATGATTAGAATTAGTTGACTAATAATGCACGCGCCAATTTAAATGCAGATTCAAACTCAAATACTTGCGGCGTATCTGCCCTCAGCATTTGTTGCAATAACTGCTGTTGCGTCTTGTATTTAAGCTGCCCTATCGCCAACGCCCCTATACCGAAAGCTGCGCTCGCGTGAATTTGCACACCATCCGCATTTGTTGCCACCCCAGCGACACCTAAGGGCGCTACTGCGTTAACGTCGGCAACAACTTTCAAACGTTTAGCACAAGATAAATGCGCTGAACTTAGCACTTCAACACCAACTGGGGCTGCACAAAGCACAATATCGGCAGATTCCAATAGCTGTATTTTAGCTGGCTCAGAGATGCCATCTACCACTTCAAGATTGATCTGATATTGAGCATTCCATGCCTTTGCTTTCTGTTCAAGTTGAGCCGAAGCGTGATGTGCGACCAATTGAACTACTGCACCCTGCTGAGCAGCGATAATTGCCGCGCAACCACCTAACGGGCCACTGGCACCAAATACACTTAAAATTTTTCCACCAAGGTCTAATCCAAAGTGCTGCCGTAAATGAAACTCAACTTTAGCGACCATTGCAGCTGCGGTGGTAAAGGCTCCAGAAGGATCTGCAAATAAAGAGCAGGCAAACGGATTAAACATAGCGCCTTTACATAAATCCAACATTTGAATAGCTAAATCAATATCGCGTCCACCAATAAAGATTCCTTCTCGCTTTACTCCTGATGAACTACGCGAAAAAATCGCATCCTGCGTGAGAGCAACCACTTCATCTAAAGTTACATTAGTATAAGGAACCACCCTATCAAAACCGGCGTCATACGCCATATTCACATCAAATGGGCTAACGTTTTTAGCCGGAGTGATTAAGTGCAAAATGCTAATTTTTTCCATAGTGTTAAACTTTCCTAAAGTAACTGCCTTATTGTAGCCTCATGATTACGAGCACTGCAAACCATCCAACTAAGGGTTGGTGAGGTAAACTTTGCTTTCAGTTGCTTCAAGTGCTCTTCCGCAACCTTTTCGTTTTCAAACACTGCAAAACCGGTCGGACCCCATGAGCTTTGCCCAAAACATTTAACACCCGCATACTTTAAGTGCATTAGAACTTCCTCCACCAGGGGACTGGCATAACGGCCACCCTGTGCGGGAGCGAAATAGTCACCAACATGTGATTGCAACTCTTGAATACTCTCACCAAATGCAGATAAGTCATGCTCAGCCAATGCTGGCATGGCTTGCATCAGTACATGACGACACAAATGTGCGGCTAAGTTGGCAGAAAATTCTGGCAACTGATTGAAAGCTAGAATCTCTTCTTCGCCATGCATACCAGGTAAAGTCGCATCTAATATCAACAACACGCGCCAATCGCCAGGAAAGTCATAGCGCGCTAGTAAAGGTGGCAATTTAGATTTTGCTACCTTACCGGTTGCACGTCCACCATCTATTAGTACACCTCCATAACTAAAAGCCGCCATCCCGATACCAGAGCGCGAACCACGGCCAGTAATCTGGGCAATTTGCAACGGCGATAAATTAAGATGGTAAAGCCGGCTAATTGCGGTGCCAATGGCTAAGGCTAATTGCGTACCAGAACCCAATCCTGCATGCTCGGCAATATGGTGCTCTAAATGTAAATTGAGATAACCTTTAAGCGAAAATTCGTCAATCATCTGCTGCGTAATTTTTTTAACTTTGGCCAAAACAGCCAAATGAGAACTAGCATCATGGTTACCTGACATAGTGACCTGTAAAGGCTCATGTGACAAACTTGCAACCAATTCTAGTTGCGGAGCGTTTAAGGCTAAACCTATACCGCCAAATTTCCGTCCTAAACCACCATGGAGGTCAAAAAAACCCATATGGAGTCGCGCAGAAGTTTGAACTGCAATCCGAGAAACTTGCATCTCAGGTTCGACGCTCAATGTTGTTGAAATTAAATCTGGTTTTTGCATGCATTTACATGAATAAAGTAGCGTAGTTATTGTTAAAGTTCCCATTAATCACGCTTATTCTAGCTGACAGGCGACACTTTTCATATGAAAGGGCCTTACTTAATAAACGTATAAGACAAGAAGCCAATAACATTTTTATCGAAAACTACACTTTTTAAGGTGACAATAGACGTATATTTAGGCAAAATAACTTATTAAATAATAATAACTCAAAAAATTAACCAACCTAGCAATGCGCTCTAAGTATTGATTCAATAAACTACTAAGCGTTTTAGACTTAAAAATTGCGTTAAAAAGTTGAAATTCAATCACTCGATTATAAAGATCAAGGAACTATCATGTCAGTCCAAGTTATTCCATTTGAAAATTTGCGTAATGTAGATGTGCCATCAGTCGGCGGTAAAAATGCATCTTTGGGCGAGATGATTTCTCAACTTTCAGCCAAAGGTGTTCGTGTACCAACTGGCTTTGCAACCACTGCTGATGCGTATCGTGAATTTTTAGCAGAAAATGGTTTGGACGCAAAAATTAATGCCGAACTTAACAAGCTTAATGTAGATGACACACAAGCGCTTGCCATTTGTGGCAAGCAAGTGCGTGAGTGGATTATGGCTGCGCCGTTTCCACCCGCCTTAGATAAAGCAATTGCTGAGCACTATGAAAAGCTGATTGCAAAATCAGGCAACGGCGCCACATTTGCCGTACGCTCTTCTGCAACGGCAGAGGATCTTCCAGATGCTTCATTCGCTGGTCAACAAGAATCATTTCTTAATATTCACGGTTTGGACAATATACTGCATGCAATAAAAGAAGTATTTGCTTCTTTATACAATGACCGCGCCATTTCATATCGTGTGCATAAAGGCTTTGTGCATGCTGATGTTGCCTTATCAGCGGGCATACAGCAAATGGTGCGCAGTGATATCGGTTGTGCCGGTGTAATGTTTACAATAGATACCGAATCTGGTTTTAAAGACGTAGTGTTTATCACTTCATCTTATGGCCTAGGTGAAACTGTAGTGCAAGGCGCGGTTAATCCAGATGAGTTCTATGTACATAAACCATTATTAGCCTTGGGCAAGCCAGCAATCGTACGTCGCACCATGGGCTCAAAATTAATTAAAATGGTATTCTCAGACGCTACACGCGCGGGCAAAAGTACACATACGATTGAAGTAGATACCGCAGATAGCGACCGCTACTCACTTTCCAATGAAGACATTCTAGAGTTGGCACGCTACGCAATGACCATTGAAAATCATTACGGTTGCCCTATGGACATTGAGTGGGGAAAAAATGGCATAGATAACAAGCTCTACATCTTACAAGCACGCCCAGAAACAGTGAAGTCACAAGAGTCAGTAAATAATGTAACGGAAACTTTTAAACTTAACAAACATGCGGCCACACCTTTAGTGGTAGGCCGCGCAGTCACTCAAAAAGTAGGTGTAGGTCCAGTACGTATAGTGCTTGATCCAGCAGATATGCACTTGGTACAACCAGGCGATGTTTTGGTTGCAGACATGACTGACCCAAACTGGGAGCCAGTAATGAAGCGCGCTAGCGCATTGGTTACCAACCGAGGAGGTCGTACTTGCCACGCTGCAATTATTGCCCGTGAGTTAGGTATTCCAGCAATTGTCGGATCAGTGAATGCAACCGATATTTTGCGTGAGGGTGAAATCGTTACTGTGTCATGTGCTGAAGGTGAGTCTGGTTTTGTTTACCATGGTGCGCTTGATTTTGAAGTCAACAGCCAAGCCACTGCAACCCTTGCGCCTGCACCATGCAAAATTATGATGAACGTCGGAAACCCAGATATGGCATTTGGTTTTGCCAAAACACCAAATGACGGCGTGGGTTTAGCACGTTTAGAATTTGTTATAAACAATATGGTTGGCATACACCCAAAAGCAATTCTAAATGTGGATGCCATGCCTGCAAGCATTCAGAAAACCATTAAAAATCGTGCGCGCGGCTATGCAAGCCCTAAGCAGTTCTATATCGACAAGGTGGCTGAAGGCGTGGCTACAATTGCTGCGGCATTCTATCCAAAACCAGTTATTGTTCGTACTTCAGACTTTAAGTCGAATGAATACAAAAAACTGGTGGGTGGTGATATTTATGAGCCCGATGAAGAAAATCCGATGATTGGCTTCCGCGGCGCAGCCCGTTACATGTCTGAAGACTTTAAAGACTGTTTTTCCATGGAATGTACTGCCATGAAGAAAGTGCGTGATGAAATGGGGTTAGTTAACGTTGAGCTGATGATCCCATTTGTACGTACCTTGGCAGAAGCGAAGGCAGTCACGGAAATTATGGCCGCAAACGGTCTTAAGCGTGGTGAAAATGGCCTGCGCTTAATTATGATGTGTGAAATTCCATCAAACGCCTTATTAGCTGAACAATTCCTAGAATACTTTGACGGTTTTTCTATAGGCTCAAATGACTTAACACAACTTACTTTAGGTATGGATCGTGACTCAGGTATCCTAGCAGACGGCTTTGATGAGCGTAATGATGCAGTGAAGTCCTTGATTAAAATGGCCATCAACACCTGCAATCGCTTAGGTAAATATGTAGGCATTTGTGGTCAAGGTCCATCTGACCATCCAGATTTTGCTGAATGGTTAGTAGCTGAAGGCATACAATCAATGTCATTGAATCCTGATACTGTAGTCGCTACTTGGCAAAGATTGACTAAGAAATAATTACGTTTGATGCTAAATCGTACCGTATTTTTCATCTCTGACAGTACCGGCATTACTGCCGGCGCCTTGGGTAAATTGCTAGAGCACTTTCCACGGACACACTTTACCCAAGTCCGTTTACCGTTTACCGACACGTTAGAGAAAATACAGCACGCTCAAGAAGAGATTCTTCAAGTCACCAAGCAAGACAGTGGTCGTCCAGTTGTGATTATGTCATTAGGAGACATCACATTACGGAACGCACTTAAAAAGTCTAACGCTTACTTTATCGATCTATTTTCAACATTTATAGACCCCTTAGGTGAAGAATTAGATCAAATGCCACTGACTGGATCAGGTATTGCGCATAGCATTACACGAAGCAGTTACCATGACCGTATGGAAGCAATCAACTATACGTTGAACCATGATGATGGAATGACCAACTCCGGATTTGAGGAAGCTCAGGTTATTTTAATCGGCGTTTCCCGTTGCGGGAAAACGCCAACTAGCATTTATTTAGCTATGCAGTTTGGCATTAAAGCTGCTAACTATCCCTTGATACCGGAAGATTTCGAGCGTGGTACATTGCCTGCAATTTTGCATAAACATTTAGATAAAATTTTTGGATTAACCATTAAACCCGAGCGCTTACATTCTGTGCGCAGTGAACGCAGGCCTAATAGTGTGTATGCATCTTTAGACAATTGTCGTAAGGAAATTACTACGGCCGAAAATCTTATGCTTAATTCCCATATTACTTGGGCAGATTCAACAAGCCGTTCTATTGAAGAATTGTCAGCGATTATTTTAGACAAAATCAACCATAACGTTTAACCGCCTGCAAGTAGATACCTAGTTAACCTGCTTCCGCCAAAACCTGTAAAAAGGCTACACCGTATCGATCTAATTTCGCTTGGCCCACCCCACTTATCGTAGCCATTTGAGATAGATTAACAGGCCTTCGATTGAGAAATTCTAGTAAAGTACTGTCATGAAAAATCAAATAAGGTGGAACACCCTGCTCTCGTGCAAGTTCTGTGCGTTTGTCTTTAAGTAAATACCACAACGGATCTTCGCTTACTGCCACATACACCTCTTTAGCATTAGATCCACGTCCAGCTTTACTCACTTTGCGTTTAGTCGTCTCATTATCGCGCCGTAACCACACTTCAATTTCACTTCTAAGCACTGGACGCGACATTACCGTTAGCTTAAGTCCACCATAAGCTTCAATATCTGCCTCTAAAAATCCACCCGCAACTAACTGCCTAAATACGCTGCTCCACTGCTGCTGCGACAACTCATTTCCAATGCCAAATGTGCTCAAAGCTTGGTGTGAAAACTGTACAACTCTTGGCGAAGATTTACCTAGCAGGACATCAATCAAATGAAGCACACCAAAACGCTGGCCTGTCCGATATACGCAAGATAATGCCATTTGTGCAGCCTTTGTTGCATCCCAAGTATCTACTGGCTGTAAGCAATTATCACATTGACCGCAATCACCGGAATGTTGTTCGCCAAAATATCGGAGCAGAGCTTGGTGTCGGCAAGTGGTCGACTCGCAGAAGCCAAGTAAGGCATCCAACTTCTGTCGTTCCACTTGTTTGCGCTGCTCTGGAACAACTCCTGCATCGAGCATCTTGCGCATACTTACCACATCACCTAAACCATAGGTCATCCAAGCATTCGCTGGGAGACCATCACGGCCAGCACGTCCAGTTTCTTGATAGTAGCCTTCCATACTTTTTGGTAAATCTAAATGTGCCACAAATCGGACATTAGGTTTATCAATACCCATACCAAATGCTACTGTAGCCACCATAATTACGCCTTCTTCCCGCAAAAATCTTCGCTGATTGGCGTTGCGTATACTAGCATCAAGACCCGCATGGTAAGGCTGAGCATCCCAACCCCGCGACTTTAACCACTCCGCAGTTTCCTCAACTTTGCGTCTCGATAAGCAATAAACAATACCAGCATCATTGGGATGCTCAGCTTCAATAAACGCCTCAAGTTGTTGCCTAGCATTATCTTTAAGTGTCACACGATAGCGAATATTGGGGCGGTCAAAACTAGACACAAATTGACGTGCATTTTCCAGAGCTAATCGTTCAACAATTTCAGCACGGGTTGGTGCATCCGCAGTGGCGGTTAGTGCAATGCGTGGAACCAGGGGGAAACGTTCATGTAACACAGTTAATTGTCGATACTCAGGACGAAAGTCATGCCCCCATTGAGAAACACAATGCGCCTCATCAATAGCAAACAATGCTATACCTGAGCCCATTTCTATTTGATCAAGCAGACCCAAAAAATTAGACATAAGCAATCGCTCTGGGGAGACATAAAGTATATTGAGATCTCCACGCATTAATCGTGCGGTCACTTCACGCGAGTCTCCCGCATCTAAACTGGAATTTAAAAAAGCCGCATGAACGCCAAGTTGCTGTAACGCTTCAACTTGATCTTGCATAAGTGCAATTAAGGGCGATATCACGATTGCCACACCTTCACGCAATAGCGCTGGTAACTGATAACACAAAGACTTACCACCACCCGTAGGCATTAAAACCATTGCATCACCACCAGCTGCGACATGCTCAACAATTGCTTGCTGCTCGCCACGAAAAGAGGTGTAACCGAATACTTCTTGTAAGCGTTGCAAGGCTAAATAATTTGACATGGCCGACATTGTACACGCAGCATCAACCTTATTGACTCCTTAAAATAACAGGAAATCTCTTGTTAGTCACAACGGTGACTCACGAAGAAAACTGAGAAAAATAGAGTAAAATAACGATTACTCGATTGCCATCAATTCTGCTAGCCATCTCGAGCATTAACATACAAAAGAATATGGTTAAAAAATCTCTACTCTTAATCTATCGTGCCACACTTTGGGGTGTTGGTATTATCACCAGCATTACGCTTGTGGCCGCCTTGGTTATACAGTTTGTATTAATGCCGAATATTAATGAATACAAAGACAAAATTGCCGGATTTGTAGAAAAAACCAGCCAGCGAAAAATTACCATTGCCAACATCAAGGCTGATTGGCAAGGAATAAACCCCCACTTTACACTCTCCAATATCGAAATCTTTGATACTGAAAATCGACCAGCATTACAACTTAAGAATACTGAGTTATCGCTTTCATGGTTGAGCATTCTTTTGTTTGAACCGCACTTTAATCAACTGAGCATTAATTCCCCTGAACTAACCATACGCCGTATTAAAAGTGGCGAGATTTTTTTCTCAGGCATTAGCTTAAGCGGCCCATCAAAACCTGATCTAGCTAATTGGCTATTACGTCAAACAAAATTAAACGTTCTCAATGCTAAAGTTATATGGTTGGATGAAATGCGCGCTGCACCAGCACTAAGTTTAGATCACCTGGATCTAGAAGTTTTCAGTCCACCTTGGCGCAGCCTGCTTAAAAATCATCGTTTGACAATGCGTACAAAAACATCAACAGGTAGCATTTATCCAATTGAATTTAGCGGTAGTATATTTGGTAATGATGTAAGCCAACTTGATAAATGGCATGGCAGCATTAATATAAAATTAGAGCAGGCTGATTTAACCGCTTTTAAACCTTGGATTGACTATCCTTTGGATTTACAGTCTGGAGTTGGTTCGAGCACAATGAAAATTAGTTTTGCAAACCATCAACTAGAGTCGCTATCTGCTGAGGTAGCATTAGATCAAGTGCGACTTCTACTAAAAACCAATGCTGAGCCAGTACTACTAAATAAACTGAATGGGAAGTTAAGTTGGGAAAAACTGAAAAATACAAAGTTATTTAGCCTAACTGGCTACGATGAAAAATCTAATCAAGTTGATTTTGGACAAAAAATTAGCTTTAAAGACTTGTCATTTAGTACCAATAAAGACCTGAATTTACAAAATGCAGCTGCTAATTTAACTTTTAACTCCCAAGGTGACATTAAATTAGGCGTTGAGTTAGCCCATATTGATCTGGCGCTATTGAATGCATATTTAGATTACCTGCCTCTATCCGTGCAGACTATCCAGAAAATTAATCAAATTGAACCTAGTGGTCAACTCAACGCTTTAAGCATTAACTGGGAAGGCTCAGCATCAACTACCAAAAAGTATCAGTTAAGTACAAAATTTGAGGGCCTGAGTGTGAAAGCGCTCAGCTTAGATAAAGACACCAACCTCCCCGGATTTTCAAATCTGAGCGGCAACCTTAAAGCCAATGAAAGTAATGGCATACTAAAGTTACAAACACAAAATGCTCAATTAGACTTAAATCCTATCTTGCGGTGGATGATTCCCGCCGAAAGCCTTGAGGGCAATATCACATGGAACATTAAGGACAAAGCATCTAGAATCTATATCAACAATCTCAATATTAGCAACCCACACCTAGCCGGAACCATTAATGCTAACTACTTAATGGATGGCATCAAAGGTGGCCTGCTAGATTTAAATGCACATTTTGACCAAGCCAACTTAAAGTACGCCCCCTTCTATTACCCAGCGACTCTTGGGGTGGACACAACACATTGGCTAGATACTTCAATAATAGAGGGCCGGGCAGATGGCATCAATGTAACAATCAAGGGGCGCTTAGCTGATTTTCCATTTGTTGATAGCAAAAATAACTTAGACAGTAAATTAGGATTATTCAGAGTCACGGCAAATATCCATGATGCAAAATTAGCCTATGGCGAAGACTGGCCAAGTATTGAAGGTCTAGGTCTAAACATGCTATTTGAAGGCAACCGAATGGAGCTTAATGCCTTCAAGGGGCTGATTTACGGCAACCAAATTGTAAAAAGTAAGATTACTATCCCACAATTAGATGCTAAGAACCCGATGCTAAGTATTGTTAGCGAAGTTAAAGGAGCAGTACCTGAGCTTATCAAGTTTGTGAATAATAGTCCGGTAGTTACCGTCGCCTCTGGGTTCACCAACAACTTAGTCACAACTGGCAATGGGAAACTCAATCTCAGCCTAAAAATACCCTTGCAAAATATTGATGCCACTCAGTATTTAGGCCAATATCAAATAATTAATGCCAGCATGTCAAATCCTGACATTCCAATGACAAGCCAAGTAAATGGTATCTTAGAGTTCACAGAATCTAGCTTCAACGCCAAAAATATTAGCGCCAGTGCTTATGGAGCGCCTCTAAGCTTCACCTTGAATTCAGGGAAGGATAAAGTTATACATGTGTCAGCAAAAGGAAAAATGAATAGTGATTTATTTCAACAAATACTAGGTATTAAACCCACACCAGGTAAACCCATCAATTATGTATCGGGTAATGCCGACTGGGTAGGTGAAATGACTATACAAAAACCACAAATCAATATGGACTTGCGTAGTGATTTAGTCGGATTCACATTACGCTTACCGGCGCCACTCACTAAAGCTGCAAATGAGCGTTTACCGCTGCATTTGATTAGAAAACAAGATGTAAATACTGAGATCATTAGTGCTACCCTTGGAAGCAAACTGAGTGCAAAAGGAGGTGGCAGCTTCATCAATGGCAGGCTGCAACTCGATCGCGCAACAATCAATTTTAATGATGGGAAAGCCACCAGCAAATTACCTAGCAACGATCTAGTCCTATCTCCTGGCCTGCAAATCAGTGGCGAGTTAGATCATTTAGACGCTGATGCTTGGCGGAATTTATTAAGTTCTACCCAAGAAGTAGCAACAGATGAATTCTCATTACCAGTAAAAAAGATTGCCGTTAAAATCAACACCCTCGACATTTTTGGACGACGCATTAATCAATTAAAACTAACAAATATCTTAGGCAAAGAAGGATTTCAGGCAACAGTACAAAGTCGAGAAATCAGTGGCGATATAGAATGGATAAATCAAAAAAATGGCAAAGTCATTGCACGTTTAAGCAACCTTATTGTCCCAGATTCGATACCCGGTCTTGAGGCAAGCCCGTCGGTCACCAAAGATTTTAAAAAACTTACGCAAGATTACCCAGCACTCGATATTACTTCAGATAATTTTGAATTTAATAAGAAAAATTATGGTAGCTTAGAGTTGGTTGCATCGCCACAAAATGATAATTGGGAAATCAAAAAAATTAAATTTAGCAGCCCTGACGGTACGATAAGTGCTGAGGGTCAATGGAACAATTGGATCAGAAGTCCAAATACCAATCTTAATGTACTTTGGGATATTAAGGATTTAGGTAACACTTTAAACCGACTAGGCTACCCCGACACCATTAAAGGCGGGCAAGGTGAAGTGAAAGGCCAGCTCAACTGGGCTGGAAGTCCACATGATTTTAATACTGCCCATTTAAATGGAATTCTGCAGTTTGAGTTAAAGAAAGGTCAAATTTTGAAGGTGCAGCCAGGTGTAGGTAGATTACTAGGCCTACTCAGCTTGCAAAGTTTACCAAGGCGTTTATCCCTAGACTTTAGAGATTTATTTAGTAATGGCTTTGCATTTGATAAAATTAGCGCCAGAGTAAAAGTTGATAACGGAATTTTACACAGCGATAACTTTAAAATGGGAGGGCCTGCAGCTGACGTAACTATAAGAGGTGAAACAAACATTCAAACTGAAACTCAACAGCTCACAGTCAAAGTAATGCCGCATATTAGTGACAGCTTGTCTCTGGCAGCGCTTGCTGGAGGACCCTTAGTCGGTGCGGTCGCATTTTTGGCTCAAAAAATATTAAAAGATCCTTTAAACAAAATAGCCTCAAGTGAATATGAAATTATTGGTACTTGGGACAACCCTCAGGAAGAAAAAGCCTCAAATGCTAATGAAGACAACACTAAAAGCAACATGTCAAAATAAATATCTTATGCTCATGGTATATTATTGTTAGGATTTGTATTATTAGAGTTGTCAGCTCGATTAAAACATGTAATTTGTCCATTAATGATAGATATTAAATAACAACGAAAACCTTCTGGATTAAAAATGGCCATTACCTCTCGCTTAAATACAACCAAAGCCAAATCATCAACTACTAATGAACTCATAAAAATAGCGGCTATACAAATGGCATCTGGCCCTAGCGTAGCCGCCAACTTAAGTGAAGCTGAACGACTTATTGGTGTTGCAGCTAATCAAGGCTCTAAATTAGTAGTGCTGCCAGAATACTTCGCCATAATGGGAATGAAAGAAACTGACAAAGTAGCCGTGCGTGAGAAAGAAGGTCAAGGTCCAATTCAAAGTTTCTTAAGTAAAATGGCAAAAGAACATGGCATTTGGATAATTGGTGGATCGATTCCCTTAGTTAGTAACTTCCCTAATAAAGTACGCAATAGTTGCCTAGTTTACGATAACAAAGGCAAGCAGGTTGCTCGCTATGATAAAATCCATTTGTTTGGTTTAGACTTAGGTAATGAGCATTATCATGAAGATAACACCATAGAATCTGGTGATGCCATTCAGGTGGTAGATACACCATTCGGGAAAATTGGCTTATCTATTTGTTATGACTTACGCTTTCCTGAGCTATATAGAGCAATGGGGGAGGTTAATATCATAGTGATCCCTGCTGCCTTTACCGAAACCACTGGTAAAGCACATTGGGAAACCTTGGTGCGTGCACGAGCCATAGAAAACTTAAGTTATGTGATTGCTGCAGCCCAGGGTGGATACCACTTATCTGGCCGTGAAACGCATGGTAACAGTATGATAGTTGACCCTTGGGGGGTGATTTTAGATCGATTACCAAGAGGCTCTGGTGTGGTGATTGCTACTATGAATCCACAATACCAAGCTAGCTTACGTAAAAGTCTACCTGCCTTGAATCACCGCACCATTAAATCCGTTAGTTAACAGAGAATAAGCCTTACCTCCACATGAAATCTGAATCTAGTAGCACCAACTTCGCAAAAGCAAAACATGCCTTACTCACACCAGCAGGCTTAGATGTTGGCAAACTGCAAAATGTGCTTGGCGATATGATGTCGCACAAGATTGATTACGCAGATCTTTACTTTCAATATAGCCGCAGTGAAAGCTGGGGGCTTGAAGAAGGCCAAGTAAAGTCAGGTAATTTCTCTATTGATCAGGGTGTTGGCGTGCGCGCGGTCAGCGGAGAGAAAACTGCTTTTGCTTACTCTGATGACATTACTTTAAGTGCACTACAAGCGGCAGCAAAAGCCACAAAATCAATCGCCAGTTTAGGCGGTGAACAAACTGCAAGTAAAGTAATTCAGCGTGAAGTACCAGCACTTTACCTACCAAATGACCCTATTGCTTCAATGTCAGCTGAGTCAAAAGTTAAATTACTTGAGAAATTGGAATCCATTGCAAGAAAACTAGATCCACGCATTACACAGGTAACTGCATCCATTGCCGGTGAGTACGAAGTAATAATGGTCGCTCGTCACGATGGGGTCATGGCTGCCGATGTTCGTCCATTAGTTCGCTTATCAATTAATGTCATTGCTGAATCCAACGGGCGCCGTGAACAAGGCTCAGCTGGTGGAGGCGGCCGTTTCGATTACAGCTACTTTACTGATGAAATCTTGTATGACTACGCTAAAAAAGCAGTGCACCAAGCCATAATTAATCTGGATGCGCGACCTGCCCCAGCTGGCAGCATGACTGTAGTGCTGGGTGCTGGGTGGCCTGGAATTTTACTGCACGAGGCCATAGGCCACGGCTTAGAAGGAGATTTTAATCGCAAAGGTAGTTCAGCTTTTAGCAATATGATCGGCCAACAAGTAGCAGCCAAAGGTATCACCATTGTGGATGACGGCACTATACAAGACCGACGAGGATCACTTAGCATTGATGATGAAGGCAATCCGACAAATCGCACTGTGCTAATTGAGGACGGTATTTTGCGTGGCTATATTCAAGATACACTCAATGCTCGTTTAATGAATATGCCAGTTACTGGCAATGCGCGTCGCGAAAGTTATGCACATATTCCTATGCCACGTATGACTAATACTTACATGTTAAATGGGACTGTCCCGCCCGAAGAAATTATTAAATCTGTCAAAAAAGGCTTGTATGCAGCTAACTTTGGTGGAGGTCAAGTAGATATTACAAGCGGAAAGTTTGTATTTAGCGCTGCAGAGGCCTATATGATTGAGGATGGAGAAATCACCTACCCTGTCAAAGGCGCCACTTTAATCGGAAATGGGCCTGAGGTTTTAAAACGTGTGTCTATGATTGGTAACGATATGTCCCTAGATAGCGGCGTAGGCACATGCGGCAAAGAAGGGCAAAGTGTACCTGTGGGTGTAGGCCAACCTACACTCAGAATTGATGCGCTCACCGTAGGCGGTACAGCTTAAACTTTTCATCAGAATATGGGCTGGCGCGTCTGCAGCCTTTATAATCAATCCCTACCCTCTTATTACAAGTTGTACATTAGCCATGGTATTTAAATTTAACCAATGACTCAATTGTCTATACCTAAGTCAGGCCAATCTGGCCGCGTTGAACTCACAACAAATGGTGAGGATGGATTAGCGCTAGCTGAATTAGCGATAAAGCTCAAAAAGACAAGTCCATCTACACCTCTTGTAATCTTAACTGCAAATGCTTTTGATGCGCAACGCCTGCTCGAAGAGGTCCCCTATTTCGCACCGAGTTTAAGCGTAAATTTATTACCAGACTGGGAAACGCTGCCTTACGATCAATTCTCACCCCATCCAGATTTGATTTCTGAGCGTCTTACCACCCTTTACCAAATCAGCCAGAACGCTTGCGATGTCATCATAGTACCTTTAGCTACCGCGCTAATCCGCTTAAGCCCCAAGGCCTACTTAAGCGCCAATACTTTTATTCTTAAAAAAGGGCAAATGCTTGATACAGAGGCCTTACGTTTACAATGCGCAGAGGCAGGTTATCATCATGTTAGCCAAGTAATGAGCCATGGAGAATTTAGTGTGCGTGGTGGCTTGGTAGATTTATTTCCGATGGGCTCTGCTCTACCTTATCGCTTAGATCTATTTGGCAATGAAATCGAAACCATACGTACATTTGATGTAGATACGCAACGTAGTCTTTACCCAGTTCCAGAAATCCGCTTACTTCCAGCTCGAGAATTTCCGCTCGATGCTAATGGTGTTGCACAATTTCGCAGTCAATTTAGAGAAAATTTTGAAGGCGATCCGCAGCGAGCAAAAATTTATAAAGATGTAAGCAAAGGCATTGCCTCCGGAGGAATAGAGTGGTATCTACCCTTATTCTTTGAACAAACAGCGACATTACTCGACTACCTGCCAACCTCGAGCCTGCTTTGTCTCCATGGAGACTTAGATCTCAGTGCTCAACAATTCTGGCGTGAAGCTCAGTCGCGTTATCGTACGCTAGCTCACGATGCAGAACGCCCATTATTGACACCAGAAAAACTACTCATTAAAACAGAAGATTTTTTTAGCGCAACACATCGATTTACACGCCTAGCACTAAGTATCAATGCCACAAACAGTGGTTTACCAGCGCTCGATATTGAACGACGAGCCGAACAACCGATACATAAATTACAAAGTTTTATCGCCAATTTTTCTGGTCGAATCTTAATTGCAGCAGAAGGATTAGGGCGCCGCGAAACCATCTCCCAGTTATTCGCAGACTATGGAATTAAACCGGAAATGATAGAAACTTGGGCCGACTTTGTAACATCAAAATCTAAAGTTATGCTGGGTGTATCACCGCTACATCATGGGTTTATGCTTGACAACTCAGATAAAAATTCAATCGCAGTGATTACTGAGGCTGAACTGTATGCAGCCACGGTTCGCCAGCAAAGGCGCAGAGATAAAGAGAAATTACGCAGCACCGAAGGTATGCTTAAAGATCTATCTGAGTTACGTATGGATGATCCAGTGGTGCATGAACAGCATGGAGTTGGTCGCTACAAAGGGTTAATTAACCTTGACTTTGGCGAAGGCGAAACTGAATTCCTGCTACTTGAATATTTTGGCGATGACAAATTATATGTTCCAGTGTCTCAGCTATTCTTAATTTCACGTTATTCAGGTGGTCCACCAGAGTCTGCTCCTTTACATAGACTAGGAAGTGGACATTGGGAGAAAGCTAAGAAAAAAGCCCTGAAACAAATCCGTGACACTGCAGCCGAACTATTAAATTTATATGCACAGCGCGCATCACGTCGTGGCCACGCCTTTACATTAAGCTTGCATGACTATGAAGCATTCTGCGAAGGATTTCCATTTGAAGAAACGCCTGACCAGCTCGAAGCCATAGAAAATGTAATCAAAGATATGCAATCCGGCCGACCAATGGACCGATTAGTATGCGGGGATGTTGGCTTTGGTAAAACTGAGGTTGCCCTGAGGGCAGCATTTGTAGCTGTAATGGGTGGGCGTCAAGTGGCTGTATTAGTTCCAACCACGCTTTTAGCAGAACAACACTACAATAATTTTAAAGATCGCTTTGCCGACTGGCCAATTAAGATTGCAGAAATCTCACGCTTTAGAACTGGTAAAGAGCAAACTGAAGCATTGAGGGGGTTAGCCGCTGGCGAAATTGACATTATTATTGGTACGCACCGGCTAATCCAAAAAGATGTTAAATTCAAAAATTTAGGCTTAGTGGTGTTGGATGAAGAACATCGATTTGGCGTTCGCCAAAAAGAACAGTTAAAAGCACTGCGTGCCGAGGTAGATATTCTCACCCTAACCGCCACACCAATTCCACGTACTTTAAGCATGGCAATGGAAGGCTTACGTGAATTTTCAATTATAAGCACACCACCACAAAAACGATTAAGTATAAAAACTTTTCATACAGATTACTCCGAAGGGATTATCCGAGAGGCGGCAATGCGAGAGTTTAAGCGCGGCGGCCAAGTCTACTTCTTGCATAACGAAGTTGCCACTATTCATTCCATGCGCGAAAAACTTGAACGTATTCTGCCTGATGCACGCATCGCTGTGGCGCATGGCCAATTACGCGAGCGCGAGCTCGAGCATGTCATGCGCGACTTTTATAATCAGCGCTACAACTTATTACTGTGCACTACCATTATTGAGACTGGTATTGATGTTCCTACAGCCAACACTATCATACTGAATAAAGCTGATATGTTTGGTCTTGCGCAAATGCACCAGTTAAGAGGCCGTGTCGGTAGGTCACATCACCAAGCTTACGCCTACCTTCTTACTGATCCTGATCGTAAAATCAGCGTGCAAGCACAAAAGCGTTTAGATGCGATCCAGTTGATGGAAGACTTAGGGGCTGGCTTTCATCTTGCCATGCATGATTTAGAAATCCGTGGCGCAGGAGAACTATTAGGTGATAGCCAAAGTGGTGAAATGCAAGAGATAGGCTTTCATTTATATTCAGACATGCTTAATCATGCAGTAAAGCAACTTAAAGCAGGGAAAGAACCTGATTTGAATGCGCCTCTGGGCGTCACCACCGAGATTAATCTTCATACCCCCGCGCTACTTACCAAAGACTATTGCCAAGATGTGCATGAGCGTCTAGTGGTCTATAAGCGCCTAGCTAATTGCAACAATGAAGAGGAGTTAGATAACCTTCAAGAAGAATTGATTGACCGTTTTGGTTTGCTACCAGAACAAGGCGAAACGCTCATTGCATGTCATAGGCTTCGTATTGCAGCCAAAGCAATCGGAATCATTAAAATTGATGCCAGCAGCGATGCAATTCAGCTACAATTTGACCCAAAGGCAGATATTGACCCCACTAAATTAATTGCGTTATTACAGCGTGACCGTCGTTGCCGCATGAATGGCCCAGATAAATTTAGAATGACGATAAATTTAGAAGATATCAATCAGCGCACAGATTTTATAAAAGATTTATTAAAAGAATTCATTTAGGAAAGCGCCATGCTGGAAAACTTAATCGCATTAACTGCAAATTGGATCATGAGTGTTATTTCTGAAATGAGTTATGCAGGTATCGCACTTCTAATGGCAATTGAGTCAGCTTGCATACCACTGCCTTCTGAAATCATCATGCCATTTGCAGGCTTCTTAGTATTTAAGGGTAAGTTGGTATTGTGGCTAGTAGCAGTTGCTGGGGCTCTGGGTTGCGTAATTGGCTCTATTCCAGCCTATTATTTAGGGATGTACGGCGGTAGACCTTTAGTAGAAAAGTATGGTAAATATGTGCTGATTTCGCATAAAGATTTAAATATGGCAGATCGGTGGTTTACTAAGTATGGAGACATTATCATATTCATAGCCCGCCTATTGCCCGCTGTGCGAACTTTTATTGCCTTCCCAGCAGGAGTGGCGCGGATGAATATGCCTAAGTTTATAGCCTATACCTTTTTTGGCTCTCTTATTTGGTGCTTTATTTTAGCTTATGCTGGAATGAAATTTGGCGAGAATTGGGTGGCGATGAAAGTCTATTTTCACCAATTTCATTATCTCATTGCTGCACTAGGATTAATTTTTGTAGGATGGTATTTGCGGAGGCATTTTAAGCAAAATTAATTTTACATGCCTTAGAAACATATTCCCATGATGAGAATAAGGCGAATACGAGAATATCTTTGGGGCTGTTTCTTTAACCTCAATACTTGATTTATTTCTAACAGAATATTGGTTTGAAGATTGCGTTATTAAAACGGTATCTCTGATTTCTTAGACTGCAAATATAAAACTCGCTAAAAAGTAAGTTGCGAACCTAGCTCTACCACACGATTTGGTGGTAAATGGAATTGGTTAGTAATAGTCTCAGCTGACCTAAATAATCCAATAAATATTTTTTTACGCCACAGAGCCATTCCCATATTTTTACTCGGGATAAGAATTTCTTTACCCATAAAAAATGATGTATCCATAGCATCTAACTCTAACCCTTTATAACCACAAAGCCTCAGATCATGGGGCAAGTTTGTTTCGTCTTTAAAACCATAATTAACCGTGATAGTGTAAAAGTTGTGTGGCAAAGCTTCTACTTTCAGTCGTTCAGCTTGAAGTACATGTGGAATTTCTAGGAATCGAGCAGTTAAAAGTACGATTTTTTCATGCAGCACTTTATTGTGCTTTAAGTTATGTAAAAGTGCCGGTGGCACACCATCTAGGTTCGCTGTTAAAAAGATTGCCGTACCTGGCACACGTAAAGGTGGATGCTTACTTATAGCATCAATAAACGGAGTGATTGCCATTGAGTCAACTTTAAGACGTTCAATGAGAAGGTTTCTACCCGATTTCCAAGTAAGCATTAACGTAAAAAAGACGACGCCAATTACCATTGGCACCCAACCACCATCTGGGATTTTCAATAAGTTAGATACAAAAAATATACCATCTATACTTAAGAACAAAGCAACTAATAAGCCAGCACGAAGTTTGCTCCAACCCCAAATTTTATGGAAAACTAAACCTGCAAGTAACGAGGTTGCCAGCATGTTACCAGTCACAGCAATCCCGTAAGCTGCACCTAACTTTGCTGACGAACCAAAACCTACAACCAAAGCCATAACAGCAAGCATCAAACCCCAATTGATGCGTGGCATGTAAATCTGACCTTCATGGCTCGCTGAGGTATGTTCAACACGCATACGTGGTAAGTAACCCAATTGTAATGCTTGGCGTGAAAGGGAATATGCGCCGGTAATGACTGCTTGTGAAGCAATGACAGTAGCAATGGTTGATAAAAGGATAAGAGGGTAAAGCATCCATTCAGGGGCAAGTAAGTAGAAAGGGTTTTTAGCGGCAGCCGTGTTACTTAATATAATTGCACCTTGTCCAAAGTAGTTAAGAATCAATGTTGGCAATACAAGCCCATACCAAGCTAATCTAATTGGAAAGCCACCAAAATGACCCATGTCCGCATATAAAGCTTCGGCACCAGTTACACAAAGTACGACACCACCCAAAGCCAAGAATGCCAACCACGGAGCAATCATAAAAAACTGAATTGCATACATTGGATTAAGCGCCGCTAAGATGGCAGTATTTTGCACAATTCCATTTAATCCCAGTACGCCCAATGTACCAAACCATAACACCATGATCGGCCCAAAAAAAACACCAACTAAGTTGGTGCCTTTATATTGAGTTACAAATAAAGCAAGCAATACCCCTAAAGAAATTGGAAGTACTAGTGGCGCGAGTGAGGGTGCTGCAAGTTCTAAGCCTTCTATCGCAGAAAGTACTGAAATTGCTGGTGTAATCATGCCATCAGCAAAAAACATACAGGCGCCTAAAATTCCAATAAATGCAACTATTCGCTGCTTCTTTTCACTTCTCACCGTATTTTTTGTTAACGCAAGCAAAGCCATTATTCCGCCTTCACCGCGGTTATTCGCCTGCATAATGAAAGAGATGTATTTGACTGACGTCACCATAATAAGCGTCCAGAATATTAATGACAATATCCCGAAAATATTTGCTTGAGTCAGCGGGCCAAATTGACTATCTGCTGAGAAAATTGTTTGCAGTGTATATAAAGGACTAGTACCAATATCACCAAATACAACGCCAAGTGCTGCTAATGTAAGCGCGGAAATCTGAGTTTTGGTATTGGGAGTTTGATTCATAACCTAGATTAGTCAATAAATAAATTAATTCAATATTATGCTACAAGTCATCATTTATTGTAAATATATATGCTGAGGAATGTACTAGTTTGGAAAACTGTCTTTATTATCTATTCCACACCTCCTTTCAAAGAAAGGTAATAGATTTATTCTAATAAAATGCACCAACTAAATCTATAAACCAACTGATAACTCAATTAAAGTGGCCAAGTTTAAAAAGAAAACGGCAATTTTAATAGGCCGTTTTTCGTGCTCAAATAAAGTCGCATAACGAATCAACTGGGGACGATGCTGCTCTGCGACCGAAGTTAAATCAGCACTTTTATCTAGCATACCGAGCTTATAATCAATAATCCAGCGTGCACCATGTTCAACAAAAGTACGATCGATAATATGATTTTCTAGACCAATACCTTGTACCTGAATCAAACTAAACTCACTGACAGCAGCATTGTGGTTTTTTAGTAACCATTGTCCTGCTTTGCTAGCCAAAGTTGCCTGTAGAGCATCAACTACTTGTGCGGCACCATGTTTAGCTAAATCAATTGAGTGGCCTTGTTGAAACAACCAATTAACCATAGCGGGTAAACATCGTCGAATGCGCGCTTCATTCCAAGATTGCAAATCTTCATTGGCCAACAGTTGCATGTAAAGATGTGCCAGAGTACCGCAGTGCTTTTGCAAGTCTTCACCTTGAAAATATTCCGACAAACTTTCAAACCCAGAGCTGAAATTATCATCCAAGCCAAATTCAATAATTGAATCGGCAAACTCAGCGGTACCAATATTCGTTAATTCAACCACGGACAAACGTTGCAATTTGGGTTTAAATTTGGGAAAGTCTAATAAAGGCGCTTCATCAAGCTTACCTAAAGGTTTTGCTAACTTAAAATTCCCCTCCACTTCTGGCCATAAAACCTTAAGCAAAGACTTAGCTTTTGGTTTTAATTCACCTTTTGCATTAGCTTGTATGCTTGCAATCAAATGTAAACAACGTTCAGTTCGAGTCGCAGCCACATACAATAATCGCACAATTTCATTATCGCTTCGTTGCGTCTCTAAATCTTTTAAAAAATCGTAAACACTAGGCGCTTTATTGTTTTTGGTGCTACTTTTATTAGCCAAGTTTAATGGTGCAGCAATAAGATGCAATTGATGATCAATCATCACTTCCTGCCACAATACCAAGGCATTATCTGTGTTGCGTGGTGGTCGATTAAGTGCCGGCAAAATAACAGTATCAAACTGCAGGCCTTTGGATTTATGGATAGTTAAAAACTGTAAACTTTCATCTGCTTCAATATCCGGCTTTGCATATAGTTTTCGCATTGCAAGTTCCAGCGCAGCTATATTTAAATACCCGCTCCAAGAGACTTTCTCTACCAAATCAAAAAATACCTGCACATCTCTGTTATCACCAGCACTAATTAAACATTTACCGCCCCCCAATTGCAGCCAAGTACTCTCTAACCAGCGCCGTATTGGCATGCGACCCTGATGTTCAAAAGCCGCCGTTAACACCTCTGTAACATGAGCTAAACGAAGCTGACCATCTGCACTTAAGGTTTGAATACGTGAACTTTCATTCATCAACTGCCAAATGGTAGCGCGATGGCTTTCTGCAGATAAAGCATGCAAATCAGACAAGGTCAGTCCGCACCAAGGTGCCCGCAATAGGTTAAGCCAATGCACCCTATCAGCCCTATGCATCAGGGCACAGGTCAGGGAAAATGCATCCTGCACAGTTTGTCTATCGTCTAAATGCTCAATTTCAAGTGCTTGGAACTTTAAATGCGTGTGATGGCGGCGTATTTCCGACACCAATTCTTGCAGGTGACTTCGACTTCGCACCAGCACAGCAATTTTTCTAGCTTTAGGTTGCTCGGCACGCAACTTAACAATAAGATCCGCTACATACTGGGCTTCAATCAACTTACTGTTGACGCTCCCATCTTCAGCATCTTCTTCATCACTATAGCTATCAATAACCAATGGGTGGATAGTAACGCCTTCGCCATCAACAGGTTGATGGGTAGCAATAAACTCACGATAGCTAATCGCACCCTGATTAATATTATCCATGGCTGGAAATACCTGCTTAAAGGCATGATTAATCCACTCCACCACCGCTGGAAAAGAGCGATTATTGCGACTAAGTTGCAAGCGCACCATAGGCAGATGACCAATACCCTGTTCGACAGCCTGAAGAAATAAGCTTACATCGGCCTTACGGAAACGGTAAATTGACTGCATAGGGTCGCCAACGCAAAATAAAGTACGTCCATCGTCAGGCTGCCACCCTTCAATCAATTTTTCAATTAAACGCATTTGCACTGGGCTGGTATCTTGGAACTCATCAATCAATAGATGGGCAATCTTATAATCAAGCTTCAGCGCTAAATCAGTGACACCTTGATCATCTTCCAATGCCAACTGCGCGCTTTGTGCAATGGCTATAAAATCTACCTCACCCGTCTCTTGAAAAACTGCCCATAAATGCGTTGCAGCCAACATCAGTAATTTAGTAAATGCCTTTATTACTGGCTGATCCGCATGCATTGCATCCAATGCTGGCAAATCAATTACATTGGCAATTAAGTGACAGGCTTCAAGCTCTGCGATCACCGCAAAGTAAGCCTCCTTTTTATCCTTATGCTCAACCAAAAATCCATTATTCTTATTGAGGGTTTTACGGAAGGTACGTTCATTCTTCGTTACCAGAAAGCTTGATAGCGCTTGCCATTGCCTTAGATCATCAACATGGGCATTTAAATCAAACTGCCAATCCAATAAAGGCGCAATTTCAGCATTACCATCTAAATTGCTTGCAGCATAGCGTGCCAATGGCATTAATGCTTGCTGGTGTCTCGATGGCAATACCTCCAATACCGATTGCAGAGCATCGTTAATCAAATGCTCTAAAGCTAGCTCAATATTGCCGGCAACGACATCCGACTCCAAACTATGTAATTGACTAGCTAGTGGTAACCATTGATCACGTCTGGCTAACATTTTGGCCAGCAATTCAATCAACTTCTCGCTATTGTTATCCAAATAACGCAATGCGCTAGTGACAGGATCATCAGCATTAGACTCAAGGGAAATGCCCGCAATGGCTCGGCGAGATGCTTCCTGATACATGGGTTCGGTGTCATCGCTCACCTTAGGCTGACCCCCAAACTTACTAAGCAAAGGCATTTGACGAGTTAAGCTACTACAAAGCGCATCTATGGTCAGTATGCGTAAGCGACTGGGCTGTTTAGTAATATCCCACCCAAGTGCTGCAGAGCGTTCAAGAGCGACATTTGCAAGTTCACGGGTAACCAATTTATGCAGGGCAGTTTCAGGAACATTCTGCTGAGCATGCTCTAAGCTAAGCAAAATACGATTACGCATTTCTGCTGCGGCTTTATTGGTAAAAGTCAGCGCGATGATTTCTTCAGGCTCGCTCACGATAGACAATAGTTTTAAATAACGCTGAGTCAATAGTTCAGTTTTACCTGCACCCGCCGGCGCTTCGACGATAAATGAGTTGAGTTGTAAAGCCCGCTCACGGTTAGCACTATCTTGTGCTTTTAACTCTAGTGCGTGCATGGTCATTTAATCATTAGTCAACTGGGACTGCAGGCGCTCAAACTGCATGCGGCGCTCTGGCAAGCGCAGCAAGGGTTTAACTTCACAGTAGTTCAAATCACTTATCTTGTTAAAAGTGACGCTAGCCTCGCCAGATTTTATTTCTTGGGCGATAATTTTTAAACTAACCTGCCAGTGTTTTAACAGCCCATCCCAATTATTAAAACGTGCAAAAGCTGAATTGGCAGGCAATGAATCAAACGCTTTCACTTCCGGTAGAACGCCATCCTCAGACGATAACCCAACAAATTTTGTGTCATCGCTACGGACCTTTCCAAAACAAACTGCCACCACATGCTCATTATTTAATGCGAGGGATGCGTAGATAGGTAATTGTGGCTCAGCTATCCGATCATCGGCCCAACTTTTAGTCGCCACCATACTTGAGGTTTTATAATCAATCACAACCAGCCCCCCGTCAGCTAAAGTATCAATCCGGTCTATACTAAAGTTTAGGGTTAATCCCTCAATAACTAAGGTATGTTTTTGTTCACAAGCCTTTACCCTAAAGTCCGAACGTCCTAACTCGAGATTTAACCAAAGTTGTACTATTTTTACCAAGCGTTGACGCTCAATGTCTAACACCTGTATTGGCAATGAATTAATTAAGCCATATTTTAGCTCTTGTATGCTTTTTTCTATCGCTTGATTAATCTCAATTAGGCGTTGTTCTGCACTCATGGTTTTTAGTTGAGCTAAAGTTTGGCAGTCTTGCCAAAAAATTTGCAATACCTGATGTAAGAGGCTACCTCGCTCCATGCTATCTAATCCGTCTATGGGGGTTTCCAACTTACTAGCCCCAAGTCGATATCGATAAAATGCCCAAGCAGGGCAAATCGCTTGTGTCGCAATTAGCTTAACTCCACCACGAACAACTTCATCAACTAAAACTGGTGGCGCCACACAATCATCTAACATCTGCATGGTAGTTGGTAACGACAAGCGCTCACTTAAAGTAGTAATGCTAACCGGACTTTGCGTTTCCGGAATCCAAGAAGCCAATAAAGGTGAGGCGCGCAATTCACGGTCATCTTCTTTAAGAGCATATGAAAATACAAAATGTGGTGCACTTTGCAATAAGCGTTGTTGTACAAGTGTGGCAAACTCAGCTTGTATACTAGCACTAGCATTCGGCGTACCTAGAATGCGTTGCAATTCAGCAGGCAACAAAGGATTCAAACGTACCGGTGCCGGCCAATGCTGGTCATTCATATTCATCGCCCATACTGCATCCAATTGCATCGCAGGGGTTTCCAGTAGTCCTAAAATCTGTATATGCGTTTCACCAGTGGCCTCAGCCTGAAACATTGCTGCATTGCATAACTCAGTAATTTTTTGAAGTGCTCCACTAGCGCTGATTTTACCCAAGATGCTATCAAGCGTAGCCAGTTCATTAAGATTTTTAAAAAAGGCCTGCTGGGTTTGGTATTCGTGGCTAGATAATCCCCGATTATCGTGATTACGACTTTTTGACCAATTAAGCTGATCAAGTAAAACCACTAAAGCGCTTACCCAAACTGAGGGTAATTGCCACTGAATTTGAGCTTGCTGAAACTGAACGATCAATCTCAAGTGCTTAATCAAGGTGCCAAGTTTAATACCATCAGCATCCAATTTACTTGCCTGGTTTAACAAGGAATCAAGTCGATAAGAACTACTTAAATGCTGACGTAAATAAGCATCCAATTGAGCCCTAGCATCAAGCTCAGCAAGATCACCCCAGTAAACATCTTGCAGCACGGATGTAAATGCATCAAAACTTAAATTAGATCGACTAGTCGCAAGTTTTAGTAATTGCAACGCACTATGCACAATGGGATATTCTGACAAAGCCAAGCCCAATGAAAAGTCATAGCAGCGATTGCGTTCAAAGCATCTAGGCTGAATGGTATCCGTATGAAAGTTATCATCAAGTAAATCAACTAGTTCACGACGAACGTTACCAAGCACTGGAGTAATAATTGCCAATTGTGCGTGGGGATTGACTGCTAACTGTTGCTTCGCCCAAGCTACCGCTGCACGGCATTCGGCATGACTGTCACTTAAGGCGTAGCTTGTCACTTGCGTATGATTGTTATTATTTGGTGTAAATTTTTCTACAACAACGCCACATCCTTGCAGATGGTTTATTAAGCGTTGTTGTAGTGGCGTAATGCGATCAAATCCGGCTAGAACGATTTGTAATGGAAAATTAAAAGATTTCTGTTCAATTTGAGCAATTTGCATAGCCATCAAACGCGCAGCCTCTACGGCATTTTTTTGGCTGCAAAGAAGTTGAAAGCCAGCACGCCAGCGTAAAAATTGTTGAGTTTCCTGACCTATAAAAAATTGTTGTAGGTCAGAATCGGCAATTTGCCAATCACATAGCAATTGATTAGCTTCCATGGCCGATTTGGCCAAAGCACGAATATCAAATAATGCAGCTGCCTCATGTTTAGCTAAGCAAGCACTGATGGCCTGCTCCCAGAGAAAAGCTTCAGCAACAGGGCTTAGCGTTTTACGTGGCAGTGAATCGCTGGCCAACTCCCCCAACAAGGTCGCATGTAGAATTAAATTATTGAGCCACTCATGAAGAGTGTAAACCTCACTCGCCTGCCACTGCACTTCACCTTGTAATTGCTGGTAGTGTCGATCACGCAATCTCATGCCTCGCACTAGACGTGCAGTACTGCAAATGGTGATGGTATGAGCAGATAATGGCATAATCTAATTGTAACGGTTAGCTGTGTAGCTTCAATCGAATAAAACGCTTAAATAAGAAATAAAATCCACTCAATCCTGTTAAATATCAGCTCCTATCACAACGGCACTAGTTTTTTGTGCTGATAGACTTTTTTTAATAATTTATTATTAATAGTGAACTGCCTTAGGGCTAATTCGCGTTAATATATAAACCAGTAAAAGTAAACAGTTGGGAAAACACAATGAATGATAAACAACTAGTAGCTTTACAAGCAGCAAAATATGTCAAAAGTGGCATGCTAGTGGGGTTAGGTACAGGCTCCACCGCTAATTACTTTATTGAAGAACTGGCAAGGCTGCAAAACGAAGAAGGTCTAAAAATCACCACCGTTGCCAGCTCAACCATCAGCGCAATAAAAGCTCAAACCTTACATCTACCTATCGTTGCCCTAGAGCATGTTAGTCAAATCGATTTGTACGTAGACGGCGCAGATGAAATAATGCCTGACATGACATTATTGAAAGGCCGCGGCAGTGATTTAGTGAAAGAAAAATTACTAGCAAAAGCCGCTAAGCAATTTATTGCGGTAGCCGATGCCAGTAAGTTAGTTAAGCATATCGGCCAAAATTTCGCCATTCCGATTGAAGTAATCCCGTTTGCTTGGCAACTAGCAAAACGCAGCCTAGAAGCAGTAAGTGGCCGAGGAGAGTTGCGCGCAAATGCGAATAAAGATGGTTTCTGGATAACCTCTCACGGCAGCTACGTACTGGATATGCATTTTGATGAAACCATCACTGCACGCAACTTGCATGATTTAATTAGCAGCACCCCTGGCGTTGTTGAGCATGGTATTTTTTACGGCTTAACCACAGCGGTATTTATTGCAGATAACGGCACTGTTAGTGAGCGCTGGGCGCAATAACTCGCTAATCAAAACGCCTCATTTTAATGCGCCTATTCCTCTATTTTCTGTTATCACTTACACTTGCCGCGTGCAAACCCGTAAATCCACAAAGTGCGCAGCAACAACGTGATGCCAATAAAAAAGAGTTGATCTTTGTCACCCACAACGGGCCAACCACTTATTTTTTGAACGGTGAAAACCAAGCGGCTGGAATAGAGTTCGATTTAGCAACACTATTTGTTAAAGATTACGCACCTGAATATCAAATAAAGTTTTTAATAGTCAATAGTGTTAGCGAGGTTATTCCATCGCTACTAAAAGGCAATGCACATATTGCAGCTGCTAACCTCACGGTGACCCATCTTCGTCAAGAGTTGGTGCAGTTTTCCAAGCCCTATCAAGAAACACAGCAACAGTTAATCTTTAATAATGAAACGAATAGCCAACCCAAGGACTTTAATGCTTTAATAGGCAAAAAAATTGCCGTACCCGTAGGCACTAGTTACGCAGAGCGTCTAGGCCAATTGCAGGAAAAAAATCCGAAGTTACTTTGGCAAGCAGTAAAGAAAATAAATTCTGAAGCGCTTGTAGAGGAGGTAGCGAGCGGTATTTTAGATTACACCGTGGTTGATAGTTACTTGGTCGATGTGATGCAAAATTACTATCCTAATTTATCGGTGGGGCTTCCTTTAGGTGAACCTGAAAAAATTGCTTGGGCCATGCCCAAAAATGCAGATCCAATTTTGGTAAAGAAAGTAAATGCTTTTTTTGACAGTATTCATAAAGATGGCACCCTACGCAACTTACTTGACCGCTACTATGGAAGTAGTAACCGCCTAAACTCACAGGATATCAATAATTTCCTTGAACTTACCAACACCCTACTACCAAAATATAAGCAGATGTTTAAGCAAGCACAGGATCTGACGGGGCTAGATTGGCGACTATTGGCGGCATTAAGTTATCGTGAATCACACTGGAATACTTTTAGTACTTCACCTACCAATGTACGCGGCTTAATGATGCTAACTGAAGGCACAGCTGACTTAATGGGTGTAACCGATAGGCTAGACCCCAAACAAAGTATTCCAGCAGGTGCTAAATATTTAGCCAAGATGATAGAGACAATACCCGATAGAGTCCCTGAGCCGGACCGCACCTACTTAGCCCTTGCTTCCTACAATATAGGATATGCCCATGTCGAAGATGCCCGCATTCTGGCACAAAGGATGAAACTCAATCCTGATAGCTGGAGCGATATTAAGAGAACCCTGGTGATGTTAAATAACCCCGAATACTACAGCACCGCTAAATTTGGTTATGCGAGCGGTGGGGCACCCGTTATTTTTGTCGAATCCATTCGTAGCTATCAACGAATTTTAGAGCGCTACCAACCTAATCGTAATCCAGATTATAATTTCTTTAAGATTGCTGGACAGAGATTGGGCACGGGAATTTAACGTTAGAAATACAAGATCTAGGCCAAGAACTGAACCCCAGTGGATAGCGATCTTATTTTGTCGGAAACGGTATTAATTTCAAACCACGCATGTAAGGGCGCAATACCTCTGGCACCGTCACACTTCCATCAGCATTTTGATAATTCTCTAATACTGCCACTAAAGTACGGCCTACAGCTAAACCAGACCCATTGAGCGTATGCACAAATTCTGTTTTACCTGCAGAAGTTCTAAAGCGAGCCTGTAATCGCCTTGCTTGGAAAGCCTCACAATTTGAGACGGATGAGATTTCACGGTAGGTATTTTGTGCTGGCAACCATACTTCCAAGTCATAAGTTTTAGCCGCACCAAAACCCATATCACCGCAGCATAGAGACACTACACGGTAAGGAAGACCCAAAGATTTTAAGATATGTTCCGCATGCCCAACCATTTCCTCCAGAACTTCGTAACTGTTATCAGGATGAACAATCTGAACCATCTCCACCTTATCAAACTGGTGCTGACGGATCATACCTTTGGTATCACGACCATAAGAACCCGCTTCAGATCGGAAGCATGGCGTATGCGCAGTAAGCTTAATTGGCAAATCTTCCAGTGCAACAATCTCGTTGCGCACGGTATTAGTGAGTGTAACTTCAGAGGTTGGAATCAAATACAGCTTAATATCATTATGGGCTAATGAAAAAAGATCTTCTTCAAACTTGGGTAATTGGCCAGTACCGCGGAGGGATTCTGCATTGACCAAGTACGGCGTATAGCACTCCTCGTATCCATGCAACTCAGTTTGAGTATCAAGCATAAACTGAGCTAGAGCACGATGCAGCTTGGCAACTTGGCCACGCATTAGGGTAAAGCGCGCTCCGGAAAGTTTAATCCCTGCTTCAAAATCTAAGCCTAATGGTGTTCCGACATCCGTATGATCTTTGATATCAAAATCAAAAACACGAGGCGTACCAACCTTTCGTACTTCTACGTTATCCGCCTCAGATTTACCAGCAGGCACACTAAAATGCGCCAAATTAGGTACATTTAACAAAAGGTTCTGTAGTTCAGTTTGCAATTCAACCAAGCGCTGCTCATCGGCTTTCAATTGTTCACCCAAGCCTGCGACCTCAACCATAAGTGCACTCACATCTTCACCTTTAGATTTAGCAAAGCCGATTTGTTTAGAGCTATTATTACGCTTGGATTGCAGCTCTTGAGTCCGCGTTTGCAGTGTTTTGCGCTCTTGTTCCAACGTCCTAAAACTCGCGGCATCAAAGTCAAAACCACGGATTTTTAACTGAGCAACCACTGCATCTAAATCATTTCTTAATGCTTGTATATCTAACATGTTTCAACTATTCCCATATTTTTAGACTTATTTCTTAGCATTCTTGGCCAACTCACGCTGATCCAAATCATGTAAATGCGCCAATTTTTCTGTGATTTTACCTTCTAAGCCACGTGGTGTGGGCATATAAAATTGCTGGGGCTCCAGATTGTCTGGAAAATAATCCACTGCTGCAGCGTATGCCTCAGGCTCATGATGCGCATAACGGTAGTTCTTACCATAGTCTAAAGCCTTCATCAGCTTAGTCGGCGCATTTCTAAGGTGTAATGGCACGGGCTCGGATTGACCCTGAGCAACAAAAGCTTTAGCCTGATTATAGGCGTTATATGCAGCATTACTCTTAGGAGCAACCGCCAAGTAGATCACTGCATTGGTTAGGGCCAGCTCTCCTTCTGGGGTGCCTAGACGCTCGTAAATTTGACAGGCTTCCAGCGCCATACTTTGGGCGCGCGGATCTGCTAAACCTATATCTTCAATCGCCATACGCACAATGCGCCGGCCCAAATAAAGGGGATCAGCACCGCCGTCAATCATGCGTAAAAACCAATATAAAGCAGCATCTGGATTAGAGCCGCGTACGGATTTATGTAGAGCAGAAATCTGGTCATAAAAAGCCTCACCACCCTTATCAAAACGACGCATTTTGGTGGCCATTGTGGTCTGCAAAAAGGCACTATCGATGACCCTAATTTGCGCAATTTCTGCTGCGTTAAACAGACCTTCAACAAAATTAAGTAATCGCCTAGCATCACCATCGGCATAGGCTAGAATTTGCTCACGAACATCATCAGCAATGCTGATATCAGCCGCCACCAATTGATGCGCACGATCTAGCAGCAAGCCTAATTCTGGATCTGATAATGCATTAAGCACAAACACCTGAGCACGGCTTAATAGCGCACTATTGACTTCAAATGAAGGATTCTCAGTGGTAGCACCGATAAAAGTAATCAGCCCACTTTCAACAAAAGGCAAAAAAGCATCTTGCTGACCTTTGTTAAATCTATGCACTTCATCAACAAATAATATGGTTTTGCGTCCATGCTGTTGCAAGGTGAGCTCGGCACGCTCTACTGCCTCACGTATATCTTTAATACCGGACAGCACAGCAGAAATCGGAATGAAATCAGCGTCAGCGGTATTAGCAATTAATCGTGCCAAAGTAGTTTTACCTACACCAGGCGGTCCCCATAGAATCATCGAGGGCAATCTGCCCGATTGAAATGCTAATCGTAATGGTTTATTTTCACCCAGCAAATGGGCTTGACCAACCACTTCGTCCAATGTCATCGGACGCAAACGTTCTGCGAGCGGCGCTTGTGGGCTATTTTGTTTAAATAAACCGCTCAAGGGTTACGCTCAACTTTTAATCTAGTAAGCAAATTATTCGCCAACAACATCTACGCCTTTAGGCGCCTTAAACTGAAAGACCTTAACATTTAAGCTTGGATTATTCTCTAGCGAGGTAAATGCGATTTTAGTTTGATGGCCAAAACTATCCACTAACTCCATGACTTGAAGTTTATCCCCCTTAAAACCTAGTCGGATTAACTCAAAACCTGATTCCGCGTCTTTAGGTTCAGCGCTCACCCAGTCTAGATTATCTTTACGCTCAATATTTTCCAGCTTAAAGCCTTGCTCCAGGTTGTTTTCTCCAGCCAACAATGCTGCAGGACTGCTACCTAAAGCCTTGCTTAGGCTCCTCATAGTCACTTGGGCAAGATCAACGTCATACAACCATACCTGCTTGCCATCACTGACAATTTGTTGCTCATAGGGTTTTTTATAGTCCCATCTAAACTTGTTAGGACGCTTTAACTGCATGACGCCGTTGACTTCCTGTATCTTATGTCCCTGCTTATCGGTTACTAGCTGAGAGAAATCAGCGCGCATAGCCTGAGTTTGACTGTAGAAAGCTTTTAAGCTCGCAATACCATCAGCATTAGCGGCTAATGGCAACATTACCAAGCCAAGCAACAGCATGATCTTTAAATTACCCATGAACATCCTCAATGATTAAGCTTCGTGGTGAGGTGCCAGTACTTCACGATTGCCGTTACTTTGCATAGCTGACACCAGACCAGCACGCTCCATATCTTCAATCAAACGAGCCGCACGGTTATACCCTATGCGCAGTTGACGTTGCACAGAAGAAATACTGGCACGACGTGTTTTAAGGACAATAGCAACAGCTTCGTCATAAAGGGCATCCACCTCAGAATTGCGATCACCCATTACACTGTCGGCAAATTCGGCACCACCCTCTTCTGCTTCATTACTAAGTATGCCTTCGATATAATTAGGTTCGCCTTGGGCTTTTAGGTAATTCACCACTTTGTGCACCTCTTGGTCAGAAACAAAGGCGCCATGGATACGCACTGGATAACCCGTGCCTGGTGGCATATACAACATATCGCCTTGTCCTAGCAAAGCCTCCGCACCCATTTGGTCGAGAATGGTACGTGAATCAATTTTACTGGACACTTGAAACGATATTCGCGTTGGGATATTGGCCTTAATTAGACCGGTAATTACATCGACGGACGGTCGTTGCGTTGCCAATACCAAATGAATTCCAGAAGCACGTGCTTTTTGCGCTAAACGTGCGATTAGCTCCTCAACTTTTTTACCAACCACCATCATTAGATCTGCCAGCTCATCAATCACCACCACAATTAATGGCATTTCTTCCAATGGTTCAGGCTCATCTGGCGTTAAGCTAAATGGATGAGGTATTTTTCTGCCGTCTTTATCGGCTTCTCTAATTTTTAGGTTATAACCGGCTAGATTTCGCACCCCGAGAGTCGACATAAGTTTATAACGCCGCTCCATCTCCGCCACACACCAGTTCAAGGCATTGGCGGCATGGCGCATATCAGTCACTACCGGCGCCAATAAATGCGGGATTCCCTCGTAAACAGAGAGCTCAAGCATTTTAGGGTCAATCAATATCATACGTACTTGGCTAGCATCCGCTTTATATAGCAGGCTCAAAATAAGCGCATTAATCGCTACAGACTTACCTGAACCAGTCGTACCTGCAACCAACACATGCGGCATTTTGGCCAGATCGGCTACCGAAGGTTTGCCGGAAATGTCTTTTCCTAAACAAATTGCAAGTGGAGAATGAATGTCCGCATAAGCTTGACTGCCCATAATTTCTGATAAATATACAATCTGGCGCTTAGGATTGGGGATCTCCAAACCCATACAAGTTTTACCAGGGATGGTTTCAACCACACGCACACTCACTACAGACAACGCACGCGCCAAATCTTTGATTAGATTCGCTACTTGACTACCTTTAACGCCGGGAGCTGGCTCCAACTCATATCGAGTAATTACTGGGCCCGGCAAAGCGGTCAATACTTTAACCTCAATACCAAAGTCCATTAGCTTACGTTCGATCAAACGTGAAGTGAAATCAAGAGTTTCAGCAGAAGGTAACTCTACGGAGCCTGAAGGTTCATCTAATAAATGAATAGGAGGTAGCGGTGAATCTGGATGCGATTCAAATAGTGCCGCTTGTTTCTCTTTGAGTACGCGTGCACTTTGTGCAATTTCCATAACGGGCAAAGCTATATGTACCGGCTCTCGATCGACTACGCGCTTACGTTCTGTTTGAACAAATTCAGAACGTTCAAGTTCTACGGCCTTGCCAGCTTTCCTATCTTGCCAGTCACGTAATTTATGAACAATAAACTCATAACTACCTATGCTTAGAGCGCCACATCTCTCGGTAATCATAATCCATGACCAGCCAGTAAATAGACTAAAACCCACTACAAACATCAAAAGCAGGACCATACTAGAACCAGTATAGCCAAACATGTTGCGCAGTAAACTATCTACGGTAGCACCTAGCATCCCCCCTTGCGCCAATGGCAAAGTGACTGGCAAGCTAAGTAAATGTCCCGCTTCTAATGCGCAGGATGCTGCCAATAATAGCGCGAATCCCATAAAATTTAACCATAGAAAAGGTTTTTCACTTCGATCCACAGCTTCCAACTTAAGGTAGACAAACCACATAGCATAGAAAGCCAACACTGCCCACCACCAAGCTGAGAAGCCAAATAGATATAGCAAAAGATCTGAAAGCCAAGCACCAACATTTCCGCCACGATTATGTATGGCTCCGTCGGTAGCCGCCATATGCGACCATGAAGGATCTTCAGCATGATAGGTAAAAAGAATGACGGTAATATAAAGCCCTGTTAACACCAAGCCCAACCAGCATGCCTCTTTCACTAGCTTAGCAACTAAAAGGTTCGATTTGTGAACTTCGGCTTCACGCCGTGCATTAACTGGTTTTGATTTTTTGAAAAACAAGATAGTAAAACCTTAGATTTTTGCGTTGACTGAAATTATAGCAGTATCAAAGTCACTGCGTACCTAATACAATACTAAAGTAATTTTATCAGCACTTAAATCAAATTAAACATGCTGATTTAAACAGATGTATTGCTCTAAAACCATTCAATTTAGATATTCTTAAAGGTTACTCATGGCTAGTCGTCACTCTAATTTACTTATTCTTGGCTCAGGACCTGCCGGTTATTCAGCAGCAGTTTATGCGGCACGTGCCAACCTTAAACCGGTATTAATTACTGGAATTGCTCAAGGAGGTCAACTGATGACCACTACCGAGGTTGATAACTGGCCTGCTGACGCGGACGGTGTGCAAGGTCCTGCTCTAATGGAGCGCTTTCAAAAACATGCTGAGCGCTTTAATACTGAAATGATATTTGATCATATCCATACTACTTACCTTAAAGAGAAACCTATTCGACTAGTTGGTGATAGCGGAGAATATACCTGCGACGCACTCATCATTGCTACAGGTGCTTCAGCGCAATATTTAGGCTTAGCATCAGAAGAAAAATTCTCTGGTAAAGGTGTTTCTGCATGCGCCACTTGCGACGGATTCTTTTATCGCAATGCAGAAGTTGCGGTTGTTGGCGGTGGCAATACTGCTGTAGAAGAAGCATTATATTTAGCTAATATCGCAAGCAAAGTAACATTGGTACATCGGCGAGATAAGTTCAAAGCCGAAGCAATATTGGTAGACAAACTGATGGCGCGCGTCGCTGAAGGCAAGATTGTATTAGAAACTTTTTGCACTTTAGATGAAGTGCTAGGTGACGATAGCGGCGTAACTGGAATGCGCATTAAAAGTGTAAATAATGGAACAACTAAAGACATTCCTTTACGAGGTGTATTTATTGCAATTGGGCATAAACCAAATACCGATATTTTTGAGGGTCAACTGGAAATGCAAAGTGGTTATATTGTCACCCAAATGGGTCGCGAAGGTAATGCTACCTCCACCAGTGTGCCTGGCGTATTTGCCGCGGGAGATGTGCAAGACCATATCTATCGCCAAGCAGTTACTAGTGCTGGTAGTGGCTGTATGGCTGCCTTAGATGCCGAGCGTTATTTAGATCACTTAAAGTAAATATCTTTTAGGCGCAGTATATTAAGATGGAGAATCTACGCAATTTTAAGATCGTACCCGCAAAATCAGAACCTGCGGAAGATTCTCCAGTTGAGTTAAGCCCAGAAGCCTTATTTACCCTTGCAGTCAAAGATGTGCGTCCACTCCCTAGTGATGACCATGCATTGCTCACAGAAGAAAAACCCAAGCCCATACCAAAAAGATTTAGAACTGATTTAATTCGTAACACTAATGACACGCTGTCCGACCATTTTATTCCTGCTTATGAATTAGAAGGCAATGAAGATCTTCAGTACCTCCGCTCTGGCCACTCACCTGACATATTAAATCGTCTACGCAAAGGCCATTGGCCAGTAAAAGCCGCAATAGATTTACATGGGTTAGTGAGTGATGAGGCTAGACAGTATGTTTCAACCTTTATTACTGATTGCAAACAAGAGGGTATACGTTGCGTGCGTATTGTGCACGGAAAAGGCTTAAGCTCTCGCAATCAGGCACCCATACTAAAACAAAAATTACGCGGCTGGTTAATGCAAAAAGAAGAGGTAATCGCCTATGTGCAAGCGCGGCAAAAAGATGGTGGTAGCGGCGCGTTGGTTGTGCTAATTAAGGCCTAAGTCTTACAGCCCTAGCTCAGCCAAGCTAGCGTGGTCGTCTGGACGCCGGCCCAGCGGCCAAAAGAATTTTCGATCTTCATCGGCAATTGCTAAATCATTAATGCTGGCATAACGCAGTTCCATCAAACCGTTAACATCGAACTGCCAATTCTCATTTCCGTAAGAACGAAACCACTGACCAGCTTCATTATGCCACTCATAGGCAAAGCGAACAGCAATGCAATTACCATCAAACGCCCATAGCTCTTTAATCAAGCGGTAGTCTAATTCACGCGTCCATTTACGAGTTAAGAATTCCACAATTTGCCCGCGCCCATGCAGAAACTCAGCACGGTTTCGCCATTGACTACTTTCCGTATACGCAAGAGACACTCGTTGCGGGTCACGACTATTCCAACCATCTTCGGCCATACGAACTTTTTTTGCGGCAGTATCACGATTAAATGGCGGCAGTGGTAGTCTTTGCTCAGTTTGTGTAGTCATCGATTTCCCCTTACTCTCCTAAGAAGCCGCCACTTTGGCGTGCCCATAAGCTAGCATATAAACCTCCAGCTTTTAACAGTTGCTGGTGACTTCCATGCTCGATAATTTTACCTTCATCTAATACAATCAATCTATCCATAGCCGCAATAGTAGACAAGCGATGGGCAATAGCTACTACGGTCTTACCCTGCATTAAATTGTACAAGCTTGTCTGTATCACCTGCTCGACTTCAGAATCCAAAGCACTGGTGGCCTCGTCTAGTATCAGAATGGGAGCATCTTTAAGCATTACTCTTGCAATTGCAATGCGCTGACGCTGACCTCCAGAAAGCTTAATGCCGCGTTCTCCAACATGGGCATCATATCCACTGCGTCCCTTGGCATCAGAGAGTGTCATAATAAAATCATGTGCTTCTGCACGTTGAGCTGCATGAATCATTTCAATGTCGGTGGCGTGTGGGCGACCATACAGAATATTGTCACGTACCGAGCGATGCAGCAATGAGGTATCCTGGGTCACCATACCAATCTGACTTCGCAAACTGTTTTGTGTAACCTTTTTAATATCCTGATCATCAATCAATACACGCCCATGCTCTACATCATAAAAACGCAGCAGTAAGTTAACAATGGTGGATTTACCAGCACCGGAGCGTCCAACTAACCCAACTTTCTCACCCGCACCGATGCTTAAATTTAACGCTTGCAACACTTTCTTATGTAAACCGTAAGAAAAGTCTACTTGATCAAACTCTATTTTTCCAACAGTCACTTTGAGGGGCTTAGCATCGGCAGCATCATTAATTTGATGGGCAATGGATAAAGTATTTACGCCATCTTGCGCGGTGCCAATATTTTCATATAGTGAAGTCAATTCCCACATTACCCAATGTGAAATGCCATTTAAACGCAGCGCCATAGCAGTAACTGCAGCCACACCACCGACCGTCACCTCGCCTTTTGTCCAAAGATACAAAGCTACACCTGACGTACTGATCACTAATAACATATTGAGAATATGATTCATCACTTCGACGCCTGACACGTAGCGCATTTGTGCATTCACGGTTTGTAAAAACTCCTGCATCGCTGACTTGGCATAACCAGCTTCACGTCCAGCATGAGAGAATAATTTAACAGTGCTGATATTTGTATAAGCGTCGGTAATGCGACCAGTCATCAATGAACGGGCATCGGCCTGATGTTGAGATACCTTGGCCAATCTTGGCACAAAGTAACTTAGATTAGCGATATAACACACGACCCACACCAGAAATGGCAGCATTACCGTGGTATTGAAATGACCCACCACTGCGACCATGGTCACAAAGTAGATTATGACAAACACCATAATATCGGCAACGATAAACCATAAATCACGCACAGCCAATGCAGTTTGCATCACTTTGGCGGCCACCCTGCCGGCAAACTCGTCTTGATAGAAACTCATACTTTGACTTAACATCAATCGATGAAAATTCCAGCGTAAGCGCATCGGTAAATTTCCAGCCAAGGTTTGATGTTTTATTAGGGTTTGAATCGCCGTCAGTATTGGACTTAGCAATAACAAGCCAGCCAATACCAATAAATGATCTTTTTCTCTAAGCCAAAATAATTCAGGAGACGTTTTACTTAACCAATCCACCACTTTACCCATCACGGCAAATAAAATGGCTTCAAATCCACCAAGCATCGCGGTGATAAGCGTCATCACTAGAATGAATAGGCGTGAACCCTTAGTACATGACCATATAAACGGCCATAGCAACTTCGGTGGTAGCGTGAGCTCATTTTCTGGAAAGGGGTTTAGTAGTTTTTCAAACCAAGCTAGCATAGGGTGCAACTTAAAAATTCAATCGGTTTTCAGAGTTAGTTTAGCCGAATAGCTAAACTATATTTTTTGCAATAAACACACAGCTTCCGCAGCAATACCCTCACCTCGGCCAGTAAATCCTAATTTCTCTGTAGTAGTCGCTTTGACATTAATTGCATCAACAGAAACTAGGCAATCATTGGCAATATTAGTGCGCATCTGCAGGGTGTAAGGTGTTAGTTTTGGCAACTCACAAATCACAGTACTATCAATATTACTCACCACGTAACCCTGCGCTTTTAGCAGGCCCACTACGTGGCGCAATAGCTCACGTGAATTAATGCCTTGGTAACGCATATCAGTCGCAGGAAAATGTTGACCAATATCACCTAGCGCTGCCGCACCGAGCAAGGCATCGCAAATTGCATGAATTAATACATCCGCATCAGAATGGCCAAGCAAACCTTTGTCGAACGGCACTGCAACACCCCCAATAATACAAGGACGACCTATCACCAATTGATGTACATCATAGCCGTGACCGATTCTTAAACTTGTCATAGGTATATTCACTTAAGTTAATTAAGACGTGATATCCAATAAGGCAGAAAGTACCGCCAAATCTTGCGGATAAGTCACTTTCATATTACGTAGTTCACCGCAAACCAACTTAGGCTGCAAACCAAAAGCTTCAATCGCTTCTGCTTCATCAGTAGGCGTACCCTTAAATGCAGTCAAGGCAAGCTTTAAAGAAGAAAAACCGAACATCTGAGGAGTTTGCGCTTGCCACAAATCGTCGCGCGGCAATGTCTTTAACACTCTTTGCTCCGCATCAGCACGCTTTAGAGTATCGGCTAACGGCAATGCCAACAAGCCGCCCACGGGATCATCTTTCAGTTCGTTTAACAACTTATTAAGCAAAGTATTACTCAAACCAGGTCGTGCTGCATCATGCACTAAAATCCAATCATCCGAAGACACATGGGCTTCAATGGCATTTAGTGCATTAAGAACACTAGCCGCACGCGTTTCACCGCCGCAATAATGGACCTGCACCTTATGACTTAATGAGCTACTCAATACTGGCCACACCTTATCGTCTGGATTAAGTACTACATGAATAGTGTCAATTTTAGCGCACTGCTCAAATACCTGAGTAACATAGTGAATCAGGGGCTTTCCGTTTAATTTAAGGTATTGCTTGGGGGCTACTGCACCCATTCGAGTACCGCTACCTGCCGCGGGAATGATCACATGAAAGCGAACCATGCTATAAATTATACTGAGTTGAAGTCATGAACAAATTTTAACATAGCAAGCCACTTAGACGCTTAAGTTTAGTACTTTAATGCCCGAGAGTATTGGGGACTTGTGTTGTGATCTTTTCACTATCCGAAGGGGAAATATTTGTCGTCTATGGCGAAGATGAAGGTGTCACACGTCTGCTCATAGGAAAAAGCGGAGGTAATGTTCTTGTTGCTAAATGAAGCGCATGTGTCGAAGAATCTCTAATTCGCTTACAATTGACCCCCTATTTAAACAAAAAAATCTCACACACTCGCAAGGACAGTAATGGAAATAGCACTTTTAGCTATATTAATTGCAATGGCTTGGTTCTGGCTTGACAGTATGGGAAAGCGAGAGCGTGCAATATTATTAGGTACCGAACTCGCAGCCCGTTTTAATTTACAGTTACTCGATGAAACTGTTGCGTGCAGTAAGTTATGGTTGGGACGAAACCGACGTGGTCAGGTACAGTTTTTACGTACCTACGAATTTGATGTGAGCGCCAATGGTGCTGATCGCTTGCATTGTCATTTAATGTTGCTAGGTAACCAACTTAGCTCTTGGCATATTCCACCTTATCTGCAATAAGATTTTTTTAGATATAGGTTCTAACTGTTAAAATATGCTAATGGAAAATAATTTAGATACATTACAACGATTCGTATTTGAAAATAGTGCAGTACGCGGCAACCTAGTTAATCTGACACATACCCTCAATCTTGCGCTTAATAAACAACAGTTACCCTTAGGCTTACGTAAAGCGCTAGGTGAATTAATGGCTGCAAGCGCTCTGCTAGCAGCTACCCTAAAAATGAATGGTGCGCTGGTCATGCAAATTCAGAGCTCAGGCACATTAAAGCTACTTGTAGTGGAGTGCACGACTGAAGCAAACGAATCTTTTAAAATGCGTGCTACCGCAAAATGGAGTGATGACATCACTGACGAGCAAGATCTATTTGCATTAGTAGCGCAAGGTCAGTTTATGATTACGCTTGACCCCAAAGATGGGAGCCAATCTTACCAAGGTATCGTTCCTCTTGAAGGCGAGAGTATTAGCGCGGTATTAGAAAACTACATGTTGCGTTCGGAGCAAATCGATACGCGCATCTTTTTAAGCTGTGATGGTGAGTCTGCGGCTGGCATGTTGATTCAAAAATTACCTGAAACTATGAATCAACTTACACACGATTTCGATGAAGACACTTGGGTCAGGATTGGTTATTTAGCAGAAACCGTCACCGATGATGAGTTACTTCATTTACCTACCGAAACCTTACTCACACGATTATTTCATGAAGAAGATGTACGCCTTTTTGAACCTACTGCCACAGAATTTTACTGCAGTTGCAACAGAGACAGTGTGTCCAACATGTTGCGCATGTTAGGCGATGAAGAGATATTGAGCATAATTGAAGAACTCGGCAATATCGAAGTGAACTGTGACTTTTGTAATGCACTATACGTCTTCGATAAAGTGGATGCTGCGCAATTGCTGGTCAGTGAAGCTGCAGTAACAACTGCAAGCTTAGGAATCCATTAGGTTCAACAGCCTTAATTATGCATAGTGTTTTGACGCAGATGCTCAAATAAACATATCGCAGTCGCCGCCCCAGCATTCAATGACTCCACTTTTCCTAGCTTAGTTTTTGCCATAGGAATGGTAATGCTTTTAGTGCAGGCTTCAATGGTTTGTGTTCTTAAACCGCCACCTTCGTTACCAATCACAAATGCTGTAGGCTGAGCTAAATCCTGATCATAAACTGATTCGCCATGCATAGTCGTGGCATAGCTGTTACCGCTAAATTTATGCAGCTCTGCAATTAAATCTGCACGCTCAACCATAGGCAGCATGAATTGCGCTCCCTGCCCTCCACGTAAGGCTTTGGGTGACCAGGCGTCGGTACAACTGACATTCAAATAGACAACTTCAATCCCCGCTGCTGCAGCGGTGCGTAACATACTGCCTAAATTCCCCGGATCCTGTATACCCTCTAGCAACAACACAAATTGTGGCGTTTCAACGAAAGGTAATTGTAGGATTTTTGCCAGCGCCAAAATGCCAGTTGCACTACTAACTGGCGTTAGTTCAGCGAACATTAAAGTCGGCAACATAATCGTCGGCACATCGACTAATGCTTGAATCAAACCTGTGGCTTCCACACTACTCTGCCCCTCCGGAATAATAACCAATTCAGGCTCGCCGAAGGCATCCATATAAGCTTCAATTAAGTGGACCCCATCCAATAAAGTTTTACTTTCAGCCCGTCGTTCACGTGCGTTATCAGCCAAGCGTTTAAGCTGTTTAAAAACTGGGTTATCACGCGAAACTATGTGTTTAAAAGCCATATTAAGGATCAATTACAATGAAGACTTACATTTTAACCGAAAGCGCATACAGAGCACGCAAGCTTTTTCGCTGCTAACGCTATAATGTACACATGGCTAAAAAATTACCGATAGAACGCATCCTCCATAACCAAGGCTTTGGCGTACGTAAATTATGTCGCATGATGGTGTGGGAAGATGAAATCACCGTCAATGGTGAAGCTTGTGACGACCCAAATGCTGAGTTTGATGTAGAAAATTTATTCTACTCCGTACGTGGAGAAACTTGGGACTATCGCGAGAAGTCTTACCTTATGCTTCATAAGCCCAGCAATTACGAATGCTCACATAAAACCCAACATCACCCAACCATTTACAGCCTATTACCGCACCCATTAGTCGTCAGAGATGTGCAGTGCATCGGTCGCTTAGATGAAGATACTACAGGCCTCATTCTCATTTCAGACGACGGCCAATTTATCCATAAGATGAGCTCACCTAAGCATAAGGTGCCTAAAGTCTATGCAGTAAGTTGTAAACATCCAGTGGATGACGCGCAAATTGCGCATATGTTAAAAGGCGTTCAATTAATCGATGAAGACGCACCGATCGCTGCCCTTGCCTGCACTAGAATTAACGACTACGAAATCCACATGACACTCACTGAAGGTAAGTATCATCAGGTGAAGCGCATGGTTGCAGCAATCAGTAATCGCGTTGAAGCATTAAAGCGCATACAAATTGGTGAGCTGAAATTACCAGAAGATTTAGCTGTAGGAGAGTGGCGCTGGCTTACAGCAGAAGATATGACAAAGCTAGGCGCCTGAACTAAAATCAAGCAATCTGCTCTATTAAGTAGTAATTTTCAGACAAGGCTGTTGATGCGATTTATATTTTTAATACTGGCAATTACACTCCTCACTGCCTGCCTTGGCATTCCAGACAAAGTGATGGTAGTGCAAAGTGTTGATGCCAATCAGTATCTTGGTACTTGGTATGAAATTGCTCGCCTAGATCATTCATTCGAAAGCAATTTAGATAATGTCACTGCCACTTACAGCCTAAGAAATGATGGTGGTATTAAGGTTATTAACAAGGGATTCAATACTAAAACCAATCAATGGAAAGCAGCAGAAGGTAAGGCTTACTTTATAGACCCAGCCAATGCAGATGAAACCCATACAGGTCGTCTGAAAGTCTCATTCTTCGGTCCGTTTTACGGCGCATATAACATTATAGAGCTCGATAAACCCTACTATAACTACGTAATGCTGTGCGGACCTAATAAATCCTATTTTTGGATACTAGCGCGTACCCCACAACTACCGTATCCAATTAAACAGCAACTGATTGGCAAAGCAAAAGAAATGGGCTTTGATACTGATAAACTAATTTATGTGAATCAATCACCAGAGGCGGTTGATTATGACGCTGGCCCTCACGTAAGGCATTTAAAAAACGTCAAATAGTTTCAACTACCCTGACTTTATTATCTAAGAAGTGTCACAAAATTTAAGAGAATTTCCGCCTACCTTCTTGCGCGCGTCTAGGACGCACTGTGCGTTCTAAAGCTTCCCCACGCACTGTCGTAATCGGCTTGTTGGACAAGGGCTGCCAAGCGGGTACCAAGCATTGCTTGCTGCTGCCAATTAGGTCATCCCTACCCATTTTTTTCAAGGCTTCACGCAATATCGGCCAGTTATTAGGATCATGGTAGCGAATAAATGCTTTATGCAATTTACGGACATTGCCAGCTTTAGGAATGGCCACTTCTTCTGATTCTGCCGTCACTTTATGTAACGGATTTTTGCCAGAATGATACATGGCAGTTGCCATCGCCATTGGCGTCGGTGTGAAAGTTTGCACTTGATCCAATTTAAAGTCGTATTTCTTCAACCATAGCGCCAAATTCAACATATCATTATCAGTAGTGCCAGGATGTGCAGCAATAAAGTATGGGATCAAATACTGCTTTTTACCGACCTCAGCACTAAACTTTTCAAACATGAGTTTGAACTCATCATAAGCATCCATGCCCGGCTTCATCATTTTGCTTAATACATTCTCTTCACTATGCTCAGGCGCAATTTTTAAATAGCCCCCAACGTGATGCTGCACCAGTTCTTTGACATATTCTGGTGATTTCACTGCCAAGTCATAACGCACACCACTACCGATTAAAATTTTCTTCACGCCTTTAATGGCTCGCGCTTTGCGATAAAGTTGTATTAGCGCGCTATGGTCGGTATTAAGGTTTTCACAAACCTCAGGGTAAACGCAACTCATCTTCCGGCATGCGTTTTCTATCTTTTCGCTCTTACAAGCAATGCGATACATATTAGCTGTCGGCCCACCCAGATCAGATATTACGCCAGTAAAGCCATCTACTTTATCGCGAATTTCCTCTACTTCTTTCAGTATGCTGGCTTCACTGCGGCTTTGAATAATACGACCTTCATGCTCTGTAATACTGCAAAAGGTACAACCACCAAAGCAGCCGCGCATAATATTCACGCTAAAGCGAATCATCTCCCAAGCAGGAATTTTGGCCTCGCCATAAATAGAATGGGGCTTCCGTGCATAAGGCATGTCGTACACATAATCCATCTCTTTGGTAGTAAGCGGTATTGGCGGAGGATTAAGCCAAACTTCACGATCGCCATGCTTCTGCACCAAGGCACGCGCATTACCTGGGTTAGCTTCCAAATGCAACACACGTGAAGCATGGGCATACAACACCGGATCTTGTGCCACCTCTTCATAAGCCGGCAATCGAACTACTTGGCGAGCACGATCCACTTTAGGTTTGCGAACAACCTCTATAGCTTTAGTACCTTCTGGTAACTCTGTTTTAGTTTTGCTATCCTCAGTGGCACAACTCGCATCAGCCTTACCCATTTTCATTTCGTATGGGTCAACCGCTTTGTCAACAGGGCCTGGACGATCAAGGTTCGTACTAGCGATTTCGTTCCAACCCTGCGGAATCGATTTACGTAAAAAAGCAGTGCCGCGAATATCTTGAATATCAGATACTTTTTCACCTTTAGCGATACGATGACTAAGTTCTACTAAAGCTCGCTCAGCATTACCGTAGAGTAAAATATCAGCCTTGGAGTCAACCAAAATACTACGACGAACTTTATCGCTCCAATAGTCATAATGGGCAATACGGCGCAAACTAGCTTCAATACTACCGATTACCAAGGGCACATCAGAATAGGCCTCACGGCAACGCTGACTATAGACCAGTACTGCGCGATCTGGACGCTTATTCGCGGCAGCATCTGGAGTGTAAGCATCATCGCTGCGAATCTTTCGATCCGCGGTATAACGATTGACCATGCTGTCCATATTGCCCGCGGTAACACCAAAATAAAGATTAGGTTTACCTAATGCTTTAAACGCATTCGCGTTTTGCCAATCTGGTTGCGCAATAATACCAACACGAAAACCTTGCGCCTCTAATAAGCGTCCTATCAAAGCCATACCGAAACTTGGATGATCAATATAACAATCGCCAGTCACCAGAATAATGTCGCAACTATCCCAACCCAGCGCATCCATTTCGGCGCGGCTCATAGGCAACATAGGCGCAGCCCCAAACCGCTTCGCCCAATATGGACGATAGGTATGAATGGGTTTGGCTAACATGGTGGTGTAGTGTTCCAAAATATCCGCTATAAACTTTAAAGTGTGCGCATTTTACGCGCTAATTAACTGATTAAGAAGCTTTTTTTGTAAAAATACGTAAGATTTAAACCTTAAATTAAATAGGTTTTTCCATATTAAAGCCTAGCCTTCGGCCTATTACCTGCTAATTAGTTTAAGGCAAGCTGGCATTCCGACTGATTGTTGAATAGTATACGTTCATGAGCCACACCTACTACCAATTAGCCAACGGCCGTGTTGTCAACCTAGATGGAAACTGCGCATTTCCCCATTTATCTGATGCGTTATCTGAACCCAACGGCTTGATTGGCATCGGTGGTGATTTATCGCTGCCTCGATTATTAGCCGCTTATCAACAGGGCATATTCCCATGGTTTAGCGATGGCGAACCGATTTTATGGTGGAGCCCAGATCCACGCATGGTTCTATATCCAACAAAACTCAAAATATCCAAGTCCTTACAAAAGACGTTGCAGCAAGCTAAGTTTGAGATCCGATTTAATAGTGCATTTCGTGAAGTGATCAGTGCTTGTAGTTTAAGCCCACGAAGCGATCAAAATGGTACTTGGATTAGCCCAGAAATTATTGATGCCTACTGTGCGCTGCATGATGCTGGGTATGCAATATCAGCGGAGTCTTGGCAAGATGGCGTGTTGGTTGGAGGCTGTTATGGGGTGAAGATCGGAAGTATGTTTTACGGGGAAAGTATGTTTCATGACATTACTGATGCTTCTAAAGTTGCCTTTGTCCGTTTAGTACAAAAGTTACAACTTGATGGCGTAGGCATGATTGATTGCCAAATGCACACCAAACATCTTGACAGCTTGGGGGCGATAACAATTAGCAGGAACGATTTTTTTGATCAATTATCAGCACTGATCAAAAACGTCTAACTGTAATTAGATTATAATTTTCTCATGACAATAGCTAGCGAGCCTTCATTACAAAAACTGCAGTTCTACGTCACTACAGCTTACAACTGTGGTTACTTGCCGAACAAACTTGCGCAGAGTTTGGTTGCATCGCCGCAGCATTTAATTAACGCTAGGGCCTACAATATTCTTATCCAAAAGGGTTTTAGGCGCAGCGGACTATTTTCTTATAGACCGCATTGTGACATCTGCAATGCATGCATTTCAGTAAGAGTAATTTTAGAAGAGTATGTAGCTAGTCGCAGCCAAAAGCGCGCGCTTAAACAACATAAAAACCTAAGCGCAACAGTAATGCCAGTGACATTTACAGCTGAACATTATGCGCTATACACTTCGTATCAACGCGCACGACATACTGAAGATCTGCAAAAAGCCGAACCTAAAACAGAGGCTGATGAAATCGAACAATATCGCACCTTTTTATGCCAAAGTAATGTTGAATCAGTGATGGTCGAATTTAGGCAAGACAACCAGTTGAAAATGGTGAGTGTGATTGATATCGTAAGTGACGGCATCTCAGCGGTTTATACTTTTTACGATACTACTGACACCCAATCCAGCTTAGGTACATACAGTATTTTATGGCAAGTTGAGTGGGCTAAAAATCTACAATTACCCTATTTATACTTAGGTTATTGGATAGAACATAGCCAAAAAATGGCTTATAAGCAAAACTTTAAACCTTTACAAAAGCTGATTAATGGCGAGTGGTCGATTTAACCAGTGCTTAAATTTGACATGCATCCATTTGGCAATTCCAACAATGTTACAATCTGTCATATCTAAAATAAGAGCAAATCTACTTTGAAAAAACTGGTGATATTTGGTGTGGGCTTGATTGGTGGCTCCGTGGCGTTAGCTTTAAAAAAAGCTAACCAGTACGCGCCTCATATTGTTGGTGTGGGTCGGGGTGAATCAAGCCTGAAAATCGCCTTAGATCTAGGAGTAATAGACGAGGCAAGTGACAATATTGAACAGGCACTTAAGGGTGCTGATATGGTGTTGATCGCAACACCCGTTGCACAAACACCAGAAATTTTACGTGCAATAAAGCCGCACCTTACAACCAGCACAATCATTACCGATGCCGGTAGCACTAAATCTGATGTTTTGTCCTATGCTCATAATATATTAGGAAATTTAAGTGCACAATTCGTCGGCGGTCATCCGATTGCAGGCGCAGAAAAAAGCGGTGTTAGTGCAGCAAACAGCGAATTATTTTTAAATAAAAATGTAGTGCTTACTCCAACAGATGAAACGCAACTGAATGCTATCAATGCAGTTCAGGAAATGTGGCAAACCTGCGGCGCCAAGGTCACTAACATGACTGCTTCTAGTCATGACAGCATATTTGCGGCCGTTAGTCATTTGCCGCATTTATTAGCATTTGCTTTGGTCAATGATCTTGCAACAAGGCCTAACGCAGATCAACTGTTCGATTTTGCCGCCAGTGGTTTCAGAGACTTTACACGTATTGCCGGGAGTAGCCCTGAAATGTGGCGTGACATAAGCTTAGCCAATAAAACGGCTTTACTGAGTGAACTAAGCACCTATCAAGCAGAGGTTAGTAATTTAAAAACCATGCTTGAGAATGAAGATGCAGCTAGCCTTCAAGCCTTGTTTGAGCGCGCCAGCTTAGCCCGAAATGCTTGGGCAAAGTCTAATGAAAATAAATAGGTTCAATTGAGTTATATGGAAACACTACACCTAACGCCAGTAAGTCATGCCTCTGGTCATATCACACTACCTGGCTCAAAAAGCATTTCAAACCGCACCTTATTATTAGCGGCACTAGCCACTGGCACTACAGAAATTCATGACTTATTGGCATCAGATGACACGAGTCGGATGCTAGAAGCCCTTCAAGCCTTAGGCATAAAACTAGATAATTTTGCAGAGAATGCATGGCGAGTTACAGGTTGCGGGGGAGGCTTTACGGTAAAGCAAGTCGATCTTTTTCTCGGCAATGCTGGCACTGCATTTAGGCCACTAACTGCAGCTCTAGCTTTCTCGAATGGCCATTATGCCCTTTCTGGGGTGCCACGTATGCATGAACGTCCAATTGCAGACTTGGTAGATGCATTAATTCAGGTTGGGGCCGATATTCAATATCTAGGAAATGCAGGCTTTCCCCCGCTCAAAATATCTCCAGCCAAGCTAGATTTAGGCCATACCATTCAAATTCGCGGCGACGTATCTAGTCAATTCTTAACTGCACTATTAATGGCTTTACCACTCACCAAACAACAAGCAACCATAGAGGTAGTGGGTGAACTGATTTCTAAACCCTATATCGCTATTACACTAAATTTAATGGCTAAATTCGGCGTGGATGTAAAGCATGAGAACTGGCAAAGATTTACAATTGCTGCCAATAGTGATTATGTCAGCCCGCAACAAATCTTTGTAGAAGGCGATGCCTCTAGCGCCTCTTACTTTCTCGCCGCCGGGGCTATTGCAGGTGAAGTTGAAGTGAAAGGCATAGGTAAAGATAGCATTCAAGGTGACGTGCGCTTTGCAGAAGCCATCGCCATGATGGGCGCCCATATAAAGTATGGCGATAATTCGATTAGCGCATGCAAGGCTGATAAACTTAAATCGATAGACATGGATTGCAACCATATTCCAGATGCAGCCATGACATTAGCTGTGATGGCCTTATTCGCCAACGGCACAACGATTCTTCGCAATATCGCCAGTTGGCGAGTGAAAGAAACCGATCGAATTACGGCGATGGCAACCGAACTTCGCAAATTAGGCGCCCGAGTAGAAGAAGGTGTCGACTTCATCAAAGTCACGCCGCCTGTACAATTAATTCCGAATGCTGTCATTGACACCTATGATGATCACCGCATGGCAATGTGCTTTTCGCTGGTTTCATTGGGCAATGTACCAATTATTATTAATGACCCCAAGTGCGTAAGCAAAACGTTCCCTGACTACTTTTTACGCTTTGCAGATATTACGCAATCATGAGTAATCTAACTATTCCAGTCATTGCCATTGATGGCCCATCCGCTTCAGGCAAAGGCACGGTGGCCCAATTGGTGGCGACGGAGCTTGGCTTTCATTACCTAGACTCAGGTGCACTGTATCGCATAGTCGCACTAGCTAGCCAACAAGCTAATATCGCATGGGATAACGCAACTGAAGTAGCGGCCTGCGCTAAAATGCTACATATTAGATTTATTGAAGACAGGGTTTATCTTAATGCCAACGATGTTTCCGATGCTATCCGAACTGAACAGATGGGTAAAGGTGCCTCACAAGTAGCAGTGCATGAATTACTGCGTGAAGTATTACTAGATTTGCAGCATAGTTTTCGTCAAGCACCAGGGCTAGTTGCCGATGGTCGAGATATGGGAAGCGTTGTATTTAAAAATGCACAACTGAAAATATTCCTGACCGCCAGTACTGAAATTCGCGCCAAACGTCGTTATCAACAGTTGTTAGACAAAAGTCAGAATGCCGATTACACGAATATTCTGCTCGATCTTCAACAGCGCGACACACGTGATCAAGAACGCGCAAGTGCTCCATTGATAATGCCGGCGGATGCACTGTTGTTAGAAACAGACAATTTAAGTATTTCTGCCGCCGTCAGCTTCATTTTAGTAAATTATCGGCATAAAATGCACAAATAGTCTTTTATTTTTCAATGTTTTAGTTATAATTGACAGCTTAGATTTTTTACTAACGTTTTATCGCCTGCACATCTCAAAGATCTGCAGTTTTTTAATCACCCCACTGCTAGGTGGGATTATTTTTTAGGTAATTTTAATTAATGGCTTCTACTTCTAAATCTACTGCTTCACCCATGGAATCTTTTGCTGCGCTTTTTGAAGAAAGCTTAGCTCGCCAAGAAATGCGTTCTGGCGAAGTCATCACTGCAGAAGTGATTTCTGTTGACCAAGATCATGTGATTGTCAATGCAGGTCTTAAATCTGAAAGCGTTATTAACGCTACTGAATTTCACAACGCTCAAGGCGAACTTGAAGTTAAAGTTGGTGACTTTGTAAAAGTTGCGATTGAAAAACTAGAAGATGGTTTCGGCTCAACAGTCCTTTCTCGTGAAAAAGCAAAGCGCATGGAAACGTGGCTAGATCTAGAAGATGCGATGAACGAAGGTCGTATCATTAAAGGTTTTGTTAGCGGTAAAGTTAAGGGTGGTTTACGCGTTTCTGTAAATGGCATCATGGCTTTCTTACCAGGTTCATTGGTGGATGTGCGTCCAGTTAAAGACACCACGCCATTTGAAAACAAAGAGTGTGATTTAAAAGTTATCAAACTTGACCGTAAACGCAACAATATCGTTGTTTCACGCCGTGCTGTAATGGAAGTTAGCATGGGGGCAGATCGTGAAGCGTTAATGGGCACACTAACTGAAGGTGCTGTAGTTAAAGGCATCGTGAAGAACATTACAGACTATGGCGCCTTCGTTGATCTAGGTGGCATTGATGGTTTACTACATATTACTGATTTAGCTTGGCGTCGTGTTAAGCACCCGTCTGAAGTGTTGACAGTAGGTGAAGAAGTTGAAGCAAAGATCTTGAAATTTGATCAAGAGAAAAACCGTGTTTCACTGGGTATTAAACAATTAGGCGATGATCCATGGGTTGCTTTAACTCGCCGTTATCCAGTAAGCACACGTCTATTCGGTAAAGTGTCAAACTTAACTGATTATGGTGCCTTTGTTGAAATTGAACCAGGTATTGAAGGTTTAGTTCACGTGTCAGAAATGGATTGGACTAACAAAAATATTCATCCAGGAAAAATTGCGCAATTAGGTGATGAAGTTGAAGTGATGATTTTAGAGATTGATGAAGCGCGTCGCCGTTTATCATTGGGTATGAAACAGTGCCAAGCAAATCCTTGGGATGAATTCTCTGCAACGCACCACAAGGGTGATATTGTTTCAGGACAAATTAAATCAATTACTGACTTCGGCGTGTTCATTGGCTTGCCAGGTGGCATTGATGGTCTAGTTCATCTATCAGATTTATCATGGTCACAAACTGGCGAAGAAGCTATTCGCAACTTCAAAAAAGGTGACGAACTTAAAGCTGTTATTTTAGCTATTGATGTAGAAAAAGAGCGCATTTCATTAGGCGTAAAACAACTTTCTGCTGACCCATCAGGCGCTACTGGTTCAACTGAAGAAAAATCAGAAGCCAAACCTAAAGCTAAATCTGCTAAAACTAAAGATGTTGCTCCACAGGTTCCTAGTGATGGTGCAACTGCTGGAACAACGAACCTTGGTGCGCTATTAAAAGCAAAGCTTGATAGTAAAAAATAAGCTCTTTTAGTTATTAAGATAAAGGCACACAAGCATGACTAAATCTGAGCTAATCACATTACTTGCTGAGCGCTTTCCTCAGTTGGTAGTGAAAGATGCGGAACTGTCAGTAAAAGCAATATTAGATGCAATGTCTGACAACCTCGCCACTGGCGAACGTATAGAGATTCGCGGCTTTGGAAGTTTTAGCTTGAACTATCGTCCACCACGCTTAGGTCGTAATCCTAAAACCGGCAGTAAAGTACAGGTACCTGAAAAACATGTGCCTCACTTTAAGGCCGGCAAAGAGTTACGCGAGCGTGTGGACTTGGGCTAAATATCTAAACACCTTATCTTTTATGTTCCAATTAAAAACGGCAGCCACAAGCTGCCGTTTTTTTATATCTTGATTTAAGGTAAAATTGCAGAAACTATGGCAGATAAAAAATAAAATGTTGATCTCAAAAGCTGTTAAGAATGACCCTTACTTCACTCTCAATCAAAAAGTGAAGCTTTATGGAATTTGAATTTTGGTGGTTATTAGTACTACCTCTATTTTTTAGCCTAGGTTGGCTTGCCGCTAGAGTTGACCTAAAACAACTACTGGCAGAATCTACCGCCTTACCCGCAGCTTATTTCAAAGGCCTTAATTTCCTGATTACCAATCAGCAAGATAAGGCTATTGAAGCCTTTAGTGAAGCGGTACAAGCAAACACGGATTCCCTGGAGCTACACTTTGCTCTAGGCAGTTTATTTAGACGTCGAGGTGAAGTGGATCGCGCCATTCATTTACATTTAAATTTACTTCAGAAAAAAGAACTTGAACCTCAACAGCGCATGGCAGTTAGCGCGGAATTGGCGCAAGATTATCTTAAAGCTGGGTTACTAGACCGCGCCGAAGAACTCTTTGAATCACTAGATGACGAAAGATATCGGCAACCTGCCTTGCGCGCATTGCTAGAAATATATGTGCGAGAGCGCGAGTGGGAACGCGCCGTTAAGGCAGCCACAGAGTTAGAACGTCTATCCGGCGTTCCATTCCGAATTGAAATCTCACATTATTACTGTGAGATGGCAGTTAAATCGCAAATAGCTAATGACACTCACAGCGCACGATTTGAGTTGGAGCAAGCGCTCAATGCAAATAAAAACTGTGTACGTGCAAATGTTTTGCTGGGCGATTTAGAGGCAGAGTCAAATGCCCATAGCGCTGCTATATCAACTTGGAAACGAATAGAATTTCAAAAACCTGAGTACTTAGGGTTAATTGCACCTAAATTGCTTAATAGCTATCGAGCCCTTAAGCAAACTGACATTGGTTTAGCCCTACTAAAGACCTATCTACAAACTTATCAATTAACATCATTACTTAATGTGTTGTTTGAAGCGACTCTAGATGAAGAAGGTGCAAAGAGTGCGGCTAAATTAGCTCGTAATGAATTAATCAAAAAGCCTAGTTTAAATACACTGGATCAGCTGTTGCAGGCAAGGGCCATCGTTGAAACCGATCACGAGCAGGACACCCAGTTAATGCAACAAGCAGTGCGCCATGCAATCGGCAACCGCACCGCCTTTTGTTGTGAGCAATGTGGCTTTAAAGCCAAATATCATCATTGGCAATGCCCTGCTTGCAACGCTTGGGAAGCACTACCAGCTGAACCAGCCACGATCTAATAGCTTACAAGTGAAATCATCACATGACCACCCTATCACATGACCCTAAAATAATTGTTGCCCTTGACTATGCTGATGCAAAAAGCGCATTAAACCTAGTCAATCAATTAGACCCCTCGATATGTCGATTGAAAGTTGGAAAGGAATTATTTACTGCAGTAGGGCCCCAGTTTATAGAAAAACTGACACGCGCCAACTTCGGCGTATTTTTAGACTTAAAATTCCATGATATCCCCAATACCGTAGCTAAAGCCTGCAGTGCTGCCAGTGATTTAGGGGTATGGATGCTCAATGTGCATGCAAGCGGCGGACTGGAAATGATGCAAAAAGCCCGTGAGGCAGTTGTTGCAAGCAATACTAAGCCACTGTTAATTGCAGTTACTGTGCTCACCAGCATGAATCAACAACAATTAAATCAAATTGGCATTTCCGGTAACTTAGCTAGCCATGTGCTTAAGCTGGCAACATTATCAAAGCAAGCAGGATTAGATGGAGTGGTATGCTCAGCTTTAGAAGCTTCAATGCTGCGTCAGATACTGGGCACTGAGTTTTGTCTAGTAACCCCAGGCATTCGTCCTGCAAATGCCAAACAAGACGACCAATCACGTGTTGTAACGCCCAAGGATGCAATAAACATGGGATCTAACTACTTAGTTGTCGGCAGACCAATCACTCAAGCCACAGATCCACTTCAGGCCTTAATTGCAATCAACGATCAACTGTAATTAAAAACCCCATTTAACTTTTCGGATTTAATTTAATTCTTGAGCGCTTAACTATGTGTTAATTCTATTTAACACGCATTCCAAACTGAGCACCAGCGTCCGGACTTAAGATAAACGGTCCACCACGTTCATCACTTGCTGCTAACACCATGCCTTCACTCATGCCAAATTTCATTTTACGCGGGGCTAAATTTACCACCATCACAGTGAGCCTTCCAACTAATGCAGCAGGTTCATAAGCAGATTTAATGCCTGCAAATACCTGACGCGTCTTGTCTTCGCCAATATCGAGTGTGAGTTTAAGTAACTTTTCAGCGCCTTCAACGTGCTCTGCATTAACAATCTTAGCAATACGCAAGTCCACCTTAGCAAAGTCATCAATGCTAATGTACTCAACTTCAGCCAAAACCTCTACCGCAGAGGTTTGAGCAGGTGCGACTATTTGTGATGTGGCTGTCAGATTTTCTTTATTAGCTTCAGTCATAGATTCAATCAATTTAGGTTCGATGCGCGTAATTAAATGTTCATAAACATTAATTTCATGGCCTGCAACTAGTGACAAATTGACACTTTGCCAAGTTAGCGGTGGAATATTCAGAAATTTTTCTATTTCAAACGCCAATTTTGGTAATACCGGCTTCAGATATAAAGTCAGTAAGCGGAACATTTCCAAGGCAGCAGAACACACTTGCTGCAACTCTGCCTCTTGGCTTTCTTGCTTTGCCATTACCCATGGAGCTTTATCTGCAACATAACCATTAGCAATATCGGCTAAACGCATAATTTCACGAAGTGCTTTGCCATATTCACGCGCATCATAAGCGCCGGCAATAGCAGTGGATGCTGATTTAATCTCAGCAACCTCTGAGTTATCAACGGACGCCTGTAACTTACCAGCAAAGCGCTTATTAATAAAGCCGGCAGTCCGGCTAGCAATATTGATATATTTACCCACTAAGTCACTATTCACCCGCGCTACAAAGTCATCTAAACTCAGATCGATATCTTCCATAGTGCTATTTAACTTTGCCGCATAGTAATAACGTAAATACTCAGGATTTTTAATATGTTCTAAATAGCTGCGAGCAGTAATAAAAGTGCCGCGCGACTTACTCATTTTTTCGCCATTCACTGTTAAAAAACCGTGAGAGAAAATTTTTGTAGGCTTCCGATGACCACTAAACTCTAGGGTTGCTGGCCAGAATAACGCATGAAAATATAGAATATCTTTTCCAATAAAATGATAAAGCTCCGTGCTTGAACCTTCCTGCCAATATTCATCAAAATCTAAACCCTGCTTTGCACATAGACTCTTAAAGCTTGCCATATAGCCAATCGGGGCATCCAACCAAACATAAAAGTATTTACCTGGCGCATCAGGAATTTCGAAACCAAAATAAGGCGCGTCACGTGAGATATCCCAATCATTTAAACCACTTTCAAACCACTCCCCCATTTTATTAGCAGCTTCGCCTTGAAGAGTCCCCGAGCGTGTCCAATCTTTTAAAAAACTTTCACACTCTGAAAGCTTAAAAAAGTAATGTTCAGTTTCTTTCCGTATCGGTGTAGCTCCCGACACAGCAGAATAGGCATTAATAAGTTCAGTCGGATTATAGGTTGCACCACACACTTCACAAGAATCGCCATACTGGTCTTTAGCATGGCATTTTGGGCATTCACCCTTAATGAAACGATCGGGCAAAAACATGTTTTTCACTGGATCATAAAATTGCTCAATGGTTTTCGTAGCAATTTTCCCAGCATCTCTTAATTTCTTATAAATGCTTTGCGATAATTCTTTGTTTTCTGGCGCATTGGTTGAATAGTAATTATCAAAATCTACTAAAAATTCTGCAAAATCAGCGGTATGTTCCTTATGTACATTCTCAATTAGCTCTTCTGGCGTAATACCCTCTTTCTCAGCTCGCAGCATAATCGGCGTTCCATGGGTATCATCTGCACATACGTAATGTACAGAATGGCCCAACATTTTTTGAAACCGCACCCAAATATCAGTCTGTATATATTCGACCAAGTGTCCAAGATGAATGCTGCCATTCGCATAAGGCAGAGCAGAAGTTACCAGCATTTTTCTAACTGGTATGGAATTGGAAGATTGTTGCGTCATAGAAGGCAATGTGTATCAATATTTGTTAAGTGCCCTATTTTAGCAAATGTCCATCTAATGTAGTAATTAAACTGGCTAATACGCTAAACTAACACCTCAAAAATTTTAGATATAAAAATCATGGCCATTAACGAGCTAAGCATTACCCAGAACCTACAAACACTCATAGACCCCAATACTGGGCGTGATTTTGTCAGTAGCAAATCAGTTAAAAACATTAAAGTAGATGGAGATGATGTTAGTTTAGATATCGTACTCGGCTATCCAGCCAAGAGTCAGTTTGAAAGCCTAAAATCACTAGTCATTAAACAGCTGATGGGCTTAGACCAGATTGGGTCAATTAATGTCAATATTGGTAGTCGTATTGTTAGTCACAGCGCACAACGTGGCGTTAACTTATTACCTAATGTTAAAAATATTATTGCAGTGGCTTCAGGTAAAGGCGGTGTTGGTAAATCTACAACTTCCGTCAACCTAGCTCTTGCATTATCTGCAGAAGGTGCCACCGTTGGCATACTAGATGCCGATATTTACGGCCCAAGCCAACCACAAATGTTAGGTATTAGTGGTCGCCCAGAAAGCGCCGATGGCAAAAGTATGGACCCAATGATGGGGCACGGTATACAGGCAATGTCGATCGGCTTTTTGGTGGATGTGGACACCCCTATGGTATGGCGAGGCCCGATGGTCACTGGTGCGCTGGAGCAATTGTTGCGCGATACCAAATGGCGTGATTTAGATTACTTAATCATTGATTTGCCGCCGGGCACTGGCGACATTCAACTAACACTGGCCCAAAAAATTCCTGTAACTGGAGCGATTATCGTTACTACACCACAAGACATCGCTTTGTTAGACGCACGCAAGGGTTTAAAAATGTTAGAAAAAGTCGGTATCCCGATTTTGGGTATCGTTGAAAATATGAGCACTCACATTTGTAGCCAATGTGGTCATGAAGAACCAATATTTGGAAGTGGCGGCGGTGCATTAATGTGTAAAGATTATAACGTGGACTTATTAGGAAGCTTACCCTTAGATATGCGTATACGTGTGCAGTCTGACGGAGGACAACCAACAGTTATTGCCGAGCCAGATGGCAATATTGCAGCTATTTATAAACAAATAGCACGTGCAGCTGCGATTAAAATCGCTAATTCCAGCTTGGATCACAGTAGCAAATTCCCTAACATTGTGATTCAGAATAGTTAAAGACTGGAATAGAAGGGCTTAATACTAGGATCGCCAAGAAAACAAATCGATTGGAAATTTAGGTTTTTAAAACAACTTCATAGCAAAAGATTTCAAGGCTGTCTTTCGCTGAAATTAATGCGGCTGGAATCGCTATCCCTTTACGCCAGTTATCCACCGCCTGTTGTTTGCCGGCGCCAGTGACTAAAAACAATACCTTACGGCTATTATTTATCCGTAGCTGGCTAAGTGTGACGCGTTCGGCTGGGGGTTTAGGTGAATTAAATACAGGTACTGCATCAGCGCTGTTATCAATTTCATGGTCTGGAAATAAGCTAGCAGTATGTCCATCTTCACCTAACCCTAGCAGGGTCAAATCAAAGGATCCAACATTCTTAAGAGTCTGTGCATAGTCGCGCGCGCCTTCCAGCGGTCCTAAATTTGCCGGAATGTCATGAATCTGGCTTTCAGGAATAGGGACATATTGTAACCATGCCTGACGAGCCATTAAGCTGTTTCTATCCACATGATCAGGCGCTAAGCAACGTTCATCGCCATGGTAAATGTGCCAATGCGCCCAATCTGCTTGAGCATCTCTCAATAAACGATACACAGCGCGCGGCGTGTTACCTCCAGCTAGCACTATAGTAAATTTGCCACGTGCTGCTATTGCCTCGGCAGCACTTTGAAGGATTTCATCACAGACTTGATGGCGCAAAGATTCAATGCTTTTTAGGTTATGCCATTGAATACGTTCAGTCTGCATCATTAATTATTCTCATCCAAAAAAAGTCACATAGGATTTGACACGAAAACCTAACAAATGTCATGCTTTTTATGCTTTATTTACGCTAGATTATTATGTGTAATCGCCACCTTGCATTATCATATCGAGTTACGTAAAAGGACAACAAAATGCTAATAAAAGACAATGAAATTGCAGATATTTCCACTCCTACCGGCGACATGCGCGCGCACATATTTCGCCCTGCGGCTCCTGGAAAATATCCTGGCATACTCATGTTTTCAGAAATCTTTCAAGTGACAGGGCCTATTCGCCGAACTGCGGCTATGTTAGCTGGCCATGGCTTTATTGTAGCTTGTCCAGAAATTTACCATGAATTAGAAACCCCAGGCACTGTACTTGCTTATGATGAAGAAGGTACCACCCGTGGTAACTCGCATAAAATCACTAAAGTACTTTCTTCTTACGACAGTGATGCGCGCGCTGTACTCGACTACTTAAAATCTCGTGATGACTGCACGGGTCGTTTAGGCGTAATGGGTATTTGTATAGGAGGTCATTTGGCTTTTCGTGCCGCAATGAACCCTGACGTATTGGCAACCACTTGCTTCTATGCCACTGATATTCACAAAAAAGGTCTAGGCTTGGGTAAAAATGATAACTCTATGGAACGGGCTGATGAAATTAAGGGCGAGTTGTTGCATATTTGGGGTCGCCAAGATCCTCATGTACCACTAGAAGGCCGCAATCTATTAAAAGCGCGACTAGAAGAAGTAGGCGCTCGTTTCACATGGCATGAGGTTAATGGTCAGCATGCTTTTATGCGCGATGAGGGTCCACGCTATGATCCAGCTTTAGCTTTGCAAAGCTGGGGTTTATTATTAGAACTATTCCATCGCAGATTAGGATGGGGTGACCTAGATATAGTAACTGACGGTGCTGCTGCTGAAAGCCGTCACTAATAGCCGTCTTGATTGAATCACTTCGGTTTGATTTACATTATATATTTTAAGGCTTTTAAATGAAAAAAATTGACCCATGTACGCTAGTTCTATTTGGCGCAAGTGGTAACTTATCTCGCGTCAAACTGATGCCAGGTTTGTTTCGCCTAGATGCGGCGGGCCGCCTGCCTGAGCATATGGCAATTCTTTCTGTAGGGCGCGGAGAAGTCTCTCGCGAGGTCTGGCAAGCAGAAATCAAGGTTATGCTCGATGCGAAATTTAAAAATGGATATGATGAAAAAGACTTTAAACGCTTTATTAATCGTAATCATTATCATGCGAATCCTCCCACTGATCCTGAGGCATTCACAAAAATGCAAGTTAAACTAGCTGATGCAGTTGTGTTTCCACAAAACTTAGCTTACTTTTTATCTGTGCGCCCTACTGACTTTGCGCCAATCGTTGAACAGCTATCTGATGTTGGCTTGTTAGAGGAAAGTAATTACTGGCGCCGCGTGTTAATTGAGAAGCCATTCGGCACAGATTTGCAAAGTGCTCAAGCCTTACAGGCTGCAATAACTAAACACTTAAAAGAAAGTCAGATCTACCGAATCGACCATTATTTAGGCAAATCTGCATTGCAAAATATCATGCTGACGCGTTTTACCAATACCATGTTTGAACCGATTTGGAATAATCAGTATATCGACCATGTGCAGATTACCAATAATGAAATTTTGGGTGTAGGAGACCGTACTCAATTCTATGACACCACTGGGGCCTTGCGCGATATGGCCCAAAGCCACTTACTACAAACATTAGCTTTGGTCGCAATGGAAAAACCTAAAGATTTGTCACCGGACAGTATCCGCGCGGAGAAAATCAAACTTTTAGAATCTATTACACCTATTCCAGTCGCTGATCTAAAACATAACGCTTTCCGGGCGCAGTATTCTGCTGGCCGTGTTTGTGTTGCAGATGGTCATGGCGAAAATGTGAAAGGTTATTTAGATGAGCTGACAAATGATGGCATTAACGCGAGTGTGACTGAAACTTACGCTGCCATGAAGCTGTTTATTGACAACCCGCGCTGGAAAGGTGTGCCCTTCTATGTACGAACTGCCAAACGTATGCATGAAGGTAATACTGCTATTTCTATTCGATTCAAGAAAGCACCGATGCAGATTTCTACAGAACAGCACCAAAACTGGTTGATATTAAATATTCAGCCTCGTGAAAGCCTAAAAATGGAAATTGAATCTAAGATTCCAGGATTAGATATTGCCACACGCACTATGTCTATGGATATGGCACAACGCCAAGCCAGCGATGAATCTATAGACTCATATGAATCATTATTGCTTAATTTAATGGAGGGAGACCCCTCACTATATTTGCATATTAGTGAGGTTGAAGCCCAATGGCGTTTGATTGACCCTATTGTGAAAGCTTGGGCAGCCGACAAGTCTGCTGTGCTTCAATACCCCGCTGGTAGCCGTGATCCAAAAGAATCCGGTATCATTTTCGAATCTGAAGATCAGTTCTGGCGTTACAGCGTAGAATTAGGTGGCGATAAACACTAAAAAAATACAAATAAAAGCATATTTATTGTTATTATTTGCACTTACTTAAAGCGGGGTTAATACTCCGCTTTTTTATCTTGGTTAAAACATAAAAAGTATAAGTTATGAGCATAAAATCAGACAAGTGGATTCGTAAAATGGCAGAGCAACACGGCATGATAGAGCCGTTTGAGCCAAATCAAGTTAAGACAAACGCTCTTGGCGAACGTATGGTGTCGTACGGAACGTCAAGCTACGGTTATGACATACGTTGCTCTACAGAATTTAAATTATTTACCAATATCAATAGCACTATTGTCGATCCAAAGAATTTTGACCCAAATTCGTTTGTAGAAGTAAATGCAGATTACTGCATTATCCCTCCTAACTCATTCGCCCTAGCGCGCACCGTTGAATATTTTAGAATTCCACGCAATGTGCTAACAATATGCTTAGGAAAATCAACCTATGCGCGTTGTGGCATCATTGTGAATGTAACGCCATTTGAACCGGAATGGGAAGGTTATGTAACATTAGAATTCAGCAACACCACCCCATTACCAGCCAAAATTTACGCAAACGAAGGGTGCGCACAAGTGCTATTCTTTGAAGCCGATGCAGACGATATATGCGAAACAAGTTATAAAGATCGCGGGGGCAAATATCAAGGCCAAGTCGGCGTCACTCTGCCAAAGATTTAACCCTAATAGCCATACTATTAGCGCACTAATTTAAGAAGGCTTAAAATGAAATTCAGATTTCCAGTAGTCATCATCGATGAAGATTTCCGTTCTGAGAATGCTTCCGGCTTAGGTATACGCGTATTAGCTAAAGCCATCGAGGATGAAGGATATGAGGTCCTTGGAGTAACCAGTTACGGGGACCTCACTTCATTTGCGCAGCAACAAAGTCGCGCCTCTGCATTTATACTTTCTATTGATGACAATGAGTTCATTGAAGAGAACCCTGAAGCGCTGAATAGCCTACGTAAATTTGTGGATGAAATTCGTTACCGCAATGAAGAAATTCCAATATTCTTGCATGGCGAAACTCGCACCTCACGGCATATTCCAAATGAAATATTGCGTGAGCTCAATGGCTTTATTCATATGTATGAAGATACACCTGAATTTGTGGCACGCTATATCCTAAGGGAAGCACGCACCTATTTAGATAGTCTACCACCACCATTCTTTCGTGCGCTGGTGCACTACGCAGCTGATGGCTCTTATTCTTGGCACTGCCCAGGTCACTCTGGCGGCGTCGCATTTTTAAAGTCTCCTGTAGGGCAAATGTTCCATCAATTTTTTGGTGAAAACATGTTACGTGCTGACGTTTGTAACGCTGTAGATGAATTAGGACAACTACTAGACCACACAGGTCCGGTTGCTGCCTCAGAACGTAATGCTGCCCGCATTTACAATTGCGATCATTTGTACTTTGTGACCAATGGCACATCTACTTCGAACAAGATTGTATGGAACTCAACTGTAGCGCCAGGTGATGTAGTCGTAGTCGATCGTAACTGCCACAAATCAGTATTGCATTCGATTATTATGACTGGTGCAATTCCCGTGTTTTTAATGCCTACACGCAATCACTTCGGCATCATTGGCCCAATACCAAAAAGTGAATTTGAGTGGGAAAACATACAAAAGAAAATTCAACGCAATCCGTTTGCAACCGATAAAAATGCTAAACCACGGGTTTTGACCATCACTCAGTCTACTTATGACGGCGTGCTATACAACGTAGAAGAAATTAAAGAAATGTTAGACGGCAAGATTGATACCTTGCATTTCGATGAAGCTTGGTTACCACATGCCACTTTCCACGACTTTTACGGCGATTACCATGCGATTGGTGCGGATCGCCCACGCTGTAAAGAAAGTATGGTGTTCTCTACCCAGTCCACTCATAAATTGTTAGCAGGTCTAAGCCAAGCTAGTCAAATTTTGGTGCAGGATGCGGAGAACTATAAGTTAGATCGAGATATATTCAATGAAGCCTATTTGATGCACACCTCAACCAGTCCGCAATATTCTATTATTGCCAGTATCGATGTAGCAGCGGCTATGATGGAAGCCCCAGGTGGCACTGCGTTAGTGGAAGAAAGCCTAATGGAAGCCTTAGACTTCCGTCGTGCGATGCGTAAGGTAGATGAAGAATGGGGTGCTGATTGGTGGTTTAAAGTTTGGGGCCCAGATGATCTTTCTGAAGAAGGCCTAGAAGAGCGTGATGCTTGGATGCTTAAAGCCAACGAAGCTTGGCATGGCTTTGGCAATCTAGCAGAAAACTTCAATATGCTTGACCCAATCAAGGCAACTATTATCACGCCAGGATTAGATATAAAAGGTGATTTCTCTGACAAGTTTGGCATCCCAGCTGCCATTGTTACCAAGTATTTAGCAGAGCATGGTGTTATCGTTGAAAAAACTGGATTGTATTCATTCTTTATTATGTTCACTATCGGCATCACTAAAGGCCGTTGGAATACATTGGTTGCTGCGCTCCAACAATTTAAAGATGATTACGATAAGAACCAGCCATTGTGGAAAGTATTACCAGAATTCATTATTAAACAACCTCGCTATGAAAAAGTAGGTTTGCGCGATCTATGTGAACAGATTCACGCCGTTTATAAAGCTAATGATGTTGCGCGCCTGACTACCGAAATGTACTTATCAGATATGGTGCCAGCCATGAAGCCTACAGATGCATTTGCAAAAATGGCCCATAGGGAAATCGACCGCGTTCCAATTGATGACCTAGAAGGTCGTATTACTGCAGTTCTGCTTACTCCTTATCCACCTGGCATACCTCTATTAATTCCAGGTGAGCAATTCAATAAAATTATTGTAGATTATTTAAAATTCGCACGTGAGTTTAATGAAAAATTCCCAGGATTTGAAACCGACAACCATGGTTTAGTTAAAGAAATCGTTGATGGAAAAGCCGTGTATTACGTAGATTGTGTAGATAAAAAATAGAATATATGGGGATAGGATTTAGCCCTATTCCCCATATTTTCGTTTATATCTAACATAACTAAAAGATAGCCCTTGTTCTGAAATATGCATCTCACGCGAAGACTCTTTCCAGAGTTCTGCATCCACCAAAGGGAAGTAAGCGTCACCAACAGGCGTTAAATCAATTTCGGTTATATAAAGCGTATTGGCCAGGCTGAGACCAGATTTGTACAACTCTGCACCACCAATTAAAAAAGCTTCAGTATCTTCCTGACACAAAGCAATCGCGGCTTGTAAGGAATGGGCAATTAATGCACCTTCTACCTTGTAAGTAAAATTTCGCGTCACAATCACCGTAATACGGCCTGGCAACAAGCGCCCTAACGACTCGTAGGTCTTACGTCCCATAATGATATGATGACCAGTAGTCAGCAGACGAAATCTCTTAAGATCTTCTGGCAGATGCCATGGCAGAGCATTATTCTGCCCGATGACACCATTCTTGGCCACTGCCACAATAATTGAAAGATTATGCACTAAACTGCAACCGGCGCTTTAATCGCAGGGTATGGATCGTAACTTTCCAAGTTAAAATCTTCAAACTTGAAACTAAAAATATCATTAACTGCAGGATTAATGCGCATAACCGGCAGAGCTTTAGGTGCACGTGACAACTGTTCACGCACCTGTTCTAAATGGTTATTGTAGATATGAGCATCACCCAAAGTATGTACAAAATCACCCAACCTTAAATTACATACCTGAGCCACCATCATAGCTAACAATGCATAGGATGCGATATTAAAAGGTACACCGAGAAATATGTCAGCACTGCGTTGATATAACTGACAACTCAACTTTCCTCTTTTATCAACATCCCCAAGAGAGGCTGGAGCAACATAAAACTGGAAGAAAGCATGGCATGGCGGCAACTTCATTTGATCAACATCTGCCACATTCCAAGCCGAAACAATTAAACGCCTTGAATCTGGATTTGTTTTAATACTATTGATTACCTGCGTAATTTGGTCAATATGGGTTCCATCTGGCCGCGGCCAATTGCGCCACTGATAACCATAAACTGGTCCTAAATTACCGTCTACATCGGCCCATTCATCCCAAATTTTGACGCCATTTTCTTTTAAATAGGCAATATTAGTGCTGCCCTGCAGAAACCACAAAAGTTCATGAATAATAGATTTAAGGTGCACTTTTTTAGTTGTCAGTAGCGGAAAACCTGCCGCTAAATCAAAGCGTAATTGGTAACCAAATACTGATAGCGTCCCAGTGCCGGTGCGGTCTTCTTTTTGATTCCCATGAGCTAGCACATGGTTTAGTAGATCATGATAAACCTGCATAAGCTATTCCTGCTTAGTATGATTATTAAGTATTAGCAACGATGTAGGCCTTAATTGCCTCTACATCAGCATCCATAATGCTAAATTTTTGCGGCAAGGCTTCTATACCAATTAAAGCAGCAGGTCGTTCTGGTGAAGTTCCTATGGCTTCGATGATTGCATCTTCGAATTTAATTGGCAATGCAGTTTCAAGCACCAACATAGGCACACCCACTTTCTTATGCTCAAGCGCAACTTTAAGGCCATCTGCAGTATGTGTATCAATGATAACGCCGTATTTACTCGCAGCCTCTCGTATGGTGTGCATGCGCTGGGCATGGTTACTACTTCCGGATACAAAACCATAGTGGCCGATTTTAGTAAAATACCCACCTTCATTTAAATCAAAGCTACCGCCACTATCAACGGAACTCCATAACTTACCTACCTTAGCGCCATCACAACCGACTAAATCAAAGACAAAGCGCTCGAAGTTAGAGGCTTTACTGATATCCATAGAAGGGCTTGAAGTATGGTAGGTATTGGATGATCCGCGTGGACGATAATGTCCAGTTTTAAAGAATTCATCTAACACATCATTTTCATTAGTAGCCACGACTAATTGATCAACTGGCAATCCCATCATGCGGGCAATATGTCCAGCACATACATTACCAAAGTTACCTGATGGAACAGCAAAGCTAACCTTCTGCGCATTGTGATCAGTAACGGAAAAATAGCCCTTAAAGTAATATACTACCTGAGCTACGATGCGACCCCAATTAATCGAGTTTACTGCACCTATTTTATATTTCGCCTTAAACTGGGCATCGTTAGATACGGCTTTAACCATATCCTGACAATCATCAAATACTCCATTTACGGCAATATTGTAGATATTATCATCATGTAGACTGAACATTTGAGCAGCTTGGAAACGACTCATTTTCATATGTGGTGATAGCATAAATACCCGAATGCCTTTTTTACCACGCATCGCATATTCAGCAGCAGAACCTGTATCTCCAGAAGTGGCACCTAGAATGTTGATAGATTGACCCTTGAGGTTTAATGCATACTCAAATAGATTGCCCAGTAACTGCATTGCCATATCTTTGAATGCCAATGTGGGGCCATTCGACAATGACAATAAATACAAATCATTATCTAACTTCAGGGTTGGGGTAATGTCTTCCGCCTTCTGATTTTCTCGGGTGTAAGCGTAGACATCAGCTCTATAGGTTTTATCGACAATCGCTCTTAGGTCAGCCGCTGGAATATCATCGACAAAGCGCGACAAAATAGCAAAGGCTAAGTCTGCATAATTCATATGGCGCATTGCCGTTAAATCAACATTGCTAAATTGCGGATAACTTTCTGGCAAATATAAACCGCCGTCTGGCGCTAAGCCGCCAAGCAAAATTTGAGTGAAGTTTTGCGCAGGTGATTGGCCGCGAGTAGAGATATATTTCATAATGGTGTGACTTATTTTTATCTAATTTAACTTAAGGCTTTACTTACCAAGCTCTTCCATTCGAATACGCATCACTTTTCCAGTAATTGCATCCAGCGCTTCGATTGATTCAATCGCCTGATTCATGTTACTTTCCAAAGTGATATGAGTCAAAATTACAATATCTGCTTCGGTATCATTTTCATTAGGCTCTTTTTGCATCATGGCATCGATAGAAATATCACGATCGCCTAGTATCTTGGTTACATTCGCTAATACACCAGGTTTATCTTTAGCGCGTAAACGTAAGTAATAAGCGCTACTTATTTGGTCTATAGCTAATATAGCAAGGTCTTGAACCTGCTCAGGTTGAAACGCAAGATAAGGCACTCGATGTGAGCTATTTGCATCTATTAGACGAGCCACATCCATTAGATCTGCAACGACTGCACTGGCAGTGGGCTCTGCTCCAGCTCCGGCACCGTAATAAAGCGTTGGACCAACTGCATCACCCTTCACTACGACCGCATTCATTGCGCCATTCACATTAGCTAACAGGCGTTTTTCTGGAATTAACGTGGGATGAACACGCAACTCAACCCCAGCAGGTGTTCGTTTAGTGATTCCAAGAAGCTTTACGCGATAGCCTAACTCTTCTGCATATTTAATGTCCACTTGTTGCAACTTGGTAATACCTTCAGTGTATGCCTGCTCAAATTTCATCGGCATGCCAAAAGCGATGGCTGACATAATGGTGAGTTTATGCGCGGCATCGATACCTTCAACATCAAAAGTGGGATCAGCTTCAGCATAACCTAAACGTTGAGCCTCACCTAACACATCAGAAAATGCTAGGCCTTTTTCGCGCATTTCACTCAAAATAAAATTAGTCGTGCCATTAATAATACCAGCCACCCATTCAATGCGGTTAGCACCTAGGCCCTCACGGAGCGCTTTAATAATAGGTATGCCACCGGCAACAGCTGCTTCATAGGCCACAATGACGTTATTAGCTCGCGCTGCAGCAAAAATCTCATTGCCATACAAAGCGATTAACGCTTTATTGGCAGTCACCACATGTTTTTTATTGGCAATCGCCATCAGTACCAATTCTTTGGCAACCCCATACCCACCAATCAACTCGACAATCACATCAATGTTAGGGTTATTAACTAGAGCAAACGCGTCATCAGTAACTTCTGCTTTTCCTGCCACAAATGCACGCGCAGCTTCAAGATTACGATCTGCGACATGGGTGATTTTAATATGAACACCACTGCGGCGAAAAATCTCTTCAGCATTGCGCGTCAGCACACTAAATGTACCACCGCCAACCGTGCCTATCCCTAATAGTCCTACATTCAAATCTTTTAAAACTATATTTTTCAAACTAATGCTCCGTGTTTTTTTCTATAACTCTCTAAAAATTTTGCAATGCGATTAATAGCTTCTACCAGGTCATCCACATTTGGTAAGAACACCACGCGGAAATGGTCTGGTGTTTGCCAATTAAATCCTGTTCCTTGCACCAGCAGTACTTTTTCTTCAAGCAGTAAATCTAAAATAAATTGCTGATCATCTTTTATTGGATAGATTTTTGGATCTAATTTAGGAAACAAATACATGGCAGCTTGTGGCTTAGTACAAGTTACACCGGGAATCGCTGTTAGCATCTCATAAGCTACATCACGCTGCTTACAGAGCCTACCTTCTGGGGCAACCAAATCGTCAATACTTTGATAGCCACCGAGAGCAGTCTGAATGGCTAATTGACCTGGCACATTGGCACATAGGCGCATAGATGCTAGCATGTTTAGACCCTCAATATAGTCTTTAGCATGCTTTTTCTCACCGCTTAGAATCATCCAACCCGAGCGATAACCACAAGTTCTATAGTTTTTGGATAAGCCGTTAAAAGTAACAAAAAGCACATCTTCAGCCAGCGAGGCAATAGAGGTATGTACATTGCCATCATATAAAACTTTGTCGTAGATCTCATCCGCAAAGATAACCAAATTATGGTGTCGCGCAATTTCAATAAGGGCTTCTAAAACAGCCTGCGGATAAAGAGCACCCGTTGGATTATTTGGGTTAATCACCACAATACCGCGAGTATTGGCAGTAATTTTAGACTCGATGTCTTTTAAATCTGGCATCCAGCCTGTAGCTTCATCGCATAAATAATGACGCGCAGTTCCCCCTGCCAAATTCACCGCAGCCGTCCATAGAGGATAATCAGGCATAGGCACTAACACTTGATCACCATTATTAAGCAAACCCTGCATCGCCATCACAATTAACTCAGAAACACCATTACCAATGATAATGTCGTCTACAGTCACACCTTGGATATGCTTACTTTGCGTATAGTGCATAATGGCTTTACGGGGCTCAAACAAGCCCTTGCTGTCAGTATAACCACCAGCTTTACCCATATTACGGATGACATCTTGTTGTATTTCTTCGGGCACTTCAAAACCAAAAGCGGCAGGGTTGCCAATATTAAGTTTAATAATCCGATGGCCTTCTTCTTCCATCTGCCGCGCCCGCTGCAAAACAGGCCCACGAATATCGTAGCAAACGTTATTAAGCTTATTTGATTTATGTAAGGATTGCATGGATAAACTCTTAAGGTGTAATACGTCATTATTGCAAAACCTAATTCTACCTTGCCACAGCCTATGCAAGCAATTGGAATGGCCAAATATGCACTACAACCATGGACTAAATGATGTAGGTTTGAGATATACCTGACGACTTAGCTTTAAATTTGTTTACTCTAAGCCAAAATTGGTTAAAATATTTGGATGAAAATTCATCTAGAAAATGCTAACGGTAATTATTTAATCACAGGCTACGATCAGGGCTGGGTAGCGATAAACCAAAAGCGCTACACCAATAATTTAATCTTGCTACCAAATCAGCTATTCGAAGGCTGGGATGCCACCGACATTGATTCAATTAAAACCACTCATTTTGAACAGATTGCAAGATACAAACCAGATGTCGTGCTATTGGGTACAGGCGCGCGCCATCAATTCATACATCCAAAATTAAGCGTATCGCTAACAGAACTTGGTATTAGCCTAGAATGTATGACCACAAATGCCGCATGCCGCACCTATAACATCTTAATGGCAGAAGGTCGCAACGTTGCTGCCGCCCTCATTCTTTGAAGTGACGCCTTACGTATACAGGTGACAGCTTTAAATATTTTTAGTTGATAGTACTAGAGTGGCATTAGTACCACCAAAGCCAAAGCTATTAGATAACGCCACCTCAACCTTAACGTTATCAATACGTTTCTGCACGATATTCAAGCCTGCAGCAGCTTCATCTAAATTTTCGATGTTGGCAGATGCTGCGATAAAGCTATTTTGCATCATTAACATCGTATAAATAGCCTCGTTCACACCAGCAGCACCTAAAGCATGGCCTGAGAGTGATTTGGTAGAAGCAATCGCTGGATTTTGCTTACGGCCGTTAGCACCGAAAACTTCCAGTATTGCCTCGAGCTCTTTAGTATCGCCGACTGGAGTGCTAGTACCGTGAGTATTAATGTAATCAACATTGCCATCAACACCCTCTAAAGCCAAACGCATGCATCGCGCTGCACCTTCGCCGCTTGGTGCCACCATATCGTAACCATCTGACGTCGCACCATAACCAACTACTTCTGCAATAATTTTTGCACCACGCGCTTTAGCGTGCTCATACTCTTCCAAGACTACAATGCCGCCGCCGCCAGAAATAACAAAACCATCACGGTTGGCATCATATGTTCTTGATGCTTTCTCAGGAGTTTCATTATATTTGCTAGATAATGCACCCATAGCATCAAATAAAAATGACATGGTCCAATGCTCTTCTTCAGCTCCGCCAGCAAATACGACATCCTGTTTTCCTAGTTGTATTTGTTCAACCCCAGCCCCTATGCAGTGCGCACTGGTAGAACATGCAGAACTAATGCCGTAATTAATACCTTTTATTTTTGCACCAGTAGCTAAACAAGCAGCAACTCCACTGGACATGGTTTTGGTTACCATATAAGGCCCAACACGCCGTATACCTTTTTCGGCAAGAGTATTGGTCGCTTCAAGCATACTTTCTGTAGAAGTGCCCCCTGCCCCGACAATAAGTCCAGTGCGCACATTAGAGACTAAGTCTTCCCCCAAATTGGCATCAGCAATCGCCTCTTGCATGGCAAGCCATGCATAGGCATGCCCTTTAGCCATAAATCGGAATAACTTTCGATCTATTAGCGCTTCTATATCTAAGTTTTTAATTGACCCTGCGACATGCGAGCGCAAACCACGCTCTGCATACTCCGGTTGATAGCTAATGCCAGAGCGACCAGTACGTAAACTATCTAAAACCTCAGCTTTATTGTTTCCTAAGCTAGAAACAATGCCCATTCCAGTGACAACGACACGGCGCATTATCGTGCCCTCCTAAAAAAAAATATACTCATTAGAGCTTATTGTATTAAAAATTATCAGTACGTGTAAACAATCCCACGCGAAGGTCTTGTGCAACATAAATCACGCGACCATCAACTTCCATACGTGCATCAGCGATACCCATAACAAGCTTACGCATAATAACGCGCTTCAAATCTATCGTATAAGTAATCGTCTTATGCGTAGGCAAGACTTGACCGCTAAATTTTACGTCCCCAGAACCCAACGCACGACCTCGTCCAGGGCCACCCAACCAACCTAAAAAGAAACCGACCAACTGCCACATTGCATCTAACCCTAAACACCCAGGCATTACTGGGTCGCCAGTAAAGTGACAGGCAAAAAACCATAAGTCCGGTGTTATATCCATTTCTGCAATAATTTGTCCTGCACCATGTGCACCACCGTCTTTTGTAATTGAGACAATGCGATCAAACATCAACATAGGCGGCAATGGTAATTGCGCATTACCTTCACCAAACATCTCACCGCGACCACATTTAAGTAACTCTTCTTTAGTAAAACTATTTTGTCTCTGCATGATTTTTATGGCTTTATTTTAATAATTTTAATTAACTAATGCTATTTTCGCTGGAAAATGCTTTTAACGGAAGTCTTATTCACTTTTATGAAATTTTATTAAGCAATCTTGTTGAAATTAAGAGGCTAAATTAAAAATATTTAAGCTAAGTGTATACAGACCTGTTTACCCCTAAGCAGAAACCAGTTAGTATTGCATCAAGAGTTAATTTTAACCATTTAAAAACCGATACGGATAATTACTATGAGTGACCGTCAGCTTACCGATTGGCGCATGCATGCGCTTAACTTAGAATCAGAGGTAAACAAAGTCGTTGTGGGTCAACAAAACCCTGTACGTCTTATTACAACCTCAATTTTTGCGCGTGGCCATGTGCTACTTGAAGGTGATGTCGGTGTAGGAAAAACCACTTTGCTGCGAGCGTTTACACGCGGCATTGGTGGAGGTTACCAGCGTATTGAGGGCACCATAGACTTGATGCCGAATGACTTGGTCTACCACACTTATTTAGGTGAGGATGGAAAACCGCACGTTAGTCCAGGTCCATTGTTGATGTCAGGCGAGAACTTATCGGTATTTTTCTTTAATGAAATTAACCGTGCGCGCCCACAAGTGCATTCATTACTATTACGAGTAATGGCAGAGCGCAGCTTGTCTGCCTTTAATACTGAACATTACTTTCCTCACATGATCGTTTTTGCCGATCGTAATCAAGTTGAGAAAGAAGAAACTTTTGAAATTCCATCAGCAGCACGTGATCGCTTTATGATGGAAATTCCAATTGTAGTGCCTAGTGATAACGACATTATGGAAGCCTTGGTATTTGATACCAAGTTCCATAACGTGGATGCATTAGTTGAAAATGTTAAGCAAGATGTATTGCAATTTGACGAGCTCAACGCTTTTTCTACCGTGCTACAAAACAACGTAGATACCAGCGACACATTAAAGAAATATGCGCTAAATCTATGGAAAGCCACAAAAGCGCCACTTGACTATGGTGTCAAAGTAAGTGGTGTTGACATGAATCGCTTGGTTCTTTCGGGAGCGAGCCCACGGGGTATGAGTATGATGCTCCGTGCAGCACGTGTTAATGCTTGGTTAAACGAGCGCACTGCTGTATTACCAGAAGATATCCACACCGTATTCCATTCTACGATTGCCCATAGATTGGTATTTAGCCCAGTCTATGAAATGCGCCGTACAGAAATTGCACGTGAAATGTTGCAGGGCATCATGAATGCGGTTGCGGCACCTTAATGTTAGCTTGTACTTTGATATCGCATATTTTCGATAAACTCATTTGCAGAACGGATGATTTAAATGTTTGAGCTGATCAAATCATTTAGCTATCACATCGGCTGGCGTTCACGTGGCCGTCATCCTGGAAGACATGCAAGCACACAACGGGGAATGGGTATGGAGTTTCGCGGTCACACGACGCTACTTTCATACCCAGATCCGCGGCGAATTGATATAAGGCAAACTATTCGTGACCCTCTAGAGCAGGTACATGTTCGCCTATTTAATCAAAAAAGTGCTACGCCAGTATATGTAATTTGCGACTTATCCGGAAGCATGAGTTTTGGTGCCAAAAAACGTAAAATCAAGCTTGCTGCAGAAATTTCAGAGTCAATTGCACAATCAGCCACTCAGCATCATGATCCATTCGGATTTATAGGATTCGATGAAGTGGTGCGTGAAGATTGGATCAGTACATCTTCATTTAAATCACAGCGCGCCATTGCCTTGGCAGAGTCTTTAAAAGATTACCATCCAGCCCGAGTTAATTGTAATGGCATTCTGGATGTATATCGTTATTTGCCGCGTGAACGTTCTTTAGTATTTCTGATTTCAGATTTCCATATCCCTAATGACTTGCTTGAAGCTTCTCTAAACAACCTACTTCGGCATCATATCGTTCCCATTGTGCTATGGGATTCCGCTGAATACAAAAATCTTCCTGAATTTGGTTTGACCAATGTTGATGATGCGGAAACTGGCGAAAAGCGCACTTTGTTCTTACGCAAAGAATTGCGGGATAAAATCGTTGCTAAATTTGAAACAAGGCGAAATGAAATTTACGAATTGTTTATGCGCTTTGATATGCCTCCGTTTTTTGTTGAAGGTGAGTTTGATGCGGACCTACTCACAGAATATTTCCTCCAATTTGTAGCGGCTTAACTCTATGACACCATTTATACGTTTGCTTTACTCCTTAATAAGCTTTGGCGCACTCACTTTATTTGCGCAAAATGCATATGCCATTGATAGTCAAAATTTACCGGATATCAAACCAGGGTACGTCGGCATTAGAACCATAGATCCAGCAAAGTTAGTTGGCTACACAGTTGGTGACGTGATTGAACGTGAAGTGATTTTAAATATTCGAGCGCCATACAAATTGATTGAAACTTCATTACCAATTACCGGTTATGAAAAACGCCACAAAGGCCAAGTAATTGGTATTGAACTTAAAAGCATAGAACACACTGAAAAGAATATAGATGGTGGCACTGTTCATCACCTTAAACTAGCCTACCAAGTGTTTACAAATAACATTGTGGCCAAAAATGCAGCATTAGGGCCTGAGTATTTGAATTTGGTAAACACTAAAGACAACAAAGATATCGTTAAATATCGCATTCCGACTTTAGATATTGCCATTTCGCCTATCGCTATTTTTGGTCAGGTAAAAATTGAAAATAATATGAGCACTTTCTTTGGGCCACTTTTATTAAAAAGTGACAAAGAAGAGCGTAATTTAAATATTGCTTTAATGGTTCTAGGGGCAAGCTTGCTCGGTTTACTTTATATACTCGGTATGCGCGCCTGGTTGCCACGTATGGGTGGCACCTTCGCTAAAACGTACCGAGCTTTACGTAAACATAAAAATACTGCACAAGACCTAAAAACTAGCATCAGTCTGGTTCATAGTGCACTTAATACCACCGCTCAGTTCAGTGTATTCAGCAATAATTTAGAAGAATTTTTAATACAGAATCCTAAATTCTCAGCCCTAAGATTAGAGCTGGTTCAATTCTTCAATTTATCGCGCCGCATTAATTTTGAACCGCAATACTTCGACTCATCAGCGCCAATCGAAATAAATGAAAATACACAAGTTTGGCTAAGTAAGTTTACACGTCGTTGCCGTGATTGTGAGCGCGGCTTAAGCCCAGAACCGATAGCACCGACAGGCAAAGGGCTATAAAGCATGGCATTTTCACACCCATGGCTTCTTTGGTTATTGCCACTATCTATTCTCCCCCTATTGTTGCAACGCTCACATGCTAAACATTACTCATGGGTAGAAATGTTACCAGCTGACCCACTGTCAGATTTAATTGGTCTGTTATTAAAAGTATTAGCAGTACTCACTCTTGTCTTTATCATTACTGGATTGGCTGCGCCACATACCAACGAACAGAGAGTTGAACGCATTGGAGTGGGCGCGCAAATTGCATTGGTATTAGATCGCAGCGCAAGTATGGATGACCCCTTCTCAGGTGGCACTGATGGTGCTGGGAATAATATTGTTGGCGAAACGAAATCAGTTGCAGCAGCTAGACTAATTACCGCATTTGTAAAATCACGCCAGCAAGATATGTTTGGCATGATTACCTTTAGCAATTCAGCTATGTATGTATTGCCGTTAAGTGAAAATAAAAAAGCAGTCATAGCCGCAGTGCAAGCCACAAGCGGAAATGCGTTATTTCAAACTAATATTGGTAGCGGTCTAACAAGCGGGGCGGGTTTGTTCGAGAAAATTCCAGACTCAGGTTCACGAGCATTAATATTATTATCTGACGGTGGTGGACGTATAGATGCGAATACGGAACAAAAAATCAAAGACTGGTTTGACCGACTCCATATTAGCTTGTATTGGATTGTATTACGCCAGCCTGGTGGCTTAAGTATCTTTGATGAAACCTACAAACAGCCTGAGAATGAAGCATTGCCAGCTGAAATTGAATTGAATGAATACTTCAAAACACTAAGATCACCATTTAAAGCATATGAAGCAGAAGACCCTAAATCATTACAACTCGCCATGAACGATATTAATGAGCGTGAAAGAAATCCAATCAAATATTTTGAAAAAATTCCCGGACGCGACTACTCCAATGCGTGTTTTATTATTGCAGCGCTTATGATTAGCTTGTTGTTGGGTGTGAAATACTTAGAGGTAAAAACATGGCACTAAATTTAAACTCAATGCAAATTAATGATAGTTTAATTTACAAAATTAATCGCTTTTTAACAGTAAAAAAGCTGACTTACTTACTGATGATTATTGCTACCTTATCTGCGGCAAACGTCCTATATAACTACACAAGAATTCAACAAATTGAAGATTTCAATCAAGCTGTTAGTGTTGGAAAACCAGTTAAAACTGACTTGCAGAGTTTTGAAGCAAAATTTGCCACTGCATATTGGTTAGCCAAAAATGAACGCTATAAAGAAGCAACTTTGTTATTTAACAAAGCTCTTAATAATGCAACCCCTGAACAAAGAGCAGCAATCCATTACAATCTTGGCAACATTTTCTTTAGGCGTGGACTAGCAATTAATGGCGCCAACATGACTGTTCGCGCAGAAGCTGAATATCTTTTTGTTCAAGCCAAAACTTCCTACCAACAATCTCTTCGACTTGATAATAGCAACTGGAGTGCGCGCCACAATTTAGATCGCGTTCTAACAATGTTGCCAGGCACGCCAACTCCTGGTGTAGGTGAGAGCGACACCCCAGGTCTCATTATGGGTAACATTCCAGTAGGATTGCCATAAATATGCATAAGCTATTTAATTATTTGAGGCACCGCCATGATGCGTCGTTATTACTGGGCGCCTTATTGTTGCTTGTAGTAGCCCTATTTAATCCAACCATAATGCTTAAACGTAATATCTACAGTTATATATTTGTAGCTGATATCTCGCAAAGCATGAATGTAATAGACAAAACCCTTAATGGGAAAAAAGTTTCACGAATGGTGTTTATGCAAGATACCCTGCATAAACTGGTTGGAGAGCTCCCCTGCGGCACTAACGTCAGTATAGGTTTATTTGCCGGGGTCAGTGTTGCTGCACTTTACACCCCGATTGAGGTGTGCGAAAACTTCGATGCAATTAACGACACCATAGATCATTTTGATTGGCGTACGGCATGGTCTGGCAATAGTCGAATTCGCGCTAGCATGCTCAACTTAGCCAGAACCATACGTTCATTTTCTGCACCTGCGCAAGTGGTCTATTTTACAGATGGTGAAGAAGCGCCAAAACTACATGTTTTTAACACTCAAGATTTAACTACGTTCCAAGGTGGTGACGGTTGGTTATTTGTTGGAGTCGGCGGAGACAATGGGACTGCTATCCCTAAGTTAGATGAACACAATCAGTTAATTGGTTATTGGGCTGCTGAAAGCTTTGCTATGCAACCTGGAATTGCACAAATTTCAGAGGCAAATCTTGGCGTTCGTAATGACAGCGTTGCAAGCGGTGCCGGAGACAGATACCTATCAAAGCTTGATGAGCCGTACCTAAAGTCATTAGCTAAAGAAGTGAATGGTATGTATGTGCGTGGTGACAGTGTGCAGGATGTTCTAACTGCAATGAAAAAACAAAAACCAGCACGTCGTGATAAGGCTGAATTTGAGATTCGTTGGATTTTGGCTGGGTTCGCGGGCATATTATTTATCCTAGCATATACTCCAAAACATCCACTGCAAGAAATAAAAGTGCAATGGCGCACTTTTCAGCAACGCCGAACTAAGTCAGAAAAAAACAGTTCACCAGCGAATATGAATATATAGCTACTGCCAATAAAAAATCAGACTGTCGCAATATATTGCGGCAGAATTGATAGAGCGATTATCAGAACTAATAGCAATTATTCAAGCATCGCTTCACTAGCAGCATTACAATAGCACTCTCCGAGCCCCATCAGCGTTAAAAACTAGCGCCGGCTTGAACTAGACAGCCAAATTTTTATTAGTAAAGGTTAGCATGCAGATAAATCAATGGCATCAATTTCTTCAAAATTCCTCTAAGCTACCATTGTTGTTGGTTAACGAAAAAATACTGAGCTTTGGCAATGCGTCAGCGGAAATAGAAGGCACTCAATACGGCACCATTATTTGCGACCTATCGCACCTAGGACTATTGCAACTGTCTGGTGTTGATGCAGTAGATTTCCTGCAAGGCCAAGTGACAAATGACGTCAAGAAACTTGATGGGCATTCTGCACATTACACTGCTTACTGTAACCCTAAAGGACGTGTTCTAGCTTTATTTCTAGCTTTCGCACATTACGATCACCTGCATTTACAGCTACCAAAAGAGTTAATTGTAAGTATCAGCAAACGCTTAAAAATGTATGTAATGCGGAGTAAGGTTGAGATTGTAGACAACTCAGAATCCACGATTAAAATTGGTTTAAGTGGCAAAAATGCAGGTGATTTATTACTCTCTTTATTTACTCACATACCACAAGCTGAATATGAATTGATTAGCCTAGATAATGGCGCTGTATTAAGGCTGCCTGGCTTGATGCCTCGCTATGAGATCTTTGCTAATCTAGAAAATGCCAAGGCTATTTGGAGCACCTTGAAACCTAGCGCAATGTCCGTAGGTGCTAAATGCTGGGAATGGCTAGATATACAAGCTGGCATTCCAGAAGTAACACTAAATACACAAGAACAGTTTGTACCGCAAATGTTAAATCTAGATCTATTAAATGCAATCAACTTTAAAAAAGGATGCTACACCGGACAGGAAATCGTAGCACGCACGCATTATCTCGGAAAGATTAAACGTCGCACATACCTTGCGCACCTCTACGCTGAAGTTCAGCCAACGGACGGTGATGATGTAGCTAATGAGACTGGAGAGGTAATAGGTAAAGTTGTTCGCAGTGCACTTTCGCCTGCCAATGGATATGATTTACTAGCTGAAATTCGCTTAGAAAGCGTGATTACTGAGAAGCTTTTTGTAAAAGGTAATGTCCTTGAAATCAAGCTTATGCCCTACTCTCTTGAAAATTAATTAATGACCACTTGGCTACAGTGATGGCTTATTTTTTATCAGCAGTTTTAGCGGAAGATATCGATGCAACATTTGAACTTGGATTATTTGACGACTGATCAATGACTTGATAAAAAACTTCATCTTGCTTAACCATACCAAGCTCACTTCTTGCTCGTTCTTCAATAGCCGCTTTCCCGCTTTTTAAATCACGAACCTCCGCATCCAAAGTTTCATTACGTGCTTTTAGTGTATTGTTTTTTTCTTGCTGCTCGCTTATTTGCCGATTTAAATCCCACACCCGCAACCAGCTTCCTTTGCCTAGCCACAGTGGATACTGCAGCAAGGCAATCAGTACAACAAAGACTAGTGTCAATGCTTTCATTAAACAATCAGTTGAAGCTTGTCTTAAGCTCTAAATAACTGGTAAAACGCAGACATACCTGCATAACTAGCCGCGTCACCAAGTTCCTCTTCAATGCGTAATAACTGGTTATATTTAGCAATACGCTCTGATCGTGAGATAGAACCAGTTTTAATTTGCAATGCATTCGTTGCCACTGAAATATCTGCAATTGTAGTGTCTTCAGTTTCACCTGATCTATGTGAAATAACTGATGTATAACCAGCGCGTTTAGCAGTTTCTATAGTTTCAAAGGTCTCTGTCAGAGTGCCAATTTGATTCACTTTAATTAAGACTGAGTTGGCAACGCCACGGCGTATTCCTTCACGCAAAATCTTGGCATTAGTCACAAATAGATCATCACCTACCAACTGCGTGGTTTTGCCTAGTCGTTTCGTCAACAAATCCCAACCGTCCCAGTCAAACTCACTCATACCATCTTCAACACTAATAATAGGATACTTATCACACCAAGTCGCTAAATAGTCCGTCAATTGTGCTGAGCTTAATTGCAAGCCTTCTGAAGCTAGATGATATTTACCATCTTTATAAAATTCAGTACTTGCGCAATCCAAACCTAGATAAACATCACGACCAGGCTCGTATCCTGCATCAGAAATAGCTTCCATGATGTATTGAATCGCTGACTCGTTAGATGGTAAGTCTGGCGCAAAACCGCCTTCATCACCAACCGTAGTAGCTAAACCTTTTTTATGTAGCGTTTTCTTCAAAGCATGAAATACTTCTGCACCGCAACGCAGAGCTTCTCTGAATGTTGGACGTCCTGCTGGAATAATCATAAATTCTTGCATATCTACGCTGTTATCCGCGTGCGCACCACCATTAATGATATTCATCATAGGTGTAGGCAATTGCATTGCGCCAGAGCCGCCTAAATAACGATACAGCGGCAAACCAGACTCCTCAGCGGCCGCACGTGCACAAGCCATGGATACCGCAAGAATCGCATTAGCGCCTAAACGATCCTTGTTTTCGGTACCATCTAATTCGATTAGCGTTTTATCAATAAAACTTTGCTCTTCGGCATCTAGCCCGATAATCGCTTCAGTAATTTCGGTATTTACGTTTTCTACTGCGCGCAATACACCCTTACCAAGGTAACGTGACTTATCCCCATCACGCAATTCCGCAGCCTCTTTGGAGCCAGTTGAGGCGCCTGAAGGCACTGCTGCGCGGCCAATCACTCCACTTTCTAGCAATACATCGACTTCAACCGTTGGGTTACCACGTGAATCTAAAATTTCACGGGCAATAATATCTACAATAGCGCTCATAGCTTACTCCTCCAATTAACTCATTATTTTTTATTATAGGGTTGATTCGATAAAACCAGACTTTTTAACCACTCTATCTAAATCTACCAATACCGCCAACAAGTCACGCATCTTATGTAAAGGCCATGCATTTGGTCCATCAGATAGTGCTTGCGCTGGATCTGGATGGGTTTCCATAAAAATACCGGCAATCCCCGAAGCCACAGCTGCGCGCGCTAAAACTGGCACATGCTCGCGCTGACCACCGCTTTTATCGCCTTGGCCTCCAGGTTGTTGTACGGAGTGCGTAGCATCGAATACAACTGGGCAGTTTGTTTCACGCATAATAGCCAAGGCGCGCATATCTGAAACTAATGTATTGTATCCAAAAGAAACACCGCGCTCGCAAACCATAATGGTGTCAGCACCTCCATTAGCCTCTTTCGCTTTTTGGACGACTTGTCGCATGTCGTGCGGTGCTAAAAACTGCCCTTTTTTGATATTGACTGGCTTACCACAAGTGGCGACCGCCGCAATAAAGTCAGTTTGCCTACATAAAAAAGCTGGTGTTTGTAACACATCAACCACACTAGCTACTTCTGGTACTTGCTCTGCAGTATGAACATCAGTTAAGATTGGCACACCAATTTGACGGCGCACTTCATCTAAAATTTTCAGGCCTTCAGTAATACCAAAACCACGAAAAGTTTTATTAGAACTTCGATTAGCTTTGTCATAAGAAGATTTATAAATAAAGGGTATTCCCAAAGCAGCAGCAATTTCTTTAAGCTGACCGGCAGTATCAATTGCCATTTGCTGTGACTCAATTACGCATGGGCCTGCAATTAAAAAAAGTGGATGCTCAAGACCAACATTAAAGTTACATAATTTCATGCGACAAATTCCTTAATTTAAGCTACTAGGCTTATGTTTTGCCTGATACTGCAAAGCAGCATTTACAAATGCGGTAAATAGCGGGTGGCCGGTACGCGGATTTGAAGTAAATTCCGGATGGAACTGACAGGCCACAAACCAAGGATGCACATTTTGAGGTAATTCAATAATTTCACATAAGTCTTCAGTTGGGGTGCGAGCCGAAACAACTAAACCTGCAGCTTTAAGTTGTTCTACGTAATTATTATTCACTTCATAACGGTGGCGGTGGCGCTCATTGACTTGATTGCCGTAAATGCCTGCAGCCAGTGTATTAGGAACAATCGGGCAAGCTTGCGCACCCAACCGCATAGTGCCGCCTAAGTCAGAACTTTCATTACGCTTTTCTACTTTACCGTCAGCCGCTTGCCATTCAGTAATTAAGCCAATCACTTGATGAGGGCTATCTGGATTAAACTCGGTACTATTGGCATCTTTTAATTGCGCCTCATTACGCGCGAACTCAATCACTGCCAACTGCATTCCCAAGCAAATACCTAGGTAAGGAATTTTGTTTTTCCTTGCATAGGCAATGGCTGCTATTTTACCTTCAGTGCCTCGCTTGCCGAAGCCACCAGGCACCAAGATTGCATCCATACCTTCAAGCGCCGCCGTTCCGTTCTCTTCAATATTCTCAGAGTCTATGTAATGCACTTTAACTTTAGATTCAGTATGTATACCCGCGTGTATCAAAGCCTCAGTCAGTGATTTATAAGAATCTGCCAAATCAATATACTTACCAACAAAGGCAATATTGACCGCATGTTTAGGGTTCTGTAAAGCGTAACTGATTTTTTCCCAGCTAGATAAGTCAGCGGGTTTAGCCGTAATTTCCAACTTGCGGCACACAATTTCATCCAACATTTGCGCGTGCAAAAAACCTGGTATTTTGTAAATAGAATCTGCGTCAATCATGCTAATAACGGCTTCTAGCATCACATTGGTGAACAACGCAATTTTTCTGCGTTCTTCATCTGGAATATTACGATCAGCGCGACAAAGTAAAATGTCTGGCTGGATACCTATTTCGCGCAACTCTTTAACTGAGTGCTGAGTAGGTTTTGTCTTAAGCTCCCCTGCCGTTGGAATCCATGGCAATAGTGTTAAATGAATATAACAGGCATTATTGCGACCCTCTTCAAATCCCATTTGCCGTATAGCTTCTAGAAAAGGTAATGACTCAATATCTCCGACCGTACCACCAACTTCAACAATAGCTACATCAGCACCTTCAGCGCCGCGCTTTACGTGGGCTTTAATTTCATCGGTAATATGAGGAATGACTTGCACGGTTTTGCCTAAATACTCGCCACGGCGCTCTTTTTTTATCACAGTTTCGTAGATTTGACCGGTAGTAAAGTTGTTACGTTTGGCCATGCGCTGATTAATAAAACGCTCATAGTGCCCTAAATCTAGATCTGTTTCTGCGCCATCATCGGTTACAAAAACTTCACCATGTTGAAATGGCGACATAGTACCAGGATCAACGTTAATGTATGGATCAAGCTTCAGCATGGTAACTTTAATGCCACGGGATTCTAGAATCGCACCAAGACTGGCGGCTGCGATACCTTTACCAAGAGAGGAAACTACACCGCCGGTTACGAATACATATTTGGTCATTGGAAGGCACTTAATATTTTATTGCAGACGGGTATAGATTTTACCGCAAAACAGAGGTCTCACAAAACCTTATGCCAAAATAAAATTTTCGAAGCGCATCTTCTAGACTTTTTCAGCCCAAGACCCATAATTCTTAAATTTTTCCCGAACTTCTCGCATCTCTATTGCGCTTAAAATGTAGGGCTCCCCTACCTGTAATGCACGCAAATACTGCTCACACAAAGTTTCAATTTCTTTTGTCATATTGATGGCTTGTTCCAGTCCTTTGCCAATTGCAATCATACCGTGATTAGCCAATAAACAAGCAAACCTGTCCTGCAAAGCGAGCATAGTATAATCAGACAGTTGCTGGCTACCAAATAGGGCATAAGGTGCACAGCGAATACTATCTCCACCGGCTAGAGCAATCATGTAATGAAAGGCAGGTATATCATTACGAAAAGTACTCAAGGTTGTAGCAAACATGCTGTGCGTATGAATCACGGCATTAACTTCGGGTTTATTCGCCAATATATCAAGATGAAACCTCCATTCCGATGATGGAGCGAGGGCCCCGTGCGCCTTACCAGAAAAATCCATCCATACCATATCCGTGGGCGTCATTTCTTCTACCGCTATGCCAGAAGGCGTGATTAGAAAACCAGGATCACCAACTGCATTGCTCTCACGAATACTAACATTGCCAGATGTGCCACGATTTAACCCCAAACGCACCAAATCTTGACTCGCTTTTAATAACGACTGAGCTGGGGTTAGTAAATTTTGATTTAGCATAAATTAAACCTTCCTATTGTTTAAGGGCATGGTTCCTAGTAGGTGTGGAGCATAAACACCAAGCTCAGTAATTATTCCAGTAATTAAACGAGATGGGGTCACATCAAATGCTGGATTTGCAACCTGCGTATTAGGTGGCAGTATATTAACCTCTGCGACGTCTCCATTAGCAAGCAAACCGCTTACCCAGCTGAGCTCTTTGGGATTGCGTTCTTCTATTTGAATGTCCTTAATGCCATCATCTATGGTCCAATCTATGGTTGGCGATGGCACTGCGGCATAAAATGGAACTTTCTGATCAAATGCAGCCAACGCTTTAAGATAGGTGCCGATCTTGTTGCAGACATCCCCTGAACGAGTAACACGGTCGGCACCAACAATCACCATGTCCACCTCGCCTTTCTGCATTAAATGACCACCCGCATTATCACTAATAACAGTATGTGGAACGCCATGTTGTGCTAATTCCCAAGAAGTTAAACTAGCTCCTTGGTTACGAGGTCGCGTCTCACCTACCCATACATGTACGTCTATACCCACATTATGTGCAGCATAAATTGGAGCTAATGCAGTGCCAAAATCCACTGTAGCTAGCCAACCAGCATTGCAATGTGTGAGTATATTTAACCGGCTTTTTTTATTTTTAGCTAAAGGGGTAATTAAAGCGAGTCCGTATTGACCGATTGCTTGATTGAGCATTACATCTTGATTACAAATAACTGATGCTTCAGACCAAGCTGCAGCTAAGCGATTAGAGGCTGGTAACGGCATTAACAAAGTCAGCATGCGTTGAGTTGCCCACCTTAAATTCACTGCTGTCGGTCGACTATGAACTAGCTGATTGACCGAGCTTTGTAAAAATGCATCAGCACTATCTTCTTGCATAGCCAATGCAACTCCGTATGCAGCAGCAGCGCCAATAAGAGGCGCTCCACGAACCATCATCGTATTGATAGCGGCAATCATTTGCAGAACGTTAGTAATCGTAACGATCTCAAAAGCATGTGGCAATTTAGTTTGGTCAATAATAGATACGCTACTTAATCGCATATCTACATTTTCATTAGGCCAAATAGTGCGATATTGCTGATGATTGACTAACATAAAAACTCACAATTCTTAACGATAAAAGTGCGAAATAAGCTAAAAATAAATAATTCAAAAGTTGACTTTAAAAAAGTTCCGTGATTCTTGAAATACTCTCCACATTATCTGTGGATAACTCTGTGAATAGTTGTGACCAAAAAATGTAACATCACAATTTATAAGGCTTTTTTCAAAACGCTTAAATTTTAACCTATTATTTATCCCTTTAAAATCAATAAGTTGCATAACACCCCTTGATTTCAAAGGTTTTTTTGAAATACTTAATGTAGCACTTGAAGTGATGTGCATAACTCAGCTAATTTTGGCAACGCTTCATAAGCATTACATTCAGTTACAGTAAGCACTTGAGCAACATTTACCTGCCTTAAATCAGCTAAAACTTGGGCAATTTTAGCTAATTCCAGAGGACTATTTCTTCCATGGGCACCTAGCCACTCTGGCGGCATGTCCGGGGCATCTGTTTCAAGTACGATTGCCTCTAATGGAAGTTTGCCTGCTAATTCTCGAATTTTAAGGGCGCGTCTATAAGTCATTGCTCCACCAAAGCCTAACTTAAACCCAAGCGCAATGAACTGCTCAGCTTGTTGTAAACTACCATTAAACGCATGCGCAATACCACCAACCAGTGTATGACGACGCAAATGCTTTAACACATCATCAATTGCCTGCCTCACATGCAATAATACCGGCAGCTTAAATTGTTGAGCAACTTTGAGTTGCTCAGTAAAGAAAAAAATCTGCCGTTCTATGTGTGCTGGATTAAGCTTGGGCGTATATTTAAAATAATCTAGGCCAATTTCACCGATGGCAATTGGATTACTGGATTTAATATAAGCAACTAATGTTTCTATGTCCCTATCAATCGCTCTATCAACATACAATGGATGGATGCCAAGCGCGTAGGCGCAATGTTTATGCTTAGCACATAGCTCTATAACACTATCGAAGTTTGCGCGCTCTACAGTGGGTACTACAATGCCTGCAACCCCCTGTCGCTTAGCCAACAGGGCAATGTAATCTCGATCAACATCAAATTCAGCCGCATCAAGATGACAATGGGTGTCGATTAACATGTTGTTATTCTCTGGTATGAAGTGGCTTAGCGCGCAGGCGTATATCTTGCCCGATTTGCCTTAAATCTAAGATCTTTAAATCTTTGATCTGACCCATATCTTTCAATTCAGGAAATGCAAACATAGGCTTAGCATCACCGCCCATTAGTTTGGGTGCGTAGTAAAAAATAAATTCATCAATTAAATCAGCCTCAAGCATCGCGCCATTTAACCCCTGACCCGCCTCCACCAAAACCTCATTAATGCCACGTTGTGCGAGATGTTGTAATAAAGACTTTAAGTCCACTTGACCGAAAGCGTTGGGTAAATGCAAACACTCAACTCCAGTTGTATGAAAGTGCGCAAGTTTCCGATTAGAATCTATAGAGTAGGCGATCATCACTGGTGCTTGTTGTGCCGTTTTCAACATATTACAATCGATTGGTGTATTTAAACGACTATCGACAATCACGCGTAACGGCTGACGTTTAACGCCATCTACGCGAACAGTCATTCTTGGATTGTCCGATAATACCGTACCAATACCGGTCAATATGGCACAGGACTGCGCACGCCAGCTCTGCACATCCAAACGCGCAGCTTCTCCAGTAATCCACTGGCTTTCCCCATTATTAAGCGCCGTTCTACCATCCAAGCTGGCGGCAACTTTACAACGTACATACGGAAGTGCTTGCGTCATTCGTTTGATAAAGCCTGCATTCAAAGCAAAGGCTTGCTGTTGCATTAATCCACTGGCAACGTCAATGCCGTGTGTTTGCAAACGAAGCTTACCTCGTCCAGAGACAAGTGGATTAGGATCCTCCATTGCCATTACTACACGCCTAACACCTGCTGCAATTAATGCATCAACACAAGGCGGTGTGCGGCCATAATGATTGCAAGGTTCTAATGTGACATAAACATCAGCACCTAAAGCATCTGCGCCAGCCTGACGCAATGCAATTACTTCAGCATGCGCATCACCAGCTTTAAGGTGAGCTCCCTCACCTATGACTCTTTGATTCTTAACAATGACACAGCCGACACGTGGATTGGGCTGGGTACTATATAATCCCTGCTCTGCGAGTCGCAAAGCGATAGTCATATAACTATGGTCTTGGATTGAAAACAAGGCGCGTTATCTAAAAAATATTAGTGTGATGAAATACGACTGTTGAGTAAACGATTATTAGCATCAAAGAAAATTAATAGTCCATGATAAACATGCATGCATTTTCCTAAATCATATTCAACAGCAGGGCCATCTTCAAAGCTAGGACGACCTAAAAGCACGGTCACCGTCTGTTTAGAAGAACCTCTAGCTAAAATATTCTTTTGCAAGTCATAAGCCATATCACCGCGCTTGCATTCACTGTTTATAGTTGCTGCGCTTTGCATCCATTTAACTTGATTAAACTTTTCGCTCCCGAAAACAAAGCTGTCTTTCATTATCCACCAACCAAAGAAAACGATTGTTAATATTACTGTGAACACTGCAAGTGCGATAGATAAGCCATTAATTAATTTCATTTCACATCCAAATTTTTAGGGAAAAAACACAGGGAGAAAGCTAATCTAAATCACGAATTACGTCATTAAAATCATCAACATCAGAAAAACTGCGGTAAACCGAGGCAAAACGTATATAAGCCACCTTATCCATAAGCTTAAGCTCATGCATAACACTCTCACCCAGTGCGCGCGCTGGGACTTCACGCTCACCCATACTTAATAACTTTTGTGAAATTCTATCTAAAGCACGATCGACATACTCAGTCGGTACTGGCCGCTTATGCAAGGCGCGTGAAAAAGATAATCGCAATTTTTCGCGGCTAAATTCCTCACGGGTACCGTTGGTTTTAACAACTTGTGGTAAATGCAATTCGGCAGTTTCATAAGTAGTAAAACGCTTATCGCAAGCACTACATTTACGACGTCTGCGTATCGCATTACCCTCTTCATTAACCCGTGAATCTATAACTTGGGTGTCATCGACACCACAAAAAGGGCATTTCATAGAGAGTAATTAATGGCTGATATCTGAGAATCAGATGCGCTAGGTTCAATAATAGATTTAATCGAAATTAAATATCCATTAAAAAAATGATTAACCATGCAATTTTTCAAATTCATCCGAGGCCTTAGACTCTAGCACCTGCATATACTGGGAAGCGAGCAGTCAATGCATGCACCTTCGCTTTAACCGTCGCAATTAAAGCTTCATCCGTAGGATTATCCAAGACATCAGCGATTAAATTGGCCACTTGCTTAGCCTCATCTTCTTTAAAGCCACGTGTAGTAATCGCTGGCGCACCTATGCGAATACCTGAAGTGACAAATGGACTTTCCGGGTCATTCGGAATCGAATTCTTATTGACTGTAATATGGGCCAAACCAAGCGCCGCATCAGCTGCTTTGCCAGTCAAGCCTTTGGCACGCAAATCCACTAAGAACATATGTGATTCAGTTCGGCCAGAGATAACTCGGAGACCACGTGCAGTTAATGCTTCTGCCATCACTTGTGCATTTTTAATCACTTGTGCTTGATAGATTTTAAAGTCAGGTTGTGCCGCCTCTAAGAAAGCTGTAGCTTTAGCTGCAATCACATGCATTAATGGGCCGCCTTGCAGGGAAGGGAATACACTAGAGTTAAGTGACTTCTCAAATTCCGCTTTAGCTAAAATAATACCGCCCCGTGGTCCTCGTAAAGTTTTATGTGTAGTTGAAGTGACGAAATCTGCATACGGCACTGGGTTAGGATACACACCTGCAGCAATCAGGCCTGAGTAATGTGCCATATCTACCATAAAATAAGCACCCACTTTCTTGGCAATCTCGCTCATACGCGCCCAATCAAAACGCAAAGCATATGCACTGGCGCCTCCAATCAATAGCTTTGGTTTGCATTCCACCGCAATTCGTTCCATCTCATCATAATCAATTTCTTCGTTCGCATTTAAGCCATAAGGCACAATATTGAATAATTTACCTGACAGGTTTGCAGGTGAGCCATGGGTCAAGTGGCCGCCGTGACCTAGGTTCATACCCATCACAGTATCACCTGGCTTAAGTATAGAGAAATATACAGCTTGGTTTGCTTGTGAGCCAGAATGCGGCTGAACATTGGCATATTCAGCACCATACAAGGCCTTTAAACGATTTATTGCCAATTGCTCTACTTGATCCACATACTCACAACCGCCATAAAAACGTTTGCCAGGATACCCTTCAGCATACTTATTAGTCAGCTGCGAGCCTTGCGCTTGCATCACGGCAGCACTAGTGTAATTTTCAGAAGCGATTAACTCTATATGCTCATGCTGACGCACAACCTCATGCTCCATCATGCTCCACAGCGCTGGATCAGCTTTATCTAAGGTGTTAGCGTAGTTAAATGGTGCGGGATTTAATGGTGCTTGAGACATGATGTTTATATTTTCCGAATACTTAAATTAGTGAATGAATGAATTGTTAATATTTTACCACGCGGCACGCCAAAGATTAAAGCCGCGCAAAAGGTATAAAACTTAATCCAGATTATTGTGCGGTCCATTAAAGTCAAATTTTGTCACCGGCGCTATAATAGCTGTAATTAAAAAACTCAGGATACATCCGTATGAAATGGACAGACACTTTAACAATAGCCGAATTACTCTACGACACTTATCCAAATATCGACCCAAAAACCATACGCTTTACTGACTTAATGCAGTGGGTCATGCATTTAGAGGGTTTTAACGATAGTCAAGAAAAGTGCGGGGAAAAAATTCTAGAGGCTATTCAACTAGCCTGGATTGAAGAAGCGGAATAACCAAAACCTAAACTCCGCCTCAACCTTCCCTTAACATTTGAAAATATGATTAGTAATTGGTTAATAAGTTGCAAAATATTAAAGCTCACAGTTGTTAAAAATGTCTAAAAACACACTTTTAGTAGCGATAATTTGGTGCGCTCTTGCAACGCTCATTTATTACCTAGCCGACAACATTCAAAATCCAAATAAGCTAAATTCCCTCGGTAAAGGGGATAGCGTAGTTTTGAAGCGAGGGCCAGATGGACACTATCGAACGCCAGCACTAATTAATGATCAGGTAGTAGATGTACTGATTGATACGGGTGCCACTGGCGTCGCAATCTCTCAACAAGTTGCCGATAGGCTTGGTCTAAAAAGCGTTGATGCAGTGCGCACCACAACCGCCAATGGAGATAGTGTAGGCTATGCAGTGCGCTTAAAATCCGTACAAATAGGAGGGATAAAAGCGCATGATGTGGCTGCAATGATCGCACCCAGCCTAGATGGAGATGTGTTGCTGGGCATGTCATTTTTAAGCCGCATGGATTTGCGTCTATATAAAGGCGAAATGACCATCAAAGAAATTAAAGAATAGTTGGGCCAGATTCCCAACATATCATTCAAATTATTAGGTAATCACCGAAGGGGCATCGCAACTTGTCAATGCCAACAATTTTGAGATTTGCATTGCGATTTGGATCATTTCAGCTAATGCAACTTGCGCATCTAAATAATGTTTCTTACTATCAGGCTCATAAGCCTCTAAGTAAATACGCAAAGTCGCACCCTCAGTGCCGGTGCCAGAAAGCCTAAAGACTATACGCGAACCATCCTCGAACAGTATACGCACACCCTGATTATTGCTGACAGAACCATCAATAGAGTCATGGTAACTAAAATCGTCGCAACTGCTGACTTGATAATGGCCAAAACTTTGTCCAGGCAAGCTAGCAAACTGTGATTTGATATTTTGCATTACGGCATTAGCTGCTGCTGTTGGAATCGACTCGTAATCATGACGCGAATAAACGTTGCGACCGAACTCTAACCAATGCGCCTTTAGAATAGTCTCCACTGAAGCTTTACCATCTTTTACATACTTTTGCGCCAAGACGTTAAGCCAAAACAATACAGCCCATAAACCGTCCTTTTCACGCACATGACTAGAACTGGTGCCAAAACTCTCTTCACCACATAATGTTACCTTGCCCGCATCCATTAAGTTTCCGAAAAACTTCCATCCCGTAGGGGTTTCATAACAAGGAATGTTGAGTTTAGCTGCAACCCTATCTACGGCTCCACTGGTAGGCATGGATCGAGCAACTCCAGCAATACCCTTAGCATAAGCAGGAACTAAGGTTGCATTGGCAGCCAAAACCGCCAAGCTGTCAGATGGCGTGACAAAGAAATTTTTACCTAAAATCATATTGCGATCACCATCGCCATCAGAAGCCGCTCCAAAATCTGGTGCAGTCGCGCCACTAAACATAATCGCTACCAAATCTGCAGCATAAGTTAAATTGGGGTCTGGGTGGCCACCGTTAAAATCTTCCGAAGGCACACAATTCATCAAGCTGTTTTCTGGAGCACTTAAGCGATTAACAAAGATCTCCCTAGCGTAAGGGCCAGTCACCGCATGCATGGCATCAAACTTTATCTTAAAGCCAGTTGCAAGTAATTTTTTAATGGCAGTAAAATCAAACAAACTTTCCATTAAATCAGCATAGTCTTGCACTGCATTAATGACTTCTACAGTAAACATTCCTAGCGCTGTCTCAATCTCAGTTTTACCTAATTTATCAATATCAACCGGGGCTAATTTTACAATTTTGTATTGAGTAATAACTTGGCTCTTTGCAAACACTTCGTCGGTAATTTTTTCTGGAGCTGGACCACCATTACCAATATTGTACTTAATACCAAAATCGCCGTGCACGCCGCCTTGGTTATGACTTGCAGACAAAATCATGCCGCCGAATGTATGGTATTTACGAATAACATGTGAAACCGCGGGAGTGGATAATATGCCCCCTTGACCCACAATAACTCGAACAAAACCGTTGGCAGCAGCCATTTGAATAATGGTTTGAATAGCATGGCGATTGTAATAGCGACCATCACCACCCACAGCTAGTGTTGCGCCAGAAGGTACTTCTAGGGTATCAAAGATACTTTGTACAAAGTTTTCTAAGTAATTTGATTGCTGAAAGACCTGTACTTTTTTTCGTAGGCCAGATGTGCCTGGTTTTTGGTCATCAAAACCATGGGTTGGGATAAGTTGGACTTGATTATTCATAACGTTCACCTAAGATACATCACTGAAATTAGTTCTATTATAGCTAGCATTTATTAAGACAATGCGCTTAGTTGAACTAATATAATTCAGGTTAGTCGTATCCATTGATTTAAATGTTGCGCAATAATGAACATAACTCTTACGGATAATCAAAATGAAATATATCGCAGTTTTATTGTTACTTCTTCCGTTAACCGCATTGGCCTCAGACATCGATTACCTGATGATTAAAATGATGCAGCCCAAGGTAGTTACTATGAAAAAATTAGGTGATATTGAAGGCATGGCTAAATACATCAAACAACTAGAAATTGATATTAAAGATAAGCTCAGCAAAGTGGAATCAAACTCAAACTGGGGATTTTTAGTCATTGCGGTTCGAAGTGACGGTAAGATTAAGGCTTGGTTAGATAGCGATGACGAGGTACCCTCAACCGTAGCCAACACTATGACAAACCTAGCCGAGAATAGAACCGGCTTTATGGTAAAAGAAGGTGCGGTTGTATTTTCACTAGGTTATGCAATTAATGGCGCCCCACTGCCATCAGAAAAAATGCCATTCCCAAATGAGTGGAAAAAAATTAGCCACTGTACTAATGAAGATTGTCAGGATGTCGACGTAGAAGCCTTAACATTAAATTCTTGGTAATAATTTTAGCAATCAACGAAACATAAGGATCAATTTTGAAGTATTTTTTACTCCTAACACTGTTTTTCACAATACCATATACAGTATATGCAGGCGATTGTCCTTCGCTACTAAATCATCAGTTTAAAACATTACAGGGCGAGAATATTGATTTATGTGAATACCGCAATCAACCAATATTAGTGGTAAATACTGCAAGTAGATGTGGCTTTACACCACAGTTTGAGAAACTGGAAGCAATGTCCAAACAGTATAAAGACCGCGGATTACTAGTAATTGGCTTTCCGTCAAATGACTTTAGACAAGAATTACAGAACGACAAAGACATTGGAAATTTCTGCAAAATGACCTACGGTGTGAAATTCCCAATGATTTCTAAAGGTGCTGTTTCAGGACCAAATGCTCAGCCATTCTACAAAGAGCTAATAGCCGCAACTGGCCAAGAGCCCAAGTGGAATTTCCATAAATACGTGATTACATCAAACGGAAAAGTTGTGCACGCCTTCTCTTCAGAAGTGCAACCAGACGACCCGGAAATTATTAAGTTAATTAAGCCAGAACTAAAGTAACTTAATTAAATGCGATAAAAGCACTAAAACAAAGATTTAGAGTGATCAAAAGTCACCAGGCCAGAACTTACGTCGTAAATAGCGGCAGCGATACCAATCTGTTTCTCCGCCAACATCTGCGTCAATATTTCACTGCCATCTAAAATCGCTTGGATTTGAACTTCTACATTTGTCTTACAAACCTGAGCGACAAACTGTTTATCAGATGAATCTTTTTCTTGAGTCGGGAATTGGTGTTGCAAAACAGCTGGCTCTATATGCTTTAATATTTCACCAATATGACCACCAGTGTAATGATCACAAGCCGCCATTACAGCACCACAATTGCTATGCCCAAGCACTACAATCAACTTACTACCTAGGTATTTGATAGAGAATTCTAAACTTCCAATAGCAAAAGGTGAGGCAATATTACCGGCGAGTCGCACACTAAAAATATCACCCAAACCCTGATCGAATATAATTTCAGAGGCAGTACGCGAGTCACTACATCCTAAAATTGCTGCAAACGGATGTTGTTTATCTTTAGTAATATTAACGATGCTAAGTACGTCCCTATGAAGGGAAAGGTTTTTAGTGAACCTCATATTGCCTTCGATTAATACCTCTAGCGCTTCTTTCGGTGTGATTTTATCGCGATCAAGCAGTGGGTGTTTATACAATCGATTCTCTTCTCTTAAAAAACTAATTAGTTTTGAGTATCCATTTTAACAGAACCGTAACTAATAAGACTGTAATACAGAAGCTGTTAGGAGCTGACTTCTTATAAAGTTACATTAAATTAGTTTTAAAATAACTTCAATAAATTTCTAAAAAATAAAGAAAAGGCAGAATTATTTTATGATGCGTATATATTTTAGTTATTATTAGTAACCAACAACTACTCCCCCTGAGGCTCGCAATGCTTAAACTATTCTTTTATTTAGCCGTTTTACTTTTGGCGTTTTTGGGATACACGCGTTATTCCTTAGCAGGCAATAATAATTTACAAATTGGAGATGACGCGCCTAATTTTTCACTCAATGACGCTGAAGGAACAGTACATCACTTGTCAGACTATGCAGGTAAGTATTTAGTACTCTACTTCTATCCCAAAGATGATACACCAGGATGTACCAAGGAGGCATGCCACTTCAGAGACGATACCGTAGAACTAGAAAAATTAGGCGCAAAAGTCGTGGGTATTAGTGTAGACAGTAGTCAATCACACGCCAATTTCACCAAAAAATATAAACTACAATTTCCATTACTTGCCGATGGAGATGGTTCAGTTGCAAATGCATACAACGCATTAACCAATCTATATCTCTTTAAAATTGCAAAACGTTATACCTATGTAATCAACCCAGCAGGGAAAATTGAAAAAATCTATAAAAACGTGGACACTTCGAATCACTCACAAGAAATCATAACTGACCTAAAAGTGATGCAATCACAACAATAAAAATTCTTAACGCACATAAAAAATGACTTGCAGTGATTACACTGTAAGTCATTGTTTATTGGTCGGGACAGCAAGATTCGAACTTGCGACCCCATGCCCCCCAGGCATGTACGCTACCAGGCTGCGCTATGCCCCGAACCGCCGCCTAGCACAACAACAGCATTACTATTATACGCTCAAACAGAGGCCATATAAAAATTGCTATAGAAGCTTTAAGACGATTGCAAAACTGGGCGCAATAAACTAAGTACTTCAGTAAGCTCAGTTTTAACTAAGTTAAAGTCAAATTGAACATTATCAGAAGCAACCTCATTGGCTTTCCCATCAGATCCTGAGATTGCGCCCTCAATGCTCAGTTGATTATTATCGGCTTTAGATGCGGGGATATCTAAACGGTTGCGTGCCCCATTTATGGTAAAGCCCTCGTCATACAGCAACTCTCGGATGCGCCGAATTAATAAAACTTCATGATGTTGATAATAGCGACGATTACCGCGACGTTTTACTGGCTTAAGTTGAGTGAATTCTTGCTCCCAGTATCTTAGTACATGGGGCTTTACACCACAAAGTTCACTAACTTCACCTATAGTAAAGTAGCGCTTTGCTGGAATTGGTGGCAACTGCACCTTAGTAATTAGCTCACTCATACTTTACCTTCACACGAACGCCTGCATAAACTGGGTTTTAAAACTCAACCTAACTAAGGTAATTTGCTTCGACTTTGCTTTTCAGCTTTTGACTCGCATGAAAGGTAACTACTCTTCTTGCTGAAATTGGAATTTCTTCACCAGTTTTAGGGTTGCGACCAGGACGTTCTGATTTTTTACGCAACTCAAAGTTACCAAAACCCGATAATTTAACACTATCGCCAGCTTCTAAAGCAATACGCACTTCTTCAAAGAATGACTCCACCATATCTTTAGCTTCGCGTTTATTCAATCCAACTTGCTCATAGAGTAAGTCCGCTAATTCAGCTTTTGTTAAGGTCATTTAAAACTCCCGTTCCATTGTTACTTTTAATCGCTTTTTTTAAGATCAAAGCTTGTTAATTTGAACCAACTCTTGCATAAACCCAGCAAAACTAATCATATAGTTTAAATGCCTAGTTTCTAAGCATTGCATTAAATTGATTTTGTAATAATTGTAGCAGATTCTCGATTGCCTTATCGGCATCAGCATCTGTTAAAGTTTTTTGAGTATCGTGCATAAGTACTGATAATGCAAGGCTTTTTTTGTTTTCAGGTACACCCTTTCCTTGATATAAATCGAACAAAGCGACTTCAAAAATCAGTGGAATATGCGCACTTCTGATGGTACTTAAAACAAACTCTACTGCTATATTTTCATCAAGCACCACAGCCAAATCTCGCCGAACTGGCAAAAATTTAGAAACTTCAAGATAGGCTGGTAACTTTCGTTGAAGGAGTGCTTCAGCGTTAAGTTCAAATAGAAAGACGCTCTTAGTTAAGTTGTAATGTTGCTGCCATTTTGGATGCAACTTACCCAACCATCCAATAGCTTTACCATTGATTAAAATACGTGCAGATTGCCCAGGATGTAAAGTAGTATGCTCCGCTTTTTCATATGAAACTTGATCTGCACAAGCCCCTAATAATGACTCTACATGGGCTTTTACTTCAAAAAAATCAACATCAGCAGCAGTGACACCCCATTGCTCAGGCTTAGCGCTTCCGTAAGCTAGGCCAGAAATACGCGCCTCCTCAACATAGTCAGATCCTAACTGCTGGTATATCGCGCCAACTTCAAACAAAAATGCACGCTCTTGCTTTCGATTCAGGTTATAGCTTAAAGTATCTAATAAACCACCCCATAAACCACTTCGCATCACACTTAAATTGTTCGCAATTGGATTTTTAAGTTTAATTGGATTTGAATTTCCCAATAAATCACGTTCCCAGCTTTCATCAACAAAACTGTAAGTAATAATCTCTTGGTAACCAACTCCTACTAAGCAGTCGCGCAGTTTTTTATGTTGTAATAGTGTTTCAGGTTCCGGCAGCAACTCTAATACAGCGACAGGGGCGATGGCTGGAATGTGGTCGTAACCATGTAAACGCGCAACCTCTTCGATTAAATCTTCTTCGATACCAATATCAAAACGATAGCTTGGTGGTGCAACTGTAAACACTTCATTCTTAACGGTAAATGCGAAGTCGAGCTGCGTTAATAATTTGGCTACATCCGATTCTGTTAACTGTATTCCTAGGACCGATACTAAACGCGCCAACCTTAGTTTAACTGGTGCGCGTTCTGGTAGCGTCGAGATGATTTCAGTTACCGGCCCAACTTGGCCACCGCAAATCTGTTTAATCAGCGTCGTGGCAAATTCAAGAGCATTGCGCGTATTACCAAAATCTACACCACGCTCAAAACGATAAGATGAATCAGTGCTTAAGCCTACTCTACGAGCCTTACCTGCAATCACTACTGGTGGGAAAAATGCACTTTCTAAGAATAAGTTCTTAGTCGTATCGCTGACTGAACTAACTTTGCCGCCCATAATGCCGGCTAGCGCCAATGCCCCCTGAGCGTCTGCAATTACCAAATCATCGGCTTTAAGTAAAAGCTCCTGATCGTTGAGTAACACTAAGCTTTCATTGATTTTTGCAAAACGTACGTTAATATCACCACTTAACGTATCAGCATCAAAAGCATGCATAGGCTGCCCTAATTGCAATAGCACATAATTGGTAATGTCCACCACAACGCTAATACTGCGTAAACCACTTCGCTCTAATCGCTTAAGCATCCAATTGGGTGTAGCAGCTTGCGCATTAACCCCCGTCACTAAACGACCGCAGTATCGCGGGCAAGCTTTAGGCTCACTCACAACGACCACCCTAGCCTCATGAGTATCAGAGACATTAGCAGTAATGGCTTCTAAGTGCGTAGTTGCTCCGGTAATAGCAGCGACATCACGTGCAATACCGGTAATGCTTAAACAATCGCTACGATTAGGTGTGAGTTTGAGAGTAAACAAATGATCGTCTAAATCTAGATGCTGACGTATATCCTGCCCAACCACGGCATTGGCATCTAACTCTAACAAACCATTAGCCTCAGCACTCAAACCCAACTCTTTGGATGAACACATCATCCCAAAAGATTCAACACCGCGCACTTTGGCTTCTTTAATCGAGAATCCAGGCAATTCAGCGCCAACCATAGCGCATGGCGCTAACAAACCAGGGCGTGCATTTGGTGCACCACACACAATTTGCAAAGGAATTGACACGCCGTTCACAACATTACCTACATCCACCTTACAAACTTGCAGACGATCAGCATCTGGATGCTTACTAGCAGAAAGTATTTTTCCAACAACCACTTTAGTAAAAGCTGCAGCCACTGGTTGCATCTCTTCAACCTCAAGACCTGCCATGGTCAAGGCGTGATTTAAAGCCTGACTATCTAAGTCAGTGTTTACTAGGCTACGTAACCAATTTTCTGAAAACTGCATAATGCGGGGATGACCTTAATTGTTTTAATTTAACGGCAATAATGGGGGAGAAATTATCTAAATTGGCTCAAAAAACGTAAATCATTATTAAAGAAATGGCGCAAATCATTCACGCCATAGCGCAACATAGTTAGGCGCTCTACACCTAAACCAAAAGCAAAACCCCGATATCTTTCATGATCAATATTTACATGCTTAAATACTTCCGGATGCACCATGCCACAACCACCGATTTCTAACCAACCACCATTCCAGCTCATATCCATTTCTGCTGATGGCTCAGTGAATGGGAAAAATGATGGGCGGAAGCGCACGGTTAAGTCATCACGTTCGAAGAATTTTTGCAGAAAGTTCTGTACAACGCCTTTTAGATTAGCAAAACTAATATCTTCATCTACCCACAAACCCTCAACCTGATGAAACATAGGAGAGTGCGTGGCATCTGAATCTACGCGATAAACACGGCCAGGCGCAATGATTTTTAATGGGGGTGTTTTATTATTTTTAAGCGCTTTTTCCATGTAGCGCACTTGCACCGGAGAAGTATGAGTCCGCAATACATGAGACTCATCAATGTAAAAGGTGTCGTGCATAGCGCGCGCAGGATGATCTTCAGGAATATTAAGTGCGGTGAAGTTATAAAAATCAGTTTCAATTTCTGGACCAGTGGCTACTTCAAAGCCTATAGAATGAAACAACTGCTCAATTCGCTGTAAGGTTAGCGTGACCGGATGAAGTCCACCGACAGATTGCGCACGTGCTGGTAAAGTCACATCTATTGACTCCTGCGCCAACTGTTTAGCTTGCTCAGCATTTAATAAAGCTTCACGGCGCTCTGTTAGTGCACTTTCAATGGCTTGCTTAACCAGATTGATGGCCGCACCTACAGCTGGACGCTCTTCATTACTGAGCTTACCCAACCCTTTTAATGCATCGGTGAGCGCACCAGTTTTACCTAAGTACTTGGCTTTGGCTACTTCTAAATCGTTCATCGTAGCGCTGCTGGCAAAGTCTGTTGCAGCGGCTGAAATTAAATGCGTTAAGTCTGCCATGTGATTTCTTGTCTTTAATCTGTTTTAATTTTATTTACAGCAAAATTTGAATGCAGTAAATTTTATAATGTATTGATTTTACTATAAAAAAAAGAGGCCGAAGCCTCTTTTTTTATTTTTTTAGCAATTAAGCGGCTAAAGCTGTTTTTGACATTTCAACAAATTGTGCAAATGCAACTTTATCAAATACTGCTAAGTCAGCTAATACTTTACGATCCACTTCAATCGCTGCTTTTTTCAAGCCATGCATGAAACGACTGTAAGTCAGACCACACTCACGAGCACCAGCATTGATACGCGCAATCCATAACGTACGGAATTGGCGTTTCTTTTGACGACGATCACGGTAAGCGTATTGACCAGCCTTCATTACCGCTTGTTTAGCAACGCGGTAAACGTTTTTACGACGACCGCGGTAACCCTTAGCGGCTTTTAATACTTTTTTGTGTCTAGCGCGAGCAATGACACCACGTTTTACTCTAGGCATATCAGTCTCCTTATCGTGTTGGCATCATAGCGCGAACGCGCTTGACATCAGTTGGTGAGATGATCGCCGTGCCGCGTAATTTACGCTTTTGCTTGGTGGTCTTTTTAGTGAGGATATGGCGTAAATGTGAATGCGTACGCTTCACTTTACCATTACCCAAGAACTTGAAGCGCTTTTTAGCACCACTCTTGGTTTTCATTTTTGGCATTTTGTTCTCCTTGAACTTGAGTTATGAGTGCTTAGGCATGCCGTTAAGCCGTATCACTCGGAATATCACTACCACTGCTGTACTACTTCGTTTAGCAACTGCGAACAGTTACTTAATTCTTTTTAGGTGGCCCTAGCACCATCACCATTTGGCGACCTTCCATTTTCGGGAACTGCTCTACTACTGCGTATTCTTTTAAATCCGCCTCTACACGTCTTAATAAAGCCAAACCAAACTCTTGGTGAGTAATCTCACGACCTCTAAAACGTAAAGTAATCTTGGCTTTATCGCCGTCTTGAATAAAGCGAATAATATTACGCACTTTAATCGCGTAATCGCCGTCATCGGTACCTGGACGAAATTTAATCTCTTTAACCACAACTTGCTTTTGCTTCAGCTTAACTTCGTGCTGTTTTTTGCTTTCGGCATATTTAAACTTGCCGTAATCTAATAGCCTACAAACTGGCGGTACAGCGTTAGGTGCAATTTCCACTAAATCCGTGTCTGCTTCTTCAGCTTTTGCAAATGCCTCCGTTAGCGACATAATCCCCAACGGCTCACCCTCTACACCCACCAAACGAACTTCAGTTCCTGTAATGTCACCGTTAATTCGCGTTTCTTTGTCTTGTGCTATATCAAATTCTCCAAATAGTTAAGCCGTGCACCTGAAATTTTGAGTCTCTAATTAAGCTTAAGCTTTCGCTTCAACTTCTGCTTTTAAGCGATTAATTAACTCACTTATCGGCATAGAGCCTAGGTCTTCACCTGTTCGGGTCCGCACGGCTACATGTCCTGCCTGCATTTCACGCTCACCTGCAACTAGCAGGTAAGGTAACTTCTGCATGCTATGTTCGCGTATTTTATAGGTAATCTTCTCATTTCTCAAGTCAAATTCGCATCTGATACCAGATTTCTTTAGCATTTCAACAACTTGGCGTACGTAATCTGACTGACTTTCAGAAATATTTAATACCATCACTTGTACTGGAGCCAACCATAGCGGCATCGCGCCAGCGTAATGTTCGATTAATATACCAATAAAGCGCTCCATAGATCCGACGATAGCACGATGTAACATTACAGGACGCTGACGCGTATTATCTTCGGCCACATACTCAGCATCTAGGCGTTCAGGTAGATTAAAGTCCAACTGTATTGTGCCGCACTGCCATAGGCGGCCCAAGCTATCTTTCAGCGTAAATTCTATTTTAGGGCCGTAAAATGCGCCCTCACCTGGCTGTAAATCAAACGCAAGATTATTTAGGTTTAGGGCATTTGCTAATGAAGCTTCGGCTTTATCCCATGTCTCATCAGCACCTACGCGCTTTTCAGGGCGGGTTGAGAGCTTAACCAGCACCTCAGTAAAACCAAAGTCACCGTAGGCTTTGTATAGCATCTTGATAAAGTCAGCCACTTCAGATTCGATCTGTGCTTCGGTACAAAAAATATGCGCATCATCTTGAGTAAATCCTCGCACGCGCATCAATCCGTGCAAAGAACCTGAAGGTTCATTGCGGTGGCATGATCCAAACTCAGCTAAACGCAAAGGCAGATCACGGTAGCTATGTAAGCCACTATTAAAAATCTGTACATGGCCTGGGCAGTTCATTGGTTTAACAGCGTAATCACGATTTTCCGAAGAAGTAACGAACATGTTGTCACGGTAGTTTTGCCAGTGGCCAGACTTCTCCCACAGGGTTCTATCCATGACTGTCGGTGTGCGCACTTCTTGATAATCATAATCCCGAAACATTTTGCGCATGTATTGCTCAACTTCTTGCCAAATGCTCCAACCACGCGGATGCCAAAACACCATACCGGGCGCATCGTCTTGCATATGGAAGTAGTCTAATTGCTTACCCAATTTACGATGGTCGCGTTTTTCTGCCTCCTCCAACTGAAATAGATAAGCTTCAAGTTCTTCTTTATTTCGCCAAGCAGTTCCATAAACACGCTGCAGCATTTCATTATTACTGTCGCCACGCCAATATGCACCAGCTAATTTCATCAATTTAAATGCTTTTAATTTTCCAGTATTAGGTACATGCGGGCCACGACATAGATCAGTAAAACTACCTTCGGTATAGAGCGAAACATCTTCTCCGGCTGGAATACTACTAATAATTTCGGCTTTATACTTTTCGCCAATAGAATTAAAGTATTCCACAGCGTCATCGCGCGGCAAAACTTTACGAGTGACTAGCTCGTCCTTCTTCGCCAACTCACTCATTTTCTTTTCTATGGCGACTAAATCTTCAGGAGTAAATGCCCGCTTGTAAGAGAAGTCATAGAAGAAGCCATTTTCAATCACCGGACCAATAGTCACTTGCGCATCAGGAAACAGCTCTTTAACCGCATAAGCCAGTAAATGTGCAGTTGAGTGCCGAATCACATCCAAACCTTCCGGATTTTTGTCGGTAATAATCGCAAGCTCGGCATCTTCAATAATCAGATAAGAAGTATCAACCAAATTACCATTCACTTTACCGGCCAGCGCAGCCTTTGCTAAACCAGCACCAATATTCATCGCCACGTCAGCTACCGTTACAGGAGCATCAAAGCTACGTTCAGAACCATCAGGTAATCTAATAACAGGCATATTTTTCGACCAATTAAGAATGAAAAAAGCCGTAAAACGGCTTTATAAATTAAGGTAATATTTTGTCACAGAAGGCTAAAAACAGCAAGGCGCAAGGGCTAAGACAAGCCTTAGTAGATGAAATTGCCAAAGAATAACTATATTCGTTTAAATTTAAACCTTAAAGTCCATTTAGTTACGCTGATTAATTACAACATTCGTACAGTTCCTTCTAAGTATCATCGCTTCTTATTGCTTCAATGCCCTTAAGTTTGTCATTATAGTGCCATCAAGCTTGGCTTAATTAAGGTAAGTACCAGCAAATATGAGCAAAAGATAAATGGGAGCTGTAAATCTCGAGGGTGTCCCGAATTTTGTGTAAATAGCGGTTAATCACTGCTGAGGCATCCTCTCCTCAAACTGAATAGTAAACCTATTTAACGCAGGTTTCCAATCACGCAGTGGCATCGTCCATTTTTTGCT